>Ga0187892_10002894_pt1 | contig 32772 bp, 27 predicted proteins | sample MA1701073metaG_FD_139345 | JGI IMG/M metagenome (GOLD analysis project Ga0187892, IMG submission 139345) | Bio-ooze microbial communities from a basaltic lava cave in the Kipuka Kanohina Cave System on the Island of Hawaii, USA - MA170107-3 metaG ...
GAAACCTACGGCCGCGGCGACCGGCGTCTCGACGTGCTCGGCCGTCTCGCGCCCGGTGCTAGCCTCGCCTCGGCACGCGCCGAGCTCGATGCGATCAGTGCCGATCTCGCGCGCGAATTCCCCGAATCGAACGCCGGCTGGCTGGGTGCGATCGAGCCGATCCGCGAATGGATCGTCGGCGAGGAGGTGCGGGCGCGACTCGCCATGCTGTTCGCGGCGGTCGTCGTGTTGATGCTGGTCGCCTGCACCAACGTCGCGAATCTCCAGATCGCGCGCTCGACGGCGCGCGAACGCGAGCTCGGCGTGCGCCAGGCGCTCGGCGCGGCACGCTCGCGGCTCGCGGCGATGCTCGTCGCCGAGAACGTCGTGCTCGCGCTGGTGGGCGGCGCACTCGGTCTCGCGCTCGCGTACGGCGCGGTGCAGGCGGCGGTCGCCGTGCTGCCGGCCTCGACGCCGCGCCTCGCGGCCTATGCGCTCGACTGGCGCGCGGCGCTCGTGGCGATCGCGGTGGCGGGCTTCACGGCGATCGCATTCGGACTGGTGCCCGCGCTGGTCGCGATGCGGCACCAGCTCGCTGCGGTGCTGCAGCAGCTCGGCCGGTCGACGGTCGGGACTCAGGGCGGCGCACTGCGGCAGATCCTCGTCGTCGTGCAGTTCACGCTCGCGACGGTGCTGGTGGCCGCGGCCGCCCTGCTTGCGCAACACCTTGCGCGCCTGCAGGACACCTCGCTCGGTTTCCGGCCGGACCGGCTGCTGACGGCGCGCATGACGCTGCCGCAGGAAAGCGAGAACATCGATCTGCGTCCGCACCTCGCGCTCTACGCGCGGCTGCTCGAGGAAATCCGTGCGATTCCGGGCGTCGGCGCCGCCGGCATCACGAGCGAGATCCCGCTCGGCACGTTCAACACCAGCATGGCGATTGCGGCCGGCGCGGGCGGTCCGCTGACGTACCGCGACCAGAGCGCGCAAGCGTCGTGGCGCGTCGTCTCCTCGGGTTACCTCGAAGCGCTCGGCGTGCCGCTGCTGCGCGGGCGGACGTTCGCGAGCGAAAACGAAACGCGGGGCTCGATGATCCTGTCCGAAGGCCTCGCGCGCCAGCTGTTTCCCGACAGCGATCCGGTCGGCCAGACCATCCGTCTCGGCAACGGTCAGCAGCGCACGATCGTCGGCGTCGTCGGTGACGTGCGCCAGGTCGGCCTCGGTGACGATCCGACCCCGACGATGTACATGCCGACGGCGTGGATCGTGACACCGACGATGACGCTGCTGGTGCGCGCCGAGGTCGAGCCGGGCACGCTAGTGCCGCCGCTGCGCGCTGTCGCGGAGCGGGTTTCGCCCGCACATCCGCTGTTCGACGTCCGCACCATGGGCAGCGTGATCTCGGGCAGCGTCGCGGAGCCGCGCGTGCAGTCGCTCGTGCTGCTCGCGTTCGCGGCCTCCAGCCTGCTGCTCGCGGCGTTCGGCGTCGCGGGCGTCATGGCGTATCTCGTCGCACGACGAACGCCGGAGCTCGCGGTGCGGATGGCGCTCGGCGCGACGCCGCGGCAGCTCGTGAACCACGTGCTCGGCCGCGGCGGTGCATTGTGCGTCGCGGGCGTCGCGCTCGGCGCGGGATTGCTCGTCGCGCTGTCCAGGCCGCTCGGCGCGATCGCCGCGCGGGCGGACGTGCCGGCGATGCTCGTGCTCGGCGGCGCCGTGCTGCTCGCGGTCGGGCTGCTCGCGTCGTGGCTGCCGGCGCGCCGCGTCGCGAGGATCAGCCCGAACCAGGCGCTGCGCGACGCTTGAGGGTGCGGGTCCCACTGCTGGCGCCGGTTGACACGGGCACGAACGCGTGGAAAAACGCACGCGGGGGAACGGCCAGTCAACTCCGAGGTGACGCATGAAGTACGTCGACGGTTTCCTGCTGCCGGTGCCGAAGAAGAACATCGCTGCCTACGCGCGCATGTCGAAGCGAGCCGGCAGGATCTGGAAGGAGCACGGCGCGCTCGAGTATCGCGAGACGGTCGGCGAGGACCTCGACACGAAGATGGGCGTGCCGTTCGCGAAGGGCGCACGCGCGAAGCCCGGCGAGGCGGTCGTGTTCTCGTGGATCGTCTACAAGTCGCGCGCGCACCGCGACCGCGTCAACAAGAAGGTCATGAGCGACCCGCGGATGCAGAAGATGATGTCGAAGAAGGACACGATGCCGTTCGACGTCAAGCGGATGATGTACGCGGGCTTCGAGGTCATCGTCGACCTCTGAGCGGCGGCCTGCTCGAACTTTTTCGATACGAAGCGGTCGATCAGCGGGCAGGCCATGCATATCCGGGGAGCGAGACGATGGAGCGGGAAGGAACGATGCGGAAGTTCATGAAGCGCAATGGGTCGTTCATCGTGGCGATCGTGTGTCTGTTCGCAGCGCGCTCGTCGCTTGCGGACCACTATGTCGTGCCGAGCAGCTCGATGGAGTCGACGCTGATGCCGGGCGACCGGGTGTTCGTCGACAAGCAGGCCTATGGGCTGCGCGTGCCGTTCACGTCGCTCGAGGTGCTCGACCGCGGTGCGCCGGCACGCGGCGATGTCGTCATCTTTCCCTCGCCCGCCGACGGTGTGCGGCTCGTCAAGCGGGTCGTCGCGGTCGCGGGCGACGTCGTCGCGGTGCGCGACGGGCTCGTGTTCGTCAACGGCACGCCGGTCGCCGACAACGTCGCCGCCACCCGCGAGCGCTACGGTCCGCGCGAGGTCGCGCTGGAGCTCAGGGACGGCGGCGGCCCCGACCAGGCACCCGTGCGCGTGCCGGACGGCCATGTCTTCGCGCTCGGCGACGCACGCGGCAACAGCCGCGACAGCCGCTACTTCGGGTTCGTGCGCGAAGACACGATCTATGCGCGCGCGACCTCGGTGTACTTCCGCCGCGGCGACGGTTTCGTCTGGCGGGCGCTCTGACGTTCGAGGACGTGACCGCGCTAGCATAGGCCGCGTGGAGACGGCCCCAGGCGATCCCGGCACGGAGATCATCCACGCGCCCCCGCGCGCGAGGCTAGTGCGCCAGCTCGCCCTGACGGTCGTCGCGACCGCGGCCGCCGCCGCGGTGATGGCTTTCGCCGTGCTGCCGTGGATCCGCGGGTATCTCAAGGGCGCGGGCGAGAACCTGCCCGAGCGTGCGATGCACGTGTTCCTGGCCCTCGCGCTCTGCGTCGCGGCGAGCGGTGTCGGCACGATCGCCTACGGAATTCTCGCGTGGCGCGGTGGGCGCTGGCCGGTCACCGGCGCGTTCGTGCTGCGCGACACGCCGCTCCTTCGCGGCCGTGCGGCGCGCCTGCGCGCGATCCTGATGATCCTGTTCGGGCTGGGGCAGATCGCCGTCGCGGCTTACGTCGCGATGGTGCCCCGCCTGCTGTTCGCGAGCGGCACCTAGGGAGGATCGATCGTGGCCGGAATCAACGTTTGGGCCGTGCTCGTCGCGGCGGTATCGAGCTTCGTGCTCGGGGGTCTCTGGTACTCGAAGCCCTTGTTCGGGGAACGGTGGAGCCGATACGCGGGCATGGCCGGCAAGCAGCCCGGGCATCCCGCGAAGGTGTTCGGGATCGCATTCGTGTTCGCGCTGATCGCTGCGGCGGCATTCGCGTTTCTCGTCGGGCCGGATCCTGCGCCGGTCGCGGCGCTGCACAGCGCCCTGATCGTCGGCGGCGGGTTCGTCGCCACGAGCTTCGGGATCAACTATCAGTTCGGCGGCCGGCCGTTCGGGATGTGGCTCATCGACGCGGGCTACCACCTCCTGCAGTTCGTGCTCTACGCCCTCGTCTACGCGTACTGGCCGTGAACCGGATCGTTGCCGCGTGCCTCGTGCTGGCGGCGCTGGTTCATTTCCCGCCGGTCGCGGGCATTGCCGGCGCCGAGATGCTGTCCGGGCTCTACGGCGTAGCGATCGACGATCCCAGCATCGTGCTGCTGATGCGGCACCGCGCCGTGCTGTTCGGAGTCCTCGGCGCGCTGCTCGTCGCCGGGGCGTTCGTGCGCTCGCTGCGAACCTTCGCGCTGATCGCGGGCTTCGTCAGCGTCGTGTCGTTCCTCGTGCTCGCAGCCGGGGTCGAGCCGCGCAGCGCCGCGATCCAGAAGATCTGGGTCGCGGACTGGATCGCGCTCGGCTTTCTCGTCATCGCCGCCGCGATTGAGCTAAGAACGAAACGCCATGTCGCGCCCGCCGCGACCGGCGCCGCCGATCTGCGTTAATGCGGCCATCGCCTGCGCTGCGTGTTGCGGCGCCGTCTTGCGTTCTGGGTTAACGGGAGGCCTCCACCATGCTCTATCGCGACATCCTCGAAACGATCGGCCGCACGCCGATCGTGAAGATCAACCGGCTCGCGCCCGACGGCGTCGAGATGTACGTGAAGGTCGAGGCGTTCAACCCGGGCGCCTCGGTCAAGGACCGCCTCGCGCACGCGATCGTGCTCGATGCCGAAGCGCGCGGGGAGCTGAAACCGGGCTCCGGCCAGATGGTCGTCGAGGCCACCAGCGGCAACACCGGTATCGCGCTCGCGATGGTCTGCGCAGCGCGCGGCTACCAGTTCGTCGCGTTCATGACCGAGACGTTCTCGATCGAGCGCCGCAAGCTCATGCGTGCGTTCGGTGCGAAGGTGATCCTGACGCCGGCGGCCGAGCGCGGCACCGGCATGGTGAAGCGCGCCGAGGAATTCGCGAAGAAGCATGGCGCGTTCCTCGCACGGCAGTTCGACAACCCCGCGAATCCCGCGTACCACCGCAGCACGACCGGCGCCGAGATCCTGCAGGAGTTCGCGGGGCGAAGGCTCGACTGGTTCGTGACGGGCTACGGTACCGGCGGCACGCTGACCGGCGCCGGCGAGATGATCCGGCTCGCACGGCCCGAGGTGCGCATCGTCGTCGCCGAGCCCGCAGGCGCGGCGCTTTTGTCCGGCAAACCGTGGCAGCCGCACAAGATCCAGGGCTGGACGCCGGACTTCATTCCGTCGGTGCTGAAGCGCGACGTGGCGCACCAGATCGCGCCGGTCGAGGACCTCGTCGCGCGCGACACCGCGCGGCAGCTCGCGCTGAAGGAAGGCATCTTCTGCGGCATCTCGTCGGGCGGCACGTTCGCGGCCGCGCTCGATGCGGCGAAACAGGCGAAGCGCGGCGACGTTTTCGTCGTGATGCTGCCCGATACCGGCGAGCGCTATCTCTCGACGATCCTGTTCGAAGGTGTCAGCGACGGCTCGGACGACGAGTGGCTGGCGTCGCTGGGGTAGACCCGCGACGCCACGAGTAGGCCGGACATCGCCCAGCGATGGCCGGCTGGTCGCGGCAAGCCGGCCTTGCTTCGCAAGTCCGGCCTACTCCGGGCTCAGCCCGCGGCGTCTCTTTGCCGCAGCGCCTCGAACAGCCCCACGCCGGTGGCGACCGAGACGTTGAGGCTTTCGACCGCGCCGCGCATCGGGATCCGCGCGAGGAAATCGCAGCGCTCGCGGGTGAGGCGGCGCAGCCCCTCCCCCTCGCCGCCGAGCGCTAGCGCAGCCGGTCCCTTGAAATCGCACGCATGGATCGACTTCTCGGCGTCGCCGACGAGACCGGTTATCCAGACCCCGGCTTCGCGCAGCGTGTCCATTGCGCGCGCGAGGTTCGTCGCGCGCACGAGCGGAACGCGGTCGGCCGCGCCGGCCGACGCCTTGCGCACGATCGGCGTGACGCCGACCGCGCGATCCTTCGGGATGATCACCGCGGTTGCGCCCGCGGCTTCGGCGCTGCGCAGGCATGCGCCGAGGTTGTGCGGATCCTGCACACCGTCGAGGATCAGGAACAGCGCGTCCTTGCCCGCGGATTCGATCAACGCCGCGAGATCGTGCTCGCCTTGCGCTTCGGGGCGCTTGTAACTCGCGACGACGCCTTGGTGACGCGCGCCGCCGGTGAGCCGGTCGAGCTGCTCGCGGCCGCGCGCGTGCACGGCGATGCCGGCGTCCTTCGCGCGCTGGGCGAGCTCGCGCAGACGCGTGTTCTGGGTGCCTTGCTCGATCAGGATCTCGCGGACGTTCGCGGGATCGTGCGTGATCGCGGCTTCGATCGGGTTGATGCCGAAGATCCAGTCGTCGTTCTTGGCCACGTGGATTGGTCTCTGTCGATAAGTCCGAAGTCATGTGGGAGGGGCGGAAGCCCCGACGGCGCGGTGCTTCGGTCGTGCGTCAGCGCTGTCGGGGCTTCCGCCCCTCCCACAGTGATCTCTACCGCCGTCGGCCTCGGGGCGAGCTGCGAGGCTTCTCGGTGCGCGGCTTGCCGCGGCCCTGCTTGCCGGTACGGAACGCGACCGTCCCCTCGTCGCCTTCCGCGGCGGCCGCACCGCGCTCCCCGGCGAGCCGGAAATCGATCTTGCGATCCTCGAGGCTCGCACGCAGCACCAGCACGCGGACCTTGTCGCCGAGCCGGAACTTCATGCCGCGGCGCTCGCCGTTCAGCACGTGCCGTTTCGCGTCGAAGTGGTAGTAGTCGTTCGGAAGCTGCGTGACGTGCACGAGCCCGGTGACGCGCGACTCCTCGAGCTCGACGAACAGACCGAACGACGTGACGCCGGACACGACGCCGTCGAACTCGGTGCCGACGTGCTTCTCCATCCACGCGCACTTGAAGCGCTCGTCGACGTCGCGCTCGGCCTCGTCGGCGCGCCGCTCGTTCGCCGAGCAGTGCGCGGCCTTCGCGGCCATGTCGGCCTCGCCGTAGCGGTAGTCGTGCTTCTTGCCGCCCGCGACCGCGTGCACGATCGCGCGGTGCAGCAGCAAATCGGGATAGCGCCGGATCGGCGAAGTGAAGTGCCCGTAGGCGTCGAGCGCGAGCCCGAAGTGCCCGCCGTTCTCCGGGTGGTAGATCGCGAGCGACTGCGAGCGCAGCAACACCGAATTGAGAAGGTGCTGGTCCGGGCGGCCCTTGATCTGCTCGATCAGTCGCGCGTAGTCCTTCGGCTTCACCTCCGCGTGCGGCGGCAGCTTGAGGCCGAACTCCTTCAGGAACTCGACCAGGTCCTCGTACTTCTCCGCCGGCGGCATCCCGTGGACGCGGTACGGCGCCGCGATCTCGCGCGCCTCGACGAATTTCGCGGCCTCGACGTTCGCCGCGATCATGCACTCCTCGATGAGGCGGTGCGCGTCGTTGCGCTCGTACGCGCCCATTGCGAGCACCTCGCCCGACGGCGCGAGCCGGAACTTCATCTCCTGCGACTCGAACTCGATCGCGCCGCGCCGCCGGCGCTGCGCGGCGAACGCCTTGTAGAGCTCGTGCAGATTCTCGACGTGCGGCACCAGCGCGCCGAGCTGGTCGCGCGCGCCGCGCTCGCGCTCGCCGATCGCCTGCCAGACCTGCGTGTAGGTGAGACGCGCGTGCGAGCGCATCACCGCCTGGTAGAACTCCGACGACTGCACGACGCCGTTCGGCGCGACCTCCATGTCGCAGACCATGCAGAGACGATCGACGTTGGGATTGAGGGAGCAGATCCCGTTCGAGAGCGACTCGGGCAGCATCGGCACGACGAAATCCGGGAAGTACACGGAGGTCGCGCGACTGTAGGCCTCGTCGTCGAGGTTGGTGCCGGGCCGCACGTAGTGCGAGACGTCGGCGATCGCGACGATGAGGCGCCATCCCGAGCGTTTTCGTTCGCACCAGACGGCGTCGTCGAAGTCGCGCGCGTCCTCGCCGTCGATCGTAACGAGCGGGACGTCGCGCAGGTCGACACGCCCCGCGATCTCGCTCTTGCCGACCACCGGCTCGACCGTTTCGACCTCGCGCGTGACGGCGGCCGGCCATTCGTTCGGCAGGCCATGGCTCTCGATCGCCATCCGCACGGTCAGCGATGCGGTAAGCCGCTCGCCGAGCACCGCGACCACGCGCCCGACCGGCGGGCGCTCGCGCGTCGGCGGCTCGACGATCTCCGCGACGACGATCTGGCCAGAGCGCGCGCGTTCGCTGCGGTCCTTCGGGATCAAGAGATCCTGGTGGATGCGCCGATCGTCCGGCACGACGATGCCGAAACCCTCCTGCTCCTGGTAGCGCCCCACGAGCCGCGACGCCCGGCGCTCGAGCACTTCGACGATCGCACCCTCGCGTCGACCGCGGCGGTCGAGACCGACCACGCTTGCGAGCACGCGATCGCCGTGCAGAACCGTGCGCATCTGTGCCGGCGAAATGTAGAGATCGTCGCCGCCATCGTCGGGTCGCAGGAATCCGTAGCCGTCGGCGTTCGCGAGGATCTCGCCGGGGATCAGGTCGAGCCGTTGCGCGACGCCGTAGCCGCCGCGGCGGTTCACCAGCAGCTGTCCGTCGCGCACCATCGCGGAGAGACGCTTCGCCAGCGCGTCGAAGCGGATCGGATCGCTCGCGATAGCGAGCGCCTGCGCGATGCGCTCCGCGGTCATGAGCTCGCTCGATTCGGAAAGGAACTCGAGGATCGCCTCGCGGCTCGCGATCGGCTGCTCGTAGCGCTGTGCCTCGCGCGCCGCGTACGGATCGTCACGCGGGCCGCCACGCTTGCGCGCCGGTTCGGCGGAGAGCTCTCGCGCGTCCGGCATCGCCGGTGGGCGCGACCGTGTTGTTTTCTTGCCGCGCTTCGCGGCTGGTGCCGGGCTCGACGGCAGCCACGGTGCGGGTTTGCGCTCGCCTCCGCCGCTGCGTCCGCGCGACGACTTGCTTCCGCTGCTCTTGCGTCTCAAGGGCCACTCCTGTCCCGCGCCGTCGTCATTGTATGCGGGCGGCCCCACGGCGTTGACAACCCCTTGACGCGCGGCTAAATTGCCGCGCTCCCTCGGGACCTTCCCCGGTCCCCTGACACCCTGGCCCGGGTGGCGGAATTGGTAGACGCACTAGTTTCAGGTACTAGCGGGTAACACCGTGGAGGTTCGAGTCCTCTCCCGGGCACCATTTCGGTCTACTGCGTAGACCAACGGCTTTCGCGACGTACGCATGAGCTCTAGCGGCTCCATCGAAGCGACTCGCGACGTACGCATGGCCTCTAGCGGCTTCTAACGAAGCGCAAACCCGCGGTCTACATCCCCGCCGTCGCCACGAACCGATACCCCACACCCGGCTCCGTGCGCAGGTAGCGCGGATCGGCGGCGTTGTCGCCGAGCTTCTGCCTCAGCTTCGCCATGATGATCCTGAGGTAGTGCGTGTCGGCCGCGTGCTCGGGGCTCCAGTGCTCGCGCATCAATTGCTGCTGCGTGACGACCTGGCCGGCGTCCCGCACGAGCGTCGCGAGCACACCGTACTCCTTGCGCGAGAGCGCTACCGGAATGCGGTCGAGCGCGACCTGGCGGCTGCCGAGATCGATGCGGAGATGTCCGTCGTCGTAGATCAGCGGTGACGGCTCGGAACCGACCGATCGCCGCAGCAACCCGCGCACGCGCGCCATGAACTCCTGGATGCCGAACGGCTTGGTCACGTAGTCGTTGGCGCCGGCGTCGAGCGCGGCGACTTTCATGCCTTCGTCGGCCCGGACCGACAGCACGATGACCGGTACCGCGCTCGCGGTGCGGAGCTCGCGCAGCACCGCGAGGCCATCGATGTCCGGGAGGCCGAGATCGAGCACGACGAGGTCCGCGCCGCGAGTCGCGAGCTCCGTCAGGCCGTCGCGCCCAGTCTCGGATTCGACCACGTCGTATCCCTGGCTCGCAAGCGCGATCCTGAGGAAGGTTCGGATCTGCGCCTCGTCGTCGATGACGAGCACGCGGGGCTGCGGCGCGGTCGGCTCCGCCGCGCTCACGAGTCGGATCGCTCGGCCGGGGGCTGATCGATCAACGGCAACGTCAGTCGCATTCGCGTGCCGACGCCCTCGGGTCCGTCGAGCGCATCGATGCGGCCACCGTGCGCGCCGAGCATGCCCTGGCAGATCGCGAGCCCGAGCCCGGTGCCCTCGCCGCCGCGGTCACCACGCGCGACGCTGTAGAAACGATCGAAAATCCGTTCGCGCTCCGACTCGGGAATGCCGGGTCCGCGGTCGATGACGTCGATGTGTACCGTCTCGGCCTCGCGGCTCAACGCTATGTCGATCGTTCCGCCGGGCTGTGAGAACTTCGCGGCGTTCTCGACGACGTTGAACAGCGCCTGCTCGATCAGCGCCGGATGCACGTAGAGCAGCGGCAGTGACGGCTCGGCGCGCACATCGACGCGCACGCTGGGGAAACACCGGCGCGCGCGTTCGACCGTTGCGCCGACGATCTCGTCGGCGCCGATCCAGTCGCGGTGCAGCGTGAGCGTGCCGTGCCCGAGCCGCGTCATGTCGAGCAGGTTCTGGATGTAGCGATCGAGACGCTGGCTTTCCGCGAGAATCGTCTCGAGCAGCGCGGCGCGATCCTCGCGACCGAGCTGCGCCTCGAAGGCCGAGAGGCTGGTCGCAGCACCGATCATCGCCGCGAGCGGCGTTCTGAGGTCGTGCGACACGGAGGCGAGCAGCGCACCGCGCAAGCGCTCGGTCTCGCTCTCGAGCCGGGCGCGCGCGAGCTCCGCCGCGAGCCGCGCCCGCTCCGCTGTGTCGACCATCTGTTCACGCAGCCGTGCCGCGAGCTGACTTGCCAGCAGCGCGGTGAGCAGAAATGCGAACACCGTGATCGCGTCTTCGCGACGCTGGATCTCGAAGCGGTACTGCGGCTCGGTGAAGAAGAAATTGAACGCGAGGAAGGAAAGCACCGCCGCGTATAGGGCCGTCGCGCGATGCGCGCGCACGGCCACGGCCACGACGGCGACGAGCAGCAGCATGCCCGTGTTCGCAACGCTGACCCACGGTGCCGCCATCTTTCCGATCGCGACCGCGGCCGCCACCACGAGCGTCGCGCCTGCGAGCTCGCGGGAGCGCGCACCGAGCGGGGCCGAACGCGCGGGAGACGAGTTGCTGCTCATGCGTAGGGAGCGAATCGCGCGCGGCGGCTCCAACGAGGGACGCCCATGGTACGGATTTTTGCCGATGTCTTCGTCGCGACACCCCGTAAATTCCGCGTAAACACGCCCAGCTTCGCGTGCATCGACAATTGCGCCCCCGATCTTGCGGACCTGAAGGATGGATGCCACCGATCGATCGCGCCGGGCGACGTTCCGCCTCGCGCTCGGCGCCGTCGGAGTCGTGTTCGGCGACATCGGCACGAGCCCGCTCTACACGATGAAAGAGGCCTTCAGCGGCCACTACGGGCTGCGCCCGGTCGACGCCGACGTGCTCGGCGTGCTGTCGCTCGTGTTCTGGTCGCTGATGCTCGTCGTGACGTTCAAGTACGTCATGCTGATGATGCGCGCGGACAACCGCGGCGAAGGCGGCATCCTCGCGCTGATGGCGCTGGCGCAGCGCAAGCTCCCGCTCGATGCGCCCACGGCATACGCCATCGGCATACTCGGAATCTTCGGCGTCGCGTTGTTCTTCGGCGACGCGGTGATCACGCCGGCGATCTCGATCCTCGGAGCGATCGAAGGCCTCGAGGTCGCGACGCCCGCATTCGCGCATACGATCGTGCCGATCACGATCGGCATCCTTGTCGGCTTGGCCCTCATCCAATCGCGCGGAACGGAAGCGCTCGGGCGCGTGATGGGGCCGATCACGGCGCTCTGGTTCATCGTGATCGCGGTGTTCGGAGTCGCCGGCATCCTCGATTCGCCGCGCGTGCTCAACGCCGTGAATCCGCTGTACGCAACCGCATTCGTCGCCGCGCACGGCACCCACGCGTTCTTCGTTCTCGGCGCGGTCGTGCTCGCCGTGACCGGCGCGGAAGCGCTCTACGCCGACATCGGCCATTTCGGCAAGCAGCCGATCCGACTCGCCTGGCTCTGGTTCGTGTTTCCGGCGCTCGTGCTCAACTACTTCGGGCAGGGCGCGCTTCTCCTCGAGCATCCCGAGACGACGAAGAACCCGTTCTACGAGCTCGTGCCGAAATGGGCGCTTTATCCGACCATCGCGCTCGCGACGTCGGCGGCGGTGTTCGCGTCGCAAGCGGTGATCTCCGGCGCGTACTCGCTCGCGCGGCAGGCGATGCAGCTCGGGTACCTGCCGCGACTGCGGGTGCGACACACGTCTGAGACCGCGATCGGGCAGATCTACGTGCCCGGCATCAACCGGCTGCTCCTCGTCTCCGTCGTCGCGGTCGTGCTCGGCTTCGGCTCTTCGACCGCGCTCGCCTCGGCCTACGGCGTCGCCGTGACCGGAACGATGTTCATCAGCACGGTGCTGCTGCTCGTCGTCATGCGCGCACAGGCCGCATGGCCGTCGCTGTTGCTCTTCGCGGTCTTCGCGTTCCTGTTCGTCGTCGACGTCGCGTTCTTCGGCGCGAACGCGATCAAGTTCGCCGACGGCGCTTGGTTTCCGCTCGTGCTCGGCGTCGTCGTGTTCACCCTCATGCGGACCTGGAAGCGAGGCCGGCAGCTCCTCGTGACCGAAGTCCGTCGCATCTCGATCGAGATCGATCCCTTCCTGCGCTCGCTCGACGCCTCGCCGCCGCTCCGCGCCCCGGGAACCGCGATCTTCATGACCGCGACGAACGACCGCATTCCGCTCGCGCTGCTGCACAACTTGAAGCACAACAAGGTGCTGCACGAGCGCAACATCTTGCTCACGGTCGCGACGGTTTCGAACCCGCGCGCCGAACCCGACGAGCGCGCGAAGCTCGTCGACGTCGGCCCCGGATTCCAGCGGCTGACGCTGCGCTTCGGCTTCATGGAGGAACCGGACGTGCCGAAAGCGCTGCGCGAGATCGCGATCGCCGGACTGCCCGCGGACCTCGACCAAGCCAGCTACTTCGCGAGCCGCGAGACGCTGATCGCGAGCCGCCACAAGGGCATGCCGATCTGGCGAGACTGGCTCTATCTGATCATGGCTCGGAACACCGTCGGCGCGACCGTGTTCTACCGGATTCCGGGCAATCGGCTCGTGGAGCTCGGGACGCAAGTGGAGATCTAGTCCGGCTGCGAGCTCTCAAAAAAAAGCGCCGCCCCGTCGCCGGAGCGGCGCAAACGTGTCGTCGGCTCGACGACGGCTTCCCTGTTTCGCTGCGCATCCGGCTCACGCCTTCAACGAAACGATCTGCTTCAGCACGCCGTCGAGACCACCGAACACGGTCAGCTTGTCGATCTTTTCGGTGACCTTCTCCAGCGCCTCGAGCTCCTTCAGGCGCATCAGGGTCGGGTTGTCCTCGATCAGCTTCGCGGTGTTGAGCAGCGAACGGGTCGCGTTCGCCTCTTCACGCCGGCGGATGACGTTGGCTTGCGCCGACTTCTCCGCCTGCACGACGCTGTTCAAGATCTCCTTCATCTCGCCCGGCAGGATCACGTCCTTGACACCGACGCCGAGCACCTCGAGACCGACGTCGCCGACCTGGCCGCGCACGTACGCGAAGATTTCCGCGTCGAGCGTGGCCTTGTCGCCGAGCAGCTCGTCGAGCGTCTTGACGGCGACCGCCTTGCGCAAGCCGAACTGCAGCTCGCGGTAGAGGTAGTCGCCGAACTTCGCGACCTTCGTACGCGCCGCGACCGGGTCGACGACGCGCATGCTGGCCGCGAGGTTGACGCGCAGCGAGACCTTGTCGCGGGTCAGGAGCTCCTGGCCCGAGACCTCGACCGACTGCACGCGCAGATCGATCGTCTCGGCTGCGACGTTGCGCCCGAAGTTCCAGTACGCGTACGCACCGGCGCCGAGCACCTCGGCGAGCTTGCCGTCGACGAACACGAGACCCGCCGACTCGGCCGGAACCGTGAACGCGACCGTCACGCGCTCGAGCGCACCGATCTGGCGCAGACGCTTCGCGACCGCTTCCGGCACTGCGAGCGACTCGCCGAGCGCCAGCTTCTCGACCGCGACCTTCACCGCGCCGCGGATGTAGAGCTTGCGCGTACCCGGCGCGAGCACCTCCTCGAGCTTGCCGTTGCGCGAGACGAGACCGAGCTCGCTCGTGCCGACGTCGGCGACGACGAAGACCTCGCCGACGCGCGCACCGAGACGCTCGATCAAGACGTCCGCGTCGCGGCCCGCGTACTCAGCACCGTTTGCGGTGTCGAGGGTACGGACCTCGAGCGTGCCGAACAGCGACGCGAGCCAGTGCACGCCCGGCGCCAGCACGCGATCGAACCGACGGTTGCGATACAGGAGACCGCGCTCGCCGTCGCCGAGCACGATCCGCTTCAGGGTCATCATGGCGATTCTCCTTTCGCTCGATGGTTGTTGGCCCGTTCGTTCAGCACCGCGCGACGGGGCCTGTCGTTCGCGCAGCGGTACAGAAAAGTTGGACCCGGCCCGACGCCGCGACGGAGGCGACGCTCACGCGCCGCGCGATGTCGCACTCGCGCCGTGACGCACGCGTGCCGCCGCGAAGCGGACACGGGTACGTGTGGGCGCGAGGCTCGACGGCGCGGCAGGCGAGCCCGCGTCCGTTGCGTCGCTGATCGCGTCGCCTCGCGCGGCTTGCGCTGCGTTCGGCATCGCGATCCCGGGATGGGTCCGGTTGGGACTTTCGTCCCGGTGTGACACTGGTGCATGGAGCGGGAGTCGAACCCGCGACCGCAGCGTTATGAGCGCTGTGCTCTACCCGACTGAGCTATCCCGTGCTGTGGGAGGGTATGGACGCCGTGCGGGGCCCGGCATACGCCGCGGCAGCGCCGCGCGCACCGGCCGGGCGTTCGAACCCGGACCGCTGGAACCCGTCGTACATCGATACCCCATTGACGCCTCTTCCGAAGCGCCAATCTCGTGTCGCGCCTCGCCGCCCGCAGCGAGCGCCGGCCTTGCTTCGCAAGTCCGGCCTACTCCTCGAGTAGGCCGGACATCGCGTATGCGATGGCCGGCAACCGCGGCCACGCTCGGGCCGCGCGGCGCGAAATTCCTGACGAAACTCCGTTGCGAACGCCGAAACGAAAACGCCCCCGGGGGCATGGCCTCCCGGGGGCGTTCGCTTCGCCTGGGAGGTCGGACGAGACCGACCTCCGCTGATCGCGAAAGGTCAGTCGATACGCGCGTCGTCGCCGCGCGGCGCGAGGCCGCACGTCGCAATCGCCACGTCGCGCATGAAGCGCGGCGTTGCGTGCGCGAGTTGTTCGAGTGACCGTTTCATCGAAGTCCGTGCTGCTCGTGTTCGACGCATCGTGCGTCGAGGCGCGCGGACACTACGCTGCTCATTCGCGCATTGCAAGTGCCTTCGCGCGCGAATGACATTCCGCGCATACGCCTTGCGTTACGCTTCGAGTCGCAAGAACAGGGAGAACGCGATGAGCCTCGGATGCCCCTTGTGCCCCGATCGCCCGCTCGAGCCGGTGCGCCTCGAGAACGATCTGCCCGCGCAGGGCTGCGCGAACTGCGGCGGCTCGCTGCTGTCGCTGGTGTCGTACCGGAACTGGCGCGAGCACGCGTCGCCTGCCGCGCCCGACGACGCCGCGGGCGCATCGCGCGGCGAGGTCGGCGACTCGGCCAGTGCGCTGCGCTGCCCCAAGTGCGAGCGCATCATGACGAAGTATCGCTTCGCCGCCGACGCGCGCAACCAGATCGACCTCTGCGCGCACTGCGACGAAGTCTGGCTCGATCACGGCGAATGGGAGATGCTCGAGCGCTTCGCGATGGTCGACAAGCTCGCGCACGTGTTCACCCAGCCGTGGCAGAACCGCGTGCGCTCGGACGCGGCGAAGATCCGCGTCGAAGAGCGCTGGCGCGAGAAGCTCGGTGCGGACTACGAGCGGGCGAGAGACATGCGCGCGTGGCTCGCGACGCATCCGAACGGGAAGGACCTGCTGGCGTATCTGTACCTCTCCCAGACGTCGTAGCCCGCCGCCCCAAAAAAGGGGTCAGAGGAATTATTCGTTTGAAACGTTAATTTCCTCTGACCCCTTTTTCGTGACGGACCCCTTTTTCGTGACGCGGGCGCGTGTGATGGTGGGGCGAAGCTGCGCCGGCCAGTCGTGGTGGTTCGTGACCTGGCCTTCGCGGCGGGCGAGCTCGAGGCGGTCGAAGTCGAGGTCAGCGACGAGCCAGCGCTCGCCGGCCTTTGCGCGCGCGACGACGCCGTCCGGTGCAAAGCCGCGGTCGACCGGGCCGTGGATCGCCGCATCGCCGGTGTTCGTGTCGAGCCAGGGATTGAACGGCGCGTCGCCGACGGTGACCGCGCGCGCGACGTAGCACTGGTTCTCGAGCGCACGCGCTTCGCAGCCGATGCGGACGCGGTTCGCGCCGGCCTCCGTGTCGGTGCAGCTCGGCACGACGACGAGGCGCGCGCCGGCCTCGACCTGCGCGCGCACCGGCAGCGGAAACTCGCAGTCGTAGCAGACGGCGATGCCGAGACGCGGCGCGTTCATGAGCTCGAACACCTCGAGCGCGTCGCCCGGCACGATCGCGCCGACTTCGTGCTCGAAGCCGGTCAGCGCGAGCTTGTCCTGCACCGCGACCGCGCCGTCGCGCGCGAAGAGGTGAGCGCGGTTGCGGTACGTGCCCTCGCCCGTTGCGACGAGGAACGTCCCGGCGATGACGTCGATGCCGTGGGTCGTCGCGAGCTCGCGGAACAGCGCGAGGTACGCGTCGTGCCGCGGCGCGAGCGCCGCGAGCGTTGCACGCGTGTCGTCGCGCAGGGATTCGGGCAGTGTCGTCGCGAGCTCGAGGACGAGGTATTCGGGAAGCACGGCGAGGGTCGCGCCGAACGACGCGGCTTCGGCGATCCAGTCGCGTTGCTTCGCGGCGAAAGCCTCGAACGAGGGGATCGGGTCGATGGGGTATTGGGCCAGGGCGATACGCATTGTGGGTTGCCGGCCATCGCTGCGCGATATCCGGCCTACTCCAGGGGCCTCAGCCAGAACGCGAGCTCGTGAAGGACCGGCGTGCCGGTGCCGATCTCCTTCCAGTCGAGTGTCGCACGCATGTCGTCGCGTTTCGTGTAGCCGCGTCGTGACCAGAACGGCTCGAGCCCGTGGTGGTCCGGTGGCCGGCGGGGGTCGTCCCTGGATCGCACGACGGCACAGAACGCGGTCCAGTCGAAGCGGCCGAGTCGGCGCGCGTACGCTTCGCGCTCGTCGAAGAAGCGATGACCGAACCCGTGGCCGCGATACTCGGGAAGCAGCACGGACTCGCCGAAGTAGAACACTTTCGCGACGTCGAGTCCTGCATCGGCGAACGGCCGCTGGAACGCGTCGAGCTCGTCGGCGAGCGGAACGGCGGTCGAGGCGCCAACCACCCGCTCGCCATCGCGCGCGAGCACGAACAGCGACTCGGGCGAGCGCGCATACGTCGAGAGGTAATCGCGCTCGTATGCCGCGTCGCCGTCGTAGAGATACGGGAACGCGCGGAACACCTCGATCCGGAGCCGGGCGAGGTCGTCGAGGAACGGCGCGATCGCGGCGCCGTTGCGGGTGACGACCTCGACCACGCTCGCGCCGTCAGCCCTTCTTCCGCGCGATGTACGCGTCCACCACGCGCTCGAGGATCGACAGCGGCATCGAGCCGTTCTTCAGCACCTCGTCGTGGAACTCGCGGATGTCGAAACGGTCGCCGAGCGTGGTGCGCGCTTTCTCGCGCAGCTCGAGGATCTTGTTCATGCCGACCTTGTAGGCGAGCGCCTGGCCGGGATTGACGAGATAGCGCTCGATCTCCGCCGTGACCTCGTCGTCGCCCATGCCGGTGTTGTCGAGCATGTACTGGATCGCCTGCTCGCGGGTCCAGCGCTTCGCGTGCAGGCCGGTGTCGACCACGAGCCGGACCGCGCGGAACATCTCGGCCTGCAGCCGGCCGAGGTCGGTCAGCGGATCCTTGTGGAAGCCCGCCTCCGCCGCGACGCGCTCGGCGTACAGGGCCCAGCCTTCCGCGTAGGCGGTGAACGGCACCATGCGCCGGAAGATCGGCAGGCCCTTGAGCTCCTGCGCGATCGCGATCTGGAAGTGATGGCCCGGCACGGCCTCGTGGTACGCGAGCGTCTTCATGCCGAAGCGCGGCACTTCCTCGACGTTGCGGAGGTTCGCGTAGAAGATCCCGGGACGCGAGCCGTCGAGCGCCGGCCCCTGGTAGTACGCACCCGGCGCCGTCTTCTCGGCGAACGCCGGCACGCGCCGCACCTCGACGCCCGCGCTCGGCTTGACCGCGAAGTACGGGTCGAGCCCCGCGCTGATCTCGTCGATGATCGCCTGATAGTCGGCGAGGATCTGTTTTCGGCCCTCGTCGCCGTCGGGATAGAGCTGCTCGGGTGCGTCGCCGACCGCGCGCACGCGCGCGCCGATGGTGCCTTCGACATAGCCCGCGCCCTGGAGGATCGCGTCCATCTCGGCGCCGATCCGCGCGACCTCGGCGAGGCCGAGCGTGTGGATCTCGTCGGGCGTCATCGTCGTCGTGGTGTTCGACTCGACCTGGTACGCGTAGAACTGGTCGCCGTCGGGCAGGCTCCACGCGCCGTCGTTGCGGGTCGCCTTGGGCCTCAGCGACTGGAAGTACGTGATGAGCTCGCGGTACGCCGGGAACACGCTCGTCTCGATCGCGCGCTCGACCTCCGCCGTCAGGGCCGTGCGCTTCGCCCCGTCGAGCTTCGCCGCGGGGATCTTCCCGAGCTTCTCGACGAAAGTCGTGTAGAGCGGATTGGCCTTCGTGCCGAGCGCGACGAAGCCCTCCATCTGCGCGAGCACCTTGTCGACGACGAACTTGTGCGGAACGATGCCCTTGGCCTCGCGCAGCTTCAGGCTCTCGAGCACCTGCGCGAACTTGACCGGGAACTTCGAGAGCCGCGCGAGATAGTTGCGTGCGTCGCGCTCGTTCTCGACCACGTGAACGTCGGCCATGAAGTTCGGCAGATCTGCCTGCACGCCGAACATCTGATTGACGGGGAAGTCGTAGAGCCGCCACGGCTCGCCCTTGACCTGCGTGCCGAGGAAGTAGTCGAGGATGTCGTACGAGAGCCGGTCCTGGCCGGTGAAGTCGCTCGCGTCGTAGCTCTTCAGCATCTCGTAGTCGGACTCGAGCTGCGTGAACAGCCGGTCGTCGCGCGCGGGGGACGCGTCGGTCAGCTCGTCGTTGTGGAAGTTGAGGCCCATGCCTTCGAGCAGGCGCAGGCGCGAGAGCAGCTCGGGGTCGTCGAGCACGTAGCGCATGAAGACGCGCGTGTAGTACCAGTCGATCTTCGCGGGCTTGAAGTACCAGACGTGCACGAAGAACGCGCCGCCGATCAGCAGCACGATCACGAACAGCCAGAACAGCCACTTGAGCAGACGTTTCATCGCGGGGACCCCATTGCTGCGCCGGGGCGGAATCTAGCAGTATTCGGACGGGAACCGCGCGCGACGGAGCCGCGTTTGAACTATCGCCATGCCTTCCATGCCGGCAACTTCGCGGATGTCGTCAAGCACGCGGTGCTGGTCGCGCTGCTCGAGTCGCTGAAGCAGAAGGACGCGCCCTGCGCCTACTTCGAGACGCACGCCGGCGCGGGCCGCTACGAGCTCGATGCCGAGGAGGCCACGAAAACGGGCGAGTACCGCGACGGCGTGGCGAGGCTGCTGCCGGTTTCGCGAATGCCGGCCGTGCTGCACGTCTACCTCAACCTCGTACGGACGCTCAACGCGGGCGGCGCCGCGATCACTCGCTATCCGGGCTCGCCGCTCATCGCGGCGCAGCTCCTCAGGGCCGACGACCGGCTTGCGCTCTGCGAGTTGCAGGAGCTCGAATCGAACACGCTGAAGCGGCTGTTCCAGGACGATCCGCGCGTATCGGTGCACCGGCGCGACGGCTACGAGGCGCTGAAGGCTCTGCTGCCGCCGACGCCGCGCCGCGGGCTCGCGCTGATCGACCCGCCGTTCGAGGCGCAGGAACGCGAGTTCGATGCGATCGCCGACGCCCTGAAGACCGCGTTCCAGCGATGGAAGAACGGCGTCTACGCGATCTGGTACCCGATCAAGCTGCGCCAGCACGTCGCGCCGTTCCATCGCTTCCTCAGGCAGTCGGGCATGCCGAAGGTGCTCGTCGCCGAGCTGTGCATCCATCCCGACAATTCGGCGCTGCGGTTGAACGGCTGCGGGCTCGCGATCGTCAACGCGCCGTATCGGCTCGACCGTACGCTCGGCGAGGCGTTTCCGGTGCTGCTCGAGCTGCTTCAGCAGGGCCGGTTCGGGTCGCAGCGTGTCGAGTGGTTGGTCGGCGGCTGAATGCCCAGACCTCGTAGGCCGGACATCCGAAGGATGGCCGGCGAGCGGCGCGAGCGACGATTCAGCGTGGAGCCGGCTGCGCTGTCCCTGCTCCGCATCCGCTGGCGCATCCCTGCGACAGCCCTCGCGCATGGCGCTCGACCATCCTTCGGATGTCCGGCCTACAATGGCGCATGCGCACCGTATATGCCGTTGCCCTGCTCGCGCTCGCGGCCTGCTCCACGCCGCCGATCAAGAACGCCGCCGACACAACGCCGCCGCCGCGTGTCGATCTGCCGCCCTACCGCGCGGTGGAGCTCGACGCGCTCCCGGCCGACGAGGTGCTCTGGGGCGGCATGGTGATCGAGGTTCGCAATCGCGCCGACGTCAGCGAGATCGAAGTGCTCGCCTACCCGCTCGACCGCAAACAACGGCCGATGCTGAAAGCGCCGACGGAAGGACGCTTCATCGCGCAGCTCCCGGGCTACGTCGAGCGGTTCGACTATCCGGAAGGCCGCTTCGTGACACTGCGCGGCCACGTGCGCGGCCGACGCGAGGCGCTGATCGACGAGAAGCTCTATCTCTATCCCGTGGTCGAGTCGCGCGAGATCCACCTCTGGCCGCGCGGCTTCCAGAACAGCGGGCCGCGCTTCTCGATCGGGATCGGCGTCGGCATCAGCCGCTGAGCGCGGCGCGTGGCGTCAGTCCGCGACGTCGGGCTCGAAGAAGCACCATTTCACCTCGGGGAACGCGCGCTTCAAGTCGGACTCGACCTGGTTGATCGTGTCGACCACGCCCTTGGTCGATTGATCGCGCGAGAGCTCGGCCTTCACCGCGACCATGACGTCGTTGCCGAGCTGCATCGTGATGACGTTCAGGACGCGCGCGATCTCGGGGCGCTGGTCGAGGAAGTCGAACATCGCCTTCTTGAGGTTCGGCTCGACGCTCTGGCCGATCAGGAGATCGTGCACCTCGACCGTGATGAAGATCGCGACGACGATCAGCAGTGCGCCGATGCCGATCGTGCCGATCGCGTCGTAGATCGGGTTACCGGTCAGCATCGTGACGAGCACCGCGACCAGCGCGAACACGAGGCCGAGCAGCGCCGCCAAGTCCTCGCCGAAGATCACGATCAGCTCGCTCTGGCGGCTCTGGCGGAACCAGGTCCAGATCGAATCCTTGCCGCGCGCCTTGTTGACCTCGCGCATGCAGGCCGCCATCGAGACCGCTTCGACGATGATGCCGAAGGTCAGCACGCCGACCGCGAGCCACGGCCACTTGAGCGGCTCCGGGTGCTGCAGCTTGTGGATGCCCTCGTAGAGCGAAAAGACGCCGCCGACCGAGAACAGCATCAGCGCGACGAGGAACGACCAGAAGTAGATCGACTTGCCGTAGCCGAGCGGGAAATCCGGCGACGGCGGCCGCTTCGCGCGGCGCATGCCGAGCAGCAGTAGCCCCTGGTTGCCGCAGTCGGCGAGCGAGTGCACGGCCTCGGCAAGCATCGCGCCGGAATTCGTGATGGCGGCGGCGAACCCCTTCGCCACGAAGATCGCGAAATTCGCGCCGAGCGCGAAGAAGATCGCTCGGACCGAGTCGCCCTTGCCTGCCATCGCCAACCCTCCGGGAAGGCGCGGAGTCTAGCAAGCGCTGCCGCTCGATGAACGCGTGATGACTCCGCCCGCCGCGGTTAGAGCACTCTCTCCGGCGCTTGCCGCGAGACTTCTCCCATGATGGGTACCACCGAACAATCCGGACCTCGTCGACCGCGCCTGCGCGGCCGTCGCGCGCGCCCGCCTTATGTCGAGCGTCGGCGGCTCGGTCCGTGGCGCGAGCGCCTCACGCTGCGCGACGGCCGCACGATGGACCTGCGTCCGATCGAACCGGCCGACGCGCCCGCGCTGATCGGCGCGTTCAAGCTGTTGACGCCCGAAGAGGTCCGCCTGCGCTTCCAGCATCCGCTCAACGAGCTGACGCCCGAGATGGCACGCACGCTGACGACGCTCGATCCGCGTCGCGCGTTCGCGCTCGTCGTCGCGGAGCCGGACGTGCCCGGCGAGGCGCTGGTCGGCGCGGTCGCGCGCGTCTCGGTGGACCACGCGCGGCGCGAGGCCGAGTTTGCGCTGCTCGTCGGCCGTCCGATCGCGCGACAGGGCCTCGGTCGCTATCTCATGACGAAGCTGATCGCGTGGTGCCAGCGCCGCGGGATCGAGTCGCTGCACGGCAACGTCTCGCTCGACAACGCCGCGATGCTGCGCGTCGCAGCATCGCTCGGCTTCACCCGCGAGCACGTGGTCGGCGAGCACGGCCTCGTGCGCGTCACGAAGCGGCTTTGACGCCGAGCTTCGTCTCGAGCTCGACCAGCCGCGCGAGCTGCGGCGCGGTCTCTACCAGCGTCTCGGTCATGATCGCGCGCGCCTGCGCCGCGAGCCGGCGTGCCTCGTTCGTGTCGCCCCGTGCGCGCGCGAGCTCGGCGAGCTCGAGGTCGATCTCGCCGGCGCCGACGTAGCGCTCGCCGCGCCCCGCGACGAGCAGCGCGCGTGCCGCTTCGAGCTTCGTGTGCGCGTCGTCGCGACGGCCCGCCGCCGCGTCGAGCAGCGCGCCGGTCTTCAGCACCTGCGCGTAGCGAGCGCTCGACGTACCGCCGAGGTCCGCCGCCGCCGCCTCGGCGCGCTCGACGAAGCGGCGTGCCTCGCGCGCGTCACCGTAGCGGCGATGCCACTCAGCGAGGTGGACGAGCCGGCGCGCGCGTTGCAGCTCGTCACCCGAGGTCTCGGACGAGGGCACCTTCAGCGCGAGCCAGTCGTGCGCTTCCTCCGCGCGGCCCGCGAGCATCAGCAGCCGGCCGAGGTTCTGGCGCTGCTGCGCGAGGTATTTCCCGCCCTCGTCGGCGCGCTGTTCCGCGATCGCGAGTGCACGGCGCATCAGCGGTTCGGCGTTTGCGTAGTCACCCATCTCCTCGTAGATCGAGGCGAGGTTGTTGAGGTTGATCGCGAGCGCAGGGCTGTCGCGGCCGAGCGAGCGCTCGCCGACCGCGAGCGCCTGCGCGAAGTAGTCCGCTGCGGCACGCGTGCGGCCGCGCTGGTACGCGACGGTGCCGAGCCCGTTGAGGGCCGTGTCGAGCAGCGCGCTGTTCGACTCGAGCAAGCGGCTGCGGTGCTCGAGCATCTTCTGGAAGAGGTGCTCCGCGCCGTCGAGCTCACCGAGCTGCAGCAGCAGGTTCGCCTGGTAGCCCTCGAGCCGCAGCAGGATCGGGTCACCGGACGCGAGCTTGCGGCGCATCGCGCCGAGATGGACCTCGATGAGCTCGCGCGCTTCGTCGGTGCGGCCCGCCTCGCGCAGCGCCTCCGTCAGGTACATCGCGGTCTCGGCGGTCTCGGCGGCTTCGGCGCCGAACACGGTCTCCTGCTCGCGCAACGCCGCGCGCAGCATCGCCTCGGCGGCGCCGAGCTTCTCCTGTCGCGTGAGCATGAGCCCCTGGCTCGCGAGCGCTTCCGCCGCGGTGCGCGTAGAGCCGGCCTCGAGCGCGAGCGCACGCGCTTCGCGATACGCCGCTTCGGCCTCGGCGTACTCGCCGAGCGTGCCGAGCGCTTCGCCGAGCACGCCGTGGTACTCGGCGAGCTCGAGCGTCGTCGCGCTCCCTTCCTGTGCGTGCGCGAGCGCGCTGCGCGCGGCGGCGGCGGCCTTGTCGGAGAGCCCGAGGCTCGCGTAGACGTTGCCGAGCGAGCCGTAGAGCCGCGCGCGTTCGGACGCACCGATCGTGCGATCGTCCTCGAGCCGTTGCACGCCGCGGTCGATCAGCTCGGAGGGCGTCAGCGTGCGCTGACGCGACCCGCCTTCGACTTGGCCGAACAGGCCGATCAGGAACCGCGTCACTGCGGTCGCATCGCGCGATTCGAGCTCGGCGCGCGCTTCGGCCGCGAGCGCGCGATCGCGCTCGATACGCAGCCGCACCGCGAACAGGGTCAGCACCACGGCCAGCACAACCGCGCCGAGCACGCCGAGCGGATGACGCTGCACGAACTTGCGGAGCTTGTAGATCGCGCGGTCGGGCGCGGCGCGGACCGGCTGCCCCGCGAGATAGCGGTCGACGTCGCGCGCGAGCGCGTCGGCCGACGGATAGCGGTCGCCCGGCTCCTCCATCGTCGCGAGCGCGACGATGCGGTCGAGATCTCCTCGCAGCGTCGCGCGCCGGCCCTCCGGCGCGACGCGCGAGGGCGGCAGCAGTCGCTGGTCGACGTCGACGATCGGTCGCTCGTCGGTCATGAGCTCGAACAGCAGGAGTCCGAGCGCGTAGATGTCGGTTGCCGTGCTGACCGTTCCGCCGCAGCGCTGCTCCGGCGCAGCGTAGGCCGGCGTGAACCACGGCTGCGTCGCGAGCTTCTCGCGCTGCGCCTTCTCGTCGATCAGCTTCGCGATGCCGAAGTCGAGCAGCACGGGCCGGCCGTCGTCGCGCAGCAGCACGTTCGCAGGCTTGATGTCGCGGTGCACGACCAGGCGCTGGTGCGCGTAGTGGACGGCGCGCGCGACCTCGGCGATCAACGCGAGACGCGAGCGCAGCGGCAGGTGGCGGCGCTGGCAGGCATCGGTGATCGCGGCGCCGCGGATGAACTCCATCACGAGATACGGATGCCCACCCGGTGTCGCACCGCCGTCGAGCAGGCGCGCGATGTGCGGATGGTCGAAGCCAGCGAGAATCTGTCGCTCGTGACGGAGCTGCCGCACCGCGTCGCCGGTCGCGACGCCGCGGATGACCTTGATCGCGACTTCGCGGTGGAACTCGTCGTCGGCGCGCTCGGCGAGGAACACGAGGCCGATGCCGCCCGAACCGATCTCGCGCAACAGCTTGTAGACGCCGATGCGCTCGCCCGGAACCGGAACCTCGGCGGCGCTCGCGATCGCGTCGCCGAAGCGCTTCGTGAAGCTCTCCGGTTGCGAGCCGGCGTCGGCCTCGAGCATGCCGGCGAGCTCGCGTCGGGTGTCATCGTCGACCTCGAGCGCGGCGAGCCACTCGGCGCGCTTCGGGGTGTCGATCTCGAGCGCCGCCTCGAACAGCGCCTCGAGCCGTTGCCAGCGTTGCGATACCACGTTCATCGTGCGATCGCGGTCACTCGGCGAGACGCTGGCGGATCCAGGCGTGTCCGAAACGGAGGTCGCGGTTGACGGTCGCGAGCGAGACGTCGAGCGTCCTCGCGACCTCGTTGTGCTCGAGGCCGACGAGGTAGGTCAGCTCGATCACGTCGGCCTTGCGCGGATCGTTCGCGCGCAGCGCGACGAGCGCCTCGTGCAGGGCCTCCGCATCGCTCGACGAATCGGTCGACTCGCCTTCCGCGACGCCGAGCGTGACGCGCAGCTGCCCGCCGCCGTGCTTGGCCGCCGAGGCGCGACGCCCGAGGTCGTGCAGGATGTTCCGCATCGCGACCGCGACGGTGCGGAAGAAGTGTGCGCGATCCTGCCACTCGACCTCGGCCTCGAGCAGGTTGACCATCAGCTCGTTGACGAGCTCGGTCGGTTGCAGCGGCGCGTGCGCGCCGGAGGCGCGCAGCCGGCTCGCGGCGAGCGCACGGATGCGGTCGTAGACGAGCGCGAGCACGGCATCGCCGGCGGATTCGTCGCCGCCGCTCCACTTGCGCAGCAGTCCCGTCAGTTCGGCGCGGTCGGTTTCCGCCATGCGCGCATCATACGAAACGCGGCGTGGAACGCGTTAGCCGACCGGCCGCGGGGTCCTCGATGTCGGACCCCGCGGCTCGCGTCACTCAAGTGAGGTCGATGATCCGTACGCCGCGTCGCGGCGCCAGCGCTTCGAGCTCGCGCTCGTAGCGCTCGCGCTGCAGCGGGTCGTAGTCGGGCAGATCCGGGATTTCGAGATACGCCCTCGGTGCTTCCCTGCGCGGTGCAGCGAGCTGATACCAGACCGGCGCGCGGCGCTTCCGCTGTGCCTTGCCGATCGCCTCGTCGACGATCGATCTGTTCGTCCAGAGCTGGCGATGATCCTTCATGGCCCCTGCCTCCATCGCGCCTCGTCCAACGAGGCGCTCGACTCCATCCTTATCGCTTTTCCGGCGGGCGATGACTGCATCGTCGGCCTCGTCCGCGAAGCTGCATAAAGCGAGCCCACCGGGACCACGCGCAACGCCACCGTTCAGCTTCGTGGCAAGCGACAAAAAAAAGGGGACGGAGGGGATTAAGGCCGCTTAATCCCCTCCGTCCCCTTTTTTTGTCGTGCGAGTTGCGCGGTGGTCGGCTATTTCGCGACGGCGGGTTCGGGGCTGGGGCGCGTGCTGCGCTGCGGCGAGGGCGACGCGCGTGGAACCTCGTTCCTGCGCGTGTTCGCCTCGTAGTAGTCGGCGAACAGCGGGCGTGGCTGGTAGCGGCCGGCGCCCCGCACCGCGTCGAGCTTGCCGAGCCGCCACGCGAGGTGGCCGCGCGTCAGCGTGTGCGTCGCGACACCTTTCACCGTGCGGCCTTCGAACACGTTGTAGTCGACGTTCTGGTGATGCGTCTTGACCGAGATCGTGCGCGACGCGGCCGGATCCCACACCACGAGGTCCGCGTCGGCGCCGACTTCGAGCGCGCCCTTCTTCGGATAGAGGTTGAAGATCCGCGCGGCATTGGTCGACGTCACCGCGACGAACTCGCTCGGCGTCAGGCGCCCGCTCTCGACGCCGTAATGCCAGAGCACCGACATGCGGTCTTCGATCCCGGCGCAACCGTTCGGGATCTTGGTGAAGTCACCCTTGCCCGCGGCTTTCTGCGGCGCGCAGAACGCGCAGTGGTCGGTCGCGATCGTCTGAAGATGCCCGGCCTGCAGCGCGCGCCACAGCGCCTCCTGGTGCTCCTTCGGACGAAACGGCGGCGACATGACGTGCGCGGCGGCCTTGGTGAAGTCCGGATCGCGATAGACGCTGTCGTCGATCACGAGATGCCCCGCGAGCACCTCGCCGAACACGCGCTGGCCCTCGCCGCGCGCGCGCGCGATCGCCTCGACCGACTGCTTCGCGGAGTTGTGCACGATGTAAAGCGGCACGCCCATCACTTCGGCGATGCGGATTGCGCGGTTCGCAGCCTCGGCCTCGACCGCGGGCGGGCGCGACATCGGATGGCCCTCGGGCCCCGTGATGCCTTTCGCGACGAGCTCGCGCTGCAGCTGGAACACGAGCTCGCCGTTCTCGGCGTGCACGGTCGGCAGCGCTCCCAGCTCGAGCGCGCGGCGGAACGAATTCACCAGCACTTCGTCGTCGGCCATGATCGCGTTCTTGTAGGCCATGAAGTGCTTGAAGCTCTGCACGCCGTGCTCGCGCGCGAGCACGCCCATGTCGCGGTGGACGCTCTCGTCCCACCAGGTCACGGCGACGTGGAAGGCGTAGTCCGACGCGGCCTTCTCCGACCAGCCGCGCCAAGCGCGCCACGCGTCCATCAGCGGCTGCTTCGGGTTCGGGATCACGAAGTCGATGATCGAGGTCGTGCCGCCCGCGAGCCCCGCGGCGGTGCCGCTGTAGAAATCGTCTGACGCGACCGTTCCCATGAACGGCAGCTCCATGTGCGTGTGCGGATCGATCCCGCCCGGCATCACGAGCTGGCCGCCGGCGTCGATCGTCTGGGTGCCGGTCGGTGCTTCGAGGTTCGCGCCGATCGCGGCGATCTTCTCGCCGACGACGAGCACGTCGGCCCGGTAGCCGTGGGTGGAGTCGACGACGGTGCCGCCGCGGATCAGGGTGTTCATGGCGTAACCTCACTCGGTTGCATCGCGATGGTACGCTGGCGCTGCATGAAGAGCGCGTAGCTCGCGGCAGAGATCGCGAGCCCGGCGAACCACGCATAGGTGTAGAGCGTCTTGAAGACCTGCGGCACCGACTCCGCGAACGTCGCGGGGAACGCAGTCGCGAGGAAACCCGGCAGGTTCGGCAGCACGCCGAGCGCGAGCGCCACGATCGCGGCGGGGTTCCAGCCGTTGCGGTAGCGGTACTCGCCGCGCTCCTCGAACAGCGCGTCGACGTCGAGCTGCGTCTTGCGCAGCAGGTAGTAGTCGACCAGCATGATGCCGGCAACCGGCCCGAGCAGTGCCGAGTAGCCGATCAGCCAGGTGAAGATGTAGCCCTGGGTAGAGGCGAGGATCTTCCAGGGCATCGCGACGAGCCCGACACCCGCGGTGATGAGCCCGCCGATCTTGTACGAGATGCGCTTCGGCGAGAGGCTCGCGAAGTCGTACGCCGGACCGACGAGGTTCGCCGCGAGGTTGCAGCACATCGTGTCGAGCGTGAGGATCAGGAGCGCGAGCCCGATGCCGATGCCGGTGAAACGCCCGGTCAGGTCGACCGGATCCCAGATCGCCTTGCCGTAGACCACGATCGTCGCGGACGTGACGATCACCGACATCAGCGCGAGCAGCGCCATCGGGATCGGCAGCCCGATCGACTGGCCGAGGACCTGATCGCGCTGCGTCTTCGCGAAGCGCGTGAAATCCGGGATGTTGAGCGCGAGCGTCGCCCAGAAGCCGACCATCGCGGTCAGCGACGGCCAGAACACCGCCCAGAACTGGCCCGCCTTGGCGCCGCCCGCGACGAACTGCGAGGGCTGCGCCATCGCGGCGCTGAACCCGCCGGTGTGCTTGAACGCCCAGCCGACCAGCACGAGGCACATCACGATCTTGATCGGCGCCGAGATTGTCTCGATCCAGCGGATCGACTCGATGCCGTGCACGACGAAGTAGAGCTGCAGCAGCCAGAACGCGAGGAAGCAGAAGAGCTGACCGGCGTTGATGCCGAGCAGCGGCAGCGGATCGCCGAGCAGCGCGTTCGCGGTGATGATGTTGAGCAGCGTGTAGATCGCGAGCCCGCCGAACCAGGTCTGGATCCCGTACCAGCCGCACGCGACGATCGCGCGCAGCATCGCCGGGAGCCGCGCGCCGATCGTGCCGAACGACGAGCGCACGAGCACCGCGTACGGTATGCCGTACTTCGCACCGGCGTGGCCGATCAGCAGCATCGGCACCAGCACGATCGCGTTGCCGAGCAGCACGCAGCTCACCGCCTGCCACGGCGACATGCCCTGGTCGATGAGCCCTGCCGCGAGCGTGTACGACGGGATGCACATCACCATCCCGATCCAGATCGCGGCGAAGTGGTACCAGCGCCAGGTGCGCTGCGCGGCGGTAGTCGGCAGGAGGTCGGGGTTCGCGAGCGAACTCACACCGTCTCCGTCTGCTTTCGCATCGGATTGTTCGGATGCGTCGTCCAGTCCTGGAACGCGCCGTCGTCGACGCGTTCCATCGTGATGCAGCCCTCGACCGGGCAGACGTGCATGCAGAGGTTGCAGCCGACGCACTCGGCGTCGACGACCTCGAAGTGCCGCTTGCCGTCCTTCTCCTCGAGGATCGCCTGGTGCGCCGTGTCCTCGCACGCGATGTGGCACAGCCCGCACTTGACGCAGAGGTCCTGGTTGATCCGTGCCTTGATGTCGTACTTGAGATTGAGGAACTGCCAGTCGGTCACGTTCGGGACCGCGCGGCCGACGAAATCGGAAAGGCGCGCGTAGCCCTTCGCGTCCATCCAGTTCGACAGGCCCACGATCATGTCGTCGACGATGCGGAAGCCGTAGTGCATCGCGGCCGTGCAGACCTGCACCGATCCCGCGCCGAGCGCCATGAACTCGGCCGCGTCGCGCCAGGTGCCGATGCCGCCGATCGCGGAGATCGGCTTGCCGATCATCTCGGGGTGGCGCGCGATCTCCGAAACCATGCTGAGCGCAATGGGTTTGACCGCCGGACCGCAATAGCCGCCGTGCGTGCCCTTGCCGTCGACGGTCGGCATCGGCGCCATGAGGTCGAGGTCGATCGCGGTGATCGAGTTGATCGTGTTGATCAGCGAGACCGCGTCGGCTCCGCCGCGAAACGCCGCGAGCGCGGGTCTGCGGACGTCGGTGATGTTCGGCGTGAGCTTCACGATGCACGGCAGCTTCGTGTGCTTCTTGACCCACGACGCGACCATCTCGATGTACTCGGGCACCTGCCCGACCGCCGAGCCCATGCCGCGCTCGGACATGCCGTGCGGGCAGCCAAAGTTGAGCTCGACCGCATCGGCGCCGGTGTCCTCGACCGGCACGAGGATGTTCTTCCACGACTCCTCGTCGCACGGCACCATCAGCGAGACGACCATCGCGCGATCGGGCCAGTCGCGCTTGATCTGGCGAATCTCGGCGAGGTTCACCGCGAGCGGGCGGTCGGTGATGAGCTCGATGTTGTTGAGCCCGGCGACGCGCTGGCCGTTCCACGAGATCGCGCCGTAACGCGAGCTGACGTTGACGACGGGCGGATCGTTGCCGAGCGTTTTCCAGACCACGCCGCCCCAGCCGGCCTCGAACGCGCGGTTGACGTTGTAGGCCTTGTCGGTCGGCGGCGCCGAAGCGAGCCAGAACGGATTCGGCGAGCGGACACCGACGAAGTTGCAGGAAAGGTCAGCCATGGTTGCATTCCCGAAGAACGGCGAAGCAGCGACGACGCTTCTGTGGGAGGGGCGGAAGCCCCGACAGCGCGACGCCGGTTCGACGCGAAGAGCGTCGGGGCTTCCGCCCCTCCCACAGATCGGTCGCGGCGATCATGCTGGCACCCCGGCACGATGCGGCTTCGTTGTCGACGACATCAGCATGCGATCGATCGCGCGCGCGGCGCGCTTGCCGTGCTCGACCGCCTGCACGGTGAGATCGATGCCTTCGGCGACGCAGTCGCCGCCGGCGTAGACGCCGGGCAGCGAGGTCGCGAAGCTCGCATCGACCGCGATGCGGCCGTTCGCGAGCGCGAGCGACGCGGCACCGCCGTCGAGCGCCGCCGGCACGAAGAGCTGGCCGATCGCCTTCAGCACGATGTCGGCGTCGAGCATGAAGTACTCGCCACTGCCTTCGAGCTTGCCGTTCGCGCCGAGCCGCGTGTGCTCGAACTCGACCGCGGCGACGACGCCGCTCGTCGCGACGAGCCGCCGCGGCGCGGCCCAGTGGATCACGTGCACGCCCTGCGATTTCGCGTAGGCCTGCTCGACATGCGTCGCGCTCATCGAATCCGGCCCGCGCCGGTAGACCATCGAGACGACCTCCGCGCCGAGCTTCTTCGACTGCACCGCCGCGTCGACCGCGGTGTTGCCGCCGCCGATCACGACGACCCGGCGGCCCACCGGCAGCGTCGCGAAGTCGTCGCTCTGGCGCAGTGCCGCGATGAACTCGACGGCGTCGTGCACGCCCGGCATGCGCTCGCCCTCGAGCCCGAGCGCGTTGACGCCCGCGAGACCCATGCCGAGGAACACCGCGTCGAACCCCTCGCGCAGCTTCGCGAGCGAGAGCTCGCGCCCGAGCGCCTTGCCCGGCACGATCTCGATGCCGCCGATCGACATGAGCCACGCGATCTCGCGCTGCGCGAACTCGAGCATCTTGTACTCGGCGATGCCGTATTCATTGAGGCCGCCGGGCTTCGGCTTCTCGTCGTAGACCGTCACACGATGCCCGGCGCGTGCGAGCGCGTGCGCGCACGCGAGACCCGCGGGACCCGCGCCGACCACCGCGATGTGGCGCCCGCTTTCGGGCGCACGCTCGAAGAGTTTGACGTCCTGCTCGAACACCCAGTCCGTCGCGTAGCGCTGCAGCGCGCCGATCTCGACTGCCCGGCCGTCGTCGTGGTTCCGCACGCACGAGCCTTCGCAGAGGATCTCGGTCGGGCAGACGCGCGCGCAGGTGCCACCGAAGATATTCGCGTCGAGGATGTCGGTCGCAGCGCCGCGCAGATTGTCGGTCGTGATGCGCTTGATGAAGCTCGGGATGTCGATGCCGGTAGGGCACGCCTGGATGCACGGCGCGTCGTAGCAGTAGAGGCAGCGCGCCGCAGCCACGAGCGCGGCTTGGCGCTCGAGCCGCGGGTGCTTGTCGGCGAAATTCTCGGCGATTCGTTGTGGCGGGAGGCGTCCCGCGGCGATGTCGCCCGTGGCCTTGCGTGTCATCTCTTTCGCACCCCGTGACCGGTTTCGTTGGATGGCCCCACCCAGTCACTGTGGGAGGGGCGGAAGCCCCGACGGCTTTTCGCGAAGGGCATCGGGGCTTCCGCCCCTCCTACAGTGATTCCGTCCGACAGCGCGTCCAGACAGGTGCGCGGCGGCTTCACCGCCCCGCCCTGCCGAGCATCGCATGCAGCAGCACGTTCGCGCCGGCCTCGATCCACTCGGGCGTCGCGTCCTCGATCTCGTTGTGGCTGATGCCGCCGATGCACGGCACGAACACCATTGCGGTCGGCGCGACCTTCGAGAGGTAGCACGCGTCGTGGCCGGCGCCGGAGACGATGTCGCGGTGCGAATAGCCGAAGCGCTGCGCGGCGGTGCGCACCGAATCGACGCACGCGCGGTCGAACGTGATCGGTTCGTAGTTGAAGATCTCTTCGAAGCGCGTCGTCTCGAGCTTCGCTTCGGACGCGATTCGCTCGATGCCGGCGCGCAGCTCGGCGTCCATCTGCTTCAGCACGGCGTCCTCGGGATGGCGCAGGTCGATCGTGAAGAACACGCGACCCGGGATCACGTTCCGCGAGTTCGGATGGACCTGCATCATGCCGACCGTCGCGCACGCGAACGGCGCGTACTTGAATCCGATCGTGTTGACGAGCTCGACGACACGGGCCGCACCGACCAGTGCGTTGCGGCGCGTCGGCATCGGCGTCGGGCCCGCGTGCGCTTCCTGGCC
>Ga0187892_10002895_pt1 | contig 32765 bp, 25 predicted proteins | sample MA1701073metaG_FD_139345 | JGI IMG/M metagenome (GOLD analysis project Ga0187892, IMG submission 139345) | Bio-ooze microbial communities from a basaltic lava cave in the Kipuka Kanohina Cave System on the Island of Hawaii, USA - MA170107-3 metaG ...
AATTGGCCACGAGCCTGCTTGCGCCGGTTGCTCCCTGGCTGAGTGTGTTGGACATCGGCTGGCAGATTTACACAGGTGCGGACGGCCAAGCCACTGAAAAAAGTGCCGAGAGCGAATCGGCGACCGACGGGACGCAGCCGACGGCAACCGATGATTCCGAGCCCGCCGACCAGGCGGAAAGGCTGGAGCGGCTGATCCGGCTCTTGTCGCCGGTCGAACGGATGTTGGACGCACTCCGCGGGGCCATGCTGCCGGAAGACGCCAACTCGCACTCGCCCAGCACCGGCAGAGCCAGTGGCACACGAGCCGATTCCACTGGCAGTGAGCCAATGGCGACCAAAAACTCCGGGGGCTAACGCCGCCCGGCTCGGCGGTTGGCGCTGATAGTTCACTCCGCGCACGAAACACTGGCAGAGCCAGTGGCGCACACACTGCCGGGCTATGGAGTCTGAACGAGCCTGGCCAGGTCCGTCAGGATGGTCGATGCCGGCTCTTGAAACGCGCTGGTTTCCTTGCTCCAGAAGTTGACCGTGCCACGCCGCCCGTCACTGAACACGACGGGTACGTGCAAGCTGGACGCGGCGCCGGCCGACATGGCCGCGAGGTCTGGCGCGGAGTCCGTCGTCAGGTCGTCCTTCCGTGTTGGCTCGTCGGCCGCGGCCAGCTTCGCCAGGGCGGCCGTTTCGGCCGCGAAAGTCCGCTCGGCGCGGCCCAACGGATGATTCAACACGGGCGACTGAGAAACACCCAGGAAGCGCACTGCCTCGCCATCGACGACGCTCACGCACACGCGGTCGACTTGCGGCACAATCGCCACCACGCGGCGGCAGAACTTGTCCATGTCCTCTTCCGACTTCAAGGCCGACTTTGCCGCGCGCTTCACCAGCGTGCCCACGCGCGGCGGATTCTCCTGCGCGGCCTGCAAGAATCGCGCGGTGCGCGTCTGGCCTGGCGAAACCAAGGACGGATCGACGTCGCTGGTCTGCGAGAACCAGCCGATCATCATCTCCTCCCATGTCTGGTCTCCCCAGCGGACCTCGGTGGTGGGGTCAGGATTGGCCAGGTTGTTGTCCGAGTTGTCGAAGTGCGCCACGCAATACAGCCTGCTGCCGGCCGGAGCAAGCTTCGGCTCGTCCAGCATGTAAATGACCTGCCAGTTGAAGTCGTACCGCGGCACTTCGAGCAGCGTCTCGGTTTTTCCGTCGGGATACCGCAGGTCCATGCGGAACGATTTGCCGCGCAGGTGCATGTGCGGCGCAAGATTAAGGATCAGCGTGTCCTTGGCGAACTCGTGCTGGGCCTCGACCTTGTGGTTGTCGGCCCCGGCGGGAATCCGGAAGCCGAAATTGACGGCCATGTTCATCGCCACGTGCGACGTGACCTGGGCCGCGTCGCAAAACACGAACGACACCGCGGTGCGATCTTCTTGCTCGCGCCCATTGGGCGTGTAGTGCATCTGGAACACCAGCCGCGTGCCGGCCTTCAGGTGCGTGGCCATGCCCGCGGGCTTGGTCCAGGCCGGCGTGCCGGGCGCGGCGCCGGCAATCAGCTCGACACCGCCGGTGCCTGGGTTAAATTCTTCCTGGCCACGGTCGGGGCCGTTGAAGTCGGGCAGCTCGATCCCCGGCGGCACCGCGAAGACAAACACATGGTGCACGACCGAGCGATTGTCGATGCGGCACTCGGTGGAGGTCAGCCAGCGGTCTTCCTTCCAGCGCGGGTCGGCGACGAAGTATTGGTACTCGAGCACGCCTTCGGCGGCCACGGTATAGGGCTTCTCGCTCATATAGACCACTTCATCCGGCTGCGGAATCGCCCACTCGTTGGCGTATTCGACGGGCTCGGGCAGGTCGGCCTTGTCCCCCAGCGGGGCGCCGTTGGCGACCCACTCGTAGATCAGCTCTTTTTCTTCCGAGGTGAGACTGCGGTCATTGCGAAAGTGGCCGTAGGCGGGGTTGGCGTGCCAAGGCGGCATCCGTTGCTCGCGCACAACCTCGGCGATCATGTCAGCCCAGCCGACCACCTCGTCATAGTCCGTCAGGGCAAAGGGAGCTATCTGGCCCGGCCGGTGGCACTCAACGCAATTGCTTTGCAAGATTCTGGCGATCTGATTCGCGTAAGTTACGTGGCTCTTCTCGCTCGGCTGGCGCACGCGTCCGATCAGGCAGCCCGCGGTCGCCGTCACTGGCTCGCTTACGGAGCGGCCCTCGACGAGTTCGGTCAGCGCGTCGGCCAAGTAGCGCCTCGCGACCTTCGTGCGAGCATAGCCGCTCGAGGCGCCTTGCCCGTATTGATCGTCGATGCGGCCGGTGTAGCGGACCGTCCGCGACGCATCGAGGACGAAGACCTCGGGCGTTCTCTGCGCGCCGAACAAGTCGGCGACGACGTTGCCGGCGTCCTTCAGAATGGGAAAGCGAACGCCGTACACCCGCGCGTAATGGGCGATCTCGGTAATCGAATCCTGGCGGTTGGAATCGACGCCCAGGAAGGCCACACCGCGGTCGGCAAACTCATCGGCCAGCTCTTGCAGGCGTCGACCGTAAAGGCGCGCCTGCGGACACTCGGTGCCGAGAAAGGCGACCACCAGCAGCTTGTGGTCGGCGAAATCATTCATGGAATGTGGCTTGCCACGAAAATCCTGCGCGGAAAAGTCGTCGATCGTTCTGCCGACTGCCGTGGCCTTCTCCGCGGCCACGACGTTGGATGTGATCCCCAAGACGAGTGCGAAGAGCAATGCGTTTCGCATGACGGTATTACTCCTTTGGCAAACGGTCGTGTGGCGATTCAATTCCCAGGTAACTCAGGAAGACGCGCGATAGCTCCATTGCCAGGCGCTCGTCATCGAGTGCCATGCCAATGGGCTGGATGTATTCGAACAGCGTCAAGGTATCGAGCGAGGCGAGCAGCACTTGCAGTCCCATCTGGACGGCGAGCTCCGGCTCGGGGTGACGAATCTCATCGGAACGAGCCAAGAGGAGCTTGCAAAGCTCGGCCGCCATGTGTTGCCCGAGCGGCACCCAGCGGTCGGCAAACGACGGGTCGACGCAGCCGCGCATGACAAAGGCGCGGATCAGCCCGCGCCGCTGGCGGTAGACCTCCACCAGAAAGGTAATGGTTTCGCACATGATGTCGGCGATCGACGCCGCATGCCATCGTGAGGCGTCGAGCGCGGCGTCGGTCGTAGCCAGGGCCTCTTTGCAAAAGCGCTCATGGAGGCATCCCAGCAGGAAATCCTTTTCGCGGAAGCGCGAGTAGAAGGCGCCGACCGAGGTGTTGGCGCGCTTGACGATCTCGGCGATCGTGGCCTGTTCAAAACCGCGCTCGGAGACGACCTGCTCGGCGGCGTCAAGAATCCGCTCCAAATTCTCGTGGCTGCGCGCCTGCTGCGGCGGTCGAACCCACTGAACCTGGTCAAGCAAGTGGCGCATGCGCGCGAGTCCGCATACCGCTGCAAAAGAGAATCAAGATTCTTGTTTTGTTTTCTATAGCATTTTCGTCGGATCGTCAAGGGGGCGATCGGACTTGGCTTTCCTGCTCTCTTCCTTCCCGATGCGGCGGTTCTCAGCGATGAACAAGCGCGACCGATCGCGCGCCACACTTGGTGCGTCGCCGGCGCGTTGTCAGATATCTCGAAGGTCAATTCGGCGGAATCGACGTCCATCATTCATTATCCCGCCGCGCCGCCACAAACCTCGGCCCGTTCGAACTGCCGGTGCGACCTCAATTGGCGTGACTGCTGGCGGCACGAGTCGAGCTGCTCCTCGCACACCTCCAAAAGTCGCATCAATGACGGGGAATGATACGTTTCGCCACGGCAAACTGCGGCGTTTCGGTCGGCCAGTATCTGATGCCGCTGCCAGCGCAGGCGGATCATACGCTTCGCAAGCCGGCGGCGCGCAAACGAATTGGTCCGGAGCCGCGAGATGGAGATCTCGTCGCGTGCGGAACTCGGCTTGAAATACGGCAGGCCAGTGCGATCACCCAAGGTCCGCTCGTCGAGAGCCGGTCGTGGCAGAACGGCTAGATTATTGGACAAAAAAGCTGATTGATCATAGGTCGTAACCATGTTCGTAAAACCCTTTGCAATATAGTCTTGGAATGCGGAAAGATAGCGCTCTCACCATCGCGCCGACTGCCGGCCAGATTTCTGTCGCTAGCACACCGAGCCGGCCACGCCAGTCCGCCAAAGCAGACCGGCCGAGGTAGCGTCAATGTGATAATGACGAGAGCACCGCAATAGCCGATCGACACTCGAGCGCGTTGTCCCAAGCCGCAAGAGGCGGCCATCAGACACGGAACAACTACATTAGCTACGAGCTTTCCAGCAGAATTCGAGCTAAAGCCAACTACGCGTCGCGCCCTTTCGCGCAAGGGCGGCCTCTGGCAATAGTCGACGCTAATAATCTACACACTCGCACCCCTCGAATGCAAGCGAAATTTCCAAATTTTTCAGCTAGTTTCGGCCGCCGCCTCCGGTCATTCACGATCACCGTTTCACCACTCGGCGCTTCACTCGGCACCGCTGACTTGCTCGCTCCTGGCACACCGCCAATACTATCTCTGCATGTCGATCTCGGGGAGAATTCGCGCGGTCCGCCAACGCCCTCCCGTTGGGGGAGCCAAACCCGTCGGGGCGACGCCGCATTCCGCCATTGGGGCCGAGGCATCGAGCGGCTCGCTCTTGTGGGTCTATTACTTCGTATTAATTAGCGCCGCAATCGTCATCTGGCGGCGCGAGATCCTCACGTCTCCGCCCTACTACGACTTTGCCACGGGGCTGTTCGTCGAGGCGAATTTCCTGGTCGATAGCGGCTTCGACTACTCGCGTTTGGTGAACGAACAACAGCGTTGGATGCACGGTGGCGCGGCTGTCTACATCGCCAGCGTCTTCCCGACGCTCTTGGCCTTGCTGATGAAGCTGACCGGCTCGACGGAGACGTCGCTCTTGGTGTTCCACGTTTTCACGATCGTGTGCACTAGCGCCATGCTGCTCTTGCTCTATGCGCTGCTGGTGCCGGCGACGGGGCGTTTAGGCGCCGTACTGACCTGCCTGGCCGTATTCACGACACCGGTCTTTAGCACGCAGATCGACATGTTGGGCATGGAGCTGCCTCTGGCATTGTGTGGCCTGGCGTGCGCCTATTGCGTCGTGCAAGAGCGATTTGTTTCGGCGGCGCTCGTCTCCACGCTCGCCGCCCTGATCAAGACCGCCGGACGAACCTTTACCGTGGCGACGATTCTGTATCTGTTGCTCCGCATGACGGTCGAGTGGCGCGGCATGAGCTCAGCCGCCCGTCGTACCTGCTGGATTGGTCTGGGAGCGAATCTTGCCGCTTGCGCCCTGCAATTGTTCGTTGGCGATTGGGTGGGCGCGCTCCCCTCCTCGCACGCCGAGGGCAACTGGTGGCAGCGCCAGTACCTGTTCGGCACGGATAATTTCTTGTTCAAGGCGCCGATATGGACGCCTGATCTCGTCGTCGTCGCGGCGGTCTGCCTGGTGGTTGGCGCGGTGCATATCACGCTGTGGCTGATCCGCGAATTACCATTGCCCGAATACGCCACGGCCACGGCGCGCGTGGCGCTAGTGGCCGGTGGCCTGATCCGGCAACCTCTGGTCATCTTCGCCAGCCTGTCGATCGTGCTCATGCTCGTGGCGTTTTCGATTGTGTATGTCATTCCGCGGTATTACGTTCCGCTGGTGCCGCTGCTATTCGCCGTCCTGGGCATCGAGCTTTTTTCAATCGAGCGCTGGCGCCCGTGGGCCGCGGTTCCCCTGGCGCTGTTGACGGCATGGAACGTCGCAAATTACGACGGCCGGTTCCTGCCAGACCTGGGAGAAACGGCTGGTCGAACCGGCGCCTTGCTGGAACGGTCACGCGAATACCTCCTCGACCATCGCGCCAATATCGCCGCCGTGAACCGGCTGGCCGAGGAATACGCGTCGACGCCGATCGTGGCGGGCACGCCCTTTGTGCACTTCATGTCGCTGCCACGCCTGGGTTATGTCCACGACCCGCTGCGCGGCTATGCGCTGAACTCCTTCGCGAATTCTGCTTTTCCCGATCGATCCAGCGTGCTCAAGGACCGGCCTCGGGAGTTTATCATCGTCTACGTGGAAAACTCGTTCACCTACACCGGCGATATCTTGTATCCGAACACGGACGAAGGGGACGAGGTACTTTACCGCAACGACGATCTCCCTTCGCCGTTGGTCGTGTATCGCAAACGCGTTCCAAAAGGTCTCGAAGGTCAGGCGTTGACGCGCTGGTACGAGTTGGCGCTGTGGCCCGAGAAGCGTCTATTGGAAGAGGCCTATGCGCTGGCCGACGAAAAACGCTTTGACGAGGCACGCACGTTGTTTGAGAAGATCGTTTCCGTGCGGCCCGATGAACAGGATGCGCGGTTCGGCCTGGCGTACCTTCAATATCAAGTCGGCGAGGTGGAAGAGGCCAAGGCGGCGATGCGGCGAATCCTGGAAATGCGCCCCAACCACGTGCGCACGCTGAGAATGTTGGCGGTGATCCTGGCGGACGAGGATCGCTTCGACGAGGCTGGGTTGCACCTGGCCAAGGCCATCGAACAGGAGCCGGAATCAGCCGAAACCCAACATGCGTTGGGACTGGTGTTGGTAAAGCAGAAAAAGATGGCCGCCGCCGCTGAGCATTTTGCCAGCGCGGTCCGCTTGCAGCCGGCTTTAGCGGTCGCGCAATACGACCTGGGGCGCGCCAGCGAGGCCTTGGGTGACGTCGAGCGTGCCATCACGGCGCATCGCGCAGCGCTCGCGCTGCGCCAAGACTGGCCGCAGCCGGCCAACAATCTCGCCTGGATTCTGGCCACGCACAGCCGCGCCGAGCTGCGCAACGGCCGCGAGGCCGTCGAGCTCGCCGAGCGCGCGTGCCGCGGCACTGAATTCAAGGACCCGAGCATGCTCGATACGCTCTCCGCGGCTTACGCCGAGGCCGGTCAGTTCGACGACGCGGTCCGCACCGCGACGCAGGCGATCGATCTGGCGCGTTCGGCCGGGTTGACCGAGTTGGCCGAGGGGATCGACAAGCGGCGAACACAGTACGCTGCCGGTCAGGCCTATCATGAAGAGGCCGTGCCCACCGCGCCTCCGGCCACTCCTGAGGCGCCTCCGGCTGCTTCGAGTACACAGTGATCGACCTTGCGACTCAACATTACGCGCGCCTGGCGAGTGGGCGGCTTGGGCTCCGCCGATTTCGCGACGCCGCGCCGGGCGCGCCGCGCCTGTTGTGCTTCCCCTACGCGGGAGGACAGTCGCTCGCCTTTCGGCCGTTGGCGCGGCAATTGCCGCCCGATTGGGGCGTTTGGGCGATTGACTCGCCGGGGCACGGCTGGTGCGCGGGGCCTGCGCTCGACACGATTGGACAAATGAGTGCGATGTATCTGGAGCATTTGCCGCCGGAGTTGGTCAAAGGCGCGGTACTCTTCGGGCATAGTCTCGGCGGTTGCGTCGCCTATGCGCTTACGGAGCGCTTGCTCGAAAAGGGCCATACGCCGCCGGCACTTGTGCTCAGCGCCGCGCGACCCCCGCACCGCGCCGCCGAGTACGACTCGTTCCTGGAGATGGACGACCAGCAGCTTTTGCACACGCTGATTCAAATCGGCGGGGTGCCTGCCGAATGGGCCCAAGAACCGGACGTGTTCGATCATTTCAAGGAGGCGCTGCGAGCCGATTTTCACGCCTTCGAGTCGTTCGAGCCGAGCTCCACGCTCGATGGCGTGCCGGTGCTGGTCTTTGGCGGGTTGGCCGACGTAGTTTGCCGGCCGGAGCACGTTTTGGAGTGGTCTTGGTTTTGTCCGCGCTGCCGGACCGAGTTTGTTCCGGGCGCGCACATGTTCCTGCAGACAAACCCCGAGGCGATCGCATCGCACTTGGTGACCTACCTGGCGGAGCTCGGCCCTATCGATGGGAAGCGCCAGCGATGAACGGCCGCCTCGAATCGCCGGCGCCGCGGCTGGCCGCCGACGAGGTACACCTGTGGCACGCACGCGTGGAAGAAATCGCCGATCCGGCGCTCTTGGCGCGCTACTTCCAGTTGCTGTGCGAAGAAGAAGCGCGCCGGCAGCAGCGGTTCGTGTTCGAGCGAGATCGCCATCTCTATCTGGTGTCGCACGCGCTCGTGCGCACGTGCTTGTCGTTGTACGTCGATGTCGACCCGTGCGCATGGCGGTTTGTGTGCAATCGTTACGGGCGGCCCGAGGTTGCGTGGCCGGCGACGACGCCGGCCCTGCGCTTCAACCTGTCGCACACGCGTGGGATGGCGGTCGTGGCGGTCGCCCTCGAGCGCGACATCGGCGTCGATGTCGAGGACGTGAGTCGCCGCGAAGCGTCCGTGGGGATTGCCGAGCACTACTTTTCTCCGAGCGAGGTACACGATCTGCGCGCCATGCACGCGGCCGCCCAGCATGCGGCATTCTTCGATTACTGGACGCTCAAGGAGGCCTATATCAAGGCTCGGGGCATGGGGTTGTCGCTCCCCTTGAAGCAGTTCTCGTTCCATTTTTCATCCGCGCGCGACCGGGTGCGCATATCGTTCGATCCTGAGCTCGGCGATGATCCGGAGAGCTGGCAGTTCGAGCAGTTTCAGGTGGCCGCGCGACACAAGATCGCCGTGGCGGCGCGCCAAGGACCGGGTCAAGAGCTGCGATTCATCGCGCGCCCTAACGTCCCGCTGCTCGACCCGCCGGCATCCAAAATCTGAAGCGAGGACCAGACAGCGGTTTGTTGGCGCGAAATTGGCTTGGACCGGTCGGCGTGCGCATTGCTTGACAGGCGCATATCACGCAAGTACAAGGTGGCGGTAACCGCCATGGGCGGATCATCGTCCCATATTGCTCGGGGTGTGGACAAGGTACCAAACAGGCGCTGACTCTGTCTCGTCAACAAGGCAAGCGTGCATGGCAAAGGTCAAGACAAGCCGCAAGAGCGCCAAGCCGGCGGTTCGGCCGCCGAGCGTCGAGACGATTCGCGCTCAGATCGATGCGCTGGACGCCGAGCTGGTGAAGCTCGTGAACCAACGCGCTCAGTTGGCGCTGGCCATCGGCAAGATCAAGGACGCCGAAGGGCAGTGCGTCTACGCGCCTTCGCGCGAGGCGCAGGTCATCGCCCGCGCCATGGAAGTGAGCCAGGGGCCGCTGGAGAAGGAGTGCATTCGAGCGATCTTCCGCGAGTTGATCAGCGGCTCGCGCACCCTGGAGCGGCATCAGCGTGTAGCGTACCTGGGGCCCGCGTACAGTTACAGCCACCTGGCGTCGATTCAGCGCTTTGGTCAGAGCGTGGAGTTCGTGCCGGTGGGAAGCATCGCGGCGGTCTTCGAGGAGGTGAACCGCGGGCACGCCGATCTGGGACTCGTGCCGCTGGAGAACTCGACCGATGGGCGCGTGGCCGACACGCTGGAGATGTTCACGCGGCTGCCACTGCGGGTCTGCGGCGAGGTGCAGATGTGGATTCATCATTACCTGCTTGGCCGCTGCGCGCGTGGCGAAGTGAACGAAGTCTACAGCCGGCCGCAGGCATTGTCGCAGTGCCGCAACTGGCTATCCAAGCATCTGCCACAGGCGCGGACGATCGAGGTCACCAGCACGTCGACCGCCGCGCAACTGGCTCAGGAGAAGCCGGGCGCGGCGGCGGTCGCCAGCGTCGAGGCTGGGGTGCATTATGGGTTGGACGTGCTGGCGGAAAAGATCGAGGACAACCAGGCGAACCTGACCAGGTTCGCGGTGATCGGCGATGCGTCGGCGCGTCGCACCGGGCGCGACAAGACGGCCGTGATGTTTGAAATCTCCCATCGGCCCGGTGCATTGGCCGATGCGATGCAAATCTTCAAGCGGTACCGATTGAACCTGACGTGGATCGAATCATTTCCGATCCCGCAGCGGCGCGGAAGCTATCTGTTTTTCGTGGAGATGGACGGTCACGAGCAGGACGCCAAGGTGCGCAAGGCGCTGACGATGCTCGAGCGCAAGGCGCTACGATTTGAGATACTCGGGGCCTATCCGCAAAGCGCGCCGGTGGGTTGATTTGCGGTTTAGCCGCCGCGTCCAGTCGGCGTCGGTGAATTTACCGGGCTGAATTCTCACCGTGATTATCGTTCTAAAATCCGACGCCACCGAGCAACAAATCCAGCACGTGATTGCGCGGATCGAGTCGCTTGGTCTGCGCGCACACTTAAGCCGAGGTACATACCGGACGATCATCGGCGTGATCGGCGATGAGTCGCGGCTGCAGTCGGCGCCCTTGCGCGCGATACCCGGCGTGGCGGACGTGGTGCCGATTTTGCCACCCTTCAAGCTGGCAAGCTTGGATGCGCATCCGGAACCGAGCATTGTTGAAGTCCGTGGCGTGAAAATCGGCGGCGGACATCTGGCGATGATCGCCGGTCCCTGCGCCGTGGAAAGCGCCGAGCGGATGGACACGATTGCGCGGGCGGTGCGCGCGGCCGGCGCGAACCTGCTCCGCGGCGGAGCGTTCAAGCCGCGCACCAGCCCTTACGCGTTTCAGGGCATGGGTGAAGAAGGCCTGCGCATCCTGCGCGAGACGGGGAATCGGCACGGCATGCCGATCGTCACCGAAGTGATGGACCCGCGGCGCGTGGAGCTGGTGGATCGCTACACGGATATGATTCAGGTCGGCGCCCGAAACATGCAGAACTTCACGCTGCTGACCGAAGTGGGCCAGACGCGTAAGCCGGTGCTCCTGAAGCGAGGGATGAGCGCCACCATCAAAGACCTGCTAATGAGCGCCGAGTACATCTTGTCGCAGGGAAATCCCAACGTGGTGTTGTGCGAGCGCGGCATCAAGAGCTTCGACACCGAGACGCGAAACCTGTTCGATGTGGCGGCGGTCCCCTGCTCGAAAAGCCTTTCGCACCTGCCGATTATGGTGGATCCCAGTCACGCCACCGGCCGGCCCGACTTGATCCCAGCCTGCGCGCTCGCCGGGGTGGCGGCCGGGGCCGACGGCGTGCACATCGAGGTGCATGACAAGCCCGACGAGGCGCTCAGCGACGGTCCACAGGCGCTGTTGCCCGCGCAATATGCCGAGCTTGCGGAGCGCATCCGCGCGCTCGCCGAGATGCTGGGAAAAAAGCTCTCGACCCCAATGGGGGCCCAGACGTGAAGGTCCCGTTGGTCGCTGGCAACTGGAAGATGAATCTCAATGCCACGCAGGCGGTCGCACTGGCCAGTGCGGTCGCCGAGCGAGCGCCAGCTCTGGCGGGAGTGGAAGTGGCAATCTGCGCGCCGTTTGTCTATCTGGAATCGGTCCGCAGGGCGATTGGCTCGCGGCCGGTGGCGCTGGGCGCCCAGGACGTGTTTTACGAGCCAAAAGGCGCGTTTACCGGCGAAATCAGCGCCGCGATGCTCATTGACCTGGGCTGCCACTACGTGATCGTCGGCCACAGCGAACGCCGACACATATTGGGAGAAACCGACGAGGTGGCCAATCGGAAGGTCCGCGCCGCGTTGGCCGCCGGTCTCACCCCGATCCTTTGCGTCGGGGAGCTTTTGGCCGAACGGGAGGCAAACCGGACGTCCGAGGTCATCCACCGCCAGATCGAGGAGTCTCTGGCAGATCTGGACGTCGGCGAGATTGGCCGACTGGTGATTGCATACGAGCCAGTCTGGGCAATCGGCACGGGCAAGGTGGCCACGCCCGAGCAGGCGCAGGAGGTGCATACGGACCTTCGCAAGATCCTGCGGTCGCGGTATAATTCGGCCGTTGTTCGGGACTTACGAATCCTTTACGGCGGGAGCGTGCAGCCTGGCAACGCGGATGCACTCCTCAAGCAGGCCGATATCGATGGCGTGTTGGTGGGGGGTGCCAGCTTGATGGCGGACGAGTTCGTGGCGATTGCCGCCGCGGCGATTGCATAGCACGCCGCTCGTCGCCGCTTTTTCTCGATAGATAGACTGAAGGCGTCGTCACATGCTCGCCACGATTCTGTCGGTTCTGATGTTCCTTTCGGCGGGTTTCTTGATCCTGTTGATATTGATCCAGCGCGGCCGCGGGGGAGGTCTCGCCGGTGCGTTTGGTGGCATGGGCGGGCAAAGCGCCTTCGGCGCGAAAGCGGGTGATGTTTTTACTCGAGTAACGGTCGGCGTGGCGACATTGTGGATCGTGTTGTGCGTGGCATTACTGCGGATTTATAGCGGCACGGACACCGGACTGGACAAGTCGCTAGGCGCGAAAGCCCCGGTGCGTTCACCGCAGGTGGTTCCGGGCGCGCCGCAGCCGGGAGCGGCCGCGGACGGTGCGAAGGCTCCTTCGGGCGGCCGAGCGACAAAAGCACCGGGTGCAGCCGCGCCGGCAGAGGCAGCGGCGCCGGCTTCGCCGACGCCTTCTGGGGCGACCGAGTAAGATTCCTCAAGAGGGCTTCGCGTTGGCAAATCGCTACGAGCGCAATTCCTCCCGGCTCATTGGCAGAGCCATATGTTCGTACGGCGCATTGCCGGCAGTCGAAGTCTCGCGTCGCTAAAATCGAGTCGAAGGAGCGTGCCGATTGCTGTTAAGTATGACCGGCTTCGGCGAAGCGCACCGCCACGAGGATGGATTGGCGGTGGCGGTCGAGATTCGCACGATCAATAGCCGCTATTTCAAGCTGGCGCTCAAGTGCACCGAGGCCTACAACGCACTCGAACCCCAGATCGAAGGCGTCGTGCGCGAGCAGATCCGCCGCGGGACAGTGCAGGTCACCGTGCGGATGGACCGTGCCGCCTCGCCAGACCATTACAAGCTGAACACCGGCGTGCTGGCCAGCTATCGGCAGCAGTTGGTTTCGCTGCACCAGGACTGGCAGATATCGGGATCGGTGCCGCTGGAGCATCTGCTGCTGCTGCCGGGCGTGGTGACCGAAGCGCCGCTCGATGCTTCGGACGCGATGCGCGATTGGCCGGCGATCCGCGTGACGCTCGAGGTCGCGATGCAAAACCTGGCTCGCATGCGCGAGGAAGAAGGGCGTGCGATGGCGGCCGACCTGGCGACCAATCGAAATCTAATCAGCAGCGAGCTGCGGGGGATCGCTCAGCGCGCGCCGGCCGTGGTGGAGATATTCCGGCAGCGAATGCACGAGCGGCTCGGCAAGGCGCTGGAGGAATTCAAGGTGACGCTCGACGCGGCGGACCTCATCAAGGAGGTCAGCATCTTCGCCGAGCGGAGCGACATCTCCGAGGAGATCGTCCGCTTGCAAAGCCATCTCGAACAGTTCGACCAGATGATCGCCAGTCGTGAGAGCTCCGGAAGAAAGCTGGAGTTCCTCACCCAGGAGATGTTTCGAGAGGCGAACACCATCGGCTCGAAGGCCAACGACCTCGTGATCGCGCGACACGTGATCGAGATCAAGGCGGCCATCGAGCGAATTCGAGAAATGATCCAGAATGTCGAATGAGCGACCCGTGCGACTCAACGCCGGCGGCGAGGCCGGGAAGGCTGGTGATCATTTCCGGGCCCAGCGGCTCGGGAAAGACGACGATCGTCACGCGGCTGCTCACGCAATGCGCGCTGCCACTGGTGATGAGCGTTTCGGCCACCACGCGCCCCCCGCGACCAGGAGAGGTCGACGGCGTGGACTATCACTTCCTCGATGTGGACGAATTTGCCGCGAGGCGCCGCCGCGGCGAGTTTCTGGAGTGTTTCGAAGTGTACGAAAAAGGCCGGTGGTACGGCACGCTGAGTGAGGAAGTTGCCCCTAGGCTGGCAGCGGGGAATTGGGTAGTGTTAGAGATTGATTCGCAGGGTACGTTGGCCGTCTTGGCGCATTATCCGGAGGCCATCACCATTTTCGTGCGGCCCGGCACGTTTGCCGAACTGGAGCGGCGGCTGCGCAGTCGGGGTACCGAAAACAAAGCGGACATCGAGCGCCGCCTGAGCGAGGCGCGGCGCGAATGGGCGCTCGCCGGATGCTATCGCTACCAGGTGATTAACGACGACGTGGACCGCGCCGTCTCAGAGACGTGCGACATCCTTATCCAGGCTGGAGGTTAATTGCTATGCTCGACGAACTGCGGGAAGAGGCGATCGTGAACAAGGTGGGCGGACGGTTCAAGCTCTCGACCTTGATCCAGAAGCGGTTGGTGGCGCTCAACGCCGGAGCGCGCGCCTTGGTCGATCTGAACACCAGCGACAAGCTGGAGATCGTGATTCAAGAGATTATCCAGGACAAGATCTTCCTCGACACGTCCTCGAACGTTGGCTACAAGCAGGCGGAAGAGACGGCCGGCGGCCCGCCGGAACTGGACCTCAGCGAGCTATGAAGGGGCGTGAAATCATCATTGGAGTCACCGGTGGCATCGCCTGTTACAAGAGCGCGGCCTTGGTGAGTCAACTGGTACAGGCCGGCGCCGGTGTTTCGGTGGTGATGACTCGCGCGGCGCGGCGATTTGTGGGGCGAGCGACGTTCGAGGCGCTCTCCGGTCGAGCGGTGCACCGGCGGTTGTTTGACGAGGCCGGCCATCCGCTGGGGCCGCACATTACGCTGGCCGAGCGTGCCGAGCTGCTTTGCATCGCCCCGGCAACCGCGAATTTTATGGCCAAGGCCGCCACGGGCCTGGCCGATGACCTGTTGAGCACGCTTTATCTGGCCTTTGACGGCCTGGTGATCATGGCCCCGGCCATGAACTGCCAGATGTGGGCCAAGAGCTGCGTCGAGCGAAACGTCGACCAGCTTCGCGCCGACGGCGTTCACATCATCGACCCCGAAGAGGGTTGGCTTAGTTGCCGCCAGCAAGGCGTGGGACGCATGGCATCGCCCGAAACGATCCGCGCGGTGATCGAACGTCTTCTGGCCGAGCGGACCGCTCGCGCGAGCGCGCCGTGAGCCGCATCCTCATCACCTCGGGCCCCACGCGGCAGTACCTCGACCCCGTGAGGTACTTGACCAACGCTTCGAGCGGCCTAATGGGCAAGTCGCTGGCCGAGGCCGCGCTGCAACTGGGCCACGAAGTGGTGATTGTCAGCGGCCCGGTCGACGTCAACTATCCCGTGAGCGCCACGGTGATCAACGTTGTCTCGACCGACGAGATGCTCGAGGCGTGCCAGTCGGTCTTTCCGCAGGTGGACGGACTGATCGGCGCCGCGGCGCCGTGCGATTACCGTCCGGTGAAGGTCGCGGCCGGCAAGCTGGCCAAGACGGGCGAACCGCTTCTGCTGCACCTGATCGAAACGCCCGACGTGGTGGCGAGCTTGGGCGCGATCAAGAACTCGCAATGGATGGTGGGCTTTGCGCTAGAGACCGCAGACCACCGTTTCCGCGCGATCGTGAAGCTCGAGAAGAAGAGCTGCGACCTGATGGTGGTCAACGGACCCGAGGCGATGCACGTGGCGTCCAGCCAGGTCGAAGTGCTCGACCGTCAAGGCCAGGTGATCGAAGCGATCGCAGGACCCAAAGAGAAAGTGGCGGGCGGAATCCTGCGCATCATCCATGAACGCTTGATTCAACGCACAAAGCTGTTGTAACGCGTATCAGCCCGTCTCCCGTCGTAGCCCACCGTAGCTCGTCTAAGCCCCCGGGCGAGTCGCCGGGGGCCCAGCGTAACAGCAAGCCCAGCGCCAAGACGCCAGCCGAGTCGAAATCGCCACAATCGGCCGCGGGGCTTGGCTTCAAGCCTTGTCGCGGCAATCCTGCTCACGTCCCGGAATCGGTGACGAGGCCGTTCAGCAGCCGCAGCAGCGGATCCCTTCGCGTGAGCCGGCCGTACAAAAACAAGGCCGTCACCAGGCCAAATGCGAATCCTCCCAGATGCGCCTCCCAGGCCACCCCTGGTCCATGAAAGTAGAAGCCAAGCAAATTAAACCCCACCCAGATCCCGAAAAATACGGGGGCAGTCAGCTTCCTCTGAAATACGAAAAACATGAACGTGAGGCGCGAGCGGCGAAAGAGCACGGCATAGGCGGCCATGACGGCGGACACGGCGCCGCTGGCCCCCAATCGCGGCACCTCGACCGAATCGACCGAAGCGCTCACGGCCAGGCCGCTGCACACGCACGCCAGCAGGTAGAAGATCAAGAACTTCCACCGTCCCAGCACATCTTCGACGTTGTCGCCCAGAATCCACAAGAAGTACATGTTGCCCAGCAAATGGATGAGGTTGATATGCAAGAAGTTGTAGGTGACTAAATCGACAAACCATACGGGCTGCCCCACCTCGGCCGGGACGAGCGTCAGCCAGAACCAATCCTGTGGGCGCGTCAGCCATTGCATCGCGAACACCAGGCAGTTCACCGCGATGAGACCGTATGTGACGACCGGCAACCGCCGAGGACGGAAGTTGAACTCCAGAGGCAGCCGCGACAGCAACTGAAAAATCCAGCCGCGCCAGGTAAGCGTCGCCGCCAGCGACGTTTGAAACTCGGCATACTCCCGCCCGGCCAAGAGTCGTTCAAACTCGCCATGATCCAGCCATACGCCGCGGCAGTATCGACAGACCTCGATCTCGACGCGGTCATTCTCGTGCAACACCAAATGCGCCAAGCGGCGGTGGCAGGCGGGGCATGCTCGGTGGCCGTCGCGCGCCGCGCGCAGCGCCTGTTTGGTCAATTGATCGAAACTTGCAAGGTCCGGATCGTACGCAACCATTAAGCCAGCCAAATGTTCGCGCCCGAACCACAGACCACCGCAGCCGGCGCAGGTGTGCACGGTCTTGCCCTGCATCGTCACCGGCTCAAGAAGCCGACCGCGACACGCCGGACAGTGCAACTGGTGCGGTTGCGCGTGTAATTGGCTTCGAGTTGGGTCACGAACGACGCGCGCGTCTTTCGCTTGGGCGAGATTCACAGGCAGTTCCTCCAGCAGTCTTGCTGTCGAGCAGCCCCAACGCCTGCCGACGATTGTCCCTTGGAAATGCGATTGAAAAGAAAAACAGCCAAGACAAGTTTGTCCCCGTGAAAAGCTTACCGGCCGGCGGAGCGAGAAGCAACGAGTGGCGAGTGGTAAGCGGTCGTCCACGCCGAACAATGTGCAACCGGAGGCAAAGTAGTCATAGCCCCCGGCGAGTCGCCGGGGGCCAAACGTGACACGACGCGAGGTGGCAAGTCGCAAGCAAAACAGCCGGCGCACTCAACGTTGCGCTCGTTGCGTGGCGCTTACGATTAGCGCCGGCCTCGCGACGCATACCCCCTCACCCTGCCCTCTCCCCAAAGGGGGAGAGGGGTTTTTTTTGCGACCGGTTCCGTTGTGTAGATGTACGGCGAGAGGGGTCTGCGAGCCATCCGCACCAATCGTGCGGTGCGGAAACCTTGTCCAGTACTTCGGTCCCCCAAATTTCCCAATTGCCCGATTTGTGGGCCTGCAACAGGGCTTGGCTTGGGGAATGGGGCTTTGATATAGTTCGCGGCCCTGCTCTTCTACTTGTTGCACTCGTCACGCTTGGCAAACCGACCATGACCGGTTGCGAACAATCCATGCGCCGAAACCGTCTGTCGACCAGCGGTTATGTAATGGCCGTGTGCCTGTGTGCGCTCGGCGCCGGCGGCTGCGCGGAGATGAAGACGGGGTTGGTCGGAGAGCTGCTGTCGTTTCGGCGCAACGTGCCCGACAAGGCGAATTTTCAGACGCCGGCCGAGCGTGTCGAGGAGCTGAAGGTTCTGGCGAGCCAGGCGCCGTCGAAGCCACCGGCCGAGCAGGAGCAGGTCGTGGCGTCATTGGCCCAGAGCGCGCCTGTGGAATCGAACGCGATGATTCGCGCGCAGATCGTGCACACACTGGCCGTCTATCCCACCGTGAGCGCCGCGGTGGCGATCGGCAGCTCGCTAAATGACGAGGATGAGAACGTCCGCCTCGCCGCGTGCGAGGCACTTGGGAGCCGGCCGGGCGAGGGAACGGTGCAGGCGCTGGCCGCGGCGCTAGCCGGTGACGCCGACATGGACGTGCGGCTGGCCGCGGCGCGTGCGCTGGGCGAAACGCACAGCACGGCCGCCGTGGGGCCGCTCGCCGCGGCGCTAGCCGATCCCGACCCGGCGATGCAGTTCCGATGCGTCGAGAGCCTGCGTCAGGTGACGGGCAAGGATTTTGGCAACGACGTCAACCTGTGGCTGGCGTACACGCGCGGAGAAAAGGTCGAGCCGAAGCCGATCTCGGTCGTTGAACGGTTGCGGCGGCTGTTTTGAGCATCGACCGCGCGCCGCGGCGAGCCTCGCCGACCGGCTAGCTGTCTGTTGAAAAAGTGCGCATTAGGGTCAGCCGTTGTGTGCCACTGGCTCTGCCAGTGTGAGACTCGCTCGATTGACTTGCACTGGCAGAGCCAGTGGCACACAGCGATTCGGTGCGCCTCGCGTTCGCTCGAGGCGCCCTGCCGACTTTGGTCAGCCGTAGGTCTGGCACCCCGTGCCTGACATGGCGCTGCCGAACGGGTTGGCCATCAGGTGCCGGACAATTCACTTGGATAACTAATGCGTGCGGGGCGGTGTCAGGCACAGGGTGCCTGACCTACCGGCTGCGGTTAACGTTTCGCGGAGGGTCGCAGGCCGCGGAATGCATGGCGCGTCAGCTCGACTTCCGGTGAGTTCGTCGGAGCATTATCAAGCAGAGGCGCCAACTGCGCTCGCAAGTAGCGGTCGAAGAATGCACGCGTGTAGCTTCGCGTGATTTCCATCGCTCTGGAGCGGTTCCTCGTTGTCTCGTCACTTTGGCCGCTTTCGAGCAGCGGCATGTCGCTGAAGCTCTCATGAGCGATGCCAGGGGTGTTGAGCGTGACTTCGTAGCTGGCTGCTTTCACGCTCTCGCAAAACTCGATGCGCACCGAGCGAAGCTCTTCCTCCAAGTCTCTCCCCGGCGTTTGCAGTAGGGCAAAGACCCTGGCGATCCCCCGCTGGGGAACTCTCCGTGCGTACTGAATCATCATCGGCTGCTGGATCGTACTGCCGTCGCGATGCTCTTCGACCAGCATCGTTCGTCCGAATCCGTCGAGAATCACCCCGGCCTTCAATCGCTTGTCGAGTTGACAGGCACGAGCCGCGACACGTCCGCCGAAGGAATGGCCAAGGATACCCACGCGACCCAGGTCAAGTCGGCCCTCGAACCGGCTCGGTATGGCGCCCGACGCCAACTGTTCCAACTGGTCGATGACGAACATCACGTCGGCGCCGCACCGATCCACGCTCTTGCGTTCGAACGCGAGCGTTTCCTCGGCGGTGCGCCGTTGCGTCCACGCCGCTTCCGCGAACCTGGTCACGCGCTGGTCGGGAAAGTGCACGGCAAATGCCGTTGAGGGTTGATCGATGCCAACCACGATATAGCCGTGGCTTGCCAGGTCCTCGCTCAACATGCTGTATCCAAGTGAGCTGAATCGCAGCCCGTGTGTCAGAATCAGCACCGGATAGGCGGTTGATTCCGGTTTGACGTCGGCATCGGCGAAGGCGTGCGTGCGCGCGGACCAGAGAGCGTCGTACGCGGGACCGGCTTCTGCCTTCAGGTTCGCCTTGCCAATCGCGGCCTCGATGGTCGAAATCCCGGGAATATAGGGTGCCGCTGCGCGCGCGGCCGGACGATTCGCGGGATACCAGAGGTGCACCATGAGCTCGCATGTCGTGCCTGGCTCCGGTCCATGGTGCACTCGCGACGTGTCAGCCCAATGAAAGGAAGTTCGGCCAACCGGAAATGGACCGGTCGGCGCCAGCAACTCGCCTGGGACATCCACGGTGACCTGCCAGAGGCGGCCTACTAAAAGCCAAGCGAGAACAAGCGTCACGACCGCCAGGCCGAAATACAGCCGTCGAATGCGCCGAGCCGGCCGCTTCATTTGCTGGTTGACTTTTCGATCTTCGCCAGGCGGTCCTCCAGCGCGGCGAGGCGATCCATGACTTCCGCCGTTGCCGACGACTCGCCGCGCAGCGTGCGGATGCACTTCGCAATCGCCCAGCCCAGCACGGCCATGAGCATGATGCTGCCCGCGAAGAGGATGGCGATGTCGCCCGTTTGCAGATTCCACCGCCCCAGCGCGTCAATCACCTCGACCATCGCTCCACGCGACTCTGATTCAACTGCCTCCTGCGCCCACGCGGGGCTCTCTGCTAGGCCGCTCAACGCCAACACCGCTGCGAATACAAATCGGCCAGTGCGCATGGATCATCTCCCGGTCAACAGGACGTGGCTTCGAACGGGAATCATAACGCGCGATACCTGCGGTTGCTGCACCCATCGCACGTGTATGTCGCTTGGCTACCGTGAATCTTTGGAGTTCCGAAGTCTCACGACTTCGGCTACTCGGCTCGTAGCGCCTCGACCGGGTCCATCGCCGCGGCGCGACGGGCTGGATAGAGCCCGAAGCCTACCCCCACGAACATCGCCACCGCGAACGCCGCCAGGGGTGCCCAAGGCGGCATGCTCGTCGTCATGCCCGAGAGACGGCCGATTGCGTCCGGCACCGCCAGTCCCAGCGCCACGCCGAGCGAGCCCCCGGTGCTGGAGAGCACCGCCGTTTCGATCAAGAACTGCCGCGTGATGTCACGGCGGCTGGCCCCCAATGCGCGCCGGATGCCGATCTCGCGCGTCCGTTCCGTGACCGTGGCGAGCATGATGTTCATGATACCGATGCCGCCCACAAGGAGCGATATGCCCGCGATCGAGCCCAACACGACGTTGAAGATCCGCTTCGTCTTTTCGGCCTGTTCCAAGAGCTCCAAGGGCACCGTCACGCCGAAGTCGCTCTTGGGGTGAAACTGCCCGAGCAGGCTCTCTAGGACGCGCGCGGTCGGCTTGACCGCCGCCACGTCGCTGCACTTCACCGTCACCTGGCTCAATTCCAGCTTCTCCCAGGAAAATGTCCCCTGGTTGGCGTAGCTCAGCACTTCGCCAAAGCGGACGCGGTCGGTCGAAATGGGGATGTACACGTCGCGGTTGAACTCCTGGGCCGCGAGACTCGACCCCGTGCCGGCCGACGGCGCCTTGAACGCCGTGGTGCCGACGATGCGGTAGTAGTGCTGCGCCCCGAGGCGAAGTGTCTTATCGATCGGGTCCTCATGGGGAAACAGCTTCTCCGCCACTTCGGACGCGATGACGCACACGTTGGAGAATTGCTCCACGTCCAGCTCGCGGATGAATCGCCCCTGGACCACACGCAAGGCGTTCATCTGCGCGTAATCGGGTGTCACTCCGACCACGCGGCCTTCCAGCTTGTGGTCCAGGTGGCGAATCTCCTGGCGCGATTCACGCAGTGCAATGGCGCCCGTGACCGTGGGCACCGTCTGGCGAATTCGGTCCAGGTCGTCGTACGTCAGGCCGTACTCCAGAATCCGGTCTTCGTCGTTTCGAGGGCGCGTCTCCTCGACCGGCTTCTTGCTGACGAGGATGATGTTCGTGGCGCCAAGCTGTTCGATCTGCTTTTGGGCCTCGACGCTGGCCCCCTCGGCCACCGCCAGCATGGCAATCACGCTCGCCACGCCAAAGATCAGTCCCAGCACGGTCAAAAACGACCGCAGCTTGTGCAATGCGAGATTGCGGATCGCCAGGCCGAAGGTGAATGCTGAACCGCGGAAGAGTCGGAACATGGAGGCTTGAGGCTGGGGGTTTGAGGCTACAGGCTTGAGAGGCTTGGGGCATGAGGCGGGCTTGCCTTCCTCAAGCCTCGGGTCTCAAGCCTCAAGCCTATTTGGCCGCCACGCGCTCGGGGCTGGTCGATTTTTCGCTCGGCTTTTCTATCGGTGGTACGACCGGTGGAGGGGTCGTAACGTTGGAATCGTCGAACTCCGCCAGCGCTCGGATCCGTGCGTCGAGCGCCACTTCGTCGCCAGGCGCGAGGCCGTCGGTGATCGCCACGAACCGCTCGTTGCTTTCGCCGATCTTGACCGTTTGCCGCTCGAAGCCAGTCCCGTTGCGCTTGTACACGTAATGTTGCCGCTCGCGCTCGGTGACCGATTGCACCGGCACGACCAACGCATCCGGGACTTCGTTGACCAGGATTTCCACCTCGGCGGTCATGCCGGGCTTGAGCTCATCGCTGGGCATGCGATCGATCGTCACCACGGTGGTATATTCCTTCACGCCTCCGCGCATCCACGAATTCGTCGAGTCGGCCAGCGGCGACACTTGCGTCACCGTCCCTTCCAAGAGCACGTTCGGAAAGGCGTCCACGCGGATCTGCGCCTTCTGCCCCGTTTTCACCTTCTTGATCTGTGATTCGTGGACGTTGACCTTGGCCTGCATGCTGCTCATGTCGGGCAGGCTGAAGATCTTCTGGCGGAAATGGACCATGGCCCCTTCGCGGATGCCGCGTTCGTCGTCCCACCACCGTTCGTTCGCATAGGCCAGCACGCCGGCCTGCGTGGCCTTGATGACACACTTTTCCTTGAGCTGCGCGAGCTCATCGAGCTCCTTCTTCCGCAGCTCGAGCGCCGCCTTGGCCGACGACAGGGCGTTTTCGAGCTTGGTGAGCTTGGCCTTGGCGGTGGCCTTGGCGCGGACGAGCTTCTTGCCCGCCTCCTCGGCCTTCGCCTTCAACTCGGCCATCTTGCGAACGTACTCGAAGTTCTCCAGCACGGTGAGTTTTTCTTCATCGCGCTTCAGATAGAATTCGGTGCGGCGCAGATCTTCCTCCTTCTGGCGCAAGAGCTCCGGTTCGCGAAAGCCTTTCTTCACCAGCGCCCGGACATGCTCTAAATCCTCCTTGGCCTTTTCCAGCTCGAAGCGCGCCAATGCGATGGCGCCGTTCGTGTTGTTCCACTCGACCTTGTAATCCCCCTCCCTGTACTTGCGAAGATCGAGCCCGGCCAGCTCCAGTTCGAGCGTGGCGGTGGCCACGTCGCTTTCGCCTTGGTTGCGTTCGACCTCGATCTCCTGCTCCGCCGTTTCCACCTTGCTCGTCGCCTCGTTGATGTGGATTTCCTGCTCGGCGATGTTCTTGTCGATCTTTTCCGTGTCGAACCGCACGACTTCGTCGCCGGGCTTGACGAGCGTCCCCTCGGGCACGATGAAAATGATCTTGTTCTCGTAGCCCTTGACCTCGCAGATTCCGTCGATCGTGACGCGGCTTTCCAGATTGCCGCGTTCGGTGACCGTGACGCGGAGTGGGGCGAGGCTGGCCTTGGCCGTGAGCGCGGCCGGCTCCATAGGCTTCGTCCAGAATTGCTGCATCCACGCGTAATACGCGCCCGCGCCCACGACGGCCAGAAACACGAGCGCCACGAGCGCACGACTAAGTCGACCGAGCCACTTCTTCCACCGGGGGCGGCGGGAGAGGGGCGTGAAGCTCTGGCTCGGCATGGGCAGGCGGCGTGTCGGTTCCGGAGGTAGGATTACGCTCATTGGTCCAGTTTCCTTGGGCGTCGATCTGCATCAGGTCGAGGTCGCGAAACAAGTTCATGCGGACCGTCTCATAGTTTACCCAGCCGCCGATCAGGTTGTTCTTGGCCGAAAGCAAGTTCGACAAGGCATCGAGCAAGTCCTGGGTAAAACTCGAGTCGGCCTGTTGGGCGCTCTGTAAGTTGATCTGGGCTTCGTCCACCTGCCGCGCCGCGACGACCAACTGCTGCCGCGCGATGTCGAACTGAAACCGGCTCAGCTCCAGGTCGCGCAGCTCGCGGCGAATCTCGCGGACGATGGCGTCTTCGCTCGCCATGTAGGCGCGCCGCGCCTGCTGGTAGGCGATCTGCGACGCGCGGTACACGTTACGCTCGGCAACCTTCACCAGCGGGCCGTCAAACTCCAGGCCCAGCACATAACGGTTCGCCGAGACATCGAAGCGAAGCGGACTGTTTTTTTCGGGGTCGGTTAGCAGGTTCGCGCTGGCTCGCACGTTCAGGTTAGCCTGCAGCGCGTCGGCGGCCACCTCCACGCGGCGATAGGCGTCGACCACGTCCGCACGCGAGTTCATCAGGTCAAGACGGTTGTCCAGCGCCAATCGCACGGCCTCTTCCTGACCAAGGTCGACTGGACTTAACTCGATCAAGTATACACGGATCTGAGTTTGGATTACCAGCACATCGGTGGACCGCTCGCGAAACCGCCGCCCGATCTGCTGGCGCAGCGCGATCCACGCGTCGTCGCGTCGATCCGGTGCGAGCGCCGCGGCCGAGCGCTCGGCCAGCGCGTGGTCTTCGTCGAGCGCCGTCCGCGTGTCGGCGAGCGCCGCGGCAAGCACGTCCACCAGCCGCCGCCGCCGTGTGTGCTCGTCCAACTCTCTGGCGGCCGACGGCGCCGATTTGTAGCGCGGTGCAACGACGCCGTCGTCCGTCGCTCCCTCCGGGGCCGGCAAGTCTTCGAGCGCCGATTCAATGGCCTCCTCGACCGATTCGGGCGCAGCGCCGGCTTTGTCTTGTTCCAGGCGCTTACTTTCCGCCTCAAGCCGACCGCGCATCGTGTCGAGCTCGGTGACAACCTGCTCGAGGATTTTCGCCAGCTCTTTCTGCTGCTCGATGACCGACTTAAAGCCCGCCTCGAGCACGTCCAGCGGCGGCGCCTCGTCATATTGCAATAGGGCCAGGTTGAGTTGCTCGTTGCGGTCGCGCAGCTCGTCCAAGCGTGGATCGTTCAACTCGAAGGCCGCCAGCGGCGACTCGTCCAAGCGAACCTCCAAGGTCGGCGGCAGTCCCAAGCGGAACTTGTATCCGTCGAGCGCCGTCTCATAGCCGCGCTCGGTCTGCAGCAGGTTCAACCGCGCCGACTGATACTGCTGAAAGACCTGGTCCACCTGGATGGGCCGCAATTGCCCCGCGGCGGCCAGCTCTTCGTGCTCGCGGAGCGAACGCTCCAGGTTCCGCAAGTTGAACTGCTGATTACGAATCGCCTGCACTCGCAAGAGCAGCCCCAGGTAGCCGGTGTCGCTCTCGATGTCGACGTAGAACGTCCGCCGGAACCGCGCGAAATCGCGAATGCTGTACAGCAGGTTGCGCTCCGACTGGGTCAGTCGTTCCAAGCGGACCTGCTTGCACGCCCCGCGCAGCAGCGGCTGCATCCAGGTGAACAACAGCCCCGACGAGGCCATGCTCACGTCGCGCCCCGTGAATTCCCAAACGAAGCTGTTGGCGAAATCGGCCAGCAGTTGTCCGCCCCCGGCCAGGTTTTGCTGAAGCGAAGACGAGTTGTCGAGGCTCAGCCGGTTCGACTCATCGGGAGGGCCGCCGTGGCCCGCGTGGTCATACCGCAGCGCGGTGCCGGCGAACCAGTGCACGTCGAATTCAAACCGCTCGAACGACACGGCCAGCGCGTCGAGAAACAGACTTTCGACCTGCGTTTGATACTCGCGGCTGTTCATCAGCCCCAACCGCATGACCGTTTCGCGGCCCAAACTCGGCGGTCCTTCAGCGCCGATCTGCTCCCGCCAGCCCGGGAATTCCACCGACGGTAGGGTGCCGCGCCGGTCCCAGCCCCTCCAGCCGGTGAACTTATACGGATGCCGCATGATGGCGGCCGCCGCCGCATCATCGGGCGGCAAGGGGCCGAAATCAGGGTTGGATGGGTCTGCCATCCGCGAGCGCGGGTCGGCCTCCACCGCGCGTGACGGAAGTTGCCAACGCGGATCGCGCTCGTGTTCGTTGAGAATCTCATAGGCATCGCGCTCCGCGCGCACACGGTAGAACGGCCGCGAGCAGCCGGCGGCAAGACACACCGCACCGAAAGCGGCGCACCAAGCCGCGGCCATCGCTAATTTAGTCCGCCGCACGGTGACGCCGCCTCCGCGCATAGCTAGATTCGCTTGGCGCGCACAATGTGCCCAAGACATGCAAGGTCGGAGCAAGAATAGACAAGACGTTAACGCACGGTCGCGGCTCGGCTACATCCCGCGCGTGCCGAGCTTGATTCCCCGCTTGACTTGCAGGGGGGCGCGATTATAGGGACGGCCGCCCTGGGCGTATACTCCGGTTGAGCGAAACTGGATCGAAAGCGAGGCACAGGCAAAGCGCAGGTGCTGGGCAAGGGTGGAGTTTGGGCAATTGCCCTAATCTCGGCAGCGAGGACACAGGCCGGGTGACGCAGCCGGCGGCGCGCAGCGCTCACTTCGCGGTTTGATCAGCCTGGACGTCGTAACACCAGAGCACGTTCAGGTCGCGAATGTAGAGCCGGCCGTTGGCGACAACGGGGTAGGTCCACGCTCGCGACCGGCCGCGATCTGGCTGCTGGCGCGGCGAGAACCGGCCCTTTTCGCGATACGCTTCAGGCGTCGCGTCCACCAGCGCCACGTCGCCGTTCTCTCCGTGAACGTACAGGCACTGGTCTGCATAGCACACGGCACCCGGACCAATCCCGCGCTCGTGCCACTTTGCCTCGCCGGTCGTGAACTGAACGCACATCAGCCCTTGCGAATTGGTGCCATAGAGAAATCCATCGATGTGCACCGAGCCGCCGATGCTCGTCGGCAGCTCCGGCGAGTAATAGAGCTGCACGGGCTCGACCATGGCGCCGTCGATTTTGAGTTGAACGAGCCCGCCCCCGCTGCGCCCCGCGGCACTGTAGATCAAATCGTCGTGACAGACCGGCGTGGGGATATTTGCGGTGCTGCCTTCGGCGGTCCGGCCGTAGCGCCACAGTAGCTTGCCACTGGCGGCTTCGAGGCCGACAAGGCCCTTTTGCAGAAACTGGACGAATTGCTTTACGCCACCGATTTCGACCGTGATGGCCGATGCGTAGCCGGCCTGATCTCCGTCCGGCAGTGGCGACTTCCAAGCGACTTCGCCGCTGTTCTTGTCCAGCGCCACGAGTGTGGCGCTCGCGCCGCCCGGCGTGCAGATCAACAGGTTGCCGTCGACCAGCGGCGACTCGGCATAAGCCCAGTTGCCCGGCTCGCCGCCAAAATCGCTGCGGAGATTCTTCCGCCAGCGCACCTCGCCCGAGTCTGCCGTGAGACAGACGAGGTCGCCGTCGGAGCCCAGTGCGTACACCAGCTCACCGTCCACCGTGGGCGTCGAGCGAGCGCCGGGGTATTGTGGGCCATTGTTGCGGCCGATCGTGCCCATGCGCGTGGACCAAAGCTGTTTGCCATCGCTTGCGGTGATGGCCTGCGCGAATTCCTGCGAGTCGTCATTGCCCAGCAGAAAGACTCGATCGCCTACGACCGCCGGAGTCGAATAACCGTCGCCAACGTTGGTCACCTGCCAGATCAAGCGAGGTCCCTCGGCCGGCCACTGGCGGAGCAGGCCGGACTCGGCCGAAATACCATCCCGATTCGGCCCGCGCCACTGAGGCCAATCCGCTGCCCATGACGGCCCGGCGTGCACGATCAAAGCGAGCGCCATCATTACCAAGCGCCATGTTGTCATGCTGAAACTCCGGACTTGGGCCGAGCTCGTTCAAAAGATCCACGGTGGCCTGGGTATCTTCCTACCAAGATCAATCGCCCCAAGCAAGCAGGGGCAAGCACGCACATTGTCCAACCCATTGACCAGTGGCGGTGCGTCGAAGCGCGCGTCCCGGAAAAACGCGCGATCGGCGCAAAAAAAATTTGACCGGCCCAAGCGGCGTGAGTATGCTAGTTGAACACTTCTATTGGCGATCTTATACCACGAATGTGAACAAGATCGGATAGCTAATCTCGTCTTCCGATTTGTGTTGTCGGATTGCAAGGAACCGCTAGTGATCAAAGCGTGAGGCCATTACGCGCCTTCGCGCCGAGATTGTATCTCGCTCGGCTCTTCCGATTAGCGGCTCCACGGCGTCTGTCACCTGTGTGACTCCAGCGCCAATTCCGCCGATCGATCACGCGACCCCTGATCGGCCCCGAAGCTCGCGGTCTCGCGCCTCCATGCTGTGCAGTTCGTCCGGCTGATGGGCAGTGGTTGGTCGCCAGCGTTACCTCGTTGCATTTCTGGCTTGGCACTAAAACATCATGATCGTTCCACGAATCTCACGCCGTCCTCACCCTTGCCATTGGGTATGGCTGGCGCTGCTGTGCATCGTTTGCTCGATGGTCCCGGTGCGGGCCGACACGGTTCCCACGCTCTGGGGTATCGAAGAGGATCAAGGCTTGCTCTTTTCGCTCACCGATTACACCACGCTCTCGGGCCTCACGATCTTTTCACCCCTGCTGTTCCCGGACGGATCGGCGATCGGCCGCGACATCGAGGCCTTCGACATCCGCTCCGACGGTGTCGCCTTCATGGCGCTGAACTCCGATCGCAGCGGGTTGGGGAACCCCGTGCTTTTGAGCTTCGACATCACCACGGCCAGTATAACGGGCCAAAACGTCGTCACCGTGATCGGCCAGCTCGACGACGCCGACCTCGTCACGGGGTTGTCGTTTGATCCAAGTGGCGCGCTGTATGCGCTCAACCGCAAGGGGGGTGATGGCACGGTCGACGAACTTTGGTCGGTCGACCAGGCGACGGGCGATCGAGCGTCGCCCATCACGCCGCTGGTGGGCATGGGCGAAGACGTCGGCAGTGGCGAAGATATCGAGTTCCTTCCCGACGGGCGCCTCTTCGTCACCGACGACGACGACGATCACCTTTACCAGGTCCATCCGGTAACAGGCGGCATACTGGCCATCAGCGATAGCCAACAGAACGGTGGTTTGGGCGTGAGCTCGGTGAAATTCGAGGGCCTGGCCTGGGACCCCGTGCGCACGACGCTCGTGGGCACGGATGACAACACGAACCTATTCGCGGAGCTTACGTTTGGCGACGGCGCGAACCTGTTGCTCGGCAGCCTCTCGGAGCTCACCGACGTCGAAGGAATCGACTTTTTCGACGAACCACCTGACGCGCAGTTCCCCGAACCGAGTGCCGGCTGCCTGCTGGTGCTTGGGCTGCTGTCTGCCGCCGGATACGGCTACCAAACGTCAAGCCGACGGCGTAAGCCACCCGAGTAACGCACCATCCTGACAACGGGCGGCGCGAGAAGTAGCCGGCACGCTCCGCGTGCCGTTCGCGTGCCTCCGAGAATCTCGAATGGTGCCGAGGCGTAGAAGAATCGGATGGCGCGTCGCGCACGGCACGCGGAACGTGCCGGCTGCCTTGCACGCTAGTTTCCGGGCGTGTCCAAATACGGATCCTGCCCCATTTGGGTCTGCATCTTCTTTCGCTCGTTCTCGTAGTACATGAGCATCCGGCGATCGCGGTAGTGCCGCCGTTCAATCCGCTTCTGGGCCACGCGGAATCGTCGCGCATAACGCGGGAATCGTCCGCCGGCGCGTGCACCGATGGTCTCGAGCTTGCGAGCGCGTTTCGGTCCCAAGCCGGTCAAGAGTATTTCATCGTCGAGCGCCAAATATTGCCGGTATGTGCCCGGATCGCCTTGTCGGCCGCAGCGGCCGATCAACTGCCGGTCGATCCGCGCGGCGTCGTGCATCTCGGTGCAAATGACATGCAGCCCGCCCAGCTCCGCCACGCCTTCGCCGAGTTTGATGTCGGTGCCGCGCCCGGCCATGTTGGTGGAAACGGTGACTTTTCCGGGCTGGCCGGCGCGCGCGATGATCTCGGCCTCGGCCTCAATATGGTGCGCGTTCAGCACGCGGTGCTCGATGCGCTCGGCCTCGAGCAGCGTGGACAGCCGCTCCGACTTGTCGATCGACCGCGTGCCGATCAGCACCGGCCGCCCTGCCTGGTGCAACGTCCGCACCTCTTCGGCGACCGCCGTCCACTTTTCGTCGCTGGTGCCGAACACCGCGTCGGGCTCGCGCCGGCGAACGGCGGGCTTGTTGGTGGGAATGGGGATCACGTGCAGCTTGTAAATCTTCTTGACCTCGCGTGCCGATGTTCGCGCCGTACCGGTCATGCCGGCCAGATGCTCAAACCGCAGGAAGAAATCCTGCACGGTAACGCGTGCCGCTTGCCCGGTGGCCACGGTGACCTCGACCCCTTCCTTGGCTTCCACGGCCTGATGGATTCCGCCACGCCACTTCCGGCCTTCGGCCAGTCGGCCGGTGAACTCGTCGACAATCACGATCTCGCCGTCGCGCACCACGTAGTGCCGATCGCGGATGAACTCGCGTTTGATCTTGATCGCTCGTTCCACGAACTCGTAAATCGTGAACATTCCGACCGAATCCATCGTGGCTGGCTTGTTCAGCATGCGAACGCGCTGCCGGCCGGCGGCGGTGAGCTCCACACTCTTCTTGTCGTGGTCGTAGTCGTAATCGTCGTCCTCCTCGAATTCATCCGTCACCCCCACGCTCCACTTATGGCACTCCACCGCGATCTTTTGCTCTTCGGTCGGTAGCGCGCTGATAATCAAGGGCGTGCGTGCCTCGTCGATCAGAATGCTGTCCGCCTCGTCCACCAGCGCAAAGTGCGCGCCGCGCTGCACCGGTTTCTCCGATGCCTCCAGCTCGAGGTGCCCCAGCATGCCCCCCAGAAAGTCCGTCTGCCCTTCCTGGATCCGCCGCAACAAAAGCCGGTCGCGAAGGAAATCGAACCCGAATTCCTTGGCCGTCCCGTACGTGATGTCGCAGGCATAGGACTTGCGCCGCTCCGACTGCGCCATCTGGGCTTCCACAACGCCCACGCTCATCCCCAGCGCCTCGAAAATCGGGCCCATCCACTTCGCGTCGCGTCGCGCCAGGTAGTCGTTCACCGTGGCCAACAGGACTCCCTTGCCCGATAGGCCGTGCAGATACAGCGGAAGCGTTGCCGTGAGCGTCTTGCCCTCGCCGGTCTGCATTTCGGCGATGGAGCGGTGGTGCATGGCGATGCCGCCGAGCATCTGCACGTCGAAGTGCCGCATGTCGATGGTCCGCCTGGCCGCCTCGCGCACGAGCGCATACGCCTCGACCAAGAGCCGCCGCAGCGGCTCGCCCGCCTTCGCACGATAACGCAAGGCGAGGCTCCGCTTCTTGAGCTCATAACTCGAGAGCTTCTGGAGCTCGGGCTCGAGCGCGGCAATCTTCGGCAACAAGAGAGCCCACCGCGCCAGCCGCCGAGTCAGCGGCCCACCGGCCATCGACTGAATCCGCGCCACAATGCCGTGTGGAATGGCGCCCATTGCTGCCCTTAATCTCCCAATGAATCGTCAGCGTGACCGAGCAAAGCGGCTGTCAATTATAAGCCGCCGGCTATCGCGATGTCGGTGGACAATTGCGCCGTGTGCATCGGGGTTGTGTCCAACGATGGCACCTGCGGCCCACGTCGGATCACACAAACGGCGTCCGCCCCGGCATCGCCACTGGGGTCACCGCCAGATCGCCCCAGCGGTATTCCGGCGGCGTCAGGTCGTCGCGCGAGTTGAGCGCCTGCTCCCAGGTGAGCGTCTGACCCGAGTAGCAGGCCATGCGTCCCAAGATCGCCACCATGGTGCTGGTGGTCATGTAGTGCCCATCGTTGATGGGGTTGCTCGAGCGGATGCTGGCGAACAGCGCATCGTGCTCGGCCTGGTACATGTTAATGGACTCGGCGTCGCGGTAGCGCCAGCTCGTCTCACCAGTGATCTTGTGCTTGAGCACCTGGCACTGTCCCTTGGTTCCCAGCAGGTAATCGTCCACATCGTTCGAGCAGCCGTCCTGCTGCCGGCAGAAGGAAAAGACCTTGACGCCGTTGGCGTACTCGTAAACGACCGCATGATGATCGAAGATGTGGCCGAACTCGGGCTCGACGCGCACTTGCCGGCCGCCCAAGCCCGTGGCCCGCGCCGGCGGCTGATCGTGCATCGCCCACACGGTCTTGTCCAGACTGTGTACGTGCTGCTCGACAATGTGGTCGCCGGAGAGCCAGGTGAAATAGAGCCAGTTGCGCATCTGCCACTCCATGTCGCTCCACTGGCTTTGTCGCGCGTGCATCCACAGACTGCCGGTGTTGTAGGTCGAGTGAATGGCGACGATCTCACCGATTGCCCCCTCGTGAACTCGCCGCATCGTCTCGCGGACCGCGTCGTGATATCGCCAGCAGAGGCCCGAGACGATGCTGAGGTTCTTGCTCTTGGCCGCTTCGCAGGTGGCATAAACACTCCGCACGCCGGGCGCGTCGACCGCCACCGGCTTCTCGCAAAAGATATGCTTTCCTGCTTCGACGGCCGCCTGGAGATGTGCCGGCCGAAAGTGCGGCGGCGTGGCCAACAGCACCACATCCACCTCGGAGCCGATCACCCCTTTGTAGGCGTCAAATCCAACGAACCGATGATCGGCATCGACCGCCACTTTGTCCGGTGCTTGCTTGCGCAAGTTTTCCAAGCTGCTCGCGAGCCGATCGGCGAAGGCGTCGCCCATCGCCACGAGCTTCACGTTCGGATCAGCGGAGAGCGCCTGCGACGCCGCGCCGGTGCCACGACCACCGCAGCCGATCAGACCCACGCGCAGCGTATCGCTGCCGGCGGCATGCGCTCTCGCGGAGATCGAGAGGCCACTCGCCAGCGCCCCGCCGATCACGGCGGCCGTGGAGCCTCTGAGAAACTCGCGACGCGAAGGCGACGAATCGCGCGAATCAACTTGAGCGGTCATATTGTATGCCTCCTGGCTCGGGTCGAGGATTCCCAAACCACTATACCAGAATGATCGCAACATCTGGAAACGCGGATAAAGTAGCTCGGAGAGCCGGGGGCTTAAAGCCCCCGGAGCGTCACGGCGAGCCGGGGGCTTTATGCCCCCAGAGAGTCACGAAGGCGGCTCGCCCTACCAACGGCACGCAAGCACTCCAGGGGTGGTAAGCAACATGCGCCGGTCGCTGCAACTCCTTCAGGGTTGATGAGCGCGTGCGGCCCCATGCCCCAGGGTAGCGGCTACGCCGCAACCCTGGCTGAATGCTTGAATCCCGTTGGGATTCATGGCGCGCGGGGTGGCCCATCCCTGAAAGAGCTTGATTTGTCAAGTCCTGGATTTTCTGGATTTTTTTGCGCTGGGGACACAACGGTAGCGGTCCCGCCTGGTAGCGGGTTTTGGAGTCCTTGCATCGTCGG
>Ga0187892_10002896_pt1 | contig 32762 bp, 30 predicted proteins | sample MA1701073metaG_FD_139345 | JGI IMG/M metagenome (GOLD analysis project Ga0187892, IMG submission 139345) | Bio-ooze microbial communities from a basaltic lava cave in the Kipuka Kanohina Cave System on the Island of Hawaii, USA - MA170107-3 metaG ...
AAACTCACATTTTCGTTGTAATGACCGACCAGGTATTCGCGCGCTTTTCGGACGGCCTGGCGTTCCTTCCCATCCGGCCGCTTTGAGAATTTCTCGGCAGAGTGTTGGCTGATTAGTCGTTCGAGCACGCTTAAAAACAAGGATTCCTGTCTTAAGCGTGAGGTAGAAGTCTCGACGCTCTCTAAGAGCGCTAAATACAGCCTGAGAGTTTGGGGCGCAAATATCACTGGCTGCGCAAAGAATGGGTGAAAGTTTTTTTCTGTTATCTCGCAGATCGCCGTCTGAAACCACTCTGGATCGATGTACAGGTTGCGATAACTACAGCCCCGTTGGTCATAAGCCCGATTCGAATGAACTTCCCCGGGCTGAACGATAAAAAGGCTCTGGGCAGGGGTATCGAAGGCAGTGCCGCGATAAAAGAGTTGGCCTCCACCTGACTCGATGGCACAGAGGTGCACTTGCTCGTGCCAGTGTGGAGGACAGAAGCGAGCAACCGAGGTCCCGCGATGGGCTTCTGAATTACCAAAGTCTGGCAGGTGCCAGACCACGATTGTATCGCGCGCTTTCATTCTCGCTTATCGTAAGCGAGATGAGCGAAAAAAGAAATTTAGGATTTAGGAATTAGGATTTAGGATTTATACTGCGCCGGCGTTTAAGTTTGAAAGCTAAACCTCCAATGCCCGCGCCCAGCATGAAGAGCGTTGCCGGTTCTGGTATCGGCTGCAGAAATCCTCGTATTTCACCGCCTGGAAACGCTGAGGAGTGAATATTAAAGTAAGACCTGCCCTCCAGCATGAAACTAAAGAGGGCTGCTTCTGCGCTTTCTAAAGTTCCTCCCTGCATCGTCACAAAAGCCGGATTGTAGGTAGCAGCCATCAGCGTGTTGAAGGTCATGTCGTAAACCCCAAACGTCATAGTAGGAAAACCTGGAAATGTCGGCACCGCCGTCGCAACTCCTGCAGTTCCGGCAAATGCAACGGCAGTCGGAGCGTGGATGTGAGCTACCGTGACGGGTGCCAATAAGTTGCCAAAAATCACTTGAACCCTGAGCGTATGGGCCGTCGGGTCAAAGGTGACAATGGCGAATCCTACGCCCGGTGACATGTTCGGAGGCTGTTCAGCTGGTCCGGTAAGGGTTGCGGTAAACACGACCGGATCGGCTTGAACTTTTTGTGCACAAATACACAAAACCAGACTGAGCCCTAAAAGCATTAAAAGTGTTTTCATTTAAAGCGTCTCCTTCAATAACCGCACGATCGCAGAGAGCTGAACACGGTTAAGCCAAATAGAGGATTGTTTAGAATTCTTGGGAACCTATCACCTTCCGCAATTCACATGCCGATTGATAATTAGCAGTATACCTTAGTAATTTGATCCTCAAGCATTGATTTCGTCTTACGACTGGACAGACAATCCAGACTTTGGACTAAGCGAAAAGTTTGACTGACGCCGTTACTGTGAAATACTTCCACTATGACCACGATAAATATTTCACTCACAGACCTCGCTTTCCCACCAAACTTGAGTGATGAGTTTTGCAAGTTTCGTTTGTTAATCGGCGTTCGCTACCGAGACTCCAAAATGAGAATCCTCTATGCTCGCGAGGCTCTTCCCGGTGTAGGTAGACGCGATTACTGGGAATGTGAGGAAGCCAACAAGGATCAGGAGAACTATGTTCGTCATCACAGCGAGCCCCGGCTGGACATCGAAAAGATCGATATCTCACGCAGAGAGATCATCTTTAATGACCTCTCCTTAAAATACCTCGAACGGATCGAGCTAGAACTTTTTGATGTTGATATCAAAACCGGGCTGGAACAGGTAGTTCAGGGAGTGCTTAAAATGTTGCCCGCAGTTGCCGCCCGATACATTGATCCGAGCGGGTCAATCACACTGCGGTTGATCAAAGAGGCCCTGGAGAGGAGCGCGGGCAAAAAGATCGACCAGCTGGAGCCAGCTCTGATTGCAAAAGCCCTCGGCAAAGAGGATGGTGCAGCGCGGAGCCTTTGGCTGCGAAGTTACAATTTGGATGCTTTCCCGGAGAAGCCAATCGTGATCAGCGGGCCGGGCCGCGCCGGAGGATACTCAGTTACCCTGGCGGCGGGCAGCTGGTGAGGGCAGAAGTCAGTGGTCAGTGGTCAGTAGTCAGTGGTCCACTCAAATCGACTCCTTATACACCTCCAGATTTGCCTGAATCTTGACCAGCAACTGCGACTTGAGATTGTTGAGCTTGAGCTGTTCGGGCTCTACCGGCTGCCACTTTTCAGGAATTAGCACTTGCGAATCAATAAAAGCCTCTAACGCCTCCTGCAACCCGGTGATTCTGATCTTTCCTTTTACGGCAATAACCTCATCAACAATCAGGACCAATGCATCTCCAGTAAGGCGATGCCGGTGATTGATAATAGCCGCACGCTCCTGTACGGTTTTCAAAGTCTCGTTCAGCGGCTGTCCCAAAACGTCAAGCAGTCTTAAGTAACAGCGCTGGAAGTTCTTGACATTGGCAATTCTCGATGCGGTCAACTGCAGGTCTCTCTTTCCAACATAAGATGCAGCCATGATTCCGCAAAAAATATCCGGCGGCATGTACGCCGTTTCATCGTCCACTCGACTGGTGATCTGTGCTGTATAGTAGGCCGGTAATTGTCTGAGTAAATTGCGAATCAAAAATACCGGTTTGTGCGTTAAACCGTCAGCTACTCTTTCAACTCCCCGGGAAACCTTTAGATCCTCGAAATAGCTCAGTGCTCGATGAAAATCCTCAATCTGAGACTGGGCAGTTTCTTGTAAAAGCCCAATTTGCTCAGGAGTGAATCCAATCCGCCAAAGAGTGCGATAATCACTTTCCGCTTTAAAAGCCTGGTCGAATGTGCGAAGACACTCAGCGTTCTTAAAAGCTTTTAGATTCTCTTTCTCTCCGGTCGAAATAAAAGCAATAGCCTGAGCAAATGACTGCACAATTAACCGGGCCCAGTACCGTTGCTCTCTTAATGACGCTGAGTAACGATCGACGTCTTTGAACCGATACTTATCGTGCTTAGCAGCAAACTGGCGGATGGAACCATAGTCGAGAATCGCGCCGCTTGCCAGCATGTTGTCGCCGTCCCAGGCAAGCCAATTGAAAATGTACTCTTCCTCGAGCACAGCAGCCATTTTTCCATACGAGCGAGCGAGGTATTGAAGCGCTTTTTCATAACGAGCATTTCCTCTTAGAGGAACTTCCCAGAACCCGTTCTCACATTGCCGCCGGATGAAATAGTCCACGGAGGCTTTGAGCTCGGCGTGGCGACCTTGCTTCAAATACCGGAAGATGTGTGCAGGCCTGATTAGATTGGGCGCGCTCCTGACACCAATAGCAGAGCCGTCCGGGTACCCGATTACGGCCAGGCATCGCTCCGTCGGAATTCCCTGACGATAAAAAATCTCAGACATCACTGCGCTCCCAAGCATCTCGTCGAGCTCAGCTAAGCCAGATGAGTACCCGTAGCTCTCGTCGCCGGTTTGTACGGCTCCATCGGCCTGTTGCGCTCCAGGGCTGAGAATGGTGGCCCCGGTGCCTCGACTTGAGACATCAAAGGTCAAACCCTTTGTCCTGAGTATCCCATTCCAAATACTTCTGCCGTCGCCGGAGGTTTTGCCTTGCTTGTTGCGGTGCTGTGTTTGCAGATAGCGAGTCGCCATATAGGGATGAGGCTTGATGGCTTCGTCAGGATACTTCTTTCCGCTTCTGAGATCGTACTCGTTGATTATCACCAGAGAGAAGGTTTCCAGAACAACACGTTCGAGGTCCCTGGTTATCTGGTGTGGGTGACCAGGCGGGATCAGTCCCATTTCCTCGGCGAGTTGAAAGTTTAGATATAGTACCCGGCCATTTGGCCGGTAACGTGCCCGATAGTCAACAAAACCGTCTGGACTTACCTTGCGCCAGGGATGACTGCCGTCTAATTCTTGAAACTTCTCGTACATAATCCATAGCTGCCTACTGGGAGGCGTAAACATTAAAGAAGTTTGAAACTGAATCTGCACGGGAGTCAATCATTTTCTTTTCCAATCGGTCAGTTTGAACTAATAATTCTTAAGTGTCTCACTTCTTTGAAAACAAAAAGGGCCATGGTGCCGAAAATTCAATCAGAATGTGATTCGAACGCCCCACCTATCAGCTAGAATTTAAGGACAAAATTTACAATAAGGAGGAAAACAAGTGGGTTTGTTTGACAAGATGTTCGGACAAGGTGCATCTGAAGCTGAGAAGCAGCAGGGTGCCCAGCAACGATTCAATGAACTCAAAACCAAATACCAGTCGGTATTAAACGCTGCCGACCAGCAGCACATCCGGTTCCAGAACCTTCATGTTCAGGACGACAAACTCTTCATCAAGGGCATTGCCCCTTCGGAAGAGGCAAAGAATAAATTCTGGGATCAGATCAAGCTAGTTAATCCCAAAGCCGACGACATCACCGCTGACATAACTGTCGACCAGAAACAGGCGTTGGGTGCGGCGGCGGGAGGCGGCCAGGGTGCGGCCGGGCAGACTTACACCGTTAAGGCGGGAGATACGCTTTCGAAAATAAGCCAGCAGTTTTACGGAACGCCCAATGAATACATGCGGATTTTTTACGCTAACCGCGACAAAATTCGCGATCCCGATCTCATCCAGGTTAACCAGCAACTGGTAATACCACCAGCGTAGTTCAATTCAATTAGAGGATGGGCAGTCGTGATTCGGAAGACTGCCCTTCTCTTTAGTAGGTTAGCGGCCACTGTAGATTTATCATATCAACCAATCATGATTGATTGGAAACAACTACCCACCCTGATCACAGATCGGATTTGCTTGAGGCCGGTATCCCCCGCAGATATCGATGCCCTCTTCAAAATCTTTTCCGACCCCGAAGTAATTCGATATTGGGCTGCTCCGGCTCTTAAAAGCCGAGATGCCGCCACAGACTTGGTCAATGAAATACACGATCGTTTTAAACGGCACGAAATGCTGAAGTGGGGTTTGGCGCTGCGCGAAACAAACCTGCTAATTGGCACTACCACTCTCTTTAATTTGAATTTGCAGAACGAACGTGCCGAAATCGGTTACGGTCTCGCACGTGACTATTGGGGCCATGGCTACATGTGTGAAGCTTTAAGGGCACTGCTGCAATACGCTTTTGAAGTGTTGAACCTGCACCGGCTAGAAGCTGATGTTGATCCGCGCAACAGCGCTTCGATTCGCACCCTCGAGCGACTTGGTTTCAAACGCGAGGGGTATCTGCGCGAACGATGGCACATTAATAACGAAATACAGGATACAGTTTTTTTTGGGCTGCTGCGCTCGGAATGGAAACAGTTCTGATTTGAATATTAAATTTTTCAGTATCCCAGCAAAGTTTGAGCAATGGCTCGAGAAAAACCATGACCAGGTGACCGAGCTCTGGGTGGGATTTCATAAGAAGAATTCCGGAAAAAAAAGCATAACCTATCCCGAAGCACTGGATCTGGCTTTGATCTACGGTTGGATTGACGGCATCCGCAAAACTGTCGACAAAACCAGCTACACTACTCGCTTTACCCCTCGGAGACGGAAAAGTAACTGGAGTTCAGTGAATACCAGACGCGTGAAAGAGCTAATGACTCTCGGACTAATGAAGTCCTCAGGAATCCAGGCCTTTGAACAGCGGGATCCGAACAAGACCGCGCTCTACTCGTCTGAAAATCGTGATGTCGAGCTAGCAGAACCGCTGACAAAAAGATTTCGTGCCCACAAAACGGCCTGGAACTTCTTTGGGCAGCAGCCGCCAGGCTATCAACGAAGGGCTATTTTCTGGGTTATGAGTGCCAAGCAAGAGGAAACTCGGGAACGAAGACTGAAACAACTAATGCATGATTCAGCCAAGGGAGTTCGGCAGGGAATGATCACGGGAGGCAAGAAAACCTAGACTCTAGACTAAGGTTCCACCGAGAAGACCGGATAATCGTCATCCCTCACAGCTGGGGCATTCTTATTTGACAGGATGCCAGTAATGCCGATGTCATCATCAGTTTCAATTCCTCCCGAGCCGGTGCCTTCGTCGCTATCGCGACGACGGTCCGGACCAAAGGAATAAATGGTGAGCTCCATCGAGCCGTCTGGGAGCGGCACTATAAGAACCCAGTACGAAAGCCCCCAGGGATCAATTACGTAGCGGTGCCTTGCCTCGGAGTTTTCGCCGGCAAAACCGGTGCATTGGGTCGAACGAAACTCCTTAAATTCCTGGTTTCTAACATAGCCACGGTTACCGGCTACGAAGATTCGTCGATGAATCGGTGTTTTAACCCTCCATAGTCTCTCCCCAGCTGCGGCGCCATAAATTAGGTCATAGAGCAGGCCGCGAACCTCGGCTTGAGCACAGCTCACCCGCTCAGGCGTACCGCGAGACTCCTGGGCGTTGCTGACCCACGTCAGGATTCCGGTTGTAAGCAACACGAGGCCTAAGCTAATTAAAAGCTTTCGCGAGCTTAATATGCGATTTCCAAAAAGGGCCGCAGCAGCGAGAAACAGTGCCGCGACAATGACTTCAATCCACTCCCCAACAAGGTGAAAAGGATAAGTCACGTAGACGATCACCAGCAGAATGGCCCAAGGCGCGAACGAAAAGGGTGGGGCCGATGCGCCTATCCATTCAGTGAAGGTCCGGGTTGTTTTGAACCAGGACAGCAATGGCAGGAGCAGAAAGTAGCCCAGAACCAGCGTGCCGAAAAAAAGGTCGTGAGCGTTAGGCCCGAAAAAGTTATGTAAGCTTACTTCCTGCTGCAGGTTGCTCTCTAAAAAGTAGTTAGGTGGGCTGAAGCCGAGTAATCTTTGACCCCAACTAAATTCCTCACCTCCATTGAAAAAACAAAACATCGCGACCAAACCATCAAATAGACGGCGGTGTCGTAAGGCATACTTTAGTCCCAGAACCGCAGCTGCCAGGTAAAACACCACGGTCGCCCATTCCACCTCATGGTCTTCCTGAGAGAATAAGGAGTAGCGGTCGTACGAGTACACTGCCATGACCACCATGCTCACGATCGTCGCGGCCACCAAAACGTGAAGGAGTACAGGCACAGACCTGTTGTCACCGAACTTAAAGAAACGGGCACTCCTAACGAAAATGTTATTGCGAAGAGGTATCTCCAAACTCACCTCAGCTTATAGAAATTAGCGCTGTTTTACGCCTCGAAAGTTTACCCTGGCGATTACATCACGGAGATTCTTGCTTTACAAACAACGCGTGAGCACGGTAGGAGTGCTCCACTTTGGGACGTCCTGGGCTAAAACATGACACTCCGCGGGGTGAATAAAGAGACTGCGTTTTTTCGACAGACTCCGCAGGCTCGGGACAGTTATACATTCCGACTTAGTTCATCTATTTCTGGGACAGGACACTAGAGAAATGGCTGTTGGTGTGAGTTGAGAGATTTAACCCTTGGAATGCAAAGGCCCACCGGCCGTGTAGAAGCACGGGGGCAGGTAATTCGCTTTCGAAGCCGGAGTTGGCAGAGAAAAACCGGCCCACGAGATCAGCGTTAGGCCGGGTTTCCAGCTAAGAATACCGGCGGCGACCAGACAAGGAAGCCGTTTAGTTGAATTTTTCCGGGGGGCAGCCGTCGGCCCTTATTGCCGGCGTCTGCGCAAGGTTGCTGCTAACCCAGCCAGCCCGGTCCCGAACAGGAGCAATGCGTATGGCTCAGGTATTTCCGCTTGTTGAGGCGGCTTTGTACCGTTACCGTTACCGTTACCGTTACTCGCGGTACCCGATCCCGAACCTGATCCTGAACCGGAACCTGATCCTGAATTGCGATCAGTGACAAACAGGTTACCCTGTCCACGAGAAGAGAATGTCAGGGCCTTTTTTGCCGCACTTAGCATCGGCGACCTTCCGGCGTCAACCGGTAAAACAAGGCCTTTCACGACTTCTAAATTATTGTCCGGCATGACAGAGGCCTGCAGAATGTTTTCGCCTCCAGTTTGTGGCTGTCGGGCATCACCATATGCAACTGCGGAGATGCTCATTAACAACAACGTTCCGAGGAATGTTATGTATATCCGCCGCACCATTTTTTTCTCCCAGAGTGTTCGGACAGAATTAAACTAACACTTAGTTGTTGAAATTACAGGGGGCTATCCAGATTTTGAACACGATTCGTGCAAAATCGTGCAAATGGCGGGCCGCAGCAACATTTTTGCCTCAGTGGGCAAAAACGCTCAGTAATCCCTAGCACATTGGTCCCACTTTTGCCCCATAATCTGTCCATAGTCTAGAATCGGATTCTGAGATCCAGACTTTGTCGGGGCCCACGTAATTATTGGCTAAAACCGATATTGCGGCTTTGCACGGCACCACAGCTATAAGCAGCGTGCGAGGAATTGCCTCGGTGAGCAGAACCCGCACGCGGATTATCCTGTCAAGCGGGCCGCACAGAAAACGTGGCCAGGGACTTACTGTGTTTGATATCGTTTCATTATTCGGCGGACGACAAAATTGTTGCCTCTTTTTTCGGACTCGATTCGTCGCGTGAATTGGCAGAGTCTAATACGACGGCCGTCCGCGATTTCTCGAAACATTTTGGTGGGGATTTCAAATGCCTGACATGCTCGTAAATCTACTCAATCTGCCACCACTTGAGCCGGCCCTGGACCACTTGAAACAAGCCGGTGTCGTGGTACGACGAGCGCAGCCGTTTGAGTTGACGATCGTCAGAAAGTTCGTGGAAGCAAATTTTTCGGTGGCCTGGGCAGACGAGGTATCAATCGGCTTTGCGAACAAACCGCTTTCTGTCTATGTGGCTATGTTTGAGAAACACCTGGTTGGATTCGCGGCCTTTGAATGTACTAGAAAGGCCTTTTTTGGGCCCCTGGGGGTGACCAAGGGCATGCAAGGTCGAGGAATCGGCAAGGCGCTGCTGCTGGTTTGCTTACAGGGCTTAAGGGATCTGGGCTATGTCTATGGAATAATCGGCGGTGTGGGGCCAGTGGATTTTTATGAGGAGGCCGTCGGGGCAATCCCGATCCCCAATAGTGAGCCCGGAATTTACACTGACTTGCTGAAGTAATTCATGAGCAAAGCCATCAATTCACCACGAGTACATGCGAACCGGAACCGAGTGACAGCTCCTGGCGGTCCTAAGGGGACGCTAATTCTCGGCGTGATGCCTGAGTTCAATCGCGATACTCTGGCCTTCATCACCAGGTGCAGAGAGTATGGCGACATCGTCCGGGCAAGGTTCTTCTATGTCATTGCTTATTTTCTTTACAACCCTCAAGACATCGAGTTAGTGCTTTCCACAAACGCCAGGAATTACATCAAATCGATGACACTCAGGTCGAACTTCTTTCAACGGCTGGTGGGAAACGGCTTGGTTACCAGTGAAGGAGAATTTTGGCGGCGGCAGAGACGATTGGCCCAACCTGCATTCCATCGCCAACGAATTAGCGCCTACGGTTCAGTTATGGTCGAGTTTGCCCAACGTGCGTGTCAGTTGTGGCGGGCCGAGGAGACTCGGGATATTCACCGCGACATGATGCGCTTGACGCTTGAGATTGTAGTTAAAACTCTATTTAATGCGGACGTGTCCGGTGAGGCGGATAACGTCGGCCGTATCCTGACACAAATCGTCAAGCCGTTTTCCTCGCAAGCGACCGTCAAGTGGATACTCGACAACCGACTTCCCACTCCGGCCCACTACAGATTTAATCGCGCTACAGCTGAAATTGATAAGATCGTGTATCAAATAATTGCTGAGCGCCGCGGTACAGGTTATGACCAGGGCGACCTGCTTTCAATGCTCTTGCAGGCCCAGGACGAAGATGGCAGTCAGATGACCGATAAGCAGTTACGAGACGAGGTGATGACTTTGTTCCTGGCCGGCCATGAAACAACTGCGTTGGCCCTCTCATGGGCCTGGTATCTACTGGCGCAAAATCCGGATTGTGAAAGGCATTTTCACGAGGAACTTGATTCCGTGCTGGCGGGACGACTGCCGACAGTTGAGGATCTGCCAAAGCTTCAGTACACCGAAAAAGTTGCCAAAGAAGCCATGCGGCTTTACCCGCCTGCTTTCGGCATCGGCAGGCAGCCGATCGAGGACTGCGAGATCGGTGGATATTCCATTCCAGCCGGCTCACAGGTGCTGATGTTTCCCTGGGCAACCCATCGCGATCCACGCTTCTTTGGCGAGCCTGAACGGTTTAATCCAGGGCGTTGGTCAGAAGATTTTGTCAGCCAACTGCCAAAGTATGCCTATTTCCCGTTTGGCGGCGGCCCACGCGCCTGCATTGGAAATCAGTTCGCGATGATGGAGATAATTCTGCTTTTGGCGACAATCGGTCAGCGCTTCCGTTTCTCACTCTGCTCAGATCATCAAGTGACGCTGTTACCGGCGATGTCCCTCAGACCGCGCCACGGAATCAAGGTGCGGGTACATTGCCGATGAAGCCCTTGCCTTACTCTAAAGCCTCAGCGATGGCGGCCCACTCGGTCAGCAATATCGTTTCGGCCCGGCGCTGAAGATCGACCCCGGCGCGGCAGAGGACAATACTCGCGCCGCCGTTGTGCTTTAACACTTCTTGTAGAGCCTCTGGAGCGGACCTTAGATTATTCAGAATTGTCTTTCGACGTTGCGCAAATCCAGCGCTCACCACCGCCCAGAGCAGTTCTTCATTACGCAATGCGACGGCGATTTTTGGCCGGCTGGTGACCCTGATTACCGTACTCCAGACCTTCGGCGTGGGACGAAATGAAGCCGGATTTACGTCGAACAATTTTTCCAGCTCGCAATAGGCTTCAACCAAAACTGAAAGGTAACCTCGTTCGCTGGAGCCGGCCGGAGCGCTGATCCGCTCGACTACTTCCTTTTGCAACATCAGCACCATCTCACTCAAACAAGCACGCTGCGCGATCAGTTTACGAAGCATTGCAGTAGAGATGTTGTAAGGGAGATTGGCAACCAGTCGGGCCTGGCTGGCCGGCTGAATTACGCTACAAAAATCCGTAATTAGAGCATCTCCTTCCATAAGCTCAAAGTTTTCCCGAGTTGCGAACCGATCCCGCAGCAGCGGGGCAAGTTTTCTGTCAAACTCTACAACAATCAAACGGCCCGCTCGGTTCACAAGCTCGCCGGTGAGGGCGCCCGTTCCGGGGCCAATTTCGATGATTGTTTCATTCTCAGATGGATCGAGATGGTTGATGATCCGTGCAATGACACGCTTGTCGGTGAGAAAGTTTTGACCAAACCTCTTCGAGGGACGATGATGTAATTCCGATGGGAGCCGAGACTGCGATTGCTTAGTCGGCCTTTTCATTCTCAGTTTTCTACTGTAGTTCTCTTTTCCGGGTAACCCGTAACTTCCAGATCTGGCCCTCTTTGAGTCACCGCGACGTTTGTCAGCTTCAAAGCGTCAGCCATTCTCTCCGACCCCTGACCACCCACGGCACTCAGGCCTGCTCGGCCGCCAATAATTATGGGAGCGATGAAAAACGTAACCTTATCAATCAATCTCGCATCGAAGAACTGCCCGGCCACGCTTGCGCCCCCTTCAATAAGCACGCTCTGTATAGAGCGGCTCCCCAGCTGGAGCAGAACAGACAAAAGATCTCGCCTCTCAGTGCGGACAATCTCAACTCCCTGGGAGTCAAATTTCCGTAACAGGTCCAGCGAGGGTTTACCGGCGGTGAAAATTATTACTGGGCCCCGATCGACTGTTTGGGCCAGCTTGGAGTCGAGCGGCGTTTTCAGCTCATCGTCGAGAACCACGCGGGTCAAGGGCCGTCTCCTTTTTAATCCTGAGCGGTCCGTTAAAAGCGGGTCATCGATCAGGGCCGTGCCCGCACCGACAAGTATTGCATCTGATGCATGTCGCAGTTGATGTACCCGAGCCAGCGATTCCGCACCCGCAACCCAGCGAGAGTCATTTGTCCTGGTGGCGATCTTTCCGTCCAGTGACACCGCCAACTTCAGATGGACGAAGGGCCGCCCAGTGCGCATGAAGTGAAGGTACTTCTCATTAAGTCGCTCCCCCAGCTCTGCGAGCAGTCCTATTTCAACTCTGATTCCGGCGGCTCGCAAGTGAGCGAATCCTTTGCCGGAAACTGCGGGGTTCAAGTCCTCAATCGGGGCGATTACCCGCCTGATTCCCGCCTCAATAAGGGCATCCGTGCAAGGTGGAGTGCGGCCATGGTGTGCGTGTGGTTCGAGTGAAACATAGGCGGTGCCACCACGGGCTCGTCCGCCCGCCTGGGCGAGGGCGATCGTTTCCGCGTGCTTTACATCTTCAAAAACATAGTAACCCTCACCCGCAATCCTACCGAGTTCGTCGACAATCACACACCCAACCAGGGGACCGGGACTGGTTTGGCCCAATCCTTTGGCCGCTAACTCCAAGGCCCGGGCCATTAACTCGTAGTCGGTAGTACTCCATTGGGAACTTGTTTCGGGTGGTACTGTCGACATTCGAATTCAGGGGAGCGAAAATAAATAGTTAACCAAATAGATTGTTTACGTACTCATTAGGATCAAAGACCACCAGGTCATCTAACTTTTCTCCGATGCCGGCGTAACGAATCGGCAGGTCAAGTTCCTTAGCGATGGCTACGGCGATGCCGCCCTTAGCGGTGCCATCAAGTTTAGTTAGCACGATCCCTGTTACTCCTGCTACTTTGAGAAACTGGCGCGCCTGCTCAAGTCCGTTTTGACCGGTAACCGCATCAACCACCAGAAGCGTTTCGTGGGGTGCGCCTTCAACCTCCCTTCTCGCTACTCGTTTCATTTTCTCGAGCTCTGCCATCAGATTGGATTTGGTGTGTAGACGTCCTGCCGTATCAACAATCAGAACATCTGACCGGCGCGCCTTCGCCGCTTTCAAGGAATCAAAGAGCACCGCGGCAGGATCCGTTCCCTGTTTCTGCTGAATCAGCGGCACGCCGGTTCGCTCGGCCCAAATGGCCAACTGATCCGAGGCTGCTGCTCGGAAGGTATCCGCCGCGCAGATCAGAACATCGTTTCCCTCAGCCTTAATACGCTGTGCCAACTTCCCAATCGTGGTGGTTTTGCCAACGCCATTGACGCCCACAATCATCATCACATATGGCGAAACATTCTCCGGCACAGAGGTCTCCGAGGCCACACCCTGCTCAGTAGAGGCCCGCAGAATCTTTAGCAGCTCGTCCTTTATTGCCTGTTTCAGGGCGTCGAGGTCGTTAATCTGTTTGCGTGCCACCCCACGACGCACCGTTTCAAGAACCCCGAGCGTGGTGGCTACACCGATATCAGCCGCTATCAGCGCCTCTTCGAGCTGATCTAACAATTCTTCATCAATTTGTTTGCGGCCGACGAAAACTGAATCCAGCCGCTCAGACAACGACTCGCGCGTGGCGGAAACCGCACGGCGAAAACGGGCCGAGAATTCCTGCTCTAGAGCGGCTTCGCGTGCCTGCAACTCTTCGACTGAAAGATCCAATCCCAGTACGGAACTCGAAAACGCAGACCGCGCGGACGCGGGTTTACGCTCAACCGGTGCAGGTCCGGGTTCGGAGGCTCGCATCGCCGGAGGTGCCGACTTTAACGGTTCAATGGGGATCGGAGTAGGACTATCGCCAGTGGGTGTTGGTTCGAGCAAAGGGGGCGGCTCGATCTCTGAACTCTTCGCCTGGGCGGCCTGGTCCGAAGTGGGTCTTTCCTGAGGCGGAGGCTCCGGCGGGGCTGGCGGTTCTGTTACGGGTTTGGTCTGCGGTTCATTCAGACCTAATGTGACAAACTGTTCCTTGCTCTTTCGTCTCCAGAAGATTCCCATTTGCTTACGAACCCAGTCATTTTTAATCAAAGCTTAAGTCTGGGATTATAAGCGTAAGATTCATCCTCGCAAAAACCGGGGTACCGTGAGCCTAAGCGACTGCTACCGGCTCGTCGTGCACTTTCTCAACCGTCGCATCTGTCTTTGGCGCTTCCGCTGCCTTTTTCAGGCGGACGGAGCCGGGACGCACCTGACCTTCACGACAGGCCTCAACAAAAGCATTTACGACTGTCGCATCGTAACGCGTGCCAACAAAGCTCTCAATCCTGGCGACAGCGTCTTCGAATTTCATCGCGCTTTGGTAGGGACGGTCGGTAGTCATAGCGTCAAAAGTATCAGCGACGGAAACGATACGTGCCATTAGTGGGATTTCGTCGCCTTTTAAGCCCTGAGGATACCCCTGACCATTGACCATTTCATGGTGCATGTACATCCCCGGTAAAAATTCCTTCATGGCTGGAATGTGAGACATGATCTTAAAGCCTTTCTGGGGATGTTTCTTCATGATCTCAAATTCCTCATCCGTCAGGGCCGCCGGCTTCTTGAGAATTTTGTCATCGATTCCGATCTTGCCAACGTCGTGAAGGAGGGCGCTGATCCTGATTTTTTCAATTTCGTCTTCAGGCAACCCCAAACGCTGAGCAATTGCGACCGAGAAGCGCGAAACTCTCTCCGAATGACCGCGGGTGTATGGGTCCTTGCCGTCAATTGCTGCCGCCAGACTTTTCACCGTGCCTACGAAGAGTTGTCGATTGTCTTCGGCAGCACGCTGCAGGTCTGCGATAAAGCTCTCAACCTGATTGGTCATAATATTGAAGGAACTTCCCAGATCCCCCAGTTCCGTTCGGCTGCGAACCTGAATCCGTTGAGAAAAGTCTCCCGCGGCAATACGTCCGGCAGCGGCTGCCAACTCCCTGACTGGCTCGGTAAGTCTTTTGGCGGACAGGTATCCGATGCAGATTGTTAACAAGGCAGCAACCAGGCTTATCCAGAGCGTCTGCCAACGCATGTCCCCAACTGAAGCGAGAGCCGCGCTCTCATCCTGGATGGCAATCACGCCAAACCGGGAATTGGTGTCAAGCGCTGCAGTGGCGTAAGAACCCAGCATGTTTACCCTTTTTTCACCCTGCTTCAGAGTGAAAGGAGCCAGGGCCGACTGCACGTGTCCTCCGAATTCCTGCCAGTCCTGAACGACCTTTAGGCCGGTCATCGACTTTTCGCTGAAAGCGACGTTGGCCTCTGGATGCGCCACAGCGCGCCCATCCTGGTCGACCACAAAAACCACCGGCAAGCCTGCGTCTAGTAATTCACGCTCGCTTTTCGTAGTTACTTGCTGGACAGCATTAAAAACTTCCTGAAACGAGACAATGGCCACGACAGCGGCCAGCACCTCCTGACCGGTGTCGCCGCCCATAACTGGTGCGGCCACCGTGAGGCCCATCTCCTGACCCGAGCGAATGATATGCGGCCGACTCACCACCAACCCCTGGCCACTCATGCGCGCGACGACCTCGCTTACCCGTTCATCAACTTCTTCGCGTTTGATGACATCTGGTTGGAATGCCCGGTTTAGCTGTCCATTTACAGGCCAGATCGCCAGGGCAATGAGATTTGGATCCTCCTCGAGAGTTTTCTGCAGACGCTGCTCATAACCCTGGGCATTGAGCGAGTGTATTCCTCCCGCAATCTCAAAAGCTCGGGCCAAACCAGAAACAAGGTCCCGATAGCGCTGGAAGTAAAGCCCGATCTGACGGGCCTTGTCCTGTACAAGTTGGGCTTGATACCTTCCTTCCACGGAGCGCAATTCGTCGGCGCTGCGACGGGAAAGAAGCGATCCTGCAAATATGAGCGGCAGTAGCCCAACGCCAAGCAAAACCGCGAGTACAATGTAGATTAGACGGATACGCCCGGATTTTTCGCTCATGGGTGGGTTTAGCTGCGGTTCGGTCTAAAAGAAGAAGCTGAGCCTCAAAACGGAGGGCCTCATCCGAACGGCTAAAGCTCCGGATGGCCCTTAAATTATTGTCGAATGCGCTAATATGTGTCAACGGGTTTTAGCCTCTTTGATCAGTGCGGGGTGATGGGGGTGAAGCCGGGGACAGATTTTTCGACCTTGGGCCGTATAAAAGCGTCTAAAAGTTGAGCGAATTACGCCTCAAGGGCCAGCTCAAGGTCAGCTCAGCATTTGGAGGCGCCGGCTAGCGTACCTGGAAGATGGAAACCGTTACGACCGACGAGCACATTGTAGAACGCGCTCTAACGGGGGATGCCGACGCTTTTGGCGAGATTGTCAAGCGCTGGGAGCGCCGAATTTTCGCGCTGACGTACGGCATGCTGGGACGGGAGGAGGATGCGCGGGACGCAACCCAGGAGACTTTTCTGGCTGCCTTTAAAGGCTTGCGAGCGTTTCGGGGCGAGGCCAAGGTTTCTTCCTGGTTACATCGCATAGCCATCAACCAGTGCATCACCAGGCAACGCCGAGCGAAAGTAAGAAGTGAGTCGGCCCTCGAGGATGAAGAAGATCGGAACAGTGGGCAGTTTGCTTCCCCGGTTGAACTGCTTCCAGCTCGCCTAGCGGAAGGCCAGGAAAGAATTGCTGCCGTTAGGCGAGCGGTCAACTCTCTCCCAGCTGACTTGCGCCGGGTGATTGTCATGAAGGAGTTCGAAGAGCTGACCTTCCGCCAGATTGCCGATGTGCTGGAATTGCCTTTGAGCACGGTTAAGAGCCGTCTGTACGCGGCCCTAAAGCAACTGGAAATGAGACTGCAGAAATTTAGTGATCGGGATTTGGAGATAAGATGAGCCAGGAAAATGCTCAACCATGTGAACGGACTGAGGACCTGATTTCCTTTCTCTACGGTGACCTCGGTGAGGCCGAGCGCCGCAGTTTCGACCAACACCGGGCAAACTGTCCTTCATGCGACTCGGAGATCCGTGCGCTAGGCCCGATTCGGCGAAGCATCGTCGCCTGGCGCGATCAGTCTTTAGGAATCTATACCGAATCGGAGGTTCGAAACTCAATTGCGGCGATTGGAGAACAACCTCGCTCGGCCTTGGCTGCTCTGCGCAGCTTCTTTGACCTTTCACCAATATGGCTTAAGGGCGCCACTGCCGCTGCAACTCTACTCTTTTGCCTTCTTGCTGGGGTGGGCGCCGCGGGCTTGCTCGAAGATTCGGGCAACGCCTGGATTCCACCCGTAGCCGTATCAACACCGGATTGGAAATCAGAGGCCGACCGGCAGCGCATTATCGAGAATGAGATCCAGAAAAGACTCGAGGCCGCGGTCGCTGGAATGAGCCAGCCGGCCCAGCCGACACGCTCCAAGGAGTTCACCTCAGGCCAAACTCGTGCGGTGGCGCAAACGGAACGTAAAAACTATTTCATTCCGAAACACGATCTGCGCAAGCCTCTGACTCGTGCGGAACGTGAACGGCTAGCAGCCGATCTAAGGTTAATACCTGAGGAGGATGAAGATCTTTTGCAGCTACTCGGCGATCGGGTTGAGCGCCCATCGCCTCGGTAGGATGATTTTATTTTTGATGAGGACGAAATGAATCGATTTTTATTTAAACCACAAAGCTGGGTGAGCTGCGCCGGGTTAATCTTATGCTGCTCGCTTTCGCCACCAGCCCTTGCTTTCCAGGAACCTGAGCAGGTCGCGACCCAGACGCAACAGTCCTTTGCGGGTGATCCCATTGGCCAGTTGAATCTGACGCCTGAGCAACGGCAGAAGATTCGGGCTATTAATGAAGAGAACCGCGAGCAGCGAATGAGCATTAATCGCCAACTGAGAGAAGCACAATTTGCTTTGGAACAAGCGCTTGATGTTGACAGCCCGAGCGAGCAGCTCGTCGAGGAAAGAATTCGCGCTGTAGCGGATGCTCAGGCAGCGCAAATCCGAATGAGAGTTTTGCAGGAACTAAAGATTCGCAGTTTCTTGACTCCCGAGCAAGTGCGCATCTGGCTAGACCAGCGGGCGCATCGCCGCAACCTCAGGCGCCGAGCAAACGATCCGAACTTTCCTGACGCTCAGCCTACTTCGCCTAACCAACGAAACACTCTAGCTCCCATTTTTCGACAGCGTCGTCGGGCCCGGCCCTAGCCAAATAGGGTTAGAAGCCGGTGGCGGGAGCCGTTATTTATCTTGCTTATTTATGGGTCCTATTAGGCCTATGTGTTCTATTTGAATAGGACATATAGGACCTATAGGACCCATAAATGACGAATAATCTTAAGTCCATCCTGCCCTCACGCTGCTCCTGACTCCTGCGCCTGCCTTCTGCTCCTATCTCCTGCATCGATTTCATTCAGCAATCTCTTGACGCACCGTAAACAATTGAGCATGATAGGCCGCTGTTTAAGAAACATCTCGAATATAAGTCTCAAGGCAATCTGTCTCGCAGATTAATGACTAGAAAAGCGCTCCCCTTCCTTAGTCAGGCGGCAGTTATTTCGCAGAGCCCCGCAGTGCCGCCAGGGATTGAGCTTCATACCCCACAATGAGTTTCGTCCTTCGGTTCCTAGTCGAACTCCAGGAAACGACCGTAATGGCCGCGCGTGCCTTTGCGCGCCTCTTCCGCCGTCCCTACTACACTCGGGAAATGATTGCTCAGATGGATGCCATCGGGGTGGGCTCGCTGACGATTATCCTCTTGACTGGCTTCTTCACCGGCGGCGTGCTGACGGTGCAAACCTATCCAACTCTTAGGACCTACGGTGCGCAATCCCAACTAGGGTTACTGGTAGGTACGGCGCTGGTGCGCGAGTTGGGCCCGGTTCTCTGCGCCTTGATGGTCACCGGGCGGGTCGGTTCGGCAATCTCCGCCGAATTGGGCTCCATGGTCGTGTCACAGCAAATCGATGCCATGCGAGCTCTGGGGACGGATCCGATTCGCAAACTCGTGGCGCCACGGCTGATAGCTTTACTGATCTCTTTACCACTACTGACCGTGCTGGCAGACGTTCTGGGCATCTTCGGAGGCTGGGCAACCGCTACGGGACTCTACAACATCCCCTCTAGTGTATTCATGACCTCAGTCCGTGACGGCATCACAACCGATGACCTGGTGGGCGGTGTCGTAAAGCCGCTGGTTTTCTCGCTAATTATTGGCACCATCGCTTGCCGCCAGGGTCTGAGCACGGAAGGCGGCACTGTGGGGGTAGGGCGATCGACTACGCGGGCAGTGGTAATGGCCTCGATTATCGTAATTATTGCCGACTACTTCCTGGCAAAGGCCCTTCAGGTTATCCTAGGAACCGCTTAAACCCTGGAAATGGCAAGCACCCAATCTTCATCAAGGCGATCCCTCGAACGGATTACGAACCCGCAGAGAAATTCCACCTTTGTTGAGGTGGACGATCTGGACCGCGCCATCCCGGCGATCGAATTTCGCAACGTGGATCTGGCTTTTGACGATCGTAAAGTTCTGAACGATCTAAGTTTCAAGGTGATGAAGGGTGAAACCCGGATTATTCTGGGCGGCTCGGGCGGTGGAAAATCTACCATCATTAAGCTGGTGCTCGGCTTGTTGAAACCTGATTCGGGACGGGTACTGGTTAACGGCGAGGATATTACTTACTACGAAGAAGCCGACATGATGCATGTGCGCAAGAAGATCGGGATGGTCTTTCAGGAAGGGGCACTTTTCGATTCGTTGTCGGTTTACGATAATGTCGCTTATCGACTGCATGAACAAGGAATACCCGAAGATCAGGTGGAGCCTGAGGTCCGTCGCATGCTGCGGTTCGTAAACCTCGAGGACGCAATTGATAAAATGCCCATCGAGTTGTCAGGCGGAATGCGTCGCCGGGTGGGCATTGCACGAGCATTGATCGGGGACCCTAAAATCGTGCTCTTCGATGAGCCAACCGCAGGACTTGATCCCCCAACTGCCAGGACCATTTGCGAACTGGCCATGAAACTGCGAGATTTAGAGGACGTTTCGTCTATTTTCGTCACCCACGAAATGAACAATCTCGAATATATCTGCTCGGAATATGCTGTAGTCAACGAAGCCGGCGAAATCGTGTTCGAACGAGAGGGAGAACGGCTTTGCCTGATCAACAGCAAAGTTATGATGATGCGCGAAGGAAGAATAATCTTCAGCGGGACGGACGAAAGCTTGCGCCATTCTGAAGATGCTTATATTCAAAAGTTCCTGCGCGGACACTAGAAATGAAAGGATAAAGGAGCAGCCCTAGAGTCACTCAATCGCCTCAAGGTGACTTTATTTCTGCTTCCGGTGAATCAGAGCTATGCCCAGATCAACCAAAACAGTTTCTTTGCGCGAAGTCCGTGTCGGCTTGCTCGTCCTGGTATCTATCGCGGTGCTCGTTTTCCTGATTTTGAACGCCTCGGGCGATATTAATCCTTTTAGCAGCAGGCTCTATCTAAAAGCGCGCTTTCCGGATGCAAATGGTCTGCGAGAAGGTTCTGAAGTGCGATTGGCCGGACTGCGCGTCGGCAAGGTCGAGAGCATAATGCTGCTGCCGCCCTCGGACGTTCCAAATGCGCCGCGAGTAGAGGCCCTGATGTCGATTCAGTCGATTATCGATGGTCAACCCGCCAATCAGCGCATACGCACCGACTCGCAGGCACAGCAGGGCTCTCCCAGCCTGCTCGGAAATGAGATGTTGATCAACATCACTCCCGGTACGGCAGTGGGCGAACCGGTAAAAAATTATGCGATTCTCCCCTCGTCGAGTTCGAACACCGTGAACGACTTTGCCACATCCGGGACAGAATTGGCCCAGAGACTGAGCAAACTGTCGGACGAAATCAGCGGCATAGTGCGCGACGTAAAGGAAGGAAAAGGCACTCTCGGTCGTCTCTTTAGTGACGAGGCTTTATACAACAACCTCAATGCGACCATCCGGGAAACTGAAGATGTAATGCGACAGGTGAGATCTGGGCAGGGTTCAGCCGGTCGGTTTTTGAACGACCCGGCGCTCTACGATAATGCCAACGAAATAGCCATCCAGATGCGCGCGATCGCCGCCGATTTGCGAGCCGGCCGTGGGAGCGCCGGAAAACTTCTGATCAGTGATGAACTTTATAACCGGATTAACCGCATCGCTGATAGATTCGACCGTTCAGTGGAGTCGATCAATCAGATGGTAGCGGAAGTGAACGCCGGGCGCGGTACTTTTGGCAAGCTGTTGCGCGATGAACAGATTTATAACGATGCGCGTGCGGCCATCGCTCGCTTCAATACTACTGCGGAACGGATTGATAACGTGGTCTCGGCGGCACAGCGTGGTGAGGGTACTGTAGGGAGACTTCTCAACGATGAAGCTCTCTACTCAAATGTAAATCAGCTATCGTCTGAAGGGGTCAAACTGATCTACGATTTTCGTCAGAACCCGAAGAAATACCTGACCATAAAGTTCGAACTCTTTTAAACCGATCGTTATCCGAGTTCTTAAAACGGCGCTTCGTCTGCTGAGGGCCCGTAAATTGAGGGTACGGGTATGTCATTAAGACGAAGGTAGACACCCATTTGTGCGCGGTGGTGAATCATGTGGTTCATCACGAAGCTGCGCAAGACGGCGATTTTGGGAAGTGTCAGCAGTGACTTGCCGTTAGAGAGCAAGGTCCAGGGCTTGAGCATTTCCTCATCATTGGCTCCAGCTATTGCCGCGCGGGCCGCCTGAGTGTTTTTCTCAAACTCCTGCACGACAGCCTCACGTGAGGGCAGTTCCTCCATCCGAAATTCTTTGCCCTCCGGAGCCATGTCAAACGAATCGGCTCTTAAGGTCAAGGTCGCCCAGGTGGGCAGATTGGCGAGGTGGGTAGCCAGTGCGCCCAGGGCCATAGATTTTTCGTGGGGCTTCCAGGAAAACTTGTCCTCGGGCACCCGTTCCAGGGTTTTCCGGGTATTGGCCATTTCCTGATCGAATTCGGGTAATAGTGCTTGATTTATTGACATTGGTTTTTCTCCATCAATCTAAATACTGGTCTTAGGTCTTTGGTCTTAGGTCTTTGGTCTTTGGTCTTTGGTCTTTGGTCTTGGGTCTTGGGTGCTTGGTCTTGGGTCTTGGTCGTTGGGGGTTTGGGAATGTCGAAAAAATGTCAAATGAGAAATGTCAAACGAGAAATGACAAATAGCTGTCACTACCAACTTCTATCCGATGTGAGTCGAATCCTAAATCCCAAATCCCAAATCCTAAAATCCTAAGTTTTCAGTTGTACCAGAACTTGAAACCTGCTGGCCATGCTGCCCGGTAGAATCATCTCGCGCACACTAGTTCGGAGCTGAGTTCGCTCGGCCTCAGTTTCAGCTGCTGCGGCTCTTCGTTCCAACTCTTCCAGTAATCCCTGGTCTAACAGAAAGCGATCTAATCGTTCGAACAAGACGAGCTCAAAACCCTTGTCTCGTCCAAACTGTTTAAGCGCTGTCCAGTTAACAGTGCTCGTGATGTCCTGTTCGCCTGGAGAGTTTAGCAGCTCGCCGGCAAAACTGTGATGCCTGAAAGCACGCAGCGTTCCGTCGAAGCGGGCCGGATGCTGATACAGCTCCTTAATGTCAGCGCCGTAATCAACAATAATCAAATATCCCTGTTTTAGCTTCTCAGCAACAACGCGAAGCCAGTTCTCCACTGCGAGATTGATCTCAAATACTTGCCCCTCGCTGGGTTGGATCTGAAACCGTTTTAGATAATCGAAAACTCGCGGAGACGAAATAGGACCTTCAACCCAGCCAAATTTTGTTTCGTCACTGAGTCCGACATAAAACTCAAACAGCTTCCCGTCTCTATAGCCCAGGCGGTGAACTGGAAACGCATCAACTAGCTCGTTGCTGAAAACAATCCCGGACTCGACCAGATCAAGCTCATCCAGTCGCTTAAAACGCACCTGGTTCTTAAATCGCCCGAGAGTTTCTCGAGCGCGCGAGTTGGCATCCGGACTGATATCGTCGATCACATAGTCTAAGCTCTTATTAAGGGCGGTAGCTCGTGCCGCGGCAGTTTCGAGAACTTGAGCAGCAAAGCTTCCGTCTCCAGCACCGACTTCAACTATTGTGAAACAAGCAGGAGAACCTAACTCTACAAAGAGCCTGGCAAAGTACAGCGCAAAGGTCGCGCTGAATAGGCCGCTCGTTTCCGGGCTGGTTCGGTAGTCGCCGGTTTTGCCCCAGCGCACGCGGTCAGTTCGATTGTAATAGCCCAATTGCGGGTCGTAGAGGGCCGCCTGCATATAGTCATGGAAGGTGATAGGACCCGCGCGCTTAATCCGCTCGCAAAGGTGGTTTGTCAGAGACATCAGGAGCGATTATGGGGATCGTCCTTGTCCAGCAGGCGGGTCGTGCCCTCCGTTACACTCGGCGGACGAACAAATTCCGCAGTCTGAACTCGAGGACTGCGAGCTACCGGTTGACCGGTTGGGGCGGGCAGGACGTTTTGAACCGGGGCCCCGCCATGCAGCGGAACCGGTGGAGACGCATACGAGGTGATGGCTCTAAACCTGCGCGGGGCTCCTTCCTCAAACAGGGCGGCGTAGAGCATTCTAAGTGGTCCCCCCAAAAAACAAATTAGGGCGGCCAGAATGACGAGCAATTCGAGAAAATTCGAACCTGGCACGAACGAAGCCAGCACCCCAAGTATTGGAACCAGGAGCACTCCAGTCAGAAATAGAATCCCACCCTGCTTAACACCCCGCCGTCGCGGTGAGATTTGCGGGACACCCTCGTCGGGCTGGTACACGGGCAGCACACCACCCGTCGAGAGCAATTGAATAACTCCATCGAGCGGAAATCCGCAACGCGAGCAGAACCTGACGACCTCGGGTGCCTGAGGCTGACCACACTGTGGACAATGCATAGACCAAATCTCAACCAAAAGCCTGTAATGACAGACAGATATTAATCTGAGAGTTACGAAGAAGAAAGTAGTCTAGCCGTCACACTGGCTTGCCCTTGAAAAAGGCAAGCCCGGACCAAGGTCTGTAACAGCAGACTTGCCAGGGTCTGCGACTCGCCCGAAGGAAGCGAAATAAGCATTGACAAATCGTGGTCGCTTTTGAAGCTTTGAAAGGCCCGCTCCCGCGTAGCGTCAACTTCGGCGAGATATTCAAGAATTAGCTGCGGGGACGTGAGTGTTTCCGGCAAGGTCCATTCAAAGGGATCGTCCCACAAACTGGCCGTCAGGCCACCAAAGGTTTGCTCCACGGTTGCCGCGCTGCGCAGCACACTCTCGCCCATCGAGGGTAAGCTTCGATCACGGCCCAATTCTGGCTGTTTGTAAATCAGATCAACCTTACAACTCCCGATCAGCGACCGCCAAGACGAATACAATCTTGCAAACTCCGTACTTAGACTTTGGATGATAAGTCGACGGTTGGTAGTTTCGGATGCCTGTTGGGCCATTAGCCGCTCAGTAGAAGACGAAACAGGTGAAAGGCGTCCGCGATTTGGAAATTAAATGCGTTTCTAGAACGGTTGTTACAGGTCACAATTCTGCATCAGGGCCGCACCGAATTCGTAAATCGCATGCGCCTTAGCCTGCGAAGCAGGCGGCAGCATAAAGCCTTCTGGGGTGGAGCGCAGCGGAACCCCAGGATAGATAGTTGAATAGGGACCGTGAGCCCGCGGCAGCCCGCGGCAGCAGGCATCACTAAAACAAACGATCCACGCGATCACACGAAACCGCTACGAACGCCAAAAAAAGGACAAGCTATTTCGCGGTTGGGCCGCCCTCGGCAAAAAAAGCCTAGGGATTCTTAACGCGACGATCCTTTTCTTCGAGGACAGTGCCGAAACTGCGCCCGCCCCAGGTCAAACCGCTGTAAACGCGGCCCTTTGCGCCCACACGCGAACCGCGCGAAGGAACAGAACGAGTCGTGACCACCCAAAGTCGCCCAGTGCCATCGTCAATCTCGTAGGCGCCATAGCCAGGGATCCCGTAACTGTCAGTAACTCGACCGACAATCCCGACTTCCTTCCGCGTGTAACGTCCCGGGTCGGCGTTGATTTTAGAGATGGTTTGCTGCTCCGGGCAGGCGGTTAGAAACAGCGTCGCAATCAGAAGAAATGAGCCAAAACCGAGTCTTTTTGCCAGATGCATGGGCGTCTCCTTATCTCAGATCAGGTTGTGTGGCGGGAGAGCGCCGCAAACTTACACTGGCGGCAAATTAGAGATGCAAAGCCTGTGAAATACGTTTTCTGCAACTTCTAAAGAAAATGTCCTATTTCCCAAACCAACCAATGGGCTTCCCGGAGAGGTCCACCCAGACACTTTTAATCTGTGTATAGAGCTCCAGGGCGTGTTTTCCCATTTCCCGACCGTAACCCGACTGTTTGTAGCCCCCAAACGGAGAGGCGGCATTAAACATATTGAAGGTATTGATCCAGACCACGCCGGCCTTGATCTCTTTTGCAAAACGGTGGGCCCGGGTAATGTCTCGAGTCCAGATTCCGGCCGATAAACCATAGATTGTTTCGTTTGCCTGCTTGATTAGATCGTCCTCATCCTTAAATGAGAGCACTGAGACCACTGGTCCAAATATCTCTTCCTGGGCCACTCGCATCTGATTCTTTACTTCCGTCAGAATTGTCGGCTGGAAAAAGTAACCTTGCTGGAAAGCACCCTCGAGCTTGGGAGCGTCCCCACCACAGTAAACACCTGCACCTTCCCCACGACCTATTGTGACATAGCTCTTGATCCGTTCGAGTTGCTCCAAAGAAACCTGGGGTCCCATGTGGGTTGCCTTATCCATTGGATCGCCAACCACTATTTTTTCCGACTTCTCTTTCAGTCTTGCCAGAAATTCATCCTTTACCTCTTCCTCGACAAATAGTCGCGAGCCAGCGCAGCAGACCTGTCCCTGATTGAAAAAGATTCCCATCATAGCGCCGTTGACGGCCTGTTCGAGATCAGCATCCGCGAAGACGATGTTGGGTGCTTTGCCTCCGAGTTCGAGAGAGACTTTGGTCAAATTGTCAGCAGCAGCCCGGGCAATCAGCTTGCCAACCTCTGTGGAACCAGTGAAAGCAATCTTGTTGATCCCGGGATGGGCAGCCAAAGCGGCCCCGGCTGTCTCCCCAAACCCTGGGACTATGTTAACGACCCCTTCTGGAAAGCCCGCCTCCTGGATCAATTTACCCAACTCGAGAGCCGTAACGGGCGTCTGTTCGGCTGGCTTGAGCACTACCGTATTGCCGGCGGCCAGGGCTGGTCCAAGCTTCCAGGCAGCCATCAACAGGGGAAAGTTCCAGGGGATGATTTGACCGCAGACGCCGACTGGCTCGCGCAATGTGTAATTGAACATTTTGCCGGGCACGGGGATAGTCTCACCTTCGATCTTAGTGGCCCAGCCCGCAAAGTATTCAAAGTTTTCCACTACCTGAGGCAGATCGACGAACTGGGATTCGCGAATCGGTTTACCGTTGTCGGCTGTTTCCAACTGCGCCAGTTCGGCTGCATTCTTTTCAATCAACTGTGAGAGTTTGTAGAGCAAACGGCCGCGGTCGCGGGCGCTTAGCTTTGACCACTTACCGTCAAACGCTCGCCGAGCGGCTTCGACAGCGCGATCAATGTCGGCGCGTTCGGCTTCGGCGATCTCGGCCAGGTCCTGGCCGGTGGCCGGATTCGGTGTAGTAAAGGTCTTACCGGATTGAGCTTCGACCCACTGCCCGTCGATGAAAAGTTGATATTTCCGGGTTTCTGCTGGTTGTGCGCTGGACATTTAATCTCCTCTAGAAATCTGTAGTACCTGCCAATAATTGCCTTAGCACGTAAGGCAAGATGCCTCCGTGCTGAAAATAATCAATCTCGATTGGGGTGTCGACTCTAAGGGTTACGTTAACCCGCTGTTCTTCGCCATTCGCCCGCTTGATGAGCAGGGTTACATCCTGGCGTGGTTTGACGCCGTCTTCGAGTCCAAGCAGATCAAACTTTTCCGTGCCCTCAAGCCCCAACTGAGCGGCACTGGTCCCATCCTTGAACTGGCAGGGCAAAACGCCCATGCCGACCAGGTTACTGCGATGAATACGCTCGAAGCCCTGGGCAATTACCGCTTTCACCCCCAGCAGCCTGGTTCCTTTGGCAGCCCAATCACGGGAACTCCCTGTTCCGTACTCCTGCCCTGCGATTACGATCAGTGGTACTTGCTCGGCTTGATATTTCATCGCCGCATCATAAATACTCATCCGCTCGCCGGCTGGTTGATGAATCGTTACGCCTCCTTCGACACCTGGAATCATCAAGTTCTTGATGCGGACGTTCGCGAAGGTGCCGCGCACCATCACCTGGTGATTACCGCGGCGCGAGCCATAGCTGTTGAACTCCTCAATCTGAACCCCATGCTCCTGTAAGTATAGGCCGGCCGGAGAAGTTGCTTTTATAGCCCCGGCAGGACTGATGTGATCGGTGGTTACTGAGTCTCCGAAAATGGCCAGGGCCCGGGCGTCAAGGACGTTTTCCCATTTACCGACAGCACTACTAAAACCTTCAAAGTAGGGTGGCTCCTGAATATAGGTTGATTCCGAATCCCACTGGTAAACCGTGCCGATCTTAGTCGGTATTTCGTTCCATAGTGGATTCTGCTCGGCAAAGTCTCTATACAGCCGGCGGTAAGTTTCCGGGAGAAACGCAGACCGCATGAACTCGCGAATTTCCTCAAGTGAAGGCCAGAGGTCGCGCAAGAAGACTTGCTCTCCACTCCGGCCGGCGCCCAACGGCTCAGCCGTCATATCAACATCGATTCGCCCGGCGAGTGCAAAGGCAACCACCAGCGGCGGACTCATCAAAAAGTTGGCTTTAATACTCTGATGGACCCGCGCCTCGAAATTGCGATTGCCGGAAAGCACACTCGCGGCCACTAGATCTTCTCCGTTAATGATCTGCTCGATACAAGGATCAAGAGGTCCAGAATTTCCGATGCAGGTGGTACAGCCGTAACCGACAAGATTAAATCCCAACTGGTTTAGATATTCCTGAAGGCCAGACTTCTCGAGATACTCAGTAACGACTCTGGAGCCCGGAGCAAAAGACGTCTTCACCGACGGACGAACTCTCAGTCCGCGTTCGACGGCCTTTTTGGCGAGCAAGCCGGCAGCAATCATCACACTGGGGTTGGAGGTATTGGTGCAGGAGGTGATGGCTGCGATCAGAACGTCGCCATGACCCAATAAGACTTCGCCGCTGGGAAACTCCTCTGCTGGCACTTCGCTCAACAAATCGGGAGTGGGTCGATTGTTGATCATCTCCGTCTCAGTCCAAACATTGATGTTTGGTGCACTGGGAACAGGTTGGGCCGGCACCTCCTGTTCGCCTCCACCACCGACCGGCATGGGATTACTGCAACTGGCCAGAACTGTTCGAAAGCGTGCGAGCAACTGTTCTTTGGTCTTACCGTAGCCACCATCGGACACAGGCGCTGTCAAGAGGTTTGTGAACTGGCTCTTTAACGCGGGTAGCTCGATCCTGTCCTGGGGTCTTTTCGGCCCCGCGACACTGGGGCGGATCTCTTTCAGATCGAGTTCAAGCAAGGTGCTGTAGTCGATCTCACCACTCCGAGGCATACCGAACACACCCTGAGCCTGGTAATAGTTCCTGACCGCCTCTACTTGCTCTGCTGAACGTCCGGTGGCCTTCAAGTACTCTAAAGTCTCTTCATCCACCGGGAAGAAGCCCATGGTGGCTCCATATTCGGGCGCCATATTGGCAATGGTTGCCCTGTCAGTAGCCGAGAGGCTGGCCGCGCCTTCACCGTGAAACTCAACAAACTTCCCGACCACCTTGGTCTTCCTGAGCATTTCCGTGATGCGCAAAACTAGATCGGTTGCGGTTACACCTTCGGTGAGAGATCCAGTGATGTGCACTCCGACAACATCAGGCGTCAAGAAGTAAACCGGTTGGCCCAACATTGCTGCTTCAGCTTCAATGCCGCCAACGCCCCAGCCAACAATTCCCAGGCCATTTATCATCGTGGTGTGAGAATCGGTTCCCACCAGTGTGTCTGGAAAATACACCTCATTCTTCTCCCAAACGCCGCGGGCGAGATACTCCAGATTTACCTGGTGGCATATGCCGATGCCCGGTGGAATGACTCGAAAACCATCAAAAGCCTGAGTACCCCATTTTAAGAACTGGTACCGCGAGTTGTTGCGCTTGAACTCCATGCGCATGTTTTTCTCAAACGCTTCACTGCTGCTCGAGAAATCAACTTGAACTGAATGGTCTATCACCAGGTCGGCCGGTGCCAGGGGTTCGATGATACCGGCGTTCTTTCCCAGCCTGGCCACAGCTGACCTCATTGCTGCCAGGTCAACGAGTAAAGGAACGCCGGTAAAGTCCTGCAACAAGACGCGGGCTACGACGAAGGGTATTTCCTCGACGCGCTCACCTTTTGGCTGCCAATTGGCAAGATTGCGCACGTCCTGCTCAGTGATCTTGCGGCCATCGCAGTTCCGCAATATGGACTCGAGCACGATGCGAATACTAATCGGCAGGCGCGAGACTCTGCCGATTCCCGTTTGTTCAAGAAACGGCAACGAATAAAATTTTCCGGTTTTACCGGTAGCCGGAGCGAAGGTTTGAAGTGCTTCAAGGGGATTGTTTGTCATGACCGGACCAGTGCCTTAAGCGAAGCTGAGCGCACAACTCTTCCTTTAGAGAGAGATGAAGGTTTTTGAAAACTGTAGGAGTCGCCGGTTAACAACTTTTTAGTGTATGGCGCGCAACACGAGTCGGTCAAGCAGCGGTTAGTTGCGCAACTAACGCAGTAACAAAAACAGAACACCTTTAATAACGATTGTTATTGCCCCACGTTTGTTTAGTTGTTATAGTCAGGAGTGTTCCTCCCCCGCAAAGAGTGGTCTTCACCCCTTTAAGGGTGAACACTTGACCGGAATAGCAGTGGCAGAGATCTGCCGCGGTTTGTAAGGAGGAGTTATGCCCAGGAAACAGCCGACAACGTTTAAGTACTTGGCAAACAATCCGGAATACGTTCCCAACCCCGAGATCGAAGAGTTTATGGAAGACGAGATCTTGCGGGCGCCGAAGGACCCGGAACTGCTGGCTCACCGTTTGCGATTGAATACCGCTGCCTCACCGCATGATGCCGGCGGCGACCTGGATGCGGCCTGGGAAGAAGTAAACGACAGTGGCTCGGAAGCTGTAGCCGGAGACAATCCAACTCCCGATCAATCCATTGTCGAAGAGAATGCCAGAGCCCTCGGTATCAGTTTTGAAGATAACGAGGAGCTCGAATTTTTCGATAAGATCAAGCGCCGTGACCGGGATCGCTTTGAGCTGGATCCCAGGTCCAAGGCTACTGACGAAATGATCTAGGGCTGCCTGACTTTTCGTTTAGAGACGAATTGTTTTAGCCTACTTCTCACATCCCGGATTAAAACTGCTTTCTACTGTCCAGCAGAATTGTAACGGGTCCGTCGTTCACAAGTTCCACCTTCATCATACTGCGGAAGCTGCCGGTAGCAACTTCGGGAATGAGTTGCTTCGTTTTTGCTACAAAATGTTCATAGAGTGATTCAGCCGTCTCGGGTGGCGCGGCTTCGATCCAGGAGGGACGCAGCCCCCGGCGCACATCTCCGTAAAGCGTAAACTGCGAGACGATTAAAATCCCACCGCTTACGTCTCGGACTGAGAGATTCATTCGCTCTTGCGCGTCTTCAAAAATTCTCAGCGCTGCAATTTTCTCAGCCAAGTAGGTAGCATCAGCTTCAGTGTCATCGCGAGCCACTCCTAACAAAACGACGAGACCGTTGCCGATCTCGCCGATAACCTTTTCATCCACCCTCACGCTGGCGCGAGTTACACGCTGGACCACTGCACGCATTTATTTCTTTGGCGGGCGGCTGGGCCGCATTTCAACACGACTTACCAAACTACGCCGGTCGTGTTCCAGCAGATCAATGACCACCTGAGCCACATCAGCTGGTGTTAGTTGCCAGGCCTTGTCTTCGCTGACTGTGTCACCGCCAAAGGAGGTATTTACTGAACCGGGCATGATGTAACTAACTTTTATGCCATCGTGGCGAATTTCCTGCATAAGCGCTTCGCTGAAACCATTGAGCGCAAACTTTGAAGCATTATAAGCAGCCATGTTCGGATGGGGGTTGGTACCCGCTAGCGAAGAAATGTTGATGATGTAGCCGCCACCACGTTTCCTCAGCAAAGGGATTGCCTCGTGACAGCAATAGAACACGCCAAACAAGTTTGTATGCAGAACCGCAGCGAAATTTTTAGGAGACGTACTCTCGACCGGGCCAAATAACCCTATTCCGGCGTTATTGACGAGAATATCCAGACCATCAAACTTCGCCACAACGTCCGCAAAGAGGGATTGCACCTGCTCGTACTCCTGAACGTCGCACACTCCCCCAGCGATTCGACCAGCCGCGGGTGCATCCATGGCCTTAACCGTAGCCTTAATCTCCTCGGCATTTCGGGCACTGATGTAAACGCTAGCCCCGGCCTTGATTAGGCTTTCCGCAATGGCACGTCCAATCCCTCTTGTGCCTCCGGTTATCAGTGCTACTCTTCCCTCAATGATCATTAGTTTCCTTTAAGCTGCTCTCGCAATCGATCATTTACAACCTTGGGGTTGGCCTTTCCCTTGGAGGCTTTTAATACCTGCCCTACAAAGAATCCAAACAGCGTTTCCTTGCCGGCGCGATACTGCTCGACCTGGGGAGTATTGGCCTTTAGTACCTCGTCTATGAGTCGATCTATCTCGCCAACATCGCTTACCTGCACCAGCCCGCGCTTTTCAACTATTACGCTCGCACTCTCACCGGTATTGAACATTTCCACCAGCACGTCTTTCCCTTGTTTGCCACTGATCTTTTCTTCGTCAATCAGGCGCACGAGGGCGGCCAACTCTTCAGCCGGAATGGGCGAAGAGCCGGCTGAGAGCCCCTTCGTTTCCAGCTCGCGCAGGAGCTCGGATCGAATCCAGTTGGCAGCTCCTTTGGGGTTGCCGGAAGCTGCGGCTGCCCGTTCATAGTAGTCAGCCAATGAGCGCTCGGAAGTGAGTTGTGAGGCATCAGCAAAACTCAAAGCGTATTGCTCTATAAACCGTTTACGCCGAGCATCGGGAAGTTCGGGCATGCTGCTGCGAACCTGCTCGATAAACTCGTCGGAAACGACAAGCGGTTGCAGATCGGGCTCCGGGAAGTAGCGGTAATCGTGAGCCTCCTCCTTCGAGCGCATTGTCCGGGTTTGCATCAGGCGGTCGTCCCACAATCGAGTTTCCTGTACTACTCGACCGCCGGATTCCAAAAGCTCAATTTGCCTCTTGACCTCATATTCGATCGCGCGCTGCATAAAGCGAACCGAGTTCAAGTTTTTAAGTTCAACTTTGGTGCCGAAAGCATCACCGACTTTGCGCACGGAGACATTGGCTTCGCACCGCAGGTTCCCTTTTTCCATGTCGGCTTCCGAGGCCCCAACCCACTGCAGGGCCCGACGCACGTGGTTCACGTAATCATAGGCTTCCCAGGATGATCGGAATTCAGGCTCAGTAACAATTTCCGCGAGTGGCGTGCCCGCCCGGTTCAGATCGATATAGGAGTAACGGTCGACGTCTGGTAGCCCTTCGTGAACGTTTTTGCCAGCGTCTTCCTCCAGGTGAAGGCGGTTAATGCGAATCCGTTTCGGACGCCACTGAACTGGATGTCCCTCCTCATCGCGTTCCGCGGTCATGATCTCGAGTTCACCGTCGGCCGAGAACGGCTGATCGTATTGCGAGATTTGGTAACCCTTGGGCAGATCTGGATAGAAATAGTTCTTCCGAGCGAATATTGAGCGGTGATTGATACGTAGTCCCAGCGCCAGGGCGGCGCGCGCGCCCAACTCGACAGCGCGCTTGTTGAGGACTGGTAGGGCACCGGGGAGGCCCAGGCAAACTGGACAGGTGTTTTGGTTAGGCTCGTCTCCGAAGCGGGTTGAGCAGCCGCAGAAGATTTTTGATTCAGTGCTCAATTGCGCATGAATCTC
>Ga0187892_10002898_pt1 | contig 32750 bp, 28 predicted proteins | sample MA1701073metaG_FD_139345 | JGI IMG/M metagenome (GOLD analysis project Ga0187892, IMG submission 139345) | Bio-ooze microbial communities from a basaltic lava cave in the Kipuka Kanohina Cave System on the Island of Hawaii, USA - MA170107-3 metaG ...
ACCGACAGCGGCAAGACCTGGACCGAGCCACACGTTTTTCCGATGCCGATCCCGGGCGCGTCGGAAACGGCGATGGCGATGTGCATCACGCGTACGGGCCGGTGGGTTTGTTGCTATTCGCCGTACAACACCTTCGACCCCAACGTGAAGGTGGACCGCAGCCAGGTGGTTGCAATGAGCAGCGGCGACCAAGGCCGGACCTGGAAGCACGCTTCGATGCTTCGCTTCGAGGACAAACACTCGACCGCCGCCGAGGCGTGGTTGATCGAGCTGGCAGACGGGCGCTTGCTCGGCGCGAGCTGGCACCTGAAGGAAGGCGGCGATTATCCCAACGCCTACGCCCTCTCTCACGACGGCGGGCTGACGTGGACGCCGACGCGCGACACGCCGATCATGGGCCAATCCACCGCGCTCGCCGCGTTGCCGGACGGACGCGCGTTGTTCATCTATAATCAACGCAAGCACGGCGAGCCGGGCGTGTGGCTGGCGATCGCGCGACCCACCGAACAGGATTTCGGCGTCGAAGCGAACGAGATCGTCTGGCGCGCGGAAACAAAGACCCAGAGCGGCACCTCGGGAGAGCACGTCGAGTGGCAGGATTTTTCCTTCGGCGAACCGTCCGTGACGGTGCTGTCCGACCAGACGTTGCTCGTGACGCTCTGGTGCGTGCAGCCGTCGGGACAGGGAATTCGTTTCGTGAAACTGAAAATGGTGTAGCCGTGTCTTTGGTTTCGCGCTGCACAGAAGCGCGGCCACACCAACAATCATCCATGAACAAGCTGAAAATCTTCGTCGATGTTCCTGTCCACCAGCCCAGCTTGGAACGGCTGCAGAAACTCCCCGGCATCGAATTCCATCTTGCCGAAGGTCTGGAGGAAGAACGCGAACGACCTCCCGCGCTCATCCGCGACAAGCACGCGCTGTTCTGCACCTACGCCCCGAAGAACTTCCACGAGATGAAGGCGGCGAAGTGGATTCAGATCACCTCCGCCGGCTACAGCCAGCTTTTCCATCTCGATTTGCCGGAGAAAGGCGTCCACGCCACCAACGGCCTCGGCGTGTTCGATATTCCGATCGCGGAATGGAACATCGCCATGATGATCAATCTCGCGCGCGATTTGCGTGGCATGATCCGCAATCAGGATCAGGGCATCTGGGACCGTGGCGCGCGGTTCCAACACGAAATCCGTGGCTCGGTGGTCGGTCTCTGGGGGTACGGCGGGATCGGACGCGAGACCGCGCGACTGGCCAAGGCGATGGGGTTGACGGTCCACGTGCTCGCGCGCAGTGGCGTGAAGCAACGGGCCAACATCTATTGCGTGCCCGGCACGGGCGATCCTGCAGGAACACTGCCTGACCGGGTATTCTCGATGGAACAAAAGGAAGAGTTTCTGCGTGGGCTGGATTTCCTGATCCTCGCCATGCCGCAGACGAACGCCACCGTGGGAATCGTCGGCGAGGCCGAGTTGCGGGCGCTGCCGCCGCGCGCGTACGTTCTGAATCCCGCGCGCGGGCCGTTGATCCAGGAGCAGGCCCTCTTGCGGGCGTTGCGCGAGGGCTGGATCGCCGGCGCCGCGCTCGACACACATTATCATTATCCGATGCCGGCCGATCATCCGCTCTGGAAAATCCCGAACGTGATTATGACGCCGCACATTTCCGGCTCGGCCGAGTCGCCATTCTTTCTCGAACGCATCTGGGACATTTTCCTGCAGAACCTCGAGCGCTTGCGTGCGGGCAAGCCGTTGTTGAATGAGCTGACCGCCGCGCAGTTGCGCGGGGAATAACGCAGGAAACGCGAACGTGTCTCAGCGACCGCGCCTTACGCTTTAGGTTTTACGTCTTGCGTGTCACGGCCATCCCTGCCCTTGGAACCGGCGAGGACCCAGCCTTTCATGGCAAACCCAAGGCCGACGCCGACCGCAAACACGAGCCAGAAGACGATGGTGCTGCGTTCGTCCAAGCCGTGGGCCAGGTTCATCCCAAAGACACTGGTGATCGCGGTAAGCGGAAAGAACAACGCGGCGAGAATGTTCAGCCGGTGACTGGCTTGCAGCGCTTGTTTCGACAAGCGCGCCTGTTCTTCCGCCTCGCGGGCCGTCCGAAACTGAATGGCGTTGCGCGCGTCTTCGTTCAACAAGTCGAGGTTGCGCTCGACTTCGTAGGCGAGATCACGCACTTCGATCAGGAACGGGTCGTTCTTGATGGCGTCCCGCGCGGCCTGCAACGCCTGATGCATGTTGCGCGCAGCGCGAACGAGGGGCGCGAGCGACTCGGTCAAATCGAATAACGTGTTGAGGTCGGTCGCCTGCTCGTAGTCGCTGGTCAGCCTGGCTTCGATCTCGGCGTACGATTGCACGTGGCGTTTCAGCCCGCCAGGGCCGGGGCCTCCCCGGTTGAACTGCCAGTCACCCGCGGGATTGCGCCAGAACAGAACGCCCTCGCGCTCGCGATCATCGGGTCCGGGCGGTTTGTGCAGCACCAGCAGCAGATGTCCCGCTTCCACAATGGCCCGTTGCCGCCCGTAGGTGCTCTGGCTGAGCCGGATTTTGATGGCGTCTGGAAGTGCCCAAGTCGGCGGAATAATCATGGTGCGCTCCGGGAAAGTGGTTCTCGGTCGGGCGCGCTTGTACCGCACGGGCGCAGCCTGGGCAAGCCCTTTCCGCCGAACCGCAAAGGTCCGCGGCACGTGAGCTTGGACCCTTCCAGCGGTCTAACGGGTATGATTGCCTGCACGCCGTTGCCGGGACCGGAAACGAAGTCGGCAAGGAGGAACCGCCATGATCCATGAATCCGCTGCCAACCAAATCCCTGAGCCGACCGGCCCGTTGCCGTCGGAATCGAATCGGTCGTTTGGCTTCCGTGACCTTTTCAAGTTTCTCTACAACGCCAACCCATTTTACCTGATCAGCGCCTGTCTCATCCTGTATGCCCAGACCATCATCTTCGACACGGGAAACATCTGGATGGAAACCGCGATTCCGCTTGGGATCATCGCCGCGTACACGGTGTTGCTGACGGCCACGGCCGTTTTCATCGTGCGGAGAGGTTCGGTATGGGACGATGCCCGGTCCATCCTGCTGATCATCCTGGCGCTGCTGATGACGTTGTCGGTGAGCATCGATGGAAAGACGCTGGATTCGCCGTGGATCGGAGCGGCCTGGCTTGGCGGAGGATTGTGTTTCTCGGTCGTGATTGCCGAAAGTTTGCGCCGATGGTTGCGAATGTCGTTGCCGTTGCGGTTCCGGGCAGTGTTCTACCCGATGATCGGCATATTCTTCGTCTATCCGTTCGTGATGGCGCAGTTGGTGAACGGTCCTTCCGGCAGCCGGCTGCCGACGATTCGTGGGATCCTGCTTTTCCCGGTGGTTTGCGGGCTGGCCCTGCTGCCGCTGATCGCGGTGATCCGACGAGGCCCATCGTATCTGGCGGACAACGGCACGCCCTGGAAATGGCCGCTATTCCCGTGGTCGATCTTCGGGTTATTGACCATCGGCGCTGCTTGCCGGACGTATCTGCTCAGCCTCTCGTTCTATGGGGGCCGGGGGTTCGGGCCGTTCAGCCACATGGAAACGGGGTTCCACTTCTACATGCTGATTCCTCTGGCCCTGGCAGCGATGGTTCTGCTGCTGGAGTTCAGTCTGGAGAGAGGCCGACGGCGTTTGGTCCTTCTGAGCATGGCGGCCCCGGTCATTTTGTTTCTGATGGCGTTGCCCGGTCCGACGAAAACGAATGCGGAGCTTTACTACACCTTCCTTGCCGCCGTAGTCGGACCGAATGGTTCGCCGATGCTGATTGCCCTGGCGGGAGGGCTCCTATTTTACAGCTACGCCTGGTGGCGATCGGTCGAACACAGCGAGATCATTCTCTGCGGCCTGCTTCTGCTGAGTGTGGTGATCGACGTGCCTTCGAGATGGCTGTCGGATTCACCGGTCCCCACCTGGATACCGGGCGTGGCCGCGCTGGTGATCCTGACCTGGATCGCCATTCGCAGGAACAGCACGGCGGGCTGGATGGCGTTGGTCCTGGGTGTTCTGCTCGTGGTGGGCACGACGTTCCGGCCTTCGTACTTTACCGCCTGGCACTGCGCGATTCCCCTACACATCGTGCTTGCGGCGGCAGTCGTGCTGAGCGTCCTGCGGAATGATCCGTTCGCAGTGGCCTTGAGATATGTGTCGGCGGTCGTGATGTCTCTGCTGTTCGTGACCGTGCTGTTTTTCCGGGCGAGGTTGGTTCCCGACCTGCCCGGCTATGTTCCCGAGACAAACATCGCGGTGGTCTTCTCCACGCTGATGTGGTATTGCCTGCGCTATCGGAAGAAGTTTTTCCTGTGGGTCGGCGGCTTCAATGTCGCCGTGTTGTTGCTCTTCACCGTGAGTCATGTCTATGACGTCATCAAGGCGCTGGGGTTCAGGGCGCTCAGCTTCATCTTCTGGGGATTGGTCTGCTTCGCGATCGCGTTCCTCATCAGCGCCTTCAAGGGGAACTTGCTTCAGGCGGCCGTTCTGAAGCTGAGGACACGCTGGAAAGATGGTTGATGTCGGCCCGGGCCGGCGGGGCATGGGCAACGTCGCGAAAACGCAGGAGGTCTCCGGCGAACACCCGTTGCGAACGCCGGTCGGTGGTCACTTCCTGCTGTTATCAATCCCGCCTTCCGGTGATAGAGTGGGAGCGTGAAGCTTGACCTGAAGAACCTGACGCAGGACGATCTCGCCGCCGAGATGACCAAACTCGGCGAGCCGGCCTATCGCGCCGGACAAATCCTGGCCTGGATTTACCGGCAACGGGTCGCGTCCATCGACGCGATGTCCAACCTTCCCAAATCGCTCCGGGAGAAACTGGCCGCCGCGTTCGATTTCACGGCCTTGAACCTGGCGCGCAAACAGGGCGCCCGGGACGCGACACAGAAGTTTCTCTGGCAGCTCTCCGATGGGCAGTTCGTCGAAAGCGTGCTCATCCCGGCCTCGCCCGCGCTCTACGGTGACCGCTCGGACCGTCACACGCTTTGCGTCTCGACGCAGGTCGGTTGCGCATACGGCTGCAAGTTTTGCGCGAGCGGACTGGATGGATTCAAACGGAACCTCACTCCCGCCGAGATCGTCGATCAAATCCTGGCTGTGGAACGCGAGGCCGACCACATCGCCCCTCGGCGTTCGGCCATCGGCCCTCGTCTGGTCAACAACCTCGTCTTCATGGGCATGGGCGAACCGCTCGCCAACTACGACAACGTCCTGCGCGCGATCCGCCTGATCACCGCGCCCTGGGGCGTCGGCATTGGCGCGCGCAAGATCACGGTTTCCACCAGCGGCCTCGTTCCGCAAATCCAGAAGCTCGCCGATGAACCGCAGCAAATCCGCCTGGCCGTTTCGTTGCACGGCGCCACCGATGAAGTCCGCGCGAAGATCATGCCGGTCAATCGCCGTTGGCCATTGAAGGAATTGCTCGCTGCGTGCGAATCCTACGGCCAACGCCGGCAACGCATGATGACCTTCGAGTACATTCTCATCGACGGCGTCAACGACAGCCTCGACCAGGCGGAGAAGCTGGCCGGCATCGCGAAGCGGCTCCGCGCCAAGGTGAACTTGATCCCCTACAACGCCGTCGAGGGCTTGCCGTGGAAACGCCCGGGCGAGGAGCGCCAGCTTGCCTTTCACAAAGTCCTCCGCCGCCACGCCATCCCCGCGACGTTGCGGCTGGAAAAGGGGACCGACATCGACGCCGCCTGCGGGCAGTTGCGGCTGAAGACGGAGAAAGAGTGCAGCAATGCGCCGACCTAGGTACAGGATTGCGGAGTTCATGAACTCCGCAATTCCTCATGGACAGGTTTGTGTTTCGTGAATATGACCACTCAGGCATTCATTCCGATCCTTGCAGCGATAGGCGAGCATGCCCGTTGATGAGAATGCTTGTCATAGTGTCCGCACTCTTGCTTGCGGGTTGCGCGTCGCCACCAAGTCGTTCGAGTGGAGATTTACGAATCTTGTATCCCAACGTACGCTACCGGTACTCGGAATCGACCCAGCCAATTTCTCAGAAGGACCGGGACGATTACGGCTTGAAGTCCGACGATGCTTTTCTCACGAAGAGAGTCACTGCCGTCCATTACTGGTACAACGACAGCATGTGGGACGTGGCCTCTTCCTACGAGTCGCTCCTGCCGTCGCTTGGCTGGAGGAAGGTTCGGGGACTGCACCCATGGGAAAAGACGCTCTGCGGTGGTGATTGGGTTGGCGTGTACGAAAAAGATGGCAGGATGTTCAAGATTCACGCTTGTGGCGCTCAGGGGCTAGATCCGGAGGTGATAGAGCAAGGTCATGGGCAGTTCCTCACCTACTATTTCTACCGCACGCGTCCCGAATCGGTACTTGGTAAGGATTACCGGGATGCAAGTCCAACCGCGCAGTCGCTCCCATGAGTTGGTAACGGTGAGCTCTACTCGCCGGAGGGCGCTTCCTCGGCGGCGGGAGGAGGCGGCTGTTTTCCGTCGCCCTTGACGTCGATCTGCGTCACGCTCTGGGTGACGAGACTGCCGTTGATGTCCCGCACTTTGAACTCGCGCTCGATATAGGCGGTGCCATCCCCGCGTTGGATCGTCCGTTCGATCTCGACCTGAGTGACAATGGGCCCGCCGAACCGATCGTTGCGCGGATATTCCTTCGTCACGGTGACCTTGTATGGATCGCCGCTAGTCGCAGTGCCGGCGCTGGTGGTCACGACCAGCGCGTTGTGAAGTCCCAACGAGGGATCGGGTTTTTTGACGACTTTCTCGGACAGCACGCCGGTCGTCGCCTTCAGGTTGCGTTCCTCGACCTCGACGCGGTCGAGCTTCATGTTGCCGTTCGATTCGATCGTTCGGATGATGCGTTCCACGGTCTGCTTGCCCCAAAAGACGGCCGATTCCCGTTCGACGGTCTCCCGGGTGGGGCGAGCGTTGCCGCTGAGATCGAAGCTCGATTCGACGGTGCGAGTGCGTTTCGCGCCGGTGCTGTATTCCCGGGTCTCGGAATCCACTTTCTGCCGCGGACGGAATTCGCCATTGCCGGCTTTTGCTTCGATGAGTCTCTCGTATTCCGAACCGTCGGACTTCTGGCGCCGCGTCTCGACCATGCGGGCGGTGGCCACCAGATCGCCGGCGCGCGACTCCTGAAACTCCGTCTCCGTGCGCACGGTGTCCGCACTGACCTGTTTCTCGGTCATGACCGCTTTCGTCGTCTTGCGGACGTTGCCCTGACGGTCCCGCACGCGGGTCGTGGACTCGGACCTTCGGACGCTGGTGGCCGGTTGCGAAGTGGTGACGGTCGATTCCACGGACAGCACCGGCTGCGCCTGGGCGTTGAGTTTCGAGGCGACCTGGATCAGCGAGGACCCCTGGGAAGTTACCGTGGACTTCGTTTCCGTTTTCTGTTCGACCACGGGCTTGCCATTGGCGTCGTACCGGATGACGATCAGGCTGGAGGACTGCGCGAGACCCGACCACGGCAGGAGGGCGCAGAACAACGCCGCAGGGATTGCGCTCCGGTTCATCTCGGCACGCAACGTACTGGAGTAACGAAATCGCGTCAAAACGAAACACGACGCCTGGCCGGCGGCCTTCCCGCCAGAAACGCTGGCGTCACAGTTTCCACCCACGCCGACGGAACAACTCCATGATCGGCGGCAGGACCACCAGGGCGCTGAGCAGGCACAGCCCGACCGCGCCGGTCATCAGCGTGCCGAGGCTGGCGATGCCCTGATGATTGGCCGGCACGAGGCTGCCAAACCCGATCATGGTCGTGAGCGCCGAAAGGAGGATCGCCCGGCCGGTGCTGCTGCTGAAGCTGCCGGGCACGCGGGTTTCGCGGAAGCGGTCCACAAGGTACACGCCAAAGGCAATGCCGATGCCCACGGTCAGCGGCAACGCGATGATGTTGGCGGGATTGAATCGCAGCGCGTGGATGGGCATCCAGCCAAGCGTCCAGATGCAGCCGACGGCCAACGGCACGAGAGTCAAGAGCGTGGCGAGCACCCTGCAAAAGTGCAGGAAGATCATGACGACGACGGCGGCCAGGGCATAGCACGCCGCTTCGACGTAGCTGGTTTTGAGGAGGTTGACGTAATGATAGATCTGTTTGGGCGTGCCGGTGTTCGTGGGCGCGACCTCGTTCACCTTCTTGACGAACCGTTCCTGCGCCTCGCGTTCCCAGAGGTTTTCCTTCGGGTAAATCTCCAGCAGCAGCTTGCCGGTCTTGCCCACGTAGCGCACGCGGAGCGACGGTGGGATGTCGTCCACGGTGAGCGGCTCGTCGGTGCGTTGCCGGCGCAGCCAGTCGATGTGCTTCTGGATCTCGGGCAGCAGGCCGTTTTGGTAGGAGGTGAGCTTTTGTTCCGCTTCGGCCATGGGCATATTGTTGAGCAACGACAGGCATCGCTCCATCGGCGGGATCAGCTTCGCGAAAATGCCGGCGGCCTCCTTCTCGCCCGAGATGTCGGCAAACTTCGAGTACGTCTTCATCTTGTCGCGCAGCTTGGCAAGCTGACCCTTGTATTCGCCGAGGTTGACGGTGGAAAGTTGGTTGGTCTGGAGATTGACGCCGTCGAGCCGCTTCTTGATCGCCTCGATCAACGGCGCCTTCTGCTCCTGGTCGAGAGGGACGAAATCCGGCGCGCCCACCACGTCGAACACCACCGGCAGTTCCTTGAGCTTGCGCTGCACCTTACGCGCTTCGTCCAGGTTGTCACAGAGCACCACGCCAAAGATCGTCGAGCGCGCGTCGGCCTTGATCAACCGCCTCTCGTAATCGACCGATTCAAGCCGCTTCGACTGCATGTGGAGCAGGTTGTAGTCGAACCGCACGCGCTGGGCGCTAAAACTCATCCAGACCGTGAGCGCGGTTGCCGCGCCCAGGATGAGCCAGGGATACCGGAGGGCCTTTTGCTCGAATTCCGCAGTGTGCTGGAAACCGGCGTGATAATGAAAGCGCTTGGACGATCCCCGCCGCCGTTCCCGGACCAGCAGCAGCGCGGGAAGCAACGTGACGGTGGACAGGAAGGTCAGGAGGATGCCGCCGCCCGCAATGACCCCCAGCTCGGAAAGGCCGATGAAGTCGTTGAGGCACATCGTAAAAAAGCCCGCGGCGGTCACGACCGCGCCGGTCAGGATCGCGTTGCCGGTGTGCTGCACGGTCGTCCGGAGAGCGTCCTCGACGCCCGCGCCGTGCGAGAGTTCCTCCTCGAATCGCCCCAGGATTTGGATGCCGAAGTCGATGCCCAGTCCCAGGATCATCACCACGAAGGTCACCGTCAGGATGTTGAGGTGGCCGACCACCAGCGTCGTGTAACCGATCGTCAAGAGCGTCGCGACGATCAGGTTGACGATGGCGAGCAAGGGACGGGTCAACTCGCGATACGAAATCGCGAACAACGCGGCGATGAGCAGCAGCGTGATCACGCTGCCTTTGGTCGAGTCCGAGGCGCTGGCTTGCATCTCGTCGTAATCGAGGACGGGCTCGCCGGTCAGTCCGATGTTGACGCCGGGAAACTCCCCTCGCACCTCGCGCAGGATGTCTCGCAACGCCTGGATCGGTTTGTCGAACCGCGCAAAGTCCGCCGCTTCGCCCGAAGGGGTGATCAGCAGCAGCAGCACCTTGCCGCCGTTGAACGAGATGAACTCATGGGCCTTCTTCTGCGCCGATAACGTGGCCAACTCCGTGCCTTGCGTGAAGATTTCGGAAAGCCCTTCGAGGTTCTTGCGTTTGCCGGAGAGGTAATCGCCGAGCTGGTTCAGGTTCTCGACGAAGGAATTCAGGAACGGCTGCATCTTCTCGAACTCGCCTTCCTTCTGCAGCCGGTCGGGGTCCATCATCTCGTTGGCATTCTTGAGCAGACCGACGAGGTCCTGCGACGAACCGAGCTTCTCGATCAGCGTCGAGAAGTCCTCGAGGCTTTTTTCGATTTCCCGGAGCTGGTGTTCCTCAAGAAACAACAACAAGCGGTCTTCGATCGAGGAGAAGTCGAGCCGGTAGAAGAAACTGGGGAAGACATCCGGTTGCTCCTTCAATCGCGCCGCGATGGCCTGAATGCATTCGCGATTGCGCTCGGTGTCGGGGCTTTCGACGACGACGATGAAATCCTCGTCCTTGCGGAACTCGTTGGCGTAGGCGAGAAAGAGCTGTTGCGTCTTCGAATCGGCCCGCACCAGATCGTTGCGGTTGGTTTTGAACGTGAGATGCTTCGCCGTGTGGATCGCGCCCGCCACGGCCAATCCGATTGCCACGGCGATGAAGGCGTATGGGAAACGGCACACTTGACGCGTGATCCAACCCAACGCCTGCTGGCGGTAGTAATCGAGGTCCTTCTTCGGTTGTGGAGCGTCGGCCATCATTCGTGGCGGGATGCGTCTAGCAAAAGGACGCGTGGAAGAACAGGAGATTGGAAGGGGGGAAAGCTCGGAAGAATGGTAGAATGGTAGATTGGGTGGAAACGTCAGCGCGACTCACTCTTCCATTCTTCCAGCCTTCCAGGCTTCCGTCCCGCCCGCTCAACTCAGATACTCCCGCGGGTCGGTGATCCGTCCCGTGATCGCGCTGGCGGCCACGGTGTACGGACTGGCCAGGAACACTTTGCTCTCCTTGTGACCCATGCGGCCCGGGAAGTTGCGGTTCGTCGCGCTGATGCAGTTCATCGGAGTGTTCAATCGCCCGAACGTATCCGTCGGCCCGCCCAGGCACGCCGCGCAACTGGCGTTCTCCGTCATGCGCACGCCCGCATCCACTAGAATATCCCAAACCGTCTTGCCGCCGACCCTGATTGCCTGCAACTCCTGCACCGCCTCGGTCGTGGCCGGCACGCCGAAGGTATCGATCGCGACTTTGCGCCCCTGCACGACCTTGGCGAACGCGAGGAAATCGCTCGTCTTGCCGCCCGTGCACGAGCCGATGTACGCACGGTCGAGTTTGATGCCTCCGAGTTCCTTCGCGAGCTTGCGCTGGCCGGGATCGGGATGGCACGCGACGGTCGGTTCGAGCTTCGAAAGATCGAACTTCTTGTCATAGACGAACGGTTGTTGGCCGTCCGGATCGCAATAGATCGGATCGTAGACGGATTTCGTCCCGTTCATCCGCGTCCGGGCATCGACGTAATCGAACGTCTTGCGGTCGGGCTCGAAGATGCCGTTCTTGCCGCCGGCTTCAATGGCCATGTTGGCGATGGTCATGCGGTCGTCCATGTTCAGGTTCTTCGCGCCCGGCCCCTGGAACTGCATCGCCCGATACGTCGCGCCGTCGAACCCGATGTCGCCGATGCAATGCAGGATGACGTCTTTGGCCATGAGGCCGGGTTGCAATTCGCCTTCGAGCCAGAAGCGCATCGTCTCCGGCACCTTCAGGAGGATCTTGCCGGTGCCGAGAACAAACCCCGCGTCGGTGTTGCCGATCCCGGTGGCGAACTCGCCGAACGCGCCCGCCATGCAGGTGTGGCTGTCCGTGCCCAACAAAATCTCGCCCGGGCGGGTGTGGCCCTTTTGCGGCAGCGCGGTGTGACAGACGCCGGCGAAGTGGTTGCCGTACTGGCGTTTCAGTTGCCCTTTCGACGCGTCGAACCGCCAGTGGCCGTTCGGGTCATCGATCACGTCGTAGAAATACTTCAGTCCCTGTTCGCGGACGAAGTCGCGCAGGATATCGACGTTGCGATTCGAGAGCGAGTCGGCGGTGAAAATGTAATGATCGGGAATGATGACCACCTTCTCGCGGTCCCAGACCCTGGCGTCCTTGCCGAACTCCTTTTTGAACACACCGATGGTGCCCGGCCCGCACACGTCGTGCGTCATCAGAATATCCACGTTGACCCAGACATTTTCGCCGGCGTGGACTTCCCGTTTCCCGCTGGCGCGGGCCATGATTTTCTCCGTCAATGTCATAGGGGAAAGCTCCGAGAACGAGGATAAACGTGCGCCGGGGAAAAGCAAGAGCAAGAGATTGGCTGCGACGAGGTGCGACGAGGACGATCGAGGACGATCACCAAACCATGCCGCTATGGTCCGTCGCCACCGGGCACGCTTGAGATCTCCGCTGCCGGGCCCTGATACGCCCAGAACGTCAGGTTCGTCACGAAGTTGACATAGATCGCCCGGCCCTCGTGCCCTTTCCACGACATCATGCGTCCGGCCATCTTCGCGTCGCGGTCGCGGACGCGCGTGAACTGGATCGCGCCGTTCGAGAGCAACTTCAGTTGATTGGTCTTCCCGGCGAGCACGCCCTCGTGGCCGTCGAAGTGCAGCGTGCCGTTGTATTCGAGCGGTTGGTTGCCGAACTCGTAGCCGATGACGCCCGCCTTGGACCGCCCGAACGGGTTGCGGGCGCTCCGAACGTCGCGCCCCGAAAGGATGGTGTCCGTCCCCTTGGCCTGTGCCACGCCGCTCGGCAGGCGCACCAACTCGGTCGCCGTGGAAATCTCGTCGAGGATCGGACGGAACGCGTCCTTGCCGGGACCACCCAACACGGTGACGGAGAGGTTCTCCCAAATGCCGGCCTCGTCGCCCCGGTAACTCTTCTCGGAGGGGCGACCGAACAATCGCGTCACTTCGTCTTCCGTCATGCCGTTGCGCAGCTTGGCATAATTGGAAAGGGTAACGAGTTGGGGCCTCGGCGCGAAATGGCGATAGACGAAAAACCCGGCAGCGATCACGACCACGACTGCGAGGACTTTGACGATCAGGGAAGTGGGGATGCCGCGCTTCTCCGGCTTCGGTTGCGTCTTATGAAGCGTTCGCTCGACGATCGGCGGTTGCGGCGCTTGCTCGGGCGGGGCGGTTTTCTTGAGTTTGAGCGCGGGACGCGCGGGTGCTTCCGGCATGGGCACGGTAAGCGATGCTCGGCAATGGGGGCATTGGATCGCGACCCCGGCGGCGGATTCGTCCACTTCGATGCTCTGGTTGCACTGCGCACAGTTGAATCGGATGTCGGGCATAGTCGCCTCTCGGCCCGCCCATTAGACCGGCGGAAACCGCTTTTGGCAAGGGGTTGCTGGCGGGGGCAAAATTTGTGTCTTCGGTTCCTTCCGCTGGCAAACGCGTCCGGTGTACCGACTTCGCCATGCATCTCCCGTTTGTAGGTTCAAGCTTCAGCTTGTGAAGTCGATTGCTTTGGGAGCACCTGCCATTCGCTGGGCATCTGGACACTGCCACCGCATCCGTGGACGAGGCGCTGTAGCCGCCCGCGCCGAGGGCGGCCCGTCCATGATTTCCATCTCAAGCGTCCGCCCCTGTGCCAGCGCCGACGGGGGCCTCAGATGCCCCGGCGCGGGCGGCTACAACTTCCATTGGAACGGTAGTTCACCATGAACCATTTTCTCTCAGGCTTGCATATTCGCGGCAAGATCGCCTGAATGGCCGCCGTACATGAACATCGCGATGATCGGCGCGCACCCGGATGACGAAATGTTTTGTCTCGGCACTTTGCTCAAGTATCGCGAGCAAGGCGGGCACCGGTTTTCGTTCCTTTACCTGACCAATGGCGACAAGGGCACCAGCGATGACCCGAAGTCGGACTACGCCGCCACGGCGAAGCTGCGCGCGGGCGAAGCGGCGAAAGTCGCGAAGGAATTCCATGGCACACTCGACATCATTCCCAACGCCGACGAAGCGTTGTTCGATTCATGGACGAACCGCCTGGCCGTGCTCGATTGCATCCGACGGCACAAGATCGACCTTATCTTCACGCACTACACCAGCGAGTACAACCTCGACCACAACGTCACTTCGCAGATCGTCTTTCAGGCCGCGTTGATGGCGAACATCGCTTCGATCCGCACCGGCAGCCCGCCGTTGCGGAATGACCCGAAGATTTTCTACATGAACCCCGGCGAAGGGTACGGCTTCGAGGGAACGCATTTCGTCGAGGTCCCCGCGCGGCTCGTGAAACCGATGCACCGCATTATGGGCCATCACGCCTCGCAGATGGCGGTTGCTCGGCGGTTGCTCGGCGCCGATTATCGCGACAGCATCCGGGAACGGCTGCGGCAAGTCGGGGCGCGGGCGGGAGTCAAATACGCCGAGGTGTTCCGTCCCTGCCTGGCAGACCGGCGGACGCCTTTGGCTGGCATGCTGCCATGAAATGCGGTGGCTCGTAGTGGTACACCTTGAATGTCATGGTGGCGCAAGCGTCTCGCTTGCGGCCGTTCATGTGCGCAACCGGGACGGTTACGCCACCATGCTTTCCAATTCCGGCGCCCAACCCAACAATCGTTCGTCCTCGCCGAATCGAGCCACGCACTGAAGCCCGAATGCCAGCCCGTTCGCCGCACGACCGGCTGGCACCGTGATCGCGGGCAAGCCGATGTGGATCCAAGGGAGATTCATCGCGCCATCGCCGGTAAAATCGAGTCCCTTGGGCGCGGGGCCGGTGGCGGCGGGGCAGTGGAGGCGGACGTTTGTAGAAGCGCAATTCATTGCGCGGCCTGGCTGTCGAACCGCGCAATGAATTGGCCTACTACAAACGTCGAGTTTCTCGCGAAATCTGCTGCGAGCCCACTCCCCGATCAGTTCACGTCCATCGGGAAAATCTTGAACAGCTCCAGCGGCGACTTGCCGGTGTTTTCATACCGATGCGCGCTCACGGCCAACGGCGCGCTGACGAAGAATTCGTCCCAGCCGCGCTCGGCGCGGAAATCGTGTCGCGCGACCCGGCCCTGCCCGCGCCAGACCAACACGGCGTACGGACCGCGCTCCGGGCACTCGTAGGATTTGCCGGACGCGATCCGCAGCCGCTTGCCGCTGAATTTGTTCGTGAACCGCGGCGGATAAATCCAGTGCTCTTCGGCGCCGGCGCCGCGACGGACCAACTCGGGCGCGATCCGATGCCGGTCCAGGACGTTTTTCTGCGTCGCGCCACGGATGTCCACGAGTTTCATCGCGGCTTCGAGGCTCGGGATGCCCGGATGCTGTTGCTGGGGCGTAAAATCCGGTCCCCCGAACGGCGGGCGGTCCTCCAGCAGCGTATAGACGTCGCTCGGCTGCTGGATTTCCAGCGTCAACGCTGTGCCCGGACTATGCGGCATGCCGGCGGGCGTGAAGAACCCGGTGCCGAACTGCTGATGAAACACCGGCGACAGATCGATCACGTGGTCGCGGCCCTTCTCGATCGCTGCGAGCAGGTCCTTCGCAGTCACGCCGGGGTGCAGGCCGAAGTGCGTGTACGGATACAATCCCTTCGGCGCGTCGAGGAAGTAATACGCCTCGGTCTTGCCGAAACGATGCCCTTGGAACCAGCGCGGGTGCTTCTTCAACTGTCCGTCGCTGGCGTGGACGTGCATCACGATCGGCTCGTACCCATCGAGGATTTTCGTCAGCACGCGGAATTCGTTGTCGTGCCGCTTCGCGTACTCCGACCCGAGCAGGATTTCGGGGTGCGCGGCGAGCGCGTCCTTCAACGTGAACTCGTTGCCGGGGATATCCACCGTGCTGAGCCCCTCGTTCTTTTTCGGGAACGGATTGACGGCGACGCTCGTCGAGGCGATCCAACGTTCGGGAACGTAAAGGTTCTGTTTGCGGATGAGCGTCGCGCCGGCCTTGTTGCCTGCGAGTCCGAGTCTTCCTCCGTCACGATAGAACCTTCGGGCATAGGTCGGACGCAACCGCAACACGCCGCCGGTGCGATGCAGTTCTTGATCCACAGTTACCGCGAGCTTTTTCATCGACGCCTCCGTCGTTCGAATTTGTGGAACGCCAAGCCTGCCCAGTTGCGGGTCCTTTCACAAGCAAAAGTTTCGAAACCGAGCGTCCAAAACGCGCGGCGGATTTGGGCGGTCTCGCGCGTCAGGATGCCCGCGAGGATGAGAAATCCGCCGGGAGCGACGAGCGCTGCAAGCTTGCGGCGCTGCGCCAGGATCAAGTCAGCGAGCAGATTGGCAACCACGACGGCGCGCTTCGGGGAGGAAGGCAGGCTTTCCAATGACGCGAGGAGGACGGTCGCCCGACGGAGTCGTCCTCCCATGTTTTTGCGAAGGTTGGCGCGCGCGACACGAACCGCCTGGGGATCGTTATCGACCGCCAGCACGGGCGCGAAGCCGAGCTTGGCCGCAGCGATGGCGAGAATGCCGCTGCCGGTGCCGACATCGAGGAGACTGGAACAGCGGTCGCAGAGACGCTCGATCATCTGCAGGCAGAAACGCGTCGTCGGGTGCTGGCCGGTGCCGAAGCTCAGGCCGGGATCGAGTTCGATCACGACCTCACCCGGGCGCGCGCGATGGCGTTTCCAGGACGGCTTGATGACGATGCGTTTTCCGATCCGTTGGACGCGGAAATGTTTCTTCCAGTTCTCGGCCCAGTCCTCGTGAGGGACGAACCGCAGTCGCGACCCGGCGCGGCGCATTTGTCTCTGAGCCCGGCGAAGCCGGGAACGGCTGGCGGAGTAACATTCGACCCAGACCATCCTCGACGACGGGCGCTGGCGAACGACGGGCCACGAACCGGTGCGCTCGTGGAGTTCGTTGCAAACGTGTTCTTCCTCCTCGGGCGCGACGCGAACGGAGAAGCACCAGAGAGGGCGCGAGGCCGGCATCAGCGGGTCGCGGCGGCGGGCGTGGCGGTGCGGCCCGGCATGCGGGACGGGCGTTGGACGACCTCGATGAGGAAATTGGTGAGAAGGGACTGCCGTTGAACGACGACGTTGATTCGTTCGCCGACGCGGGTCGAGAGGCACGTGTCCAGCATGTCGCTGAGCCGTTCCACCGTAGCGTCGCCGAGTTTGACGATCTGGTCGTTGGCTTGGATGCCGACCAGCGCGGCAGGCGTGTTCGAGAAGACCTGCTGGACCTTGATGCAGGTACGGACGCCGGCCGCGTCGTGTTCCTCGGGTTTACATTCGCGCACGCTCATCCCCATCCAGCCGTACCGCGCTTCGCCGTACTGCTCGAAATCGGCGATCAACCGCCGCAACGCGTGGCTCGGCAGCGCGAAGGAGGTCCGGGAATTCTCGACGGAGGCAACCAGCAGGCCGATCACTTCGCCGCGGGTGTTGAGCAGCGGTCCGCCGCCTTCGCCGGGATTGAGCGGGATGTCGGCGCGGATGTGCGTGGCGACGCATTGCCTGGGGCCGCGCGGCAGATCGAACCCGTCGATGACGCCGAACGACGGCGACGGCGCTTTGCCAAAGGCGCTACCCATGGCGATGACAATGGAGCCGACCTGAAGGGATTTGGAATCGCCGAACGAGAGCGAAGGAAACTGCATATTCTCCGGTTTCTGTGCCACCTGGAGCAGTGCGACGTTGGCGCGAGGATCCACGCCGACGGGTTGGAGCGGGAGTTCGGCGCCCTGCCAGTCGATCCACATGCGGCCTGCGTTCGAGGTCGCGCTGGCGGTGGTGAGGAGTTTGCCGGCGCTATCGATGAAGAACCCGCTCGCGCCCTGCGATGCGCCGGAGGTGGTGGCGGCCTTGACCTGCACAACGCTGTTCTTGGTCTTCTCATAAACGCTGCGGACCTCCGCGCTGATCGAGTCGAGGACGGACTCCGCGCGGGCGATCCACGGCGCGACCAGGAGGCAGGTGACGATGAGAGAATGGCGCGTGAATCCCTGAGTCAAGCGCCCGGGGACGGGCGCCTCTACAACGTCGTTAGAAATCGCCGGTGGGATCATAGTTGACAGGGGCTGCGTTTACACGATCAAGGATGAAGTTGTTGCTGGCGACGAGCACGGGCTGTGGCCGCGGTTCAGCGAACGCCCCGGGCGGAGGCATGGGCTGGAATCCGGGCCCGGTCTTGGCGACGGCGATCATCCCGTTCGTTACCGGTGGGATGGTCGCGAGTTCCGTTCGACCAGTCGGTGGGGTCCGCACGAGCAGGTACACGTTCAGGCAAAGCATCAGCACGATGGCCGAGCCCAGCGCGTATCGCGCGGCGAGCAAGGGCTCCGCGCGGAAGAGCTCGGTCAATTGTTCCCACCAGCCGGGCTTGCGGAGCGGCTCGGTGCGCTGCCGGCGATGGAACTCGTCCAGGAAGTTCTCGAAGTAGTTGGCGGGGGGACGCTCGTGTCGCTTGACCGCCAGCAGACGGCGCAGCTTCTCGAACTCGGGATCGATCTGTTCGCTCATAACCAGCCCTTCAGTAACTTTTGCAACTGTTGACGCGCATAGAAAAGACGGGACCGCACCGTCCCTTCGCTGCACTTCATAATTTTGGCGATCTCGCCGTGACTCAAGCCCTCAACGTCATGGAGGGTGACGACCATTCTATGGGGTTCAGACAATCTTTGAATCGCTTCGTTCAACGCGTTTTGGAGCTCATTCAGCGAGACTTTTCGCGTCGGCGGGTCGCTTTTGGTCGCCTCGATGAAATCGGGGTCGTTCTCGATGCCGGCGTCCACGTCGTTAAGGCTGACGTGGTAGCCGGAGCGGTTTCGCTTGAGGTGGTTGATGGTGTGGTTGACCGCCACGCGGTATATCCAGGTGTAGAACGAGGAGTCGCCCTTGAACTTGTGGATGTATTTGTAGCCCTTGATGAACGCTTCCTGAGCCAGGTCGCTGGCAACCTCGTGGTTGGAAGTCATGTGGTAAGTCAGCGCGTAAATGCGCTCCATGTATCGTTTGACCAGTTCGTCGTATGCCGACGGATCGCCTTCCTGCGTGCGATGGACAAGCTCCTCGTCGGACGGAGCGTCGGGCGGGAGCACCGGCTTCGATGAGGAAGCTTTGGGGCGATCCTGGGTTGTGGAGCGAGGTTTCAAAGGTCCCGGTCGATGGTCATTGTGTTACGAGCATTGTGCCAATCGTTCCTTGAATCATCTGCGGAATCGAAAGCGATTCCGCTCCGGCTACCTTGCGATGCCCTGGACTTGCTCCGCGACAAACCTCGCGAGTTGGCCGAGCCGATCCTTCGGATCGGACGCAGGCAGGCGTGCCAGCGCGGCCAGCGCAGATTGAATGTGCTCCTGCGTAACCTTGCGCGTGTATTCCACCGCGCCGTGCCGGCCGAAAAGGACCATCCAATCGCGCAGGTTGCCCTGGCCGTTCTGCAACACCAGCGCGTTGACTTCCTCGCGCTCGGCGGGCGTCGCCTTCTGGAGCACGCGCAACACCGGCAGCGTCAGTTTGCCCTTGGCCAGGTCGGTGCCAAGCGATTTGCCGGCCTTCCGCTCCTGGCCGAAAATGTCCACACAATCGTCGTAAATCTGGTAGGTGATCCCGAGATGGAGTCCGTACTGGCGCAACGCGCGCTTCGCCGCATCGTCCGCGCCGCCGAGGTGCGCGCCGAGTTCGCACGATACGGCGAACAGTTCTGCGGTCTTCATCTCGATGAACTTCAGGTATTCGTCGATCGTAAGGTTGAAATTGAACCGGTTCTGCGTCTGGAGGATTTCCCCCGAGCAAACGATGTTCGTGGCATCGGCCACGCGCCGGCACACCTCGGTGGTCGGATAACTCGCCGCGATCTGCAACGCACGGGCGAACAGGCAATCGCCGAGCAGGACGGAGATTTCGTTCCCCCATTTCGAGTTCGAAGTCGGCTTGCTGCGGCGAACGAGCGCGCCGTCGTTGATGTCGTCGTGGACGAGCGTGGCCACGTGGATCAGTTCGACGATGACGCCCAGATTCAGCGGCCCTTCGTCCATCGGCGCGCCGCAGGCCGAGGCAGAGAGCAGCGCGAGGGTGGGCCGCAGACGTTTGCCGGCCCCGTCCAGGGCGTACTCGACGTAACTGCGCACACCGGGATCAAACGCGTCGGTTTGTTTGAGGAGCCGATGTTCGACCTCGGTCAAATGCCCGCTGATTGGCGCCAGGATCTCCGTCAAGTTCAGCGGAACCGGTTTCCGGCGCTCCTGTGTTGCGATGACTCCCATGCCTCGGCCAAATCTACGGGCCGCATCCAAGCGTGTCAATTTCTCTCGCGGAGGAGTTTGCCGGCGGCGCCGCGCCGGTTTAGCTGAGGACGGCCACGACGAAATCGTCGCTGATGAACGGCAGCGACACGCGGGCGGAATTGACCTTCACGGAGCCGATGGAACCGTTGCTGAACACGCCGAATTCCACTTCGCCGTTGTCGAACGGAACGAACGTCAGGCTCACCTTGCCGATGTTGCCCGAGCCACCGCCCGAAGCGCTGACCACGTGCGCGGCGAGCGAAGCCACGTCCACGCCGGCGACCACCGTGCTGCCGGCATAGGTGCCGCCCACCGTCAACGACGCGATCCCCGTCGGCGAGACGCCGTCGCTCGATTCCGACCGCAGAACGCTGTCGAGCATGTCCACTGCGATGCCGACCTTTCCGAACTCGATGCCGGTGATCGTGCTGTGCGTCACGTTCGCCAGGGAAAGTTTCGCGACCCCGCCGGCGAAACTCATCGTGCCGCCGCTCAGGTCCGTGCTCGTGGCCGCAAACGACTTCAGCGCTCCGTCGCTGTGGACGTCGAGGAGCGTCGCCGTGCCCGCGATCTTGATGCGCGTGGCGGCGTCGGTGCTACGCAACGCCAACTCCGCGATCGTGCCGAGGGCGTCGTCGAGGAACACGCGGCCCGTTCCGGCGCCTTTGAGCGATACGGTCACCACTCCATCGGCCCCTGGGAACGACGCTTTCTCGCGACCGCCGACTTCCATGTAGGCGCGGCCGGTGAGTTGCACGACTGTGGCCGGGAGCGAAGGATCGTCCGTCCCGATCGTGAGCGTGTCGAGGAAAGAAGTCGCCGTGTCCGGGTGAACCTGCACGCTGATCGTCTGCGAGCCGCCCGGAGCAATCGTCAGTTCCGAACTGAAAAGATCGAATGGCCCGCTGCCTTCGAGGCCGAGCGTGAGGTGCAACGGCGCGCTGCCGGTATTGCTGAAGGTCATCACCGAGACCGTCGAACCCTGCGTGGCACGCACGTCGCCGATTGCCAGCTCGCCGTCGTTGACGCCGTCGATTTCCGTCAGGATCGCGGCCGGATACCCGCCGAAACCGCTCAGATCAAGCGTGAGAACTGGCTCGTCCGCATCGTTGCTGAGGATCTCGATCTGCGCCGTGTTTGTCTCCGAAGCGCTCGGAACGTAGGTCACGACGAACGTGTGGGATTGCCCGGCAGCGATCACGATAGTGTCGGAACCGTCGCCGGGATTGCTCGTCGAATCGAGGCCGAACTCGCTGTCGCCGACGATTCGCAGGCCGTCGATGACCAGAATGCCGCCGCCGGTGTTGCTGACGGTGAACGAATGTTGGGTGGTGCTGCCAACGACCTGAGCGCCGAACGGCAGCGTCCGGTCGTCGGCAGCCCCCACCTCATCCGAGACAGAAATGGCAGGGGAGCCCCCATTTGCCGTGATGGCATGGAGTGTGTACGTGCCCGAGGAGGCTCCCCCTGCGCTGGATACAGTGACCGTGTAGGTCTGTCCCGCTTCGGCATCGAGCACGATCCGGCTATCCGGACTCCCGCCAGCGTTATCGTTAGACGCAAGCACCGTGCCGTTCGCATCCCGGACCGTCAGGATGGAATCGAGGTTGCCGAACTGCGTCGTGTCGAGATCGAGCGTGACTTGTTGGGTTACGTTCGAGACAAGGGTGAACGCATCCGTGTCGTCGCGCCGCTCCAACAGTCCCTGGGCCGATGCGTCGAGCGCCAGGGTGCCGGCCGACGCGGACGTATCGCCGAAGTCATCCGCCACTCCGCCGGCATAGCCGAGGTTCGTTGCCAGTTCCGCTTGCGAATCTTCATTGGCGCCCGGGCCAAAGCCGAGCTGCACCGGGTCATAGGGCAGGAAGCTGCTCATCAAGCTCGCCCCGTTCACGTGGTCCAGGCCGAACAGATGCCCCGCTTCGTGGCTGACGACGTTGGCGACGTATTGCGAGAACGTCAGCAGATCGTTTCCGCTTGCGTAGGCGCCGAGTTCCCGCACGAATACGAACCCAAAGTCGTTGCGATTCGAGTTGCCCACGTCGTAGCAAGCCACGCCGAGGACGCCGAATCCCTCGAAGCTGAAATCGTCGAGGTAGATCGTCGAGTACGCGCCGGAAGCCGGCTGCGTGGTCGTGATCGTGACGTGGTATGCGGCGTAGTCTTCCTGCACGAACTGGAGAATGTAGTCTTTCGCCGTTTGTTCCTGTCCGCCAAAACCGAGCGCAGTCAGACTGAAGTCGGCGGCCTGATACGGGGTCGAGTAGGAGAACCCGCAGGGATTGCTCGTGACGCTCCCGCCGTCGAAGTCGAGGAACAACACCTGTGGACCCGAAGCAGCGGCGGCCATTGTTTGCTGCGCGCTGGGGAGTGCCGCGCACGCGCCGCAACAGCAACCGTCAGAATGCTCAATCGCTGAGGAATGATCGTGTCCACAGATCGGCAGGGGTGATGCCTCGGCATCCACCGCCGCCGAACTGATCACGGCAGAGGGCACGCGGCGTTCTTCGAGCCTTTCGAGGCGAAACTCGGCACGGTTTGGACGCATTCGGGCTGCGGTGTCGGTTCATCGGGGCAAGGGTCAGTTTCTAAATAGCAGTCGAAGTGCCAGCCAGGAATGGCCGACCTACCCGATTGACTTTGGGAACTTTCCGCCGTATTTGCCGTCCAAGTTGGGTGGAGCACATTGAAAACGAACGATCAGCAGTCCTCCCCGGCAACCGCCACGATGGATCGGCGGACTTTCCTCGCGACCTCCGCCGCAGTTTCGGCAATCCTCGGCGTGCCGGCCATCGCTTGCCTTGCACGCGGGAAGGACATGCCACCCGATCCGCTTGCCGACGCATTGCGTGAGGCGAAGACGACCAACAGACCCGTCGTGGCGATCCTGGTCCCGCAAAGTCCTACGGCGCTCGCCATCGCGCAGGGCCTCGCCAAGCTACTCGCCTCGACGGACGCCTCGGTGCGTCAGGTGTTCTGCGAGGCGGTGTTCGTTTGCCTCGATACGGACGAGACGATCCGCCATTTCCCCAAGCTCAAAGCCGATGGCCGGGCGCTGTGCCTCGATGCCAGCGGGCAAGTGCTGGACGAATGCGCGTACGAGACGGAGTTGTACGGGCAAAAGTTCGCGCCGTCCTTTCGCAAGCTCGTGCACGGAACGGACAGCCGGCGGCTTCGCGACGCCTCGCAGTCGCAGACGAATGCCTTGACCGAGCCAGACCGGGAAAAGCTGACGCGCTCCCTGCGAGAACTCGGCGCGAAGGAATTTCGCCAACGCGAAACAGCCGCAAAGGAGCTCCTCGCCTTGGGCGCTCGCACGACAGCGATCCTCGCGTTGGCGCACGAGGAAGCCAGCGACCCCGAGGTGCGTGGGCGGATCGGCGAGGTGTTCAGCCAGATGTTCGCCGCCGCGCCCGCAGACAAGCCCGGCCCACGGTTGCCGTTCGGGTTTGCCGCGCACGGACGCTGGTCGCGATTCTACGATGCCTGCCCGGGCTGCGGCATGGGCATGATCTGGCCGAACTCGCGGTCCTTCCTCCGCGCCTTGACCGGGTCATGAGAGCGAGCTTCGGATGAACCCGTCCATTGACCGCCGCACCTTTCTGAAACGGACCGCAGCCGCTTCGGTCCTCCTCGGGTTCCCTTTTCTGACTCGTTCCGTCCGGGCGGACGATGCACCGGACAAACTCGACGTTCTCCAGACCGCGCTTGCGCGGATGAAAGAGGAACACAAACCCGGGATTGCGATCCTGTTTCCGAGTGACGAGCACGCGCAAGATGCGCTCGGTCACGAACTCGAAGCCCTGCTCGCCTCGGACGACGCGGCGGTAAAGCAACTGTTCTGCGAGGCGGTGTTCGTGTGCGTCCGTCCGACCGATGCCGAGGCGCGGTTTCCCCAATGCAAGGGCCTGAGCACCACGCTGTGCCTGGCGCCGGACGGCAAGGTGGAAGATTCGTTGCCGGTGGATGGTTGGCGATTCCGCAAGAGCTTCGTCTCCGAAATCGGCGCGCTGATTCACGGCAAGGACGGCGAACGGCTGCGACGGTGGGCGGAGATTCAGCGACAAACCATCGGCAACGACGCCGCGAAGCGCATCGACGACGCGGTCCGGCAACTCGGCGCGGTCCACCCGAAAGACCGGGAAGCGGCGACGAAGGAGTTGGCGAAGCAGGCGGCGAACGCCACCGCGATCCTGGCGCTGAGACGCACGCAAACCGACGACCCCGAAGTGCGTCACCGCATCGATGTTGTGTTCACAAGCCTGTACGCGGCCGCTGCGAATGACAAGCCGGGCGCGCGCCTGCCATTCGGCGTCGAATGGACGGAAGGATCGAGGGGATGCGGCGGACGTTGCGGCATTGCAGAAGCGCACGTCATGGTCGCCTGCGGGATGGCGCGTGTGTCGCCCGCGTCGATCCGTTATTTGCGCTTCGTCACGGAGGCGCGCCGGTGACCGCCCTGGGCGTTGGCTTTGTGCTGCATCCCGACGGCGACTACCTGGCAATTTGCCGGCAGATCATCGAGGAGGAAGCAGACTTCTTCGAGGTGTCGCCCGAGACGTTGTGGCGAGTCGATGGCGCCGGCAACCTTGTTGCTTCGCCGTGGGTCGAGGTGTTCGACGAATTCAAGCGGCGGTCGGAAAAACCGTTCGTCGCGCACGGACTCGGCTTGTCTCCGGGCACGGCCACGGACGACGCGCGCGAGCAACAACGACTCGCGCGCTGGCTCACGCGCATCCGCGAAGACCACGCGCGGTTCGGGTTCCTCTGGTACACGGAGCACCTCGGCTGGGTGAACGCCGAGGGGCAGATGGCCGTGCTGCCCCTGCCGTTGCCGCCGACGGATGAATCGGTGCACGTCGTCGCCTCGCGCCTGGCGTTGCTCAAGCCCATCGTGCCGACGGTCGGGTTTGAAAACCAGGTGAGCTACTTCGCGTTCGGCGACGTGCGGGAAGAACCAGCGTTCTGGAACCGGATCTGCGCGGCGGGCGATTGCCGGTTGCTGCTCGACCTGCATAACGCGTACACCGTGTGCCTCAACTTCGGCGTGCCGCTGGACGAATATCTCGGCGCGATCGACCTGGACCGTGTGATCGAGATCCATCTCTCGGGCGGCAGCGAGAGCGAACCCGGCTGGCTGCCGTCGCGTCGCGTGATGCGGTTGGACACGCACGACGGTCCCGTACCCGAGGAAGTCTGGCGGGCGTTCGAGTGGGTCCGCCCGCGTTGCCCCAACCTGGCCGGCGTCGTGGTTGAGCGATTGAACGGCACGATGTCGCCCGACGACGCGCTTTTGGTGCGCGCGGAAGTGCGTCGGGCGCGCGAAATTTTCTCCCGAAGATGACCATGCTGGCCGATGTCCAACGCGTCCTGTTGCGGGCGATGCTGGCGGACGATCCGGTCGCGGCGCTCGGGGATTCGATCGCTCAAGAAGGCGACCTGTCTGACGACGAACGAGCCGCACTGCGTAAAATTTCCCGGGAAGGCCTGGTCATGACGAGCTTGCTGGTCAAGAAACTCCGCTTCGAGCGTCTCGCTCACGGCGAAGCGGACCTGGAGAAGCTGTTCGAGCGCGAGCCAAAGGCGTTCCTTCGCCTCTACCAGAACTACACCGGCGCCGTCCCGCCCACGGCCTACTTTCCGCAGGAGGAAGCGGACCTGTTTCGCCAGTGGCAGAAGCAGCAGTCCGAGTAGGAAAAAAATGGGCGACATGCCGCATGGCAGCCCCGGGGCACCGGGCCCCGAACCATGCGGCATGCGCCACAAAGCGTTTACTGGAACAGGCTCGTATCCGTTGGGTTCGCGTTCAGGCGTCCGATGTTCATCTGCGGCAACCGTGTGTCGAGAGTGCCGGGCGCCATCGGGCGCGATTCAACGTGCCCGTCACAAAACAAGACGTTCGCCTGTCCGTTGTGACGGAAATGAACGAACTTGCTCGGGGCGTCGATATAGTACCACTCCTCGATCATCGGATTGGTGGCTGACGCGGGCAGTTGAAAGGTGTTGATCTGCGCGGCGTCGGCCAGACACAGGATTCGGGACGGCTGCGTGATCTCGGCGATACGTTTCGTGAACAGGTAGAAGTTCAGCCCGTAGCCGGCGGTGATTTCATCGAACTTCTGCCGCCACAGCTTCGACGTGTAGTCGTAGCTCGGGCAGACTTCGATCCCGTGTACCGTGCGGAAATACGGGAAGAGCTTCGCTTTCGTCAGGTCGATCTGCTGCGTCCCGGGCGCGCCGTTCGCGTTGTACGCCGTCTCCAGTCCGAAGTACCAGAGCCGATCCGGGCCGAGGTCGTTGAAGTACGGGAAATACCGGCCGTACTCGTCGAGGTACAACGCCACGGCGAGACCCATCTGGCGCAGGTTGCTCGAACATTGCGACCGTTTGGCCGCCTGCTTCGCCCGACCGAGCGCGGGCAGCAGCATCGCCGTCAGGACCGCGACGATGCTGATGACCACGAGCAGCTCGATCAAGGAGAACGCGCGACGTTTCATGACCCGACCGGTCGGCGCGCGGAGGCGCCTCCCACTCTCAATTTGAGTAAGACCACGCCGGCCACAAACAGCGCCACCGCCGAAGGCTCCGGAATGGCCGCGCTCGTGAACTCGAAGCGCTCGAACGTCAGATCGGCCACCAGCGACGGGTTGCCGGTGCTGGTGAATCCATCGTTGTAGGCCATGATCGCCAGGGTATCGACCACGAACGGAAACGCGCCGTCGTAAAACGTCGTATCGAGGTCCAGTGCCGGCAATTCCGTGTTCAGGAGCGTCAGTGAACCGTTCGCGTTGACCTGGTTCATGGTCAACGTGAGCACCTTCGTCGCGCCATTGTAGTCCAGCACCGCTTCGAGGGTGGCGCTTTGCGGAAGCGCGGTGATCCCGACGGTGTTGTCGCCCAGGTCGGAGTCGGGCCCGAAGATCGAGGCGAAGTTGCCGAACGCATCGCCGCCGCCCTTCTGCGCGCCGAAGACCGCGGGCGAGAGCACGGGCCCGCCGAAGAATGTGACGTTCGGATAGTAATTGAACTCGACGGTGTGAAACACGTCGTCGCTCCCGAAGTTCGAGAACGATCCCGTGCGGTCTCCACCGGTGAGCGCGCTATTCACCAAGCCGAACGCCATTTGCATGAACTGATCGCCCGGCGCGCTCGTCACGGCGAACGAAAACCGCGTTGCCAACGTGAAGTTGTCCGTGTCCGTGACTGTCACGCCGAGCGGCCGCTGCAACCGCGCGGTGGAAAGCGACGAATCGAGGTGCGCCCCCAACGATCCGACCGCGTCGCCGCTGTACACGGCCGGCGCGGACGAGTTCCAGATGAACTGATTGTTGCTGTTGTCTCCGATCCCGAACGACCAAGTCGGGAACGGGTTCGCCGAGAAGTCCTCGACCAGCGCGTGCGACGATGGCGAAACGACGCCCAACCATGAAGCGGCCAGGCACGACCACACGACCTTGTTCTGTTTCAACATGACTGCATTCCTTTCTTCGGTTGCGAGGAATCAGTCGCGGTCGCGGAGTGGAAAACAAAAACGCCTCCACTCCCGCAAAGGGCGCTGCTGAACGCAACGCTCTGGAAGTGAAGGCGCGACTCGACAACGGCACTGACCCTCATCCTTCTCTCTTGCGGAGAAGTTTGGCCCGGATCCTCCCGGGTATGAGCACGCGCTGGCCGATGTCCTGACTTCTGGCTTCGGACCTACTCTTCCGCCTTCCCGCCCACAGCGTTGCGGGCAGTGGCTGGTGGAATTTCGTAGCCAGTTACAGTGGCGCGACCGTCTCCGATTTTCACGGAGTTCCCTGTGAACCCGCACCCGAGTGTGGGTCACCAGCGCGAGAATATGCGGCTGAGTGAAACGGCTGGCGAAATCACTCAACCCGCCAAAGAACTGAGCGTCTTGTACCGCACGACCCGGGGACATGCAAGAAGTATTACGCACAAGTTTAGCAGAGTTTAGCAGCGGCGCTGCAAAGTCGGCCTGAGAGCCTCGTCCTCGAAATCAGCGGAAATCGAGAACGAGGACGACGACGAGGACGAGGACGATTGCGGGAAGTGAATCTTGCAGCGAGTTTTGTTGGGCTACGACGGTGGCGGTGTCGAGGTGCGCCCTTTTCGTTCCGAAGCCAATCGTTGCGCCCGTTCGCGCACTCGTTGCACGGCGGTCAGTTCGAGGCCGAAGTAGTGAGCGGGAACGAACATGTCCACGTCGAACTGCGCCGCCTTGCAGAGCGACTCGCGAACCTGCGGCGTGTTCACGTTGAAGATCGACGGCGGCATGGCGACCCGCCAGGAAAACGCGAAGGTGTCGCCGACGAAAAACACCCGTTTCGACGGCGAAAAGTAACCGGCGTGGCCGGCCGTGTGGCCGGGCAACGCCACGACGCGCAACCCGCCCCAGAGCGGAAGCTCTTCGCCATCGCAGAGCCAGCGATCCACGCGCGGTGGGCGATAGCACGTGATGACGCGGCCCAAAGCTTCGAGGCATCCACAAACGCGGGACGGACCCCGGTACGGATGGCGACCGTCCACGTGCAGTTCGTCGCCGGCAGGCGCATAGACCGTTGCGCCGCTCCAGCGCTGCAATTGCGCCGCATTCATTGTGTGATCGAAGTGGCCGTGCGTGAGGAGGATGACCTTGAGATCGCCGGGCCGGCGTCCGAGTTCGGCGACGGCGCGTTGGACGCGTTGGAAATCGCCGAAAAAACCGGCGTCCATCAAGACGAGGTCGCTCCCATCGACCAACAGGTGCAACGAGCCGACCCAGCCGCGAATGCCGTACAGATCGGGACGCAACTGCCTCATGGTGAATCGAGATGGAAATCGGCCCCGCAGACGCCAAATCGAGCCTCGACCGCAGCGGGCGGCAGGAACACAGCCGGTTCGAGACCTACACGGTGAGTATCTCTTTTTCCTTTTTGGCCAGGAGCTTGTCGATCTCGCTGACGTACTCGTCGGTCTTGGCCTGGATGTCTTTCTCCGCTTGCTTCAAGTCGTCTTCGGTGATCTTGCCGGCCTTCTGTTCTTTCTTCACCGACTCCATCGCGTCGCGGCGGACGTGACGCACAGCCACGCGTCCGTCCTCGGCCATCTTCTTGATGACTTTGTCCAATTCCCGGCGGCGCTCTTCGCTGAGCTCGGGGATCGGCACGCGAATGATCTTGCCGTCCACGTGGGGGTTGATGCCCAGGCCGGACTTCTGGATGGCCTTCTCGACCGCGGAGACGTTCTGGGCGTCCCAAGGCTGGATCACGATCAGGCGCGCCTCGGGCGTGGTGATGCTCGCCAATTCACGCAGGCGCATGTGGCCGCCATACGCCTCGACCTGGATGTTCTCGACCAGAGAAGGCGACGCTTTTCCCGTGCGGATGTGCCCGAACTCGTCCTGGACGACTTCCAGGCTCTTCATCATCCGCAGTTCCATGTCATCAAGGATGTCCTGGAGAGCCATGGCGGTAAGATAGAAACTCAAACGCGGAAGGGCAAGAGCAATTAAAAGGTTTCAGCCTGTTCGGTGCCCCAGTTTTTGAGCAGCCCAGCTTTGCTTGAAGATTGACCCGGTCGGCGCGCGGAGGCGCCTCCACATTCGACGGTCCGACGCCCGGTCCGCCATTCCAGTTGCGGCCCACCGGTCTGAGACGTGCCATCCAGAGCAACCGAATGTGGGAGGCGCCTCCGCGCGCCGACCGGGTCAGGGTTCCCCGGCACCTCGCACCCTGTTTGCGAGATTCATTGCAGCGCCGTGATGGTTGCACAATACTAGCCCTGCATGAGCACAACCAGCGTCGAACCGCGCGTCAGTGTTATCATCCCGCTCTACAACATGGGCGCGTACATCGGCGCATGCCTCGATAGCGTGCTCGCGCAGACCTTTTCGGATTGGGCGGCGTGGGTCGTCGATGATGGTTCGCAGGATGACGGCCCGGCCATCGCCAAACGCTACGCCGCCACGCACCCCGGGCGCATCCACTACCTCGAACACGCGGGCCACGCCAACCGCGGCGTCAGCGCTTCGCGCAACCTCGCGCTCGATCATGCCCGCGGGGAATTCGTCGCGTTCCTCGATGCCGACGATCTCTGGGCGCCGGACAAGCTCGAGAAACAGGTGGGCGTGTTGGACGATCATCCCGAGGTCGGCCTGGTCTATTCCAGCGCGCGACCGATCCGCGGCGACGGCAAGCCCTGGTTCCCGACCGACAGCGAAGCGCCGGTCAAGATCGTGTTCAGCCGCAAAGGCGAACCGCGGGTCGGCTACGGCATTCCGAATCAGCCGGTCGCCCTTTTCGACGAACTGGTCCGCCATTGTTGTCTGGTCAACTCCACCGTCATCGTCCGCCGCGCGGTCCTCGACAAGGCCGGTCGTTTCGACGAATCGATGCGGTATTGCGAAGACTGGCTCCTGTACACCTGCGTTGCCTACCACGCCAAGTGCTGGTTCCTCGAAGTGCCGCTGGCCGACTACCGGATCCATTCGCAACACTTCTCCTCGAGCATCCTCCACAACGACCTGGCCCGGCTTCAAGGGGCGATGATGTTTCTGCAGAAACTTCCCGAGCGTCTCGGCGCGCGCGATCCGAAGCTGGATTCTCTCCTTGCGCAGGCGCGGGCCGCGTTGTTTGGCCGGTCCATGACTGCCGCCGAGGATGCCTGGTATCGGGACGAACGAAACAACGCGTTCACGCTGGCCAAGTTCGCCTGGAAGACCAATCCCGGCCTCTTCTTCAGCCGCCGGACCGTTCGCTTCATCCGCGCGATCCTCGTTGGCTCGCAGGGTTCGTGACCGGCGGCGCGTCACTCCTTCGTCCCGATCTTCTTCTCGAACGTCCCCGCGCTGCCCATCGTCCGCTGGAACCCGTTGCCGGCAAGCCAGTCTTTGGCCCGACGGTCGTCCCGGAGATAGGCATCCCAGAAGGCGGTGCTGCTGGCGAGAATCAGTTCCTGAAAGCGTTTGTCTTGCCCGCCACCGGGAAGTTTTCCCCGACCAGAGAAAACGAGATGGTCGCCGTCCTGGAAGATGATCAGGTACTGGTCGGACTTGTTCATGTGATCGAACGGCAACCGCCGTTCTTCGACTGTGGTCTCGCCGATGATGCTCGCGTCTTTGGTTCCCGTCATGTGCAGACAAGGGACCCGTATGCCGCCGAACGCCCGGTCGAGTTGGTCTTTCTGCCGCGGGACCGGCGAGCTCATCGGGATCGCGGCCTTGACGCGTGGATCGGCGAGCGTTTTGCCATCGACGAACGGACCGAGGAACACCTGGCCCGCCACCGCCAGCGTCGTGTAGGCGCCGAACGAATGCCCGGCCACGCCGATGCGTTTCAGGTCGAGGCGGCCTTTGAAGGGACCGGCATTGCGGTGAAGCCGTTCCATCTGGTCGATGGCGAAACTGACGTCGAGCGGGCGGTTGATCGAGTTCTGCGGGTTGGCGATCGAGCGCCGCATGGCCTGCTTCCGTTCCGCTGGCTCGACGCCCTTCCAGACGTCGTCGTCGCTGCCCAGGTGTTCGAGGTGAACGGACACGTAGCCATGGCTGGCCCAGTGTCGTCCGAGATATTCGTAGCCATCGCGGCTTCCGCCGAGGCCGTGGGAGAAAACGATCAACGGGAATGGACCGGCGCCCGACTTCGGGTAATAAATCTTGACCGGGACCTCACGCTGGCGCTTGGTGTCCGTCCATTCGAATTTCGCCGTCTCGACCGCGAGTTGGCCGGGGGACATGTAGGCCGATTCTGCGGTCCCATTGCCTCCGCTCAGGCAGGCAACCAAGGGAACCCATCGCATCCGCTGGATATTCATCATGAGCGAATAGACGCCCGGGCGGTGGAAAGGGTTACGCACCTGCGCACGAAATCCGCGACGGAGTTCGCCCCGCGTGGACCCCAGGACCGCAAACGTACTCAAGCCCGCCATCCCACATTAAACTTGCTCTCCAAGACATCAACGCTACCTTGGCCGCACTCGATATGGGGAACTCACCGCGTTTCGCCGACCGCATGAACCGCCTCGGCACCGAGACGGCCTTCGACGTGTTGGCGCGCGTCGTCGCGTTGCGGGCGCAGGGCAAAGACATCGTCTCGTTCGGCATCGGCGAGCCGGACTTCGACACGCCGAGGAACATCAAGGAAGCAGCGAAGAGGGCCATCGATGCCGGCAAAACCAAATACGTGCCCAGCGCGGGGATCGCCGAGCTGCGAAGGGAAATCGCCGCGCACGTCTCCCAGACCCGCCGTATTCCCGTCACGCCCGAGGAAGTGGTCGTCACGCCCGGCGCGAAACCGATCTTGTTCAACTCGATCATGGCGTGTCTCGACGAAGGCGACGAGATCGTCTATCCGAACCCCGGTTTCCCGATCTACGAATCGGTCGCCCATTGGATTGGCGCCAGGCCCATCCCCGCGCCGTTGATCGAGTCGAGGAACTTCGGGCTCGATCTGGATGCGTTGCGCGATGCCATCGGTTCGCGCACCCGGATGATCATTCTCAACTCGCCGAACAACCCCACCGGCTCCGTGCTCTCAATCGACGACCTGAAAGCGGTCGCCGACCTGGCGCAGAAACACAATCTCTGGGTGCTCAGTGACGAGATTTATTCGCGGCTTGTGTTCGAAGGCGAATTTCACAGCATCGCCACGTTGCCCGGCATGAAGGAACGCACGATCATCCTCGACGGCTTCAGCAAGACCTACGCGATGACCGGCTGGCGCATCGGCTACGGCGTGATGCCGAAGCCACTCGCATTCCACGTCGCACGCATCGAGACCAACCTCAACAGTTGCACCGCAAACTTCACCCAGTGGGCGGGCATCGAGGCGCTGACGGGACCGCAGGACGAACCGGCCCGCATGGCCGCCGAGTTCAAACGGCGCGGCCAGTTCATCACGGCGGAATTGAACAAGGTCCCCGGCTTCCGCTGTTGCAAGCC
>Ga0187892_10002899_pt1 | contig 32747 bp, 29 predicted proteins | sample MA1701073metaG_FD_139345 | JGI IMG/M metagenome (GOLD analysis project Ga0187892, IMG submission 139345) | Bio-ooze microbial communities from a basaltic lava cave in the Kipuka Kanohina Cave System on the Island of Hawaii, USA - MA170107-3 metaG ...
TGCAGGGGCAACCCGGCCGGGACCGTGGTGAACCTGATCAGCGGCGAGCCGATGCCCGCGGCCATCTTTCTGCCGTTAGGCCGTGTGGGCGGCCATCGTGACTCGGGGCGCGGCCGGGACGCCAGTGTTCGAGCGGGCGAGGACGCCCGCGCTCCAGTTGGCGGCGGCGGCCGCCTACCCGTCGTCCGAATCGTTCACCGGCGGCGGGGGTGGCGGTGGAGGCGAGCTGTCTGAGCAGGAGCAGGCGGGCGTCATCGCGGCCATCGAGGCGGCGTGCGACGAGGAGGCCATCGAGTCCGAGGAATGCCAGGCCGTCATCGAGAGCCTCTTCGGCCCGCAGGACTGATGACCGTCATGACGCTCTGCGGCCGTGCTGCGCGCCGCAGGCCGCGCTTGAGTCGCGCGTACGGACTCATCGACTTAAGCTGCCCGGCGGTCCGGTCAGGCTGGATTGGCCGGGCAGCTGTGCGCGCATTTGTCACGGCCCATCGTGGCGATCAGAATGCCAGGGCGCGAAAACGGATGCGTCGCGTGGCGCCACCCAGCGCCAGCGCATGGCCACGAAGCTGCATGGCCGCGCGGAGTTCACCCGCCGCGGCGGGCTTGGCCAGGCCACTCGGGCGGCTCTCCGACGTTTTTCGCGCGAAAACGACGGGAGCGGTGAACCTGCAGTAGAGCTGCGGCCGTAGGTGGCCCAGTGGGTTTGTGAATTCAGGAGGAGTTTTCCGTGAAAGCTGTCAGAGCAGTTGTGATCGGGGCGGCGGTTGTTTTGTTGGGCGTGATCGTTGGGCGCGCCGTTTCGCAGGAGGAAAAGCCACAGAAACCCGGTGAGCCTGGGGCGATGGATCCAAAGGCGATGGAAGAGATGATGAAGGAGTACATGCGGCTCAGCACGCCCGGCGAGCCGCACAAGCTGCTGACCAAGCTGGCCGGCTCGTGGACGACATCAACAAGGATCTGGATGGACCCGACGCAGCCGCCCAGCGAGTCGAGCGGCAAGTGCAGCGGGAAGCTCACGTTCGGCGGGCGGTTCGTGCTGGGCGAGTGCGAGGGCACGATGATGGGCCAGCCCACCAGGAGCCTGATGATCCTCGGCCACGACAATTTCAAGAAGGTGTTCGAGATGGCGGTCATCGTCGACAACAGCACCAGCCTGCTGACGTCGACCGGCACGCTGGACGAATCGGGCAAGGTGCTGACGCTGCGCGGCACGATGGAGGACCCGTTCGCGGGCAAGCGCGCGGTCCGGAACGTGATCCGGATCGAGAGCGACGACAAGCACGTCTTCGAGGCGTATGACACGCTGCCGGATGGGAAGGAGTTCAAGGTGATCGAGGGCGTGTACACACGCGTCAAGTGACGTGAAAGCGGGGTGCTACGACCGTGGGCGAGGCCCCGCCGCGTAGCGCAGGCGTCTCGCCTGCACGTACCGCAGGCCTCTGGCCTGCGCGTCTACGACTGCAGTGCGCCGCTCTCCACGCGCGGCCCGCACTCCGACCCGACTCGCAGGCGTGACGCCTGCGGTACGTGCAGGCCGGAGGCCTGCGCTACGGTTCCACGGCATGGCCGCGCTGGCGCTTGGCCATGCCACCCGAGGTAACAGAACAATGGAAACTGCTCGGATGGATAGTTCGGAATGCTCGCCGCTGGACGCCGGCCTGCGGGCGGCGTTTGGGCCGGATTCGCTGTGGCCGGGTCCGGCGGGCGGTGTGCTGGCCACGCTGGCCGAGACGGTCGGGCCTTGCTCGCGCGTCTCGCTGCGCGATCTGGCCGACGAACAACCGCCCATTGCAGTCTCGCCTCCGACCGAGCTGCGGCCGAGCCTGCCGGGTGGCACGCGCTATCAGATTGCGGGCGAGATTGCCCGCGGGGGTGTGGGCGTGGTGCTCAAGAGCCGCGACGTAGACCTTGGCCGCGACGTGGCCATGAAAGTGCTTCGGCCCGACCTGGCGGGCAAGGCCTCGATGGTGCAGCGATTCGTCGAAGAGGCCCAGATCGCCGGACAACTGCAGCATCCGGGCATCCTGCCGGTGTATGAGCTGGGCGTGCACGACCGTCGCAATCCTTACTTCACGATGAAGCTGGTTAAGGGACAAACGCTGGCGGCGCTGCTCCATCAGCGGCCCGATCCGGCTCATGATCGGCAGCGGTTCCTCAGCATCTTCGCCCAGGTCTGCCAGACGATCGGCTACGCCCACGCTCGCGGCGTGATTCACCGTGATCTCAAGCCGTCGAACATCATGGTGGGCTCGTTCGGCGAAGTGCAGGTGGTCGACTGGGGGCTGGCGAAAGTGCTGGCCCAGGGCGGACTGGCGGACGAAAGAGTCGCTGACGAAGACGCGACAGTGATTGAGACCGTACGGACTGGTTCGCCGGCGGCGCTATCGATGGTGGGCGCGGTCATGGGCACACCGGCGTACATGTCGCCCGAGCAGGCTCGCGGCGACGTCCGGCGGCTCGACGAGCGGTCTGACGTGTTCGCGCTGGGCGCGATCCTGTGTGAGATTCTGACCGGCAAGCCGCCGTACGTAGGCGCCAGCGCCGCAGTCCTGCAGATTGCGGCCGAGGGTGGGCTGGCGGCTGCGTACGAGCGGCTCGACGGCTGCGCCGCGGATGGCGAGCTGATTGCCATCGCCAAGCGCTGTCTCGCCGCTGCCCCGGCGGCGCGACCGGCGGACGGGGGCACCGTGGCCCGCGACATCACCGAGTATCTCGAATCGCTCGAGGCACGCGCCCATCATATGGAGATCGCCGCGGCTGAGGCGTCGGCCAAGGCTGTTGGCGAACGCCGCGCGCGCCGCCTCACACTGGCGCTGGCCACGACCGGCATCGTGGCCGTCCTGCTCGGCTTCGGAGGTTGCTTCTGGGTCGATCATGAACGACGCGACCGTCAGGCCGAGCGCACGCAGGCGGTGAACGAATCGATCGACCGGGCGGCGCTATTGCTGGGGAAGGCCCGAGCTGCCCTGCCGGGCAACGAGGCGCCTTGGACGGAGGTCGGCGCGGCAACCGACCAGCTCAAGGACGTCGTGGTTGATGCGCGCGTGGATGACGCCGCGCGGCGGGCCGAGACGCTCTTGCGCGAGATCGAACGGGCGCAGCGCGATCACCGTGTGGCCGAGACGCTGGAAGAAGCGGTCATCGTCGGGGCGACGCATGAAGACCAGGACAGTTGGATCTGGATGGGCGATCAGTTGAAGGCCGTGTTTGCCGAGTATGGCATCGACGTCCTGGCCCAGAGCAACGACCAGATTGCGGCGGCTATCCGCGAGAGCCCGCTGGCGATTCAGCTTGCCGACGTGCTGGAGCTCTGGATCGCGACTGAGTTTCATCTGGGCAGCTTCGGCGTGGCCCGGCTCCAGATTCCCGAGCTGCTGTCGAAGGTGGAAATCTTGTACGCGGCCGATCCCGATCCGTTTCGGACGAAGCTCCGCAAGCTGATCTACACCGGGCGGCCCGACTTGGTAGAGCTCCGCAAGCTCCGCGATTCCGCCCAGTTCGAGGAACTGCGGCCGCGCACGCTGTCGTGGCTGGCCACAGCATTCATGATGTCGGGCGACACCGCGGCGACGGACGAGGTGTTCCGCAAGGCGGTCTTGATCTATCCGAACGACTTCATGCTCAACTTCGACTTTGCCTACGTCATGGCGATGCAGAAACGCTGGCAAGAGGCCATTCCATACTATGTTCGCGTGCTGGCGATCCGACCGAGCACGGGCGGCGTGTGGCGGGCGCTGGGCAGTGCTCTGCGCGAGACGGGCGATCTGCGGGGTTCGGTGGATGCGCTCAATCAGTCGATCAGGCACCAGCCCGACCACGCGCCGACGTACATCGATCTGGGGCAGACGCATCTGAAGGCGGAGGCGTACGACGAAGCGATTGCGGCGCTGGAGCAGGCGATTGAGTTGAAGGCCGATTCGGCCTTGGCGCACGCGCGGCTGGGACAGGCGCTGCAGGCCAAGGGGCGCATCGAGGAGGCGTTGGCGGCATTCAAGAAAAGCCAAGAACTTGGCGCAAAGACGCCGGGCTGGAACCAGCCGACGGAGGAGTGGATTCGCGAATGCGAACGGCAGCTTTCGGAGCCGCAGCCGTAGCCGCCCGAGCTCGTGTGGCATGGCCAAGCGCCAGGGGACCCCGAGCGCGGCCATGCCCGGCGGCCTTCATGCCCGCGCTTCGCTTGGGCATGCCACACTTCGAATTGCGGATTGCGGAATAGTTTACGACAAAGGAGGAACTGTCATGAAACCTGTCATAGCCATCTCGACACAGGTCAATGCTCCGGTCGATCGGGTGTTCGACTTGTTTTCCGACCTTCGCAACGCCCCCGGCCGGATCAAGGCCATCAAGAAGCTGGAGGTCCTGACCGACGGGCCGATCCGCAAGGGCACGCGCTTCCGCGAAACGCGGATCATGTTCAACAAGGAGGACACCGTCGAGATGGAGGTCACCGAGTTCGAGCCGGGCCGCAGCTATACGATCGGCGGAAACTCGTGCGGCTGCGAGTTCGCCTGGACGCTGCGGTTTGCGCCCAGCGGATCGGCCACGAACGTCGAGATGGAGATGCGGACGCGTGCGGTCAGCCTGTTTGCCAAGATCATGTCGCCCCTATCGAAGCTGATGATGGGCCCGATGATGAAAAAGTGCATGGAGCAGGACATGGCCGACCTGCGGGCCATCGCCGAATCGAACGGTGTGGCACGGGCTTCCAGCACGTGAGCCGTCGCGTTGGATTCTGCCGATAAAGCGACAAGCTGGCAAGTTGCAGGGCACGGGCACGCCTGGGCTGTGCCTGTGCCACGTCTCACGGAACTAACGTCACCATCGGCGCCACCGTCGCGGCCCGCTGGACGTACTGCAGGAACAATGCAGCCTCGATCAACTCGTACAGCCGCACGACTTGCGACGGATGGTAGTCTTTTCGCAGATACAGCCGAGCGTTGGCCGGTTGCCACTGCGGCACGGGTTGAAGGCGGCTCGTCTCGAATTCGTGGAGCGAGAGGCTGACCTTATCGATGCCGGCCAGGATCGCCTTGCAGCCGACCGTATGCGGCATGTCATCAGCCACAATCTCGGGCCGGGCGTGGTGCAGGATCGGGCCGCTGTCGATGCCGGCGTCGATCAGGTGGATGGTGGCGCCGACGTACTCGGGTTCGTCGTTGACCAGCGGATAGAAGTTCGTGGCCGTGCCGCGGTAGTACGGCGACAGACCCAGGTGCAGGTTGATCATCCGGCCGGCATACGCTGAGAGCAACGGGTCCTTCACCAGACCGGTGCCGTAGACGAGCACGACGTCGACTTCGCGCCGCCGAAGGAACTCGACGGTCCGCGAACTGTTCAGCTCACTCGGGGCGATGGGCAGGACCGCAAATGGCTGCCGATCGTCGAGCGGGGTGGCGTCGTGGCCGAAAAGGGCCTGCTCCGTACGGACGCGGTCGTTGAAGTGGCGGCTCAGCACGCGGGCGGTTTGTTCGTCGATCGTTGCGCCGTGATCGCGGGCGGGCACGTAGCCGGTGTCCTGTACGCCCACGGCCACGACGTCGAATGACTTCGCCAGGGCGTGGACGAAGTAGCGGTGGCGTATCTCGTGGCTTGTCAGTATTCCGACGCGCATGGCGTTCGAGCGTACCGCAAGTCTCTAGACTATTGGGGCTGCTCCCCAACGATCCGACAGCGCCGGGCTGGAATCCCGCGGCACAGTGCAAATGACCGTGCGCGAAGCCAAGTGTGGCATGGCCAAGCGAAGCGCGGGCATGCGGGCTGCCGGGCATGGCCGCGCTGCGCTTGGCCATGCCACACCCGATGGCCATGAATGTCGCACAGTTACATATCGGCCTCCTGCCGTATTCGGCTGGACTCGGCTGCCAAAGCGGCAGGCGCGCGCGGCGACCCGCGAGCAAACGCTCGAATCGCGGCTAAAGTTGGCACGTAACATGCCCCTTGTCTGCGCGATTCGGTCGTCGGAACTGCCGATCGGCCCTGGAGAACGTACGTGCCCACAAATCAATGGACGATCAAGGCCCAGGAGGCGCTGGCCAAGGCCCAACAGATGGCGTCAGGCGCGAATCACGCCACGCTGACGCCATTGCACCTGCTGGCCGCCCTGCTGGCGGAGGAGTCGGGTGGTATCGTCGCCCCGCTGCTCCAGAAGGTGGGCGTGCCCGTCGGGCGCGTCCGGCAGATCGCTGAGAGCGAACTGTCGCGCCTGCCGCGGGCCAGCGGCGGCCAGCTCGGCGCCGACCCAGCCTTCCAACAGGTGCTCGACGCTGCGCAGAAAGAGGCCGACCGGCTCAAAGACCAGTACGGCTCGACCGAACACCTGCTGCTGGCGCTGTCCGACGTCAAATCGGCGGCCAAGGAAGTGCTGTCGCTGGTCGGCGCCAAGCGGCAACTGCTGCTCGAAGCGCTGAAGGACGTCCGTGGCGGCGCATCGGTCACCAGCGACAATCCGGAGGCGACGTATCAGGCGCTGGAGCGCTACGGCCGCGACCTGGTGGCGCTGGCCCGCCAGGGCAAGATCGATCCGGTCATCGGCCGCGACGAGGAAATCCGCCGCTGCATGCAGGTGCTGGCCCGCCGCACCAAGAATAACCCGGTACTGATTGGTGAACCGGGCGTCGGCAAGACGGCCATCGTTGAAGGGCTGGCGCTTCGCATCGTCAACGGCGACGTGCCCAGCGTGCTGAAGGACAAGCGCGTGGTGGCGCTCGACATGGGCGCGCTGATCGCCGGAGCCAAATACCGCGGCGAATTCGAAGACCGGCTCAAAGCCGTCATTCGCGAAGTGGTCCAGAGTGACGGCCAGGTCGTTCTGTTCATCGATGAGCTGCATACCGTGGTCGGAGCCGGCCGGGCCGAAGGCTCGATGGACGCCGGCAACCTGCTCAAGCCGGCCTTGGCCCGTGGGGAACTGCACACGATCGGCGCCACCACGCTCGACGAATATCGCAAGCACATCGAGAAGGACGCGGCCCTGGAGCGCCGCTTCCAGCCGATCCACGTGGGCGAGCCGAGCGTCGAAGACACAATCGCCATTCTGCGCGGGCTGAAGCCGCGCTACGACGCCCATCACGGCGTGCGAATCCAGGATGCGGCCCTGATTGCGGCGGCGACGCTGTCGCACCGCTACATCAGCGACCGCTTCCTGCCCGACAAGGCCATCGATCTCGTGGACGAGGCGGCCGCACGGCTGCGGATCGAGAACGACTCGATGCCGGCCGAGCTGGACGAGGTCCGGCGGCACATCATGCAGCTCGAAATCGAGCGCGAGGCGCTCAAGCTGGAACGCGACCGCGAGTCGAAGGAGCAGCTTACCCGCGTGCAGAGGCAACTGGCCGACTTGCAGGAGCGCAATCGGGCACTCACGACGCAATGGGAGAATGAAGTCGGCACGCTGCGCAAGATTAAGGAGATCCGCGAGGCCATCGACGCCAGGCAGGTCGAACTGGATAACGCGCAGCGCAGCGGACAGCTCGAACTGGCCGCTCGCATTCGTTACGACGACTTGGTCAAGCTGAATCGCGACCTGGCTGCGGCCGAGCAGCGGCTGACCGACATGCACAAGAACGGTCAGGCGCTGGTGCATGAGGAAGTCACCGCCGAGGAAATCGCCGGAGTCGTCTCGCGCTGGACCGGCATTCCGGTGGCGCGAATGCTCGAGTCGGAGAAGCAGAAGCTGATCCACATGGAGGAGGATTTGGGCCGCAAGGTCATCGGCCAGGAGGCGGCGGTGCGGGCCGTGAGCGACGCGGTGCGGCGAGCCCGGGCCGGCTTGCAGGATCCCAAGCGCCCGCTCGGCTCGTTCCTGTTCCTCGGCCCGACCGGCGTGGGCAAGACCGAGCTGTGTCGCCGGCTGGCCGAGTTCCTTTTCGACACCGAAGAGGCTTTGGTGCGGATCGACATGAGTGAATTCATGGAGCAGCACTCGGTCGCCCGGCTGATCGGCGCTCCGCCCGGCTACGTCGGCTACGAGGAGGGTGGTGTGCTGACCGAGGCGGTGCACCGGCGACCATATGCGGTCGTGCTGTTCGACGAGATCGAGAAGGCGCACCGCGACGTGTTCAACGTGCTGCTGCAGGTGCTCGACGACGGTCGGCTGACCGACGGCCACGGCCGCGTGGTCAGCTTCAAGAACACCGTCATCGCGATGACGTCGAACATCGGCTCGGCCGAAGTAGGAGCAGTCTCGGACCGCAACGGGCCGGCGGACATCGAGATCGAGATGAAAGTCAAAGAGCTGCTCAAGCAGCACTTCCGGCCCGAATTCCTCAACCGGATTGATGACGTGATCATCTTCCACCGGCTGACGCGCGAGGACGTGCGCAAGATCGCCGACATTCAGATCGACTTCCTTCGCCAGCGTCTGGCGGAGCGGAAGATCACGCTCGAAGTATCCGATGCCGCGCTGAACAAGCTGGCCGCCGACGGTTACGATCCGGTCTACGGCGCTCGCCCGCTCAAGCGGCTCATCCAGCAATACATCGAGAACCCGCTGGCCCGGCGGCTGCTCTCAGGCGAATTCGGCGAAGGCGACAAGGTCCGCGTGGATGCCTCCGGCGACGCGTACTCATTCGAGCGGGGAAGGACACCCGTGGCCGACGCGGCGCGATGAATTCGGGTGCTTGGACGCGAAATTTGCCCGGCGAGATGGTGGCCCCCGGCCAACGCCGCTCGAAGCGCACCAGCGGGCTGCGAGGATCATGGTATGATCCGAACGCTGATCGCCGCGTTGCGTCCGACCCGCCAATCGAAAAACACCGTGGGATCGCCCGATCGAAAGCAGCCTGCTATAATGGGCAGCCGGCTTAAGGATGCGGAAGATGTCGACGAGAGTCGCTGAACGCCTGATTACCGCCGAGGAATTCGCGCAGATGCCCGAGTCGCGCGGCGCGGAGCTCGTGCGCGGCCGGATCGTGTGGCCGGGGGTGTCGGAGGAACCGGTGAACAACTGGCAACACGCGCGGCTGCTGATGCGTCTGTGTTTGCTGTTCGGCTCGTACGCCCAGCGGCAGCGCGTGGGCGAGTTCTTCGCGGGTGATCCGGGAATGATCGTCAAACGAGGCCCCGACACCGCTAGGGGACCCGACTTGGCATTCGTCGCCGCCGATCGAACGGGCGCGGTTCCGCAGACTGGTTTTTCTGACGTTGTCGCGGATCTGGTCATCGAAATCCTGTCGCCGTCGGACACGATGGTGAACGTGCACGCCAAGGTGCGCGAGTATCTGAAGGCCGGCGTACGCGTCGTTTGGATCGCCGACTCTGAGGGCGAGAACGTGCTGGAATTCCGGAGCCGGGCGGCCGTCCGCATGTTCGAGGGAGACGACGTCCTCGAGGCGCAAGACGTGTTGCCCGGATTCCGCTGGCCCGTTCGCGACTTGTTCGACTTCGCCAAGTCGCCGCTGTACCCCGAGTGAATAGGCGGCGGATGGACGCCGAGCGGAGTGAATCCGGCTCATTTCTCGATCTGTTCTCCGCACAGGCTGCGGTCTACGCCCGCGCCCGGCCGCGCTATCCGCGCGGGCTGTTCGAGTTTCTGGCGGGGCTGGTGCCGGAGCGTCGCCTGGCTTGGGATTGCGGTACGGGAAACGGGCAGGCCGCCGTCGATCTGGCTGAACACTTCGAGCGGGTGATCGCGACCGACGGCAGCCCGGCTCAGCTTGCGCAGGCAAGGCCGCACGCGCGCGTTGAATACCGCGTCATGCTGGCCGAACAATGCGATCTCGAGCCGGCCAGCGTGGACTTGATTACCGTTGCGACCGACTTGCACTGGTTCGATGTGGAACGCTTCTACGCCGCGGTCCGGCGCGTGTTGCGGCCGGGCGGATCGTTGGCGGCTTGGTGTATCGGCCTGCACCAAGTCAATGACGCCGTTGACGCGGTGTGCAGGAAGTTCTACTACGAGACGATCGGCCCCTATTGGCACGATCGCCGCCGTTGGGTCGACGAGCGCTACGCGACGGTTCCGTTCCCGTTCGACGAACTTCAACAGGTGCCCACGTTCGAATGCCGTCGCGACTGGACGCTGGCCGAGTTAATGGACTACCTCGATTCCTGGTCGGCCGTCGAGCGGTTCAAGCGGGCCCGCGGCTACAGCCCGCTGCAGGAGATCGCCGGCGATCTGTCGGCGGCCTGGGGGCGGCCGGACGAGCGCCGCACCGTCACGTGGCCGATCTACTTGCGCGTGGGAACGGTCGGTTCCTCCGCGCGCGGGTAGAATGGCGGAGATGGACGCCGAGTCGACCGACAAGCCCGATAAGCCGGCGGTTGAGGCCGACCCGCGTTTCCCTTCCGGACCGTGGACCGGGTTCTGGCTGCAGCGGCGCATGCCGGGCCGGCACTGGATGCGGAAGCTGGCCCTGCGCTTCGCCGACGGACGCGTGCACGGTCAGGGCGCCGATTGTGTCGGGACCTTCACGCTCGACGGCCGATACGACCTGTCCAGCGGCCACGTCACGATTCACAAGCGCTATGTCGGGGCGCACTTCGTCTTCTACGACGGCCAGAATGACGACGACGGCCGCTGGATCTGGGGCGTGTGGACGCTGCGCGACGCCACCGGCATCGACCGCGGCGGCTTTCACATCTGGCCCAAGGCCGAGCAGGACCCGACCGCCCGCCGCACCAGCGCCGAGCAGGAGCTTCCCGCGGGGGAACTCGAGCTGGCGCCGGTGTGACTCTGGGGCGCATCATTTGGTTGCATGCCGGCTCGCGGGCAGGCGCACGGGCAAGCAAGAGGCCGCTTGCCCATGCCACCCGACCATTCACGATCCTTGTTGAGACGCGACGGCTATTTCTGCTCGGTTGCCCGCCAGACGAGCAGCTTGATTTCGGTCATGTCGTGCATGGCGAAGCGGATGCCCTCGCGGCCCAGGCCGCTGTCTTTGACGCCGCCGTAGGGCATGTTGTCGACCCGCATGCTGGGCGTGTCGTTGATCACGACCGCGCCGACGTCGAGCGTCGCGTAGGCGTGTTGCACGTGAGCAAAGTCGTTGGTGAAGACGCCGGCCTGGAGTCCGTAGCGGCTGGCGTTCACGCGGCGGCAGGCGTCGGCGAAGTCGTCGAACGGCTCGAGCGTCGCCACCGGCCCGAAGGCTTCGTCGCATGCGATGCTCTGGGCGGGATCGACATTCTCCAGCAGCGTGGCTTCGTAGAACGCGCCGTCGCGGCCACCGCCGCAGATGACGTGCGCCCCAGCAAGTACGGCCTCGTTGACCCATAACTCGACGCGCTGCGCGTCGGATTCGCTGATGAGCGGGCCGAGGAACGTGTCCTCGGACAGCGGATCGCCGCTCTTGAGTTTCGGCGTAGCGGCCGCCAGCCGAGTCTTCAAGTCGTCGTAGAGGCTGGCGTGCGCGAGGATGCGCTGGACGCTGATGCAGCTCTGGCCCGATTGGTAGAACGCGCCGACGATCAGTCGCTCGACGATGGCATCCAATCGCGAGCCCTGGTCGGCGTCAACGACGCAAGCCGCGTTGCCGCCCAGCTCGAGCACGACCCGCTTCTTGCCGGCCTTGGCCTTCAGCGCCCAGCCGACGTCCGGCGAGCCGGTGAAGCTGAGCAGCTTCAGCCGCTCGTCGGTGGTGAACAGGTCAGCCCCGTCGCGGCCGCACGGCAGGATCGAGAACGAGCCCTCGGGCCGTTCGGTTTCGGCCAGGATCTCGCCCAGGATCAGGGCACTGATGGGCGTGCGCGAGGCGGGCTTGAGAATCCACGGGCAGCCGACGGCGATGGCCGGGGCGATTTTGTGGGCCACCAGATTGAGGGGGAAGTTGAACGGCGAGATGAAGCTGCACGGCCCGATCGGGAAGCGCCGCCACATCGACTCGTAGCCGGCCGCCCGCGGCGAGATGTCGAGCGCCAGGTACTCGCCTTCGATGCGGACGGATTCCTCGGCCGCAATGCGGAAGGTGTCGATGGCGCGGGCGACTTCGCCGCGGGCATCGCGGATGGGTTTGCCGGCCTCGATGGCGAGCACGATCGCCAGCTCGTCGCTCCGCTCGCCAATCCGGCGCGCGACGTGCTGCAGCACGACCTGTCGCTGGAAGCCCGGCATGGAGCGCGTGTGTTCGAACGCGCGGACCGCGTGCGCTATGGCAGCGTCGATTGTTGCGGCATCGGCCAGGGCTACCCGGGCGACGACGTTGCCGTTGTACTTGTTGGTTACGTCGAGGAATCGCTCGCCGCGCTGGGGCCGGCCGCCCAGATAGAGTGGGTAACGATCACATGCCATGGCTGGCAAAGTATCACAGGGGCGGCACCGCGTCAGCGCGTGGCACGCGTCGCGCATTCGCGGCACGCTCTATGGCTGCTTCGACTCCGTCGGTACGGTCGTCGCACATCCGTTGCAGCGAAACTGGTCAACACCGGCGGAATCCGCGATAATGCCGGGAGCGCGCGGCCGCGACAGTGGATGACGCCGCGCGTTTGGCATGAGGCGGTGAGATGAAGCTGGCGTACTATTGCGGCGTCGGATTCGCGATCCTTTTGTACGGCTGCGCGGGTGGGTCGGGTGGCGGCGGGCGCGGTCGGCCCTCCGCCAATGACAACGCCAGCCAGAACACGAACGCGGCGCCGAACGAGAATACGAACACTGCCAACGACAACGCCACGAACACCAATTCCGGTCCCCCCGATCTGACCGGCCCGCCCGGTGAGCCTCGTGGCGGCCTGTCCAGCTCCGAACGGGCCGAGTTCGACGCTGGGCGTGCGATGTTCGAGCATCGATTCACGGCACTCGAAGGGCTGGGGCCGCAGCTCAATGCCACCAGTTGCGCGAGCTGCCACGACCAGGGCGGCATCGGCGGCGGCGGCGAGCGCTTTCGCAACACCTGGTTTGTCGCCCGCTCACTCGAAGACGGCACGATCGCGCCGATCTACACGACGTTCTATCTGCCATCCTATGGCCCCAGCGAGGTGTTCCCGGCCTACGCGGGCGATGATCATCCGCCGACGCCGGCCAGCGCCGACGTGGTAGCGCAACGGAACTCGCCGCCGCTGTACGGCGTGGGCCTGTTCGAACTGATCGATGACACAGTGCTGCTGGCGCTGCAGGATCCCGGCGATGCCGACGGTGACGGCATCAGCGGCGTCGCCAACATCGTCGACGGGCGCGTCGGCCGCTTCGGCTACAAGTCACAGGGATCGAGCATCGAAGCGTTCGTCCGCGGCACGCTGCAGGAGCATATCGGCATCACGAGTGAACCGTTGGACGGGGTCGCAGCTCTGCAGTTGGAGCCAGACTCACGGACAGGCTGGCGGCGCGTGATCGATCGGATGCTTGAATGGGTCGATTTCGCAGCGCCCGCCCACGCACAGATCATCATTCCCGGCCAGCCAACGTCCGCCGATGGCGACGAAGTGCCCGAGCCGGAGATCAACCGGTCCGACTTGGCCGCGCTGGTGGCGTTCGTGCAGCGGCTCGCGGCGCCCAGACGCGGAAGCGTGATCGACGCCGTAACGCGCGGCGCCGCGATATTCGACGAGATCGGCTGCAGCACCTGCCATGTGCCCGAGTTGGCCACGTCGCTGGGGCCGATCCACGCGTATTCCGACCTTCTCCTGCACGACATGGGTGCAGAGCTGGCCGATGGTGTTCGCCTGGGCCGAGCAGCGGGCGGCGAGTTCCGCACGGCGCCGCTGTGGGGCTTGTGCCGCAGCGCGCCGTACCTTTATGACGGCCGGGCTGACACGATCGAGGATGCCATCGCTGCACATGGCGGCGAGGCGGAAGCGTCGCGCGGTCGCTACGTCGATCTGAGCGACGAACAGCGCTCGGATCTGATCGAGTTCGTGAATTCACTGTAGACTTGGGTGGTCAAACTTGTTGCGAACGAGTCAAGTTTTCGGGTCGCGTCCGCCCCGAGAGGGGCGAAAGGTTTTAGCCACGGGTGCAGACCCCGGAGGGGTCAAACCCGTGGGATTCGGAGACAAGAGCGAGCGTAGCCCCGGTAGGGGCGAAGGAAGAGTGGCGAGTCCCTGTCGGTCGGATCACGGAAGCGTCGCTGGTCTTCCTCCGCCGCCCCTTCGGGGCTGACAAGGTTTTGTGGGCGTCTCGGTCCACGGGTTTGACCCCTCCGGGGTCCGCACCCGTGGCTAGATGCCTTGGCCCCTCCGGGGCCGGTTAACCCAGTGCATGACTGGTTGGTCTGAGGCGCAGCCTCGCGAGAGTTTCACGTGCCAAGGAACATTCCTGCAAACCTGATGCTGGTCTTCGTGGCCTCGCTGACGGCACTTGCCGCACCGCCGCCGGCCGCTGACGACACGCTGCCGCCGGTGAACTCGGCCGGTGGACCCGATCCGTTGCTCAACGCCGATGAGCAGCAGCAGTGGCTGCGCGGACGGCGCGTGTTCACGCGGAAGTTTCGGCTTGGCGACGGGCTGGGGCCGCTGTTTGACGCCGATTCGTGCGCCGCGTGCCATCGCGACCCGGTCATCGGCGGCGCGGGCGACCGCAGCGTCAACGTCGTCCGGTTCGGCTTTCACGACCTGGCCAACGACGTGTTCACCGATGTCGAAGGCGGGCCGGTCGTTTCGAAGCTGGCCATCCCCGGCCGGCCGCGCGAGGAAGTAAATCCGGCCGCCAACGTGACGCAGGAGCGTCAGCCGCCGTCGCTGCTTGGCCTGGGATTGATCGATCGTCTGCCCGACTCGGTCATCGAGGCCAACGTCATCGAAGACGAAGACCAGAACGGCCTGATTACCGGCGCGGCGGCCCGCATCGGCGGGCGCGTGGCCCGGTTTGGACACAAGGCCGACATCCCGACCCTGCGCGATGCGGTCGCAGATGCGCTGGGCAACTACATGGGCATCACGCTCGACCGGGCCGCGTCAGCCTACGCCCGCTCATCCGATGACGACGACGTGGCCGATCCCGAGCTGGCGATGGCCGACTTCGATGACCTGGTCTTCTTCGTGAGCCATCTCGCGCCGCCCGTGCCGTCGAGCGAAGGCCTGAATGCCGCGCTCGTGGCCGCCGGCCGCGATCTGTTCGAGCCGGCCGGCTGCGGCGCGTGCCACGTGCCGCAGTTGATCAACACCGAAGACGGCACTCAACTGAATCTGTATTCAGACCTGCTGCTGCATCGACTGTTGCCGCCGGCCAGCGCCGATCCGGACAGCATTCCCGACGTGACGTCGGGCGTCGCCTTGCCGCGCGAGTTCCGCACGCCGCCGCTGTGGGGTTTCCGCAACACCGCGCCGTACATTCACGACGGCAAGGCGCTGACGCTCGAACAGATTATGAGCCGCCACGCCTGGGAGTCGCTCGCCAGCGCGCGGACGGTCATCAACTCGTTCACCGACGACGAGCGGGCCGCGCTGCTCGAATTCCTGCGCAGTCTGTGACATCAGGTGAGCACGTCCGCGGCCGCAAGAATTGACGCAGAGGCGCTGAGCACGCTGAGCAGCGGGTGGCATGGGCAAGCGGCCGTTTGCTTGCCCGTGCAGACCACACGACAATCTCTCGGCAGCACGGGCAAGCGATCGTCGCCAAAGACCGCGACGATCGCTTGCCCATGCCACCCCGATGGCGCATCATCGCGCTCGGTGATCAGTAGAGCAAGTCGGTTGTGCGTTTGCACGTGAGCGGGTCGCCGGTCTCCCAGCCGCGGCGGACGATGCCCAGGCCGTGCACACAGAACTCGAAATGGTCGCTGAGGCGGCGGAAGAGCGACGAGGGCGGCACGGCTTCCTCGTCGGCCAGCTCCGAGGCGATCGCATACGAGCGCTTGCCCTGGCTGATGTAGTCGAGCAGGTGGTCGCGGTACTGGCGGCGCTGGATGGCCCGCAAGTTCTCCGGATAGACGCCGCTCCAGAACAGTGCATAGTCGCCGATGTGTCGGTGCACCGTGCAGTCGTGATCGTCGGTGTGTGCGACGGATTCGTCGGCCAGGTGAGACAGCATCGCCGCGACCTGGTCGAGCCGGCGGCCCTTCAAGTCGCGCAGGGCGTACAGCCGGTCGACGTGCACGAAGTCGACCAGTAGGCCGGCCACGTAGTCGACCACTTCCGGGTCGCAGATGCCCAGCTCGGAGTAGAACGTGTTCTCGACCAGCCCGGCGAAGAGCCGCCGAAGAGCATGGTCCTGCGGGATCGGCTGCATCGTGTCGCACCTTTCGCATCGCGCAGGCCGGCCCGCGTCGCGGTCGGCAATCCGGCGCCGCGCTAATGTACTAGCATATGATTCGTGCTGCGCGGCGGGCAAGCGAAATTCGGACCCACCGCGCACAAAGTTGTGCAAAGATCGAACATTTTCCGTACGCGGGAGGCTGAAGCGTTGGACAATTCCGGCCAGCCGGACGATACTCTGCACCGGCGCCGAAGCAGCGCCGGGAGTTTCGAGACCATGAAGCCATTGATCCGAGTGAAAACTGTCTTCTGTGCGTTCGTGCTGCCGTGGACGGCGCTGTTCGTATCCGGGTGCAACGAGGAGCAAGAGGATCCCGCGAAGTTCAAGCCGGTCAATTCAGCCGCCCCGATCGCAGCGCCCTCTGGTTCGCCTTCGACGCCCCCCGCGCGTACGCCACCGCCGTCCGCTCCACCGCTGACGCCCGAGCAGGCCCGCGACGCGACCTTGCCGCCCGGCCATCCGCCGATCGACGGCGGCGCGAAGCCAGCTGCGGAGCCGACTGCCAAGCGCGACGACGCTGCCGCCGCGGTGGCGGAGCCGCCACGCCTGGACGGCATCACCGTCGTGATTCCAGAAGGTTGGACGCCTCAGCCGCCGTCCAGCGGCCCGCCGCTGGGCCCCAAATATCAATATGGGCTCGCGAAGGTCGAAGGCGATAGCGAAGATGCCATTGCGAAGATCTTCCACTATCCGAACATGAAGGGCGAAGTCGTTGAGCGCCAGATCATCAATCGCTGGATCGACGAATTTGAACACCCGGAGGGGTCGGCGCGCCCCGAGGTTCATGAAACTACCCGCGGCGGAGTCACCGTCAGATTGCTCGACATCACGGGTACGTTCTCGCCCAAGACGCCGATGGGCGGCCTTAGCGGACCACTGCCGAACTACCGCGTCATTGCCGCCATCGTCGATCACGACGGCGGCCCGCACCATGTCAAGATCACCGGGCCGAAAGACACGATCGAGAAGTGGAAGGCGTCCATCGACAAGTTCTTCGAGAGCATCAAGGCCGGATCGTAGTGTGACGGCCTGCGTGACATGACGGTTGATTCGGCAGACCCGGAGCGTGGGCGATCGATGAGCGGTCAACCACCGATCGCGCGCCCGGCGTTCGAGCCGACCGCGGCCGTTTACGCGCCGCTGGCCCGCCCGGTGAGCATGCCGCCGCTGGCCGCGCCCATCCCCCAACCGCACCCGATGCTGCTGCTGGGCGAAGGCCGTCTGGCGTGTCTGGCTGATCTGGGTCTGTTCTTGCTGCCGTTCGCCGTGCTGGCGCTGGTGGGTTTCGGACTAAACCGTTGGGCCGAGTCGGCCGGGTTGGCCGAGACCCGGCCGGCCGACGCATCGCCGGAGCCGACCGAGATCACGATCGTCTTCGTCGCGACACTGGGCATCGGACTGGCCGCACTGGTCGTCGTCTGGCTCATCCTACTATTGCGCCGCCAGCCGCTGGCAGCGGTGGGCTTGAGTGTGCGCGAGTTCGGTTGGAACCTGCTGCTCGGTCCGGGGGTTTGCGTTGCGGCCCTGATCCTCTTCGCGATGCTGAACATCCTGATTGCCGCGTCCAGCCCCGGCTTGGCCGAACGGCTGCGCGCGAATAACGACAAGCTCGTGGAGATGATCCCGCGGCTCCCGATCGTCGTCATTGGGCTGTCGATGATTTGCGTCGGCCTCTACGAGGAAGTGGTGATCCGCGGGTTCCTCATGCCGCGGCTCCGCCGCATGACGGGAAGCTGGACGTTGGCCGTCATCGCCAGTTCCGGCCTGTTTGCCGCGGCCCACATCGGCGCCCAGGAGACGATCATGGTCATCCCGCTCTTCTTCATGGGCATCACGTTTGCGATCGTGACCGCCTGGCGAAAGTCGGTGATCCCCGCGATTATCGGACACGGGCTGTTCAACTTCGTTCAGGTTGTGGCGCTGTTCTACCTGGTGATTCCCAATCAGGGAGGCGGCGCGCCGTCTCCATGGGGCCCGGGGTCGTGACGCGCGCACACTTCGAGCACGACGACTTCGACCGCTCGGTCGGCGGGCGAGCGGCCGTGGCTGGCAGCGTGCAGCTTCCGAAAAGGTTGCTCCAGCCGAGCCACGTCGGTCAGCGAGACGACCTCGACCGTCAGCACGTGTGGGTCGCCAACGAAGCGCATCGCGGCAAACCGATCGAGCACACACTCGTCGAAGTCCAACCCCGCCCGCTGAATGGCCACGCCGGCAGCATCCATCAACGACAGAAACTCGCGCCGCAGTCGCTCGAGCTGCAAAGTACCGATGGGCTGGGTGAGCCGTCGCTGTTCGATCGCGATCACGCTGGCTCGGGCGGGTCTCTGTCGATCCGTGGCGTCGCTCCTTGGTTGCTCATCCGAACCGGCCGCGCTCGCGCGGCACGCCGCGAACGGGCAACTCGAGCTGATAGTCGCCGATATAGCCCTTCGATTGGAAGTGCTTGAGCAGGCTCTCGACCGAATTGAACACGGCCGTGGCCGTCTCCGTGATGAAGGGCGACGGCTCAGCCACCGGCCGCCAGACGACGTAGACTTCCTTGGTGCACTCGAAGGCGTGCTGCAGCTCGCGCTCGACGCCGCTGGACAGGCCGGGCTTGCCGCCGGGCAATTCGGGAATGAAGCTGACGATCATGTCCGACTGGTCGATCAGCTTGAAGTCGCGGGCATAGATCTGCCCGTCGATGTCGCCGGCACAAGCAGCCACGTCGGCCACCTTGAGAACCATCTCGCGGCCGTTGGCCTGAATCGTGATCTCGTCGCGGCCCTGCTGTGTGGCCGAACCGGCTTCGGCCAAAAGGCGCTTCTCGTCGAGGTCGCCCGGGTCGAACGTGATGAAGTGCTCGGCCAGCACGGCCCGGAACGCGTCGATCTCGGCCAGCGTGTCGGGCATCGACATGACGTGCGTCATCGGAAATGACGGATAGACCCGCTTGCGCTGCGGCTCGAACATCAGCCGGTAGAGCGATTCGGCCGTGTCGCGCTCGGTGCCGCGGGCCAGGATGTAGGCATGGCCGTAGCCGCGCAGCGCCGCCGCGATCATCTCGGTGCCGAAGATCTCTTCTTCGCGCCACACCAGGATGTCCTTGAGCGTGTGCCGCACGTCGTGGTCGCGGTCGAGCCGCTCGTGTACGGCGTCGACGTTGTCGACCAGCGTGACATACAGGTCGGCGTCGAGCTTGGCCATCTGGTCGAAATCGAAGGCGTGAAACAGCCCGTGTTTCCAGCGGAACGTGGCGTGGGTATTGACGATCAGGTTCTCGACCCGCTCGGCCGCGGCGATGATGTCCTTGAACACGCTGCGGCGCAGCGAGTCGAGCCGCAGCCGCGGCAGATCGAGGATCCGTCCGCGGACCACGTCGGGCGCCTCGGCGTACATGCGCTCGCCGACGTGAAAGACGCTGACGCTCTTGCCGTGGTCGCGGGCGATCTGGGCCACGCGCTCCAGGAACGGCGCCTTCTCCACGCCTACTTGACCAGTGACCACCACGCGCACGCCGTGACGGCGCCGGTCCGGAAACAGGGCTCGCTCGGTCTTCAGCATCGGACATAGTGTACGTCCGGTGCGAAACGGTTGAAAGCTCCCTCCAAACGAGGACGGACGGCGGGGTGCGTAACAGTTTCCGCGGGTCGCATTCGAGGAGTACGAGAGCGCCTGGATACGCTACCTCGCTTGACGCGAAAGTGCTGTTCAACGGATCTGTCATCACGGCGCCGTTGCGACTCGCCCGTAGGGCGCATCGCGGCGCGCCGGGATAGCCGGGGGCTATGAGCCGCATGAATGCCCTGGCTACGATCGCGCGCCCTCCGGGCGTGGCACCGACCCTGCAATTGGGTTTTCACGGCTCCGGGTGCGGCTCGGCCCCATGACGACTACGGGGCGTCGATCGCCGAGGCAGGGCTCGTCGGTCTCGGCAAGTCGAGTCACGCGGTCATTCCCATTCGATCGTGGCCGGTGGTTTGCTGGTGATGTCGTAGACGACGCGGTTGATGCCTTTGACTTCGTTGCTGATGCGGGTCGAGAGCGTGGCCAGCACGGCGGGGTCGATGTGCACCCAGTCGGCCGTCATGAAGTCGGTGGATTCGACCAGGCGGATGGCGGCGATGTGCTGGTCGGCGTAGCTGCGGCCGTCGCCCATCACGCCCACCGTGCTGACCGGCAGCAGCACGGCGAAGGCCTGGGCGATCTTGCGATACCAGTCGGCCGCTCGAATTTCATCGATCAGGATCTCATCGACCTCGCGCAGCAGGTCGAGCCGCTGCGGCGTGACCGGCCCGATGATCCGCACGGCCAGGCCCGGACCGGGAAAGGGGTGCCGCCAGACGATCTCTTCCGGCAGGCCCAGGTGCTCGCCCACGCGGCGGACTTCGTCCTTGAACAGGTCGCGCAGCGGCTCGATCAGCTCGAAGCCCAGCTCGGCCGGCAGGCCGCCGACGTTGTGATGCAGCTTGATGTTGGCCGCCTTGCCGCCCACGCTCACGCCGCTCTCGATCACGTCGGGATAGAGCGTGCCCTGGGCCAGGAACCGGGCGCCCTTGATGCGGGCGGCTTCGGCCTTGAACACCTCGATGAACTCGCGGCCGATGATGCGGCGCTTCTGCAGCGGGTCGCTGACGTTGGCCAGGGCGCTCACGAACCGCTCGACCGCATTAACCACGTGCAGGTCGATCTTGAAATGGCCGCGGAACGTCGCATCGACCAGCTCCACCTCGCCCTTGCGCAGCAGGCCGTTGTCAACGAAGATGCACACGAGCTGGTCGCCAATGGCCTCGTGCAGCAGGGCGGCCGTGACGCTGCTGTCGACGCCGCCCGACAGGCCGCAGATGACCCGCTCGCCCGAGCCGACGCGACGGCCAATCGTGTCGATCGACTGGCGGACCACGTCGCCAATCTGCCAATCGCCGCGGCAGCCGCACACGTTGAACAGGAAGTTGCGGAAGACCTGCGTGCCGTGCGGCGTGTGCGTGACTTCAGGATGAAACTGCACGCCGTAGATCGGGCGGCGCACGTGCTTGACGGCCGCCAGCGGGCAGTTGGGCGTGGCCGCCAGCGGGGCAAAGTCGGCCGGCACCTGGTCGACCAGGTCGCCGTGGCTCATCCAGACCGGCGTGGGCGTGGGGATGGCGGCGAAGAGGCTGTCGGGCGTGTGAATCTCGAGCATGGTTCGGCCGAACTCGCGGGCGGTGCCGGCGTGCACGCGGCCGCCGAGCATCTGACACACGACCTGCATGCCGTAGCAGATGCCGAGGATCGGCAGGCCCAGCTCGATCACGTCGGGCCGGCAGTGCGGCGCGTCCGACTCGTAGACGCTGGCCGGACCGCCCGAGAAGATCAGCCCGACGCAGTTCAATTCGCGCAGACGCTCGGGCATCACGTCCGCCGGACAAACGACGCTGTGCACGTGATGCTCGCGCACGCGGCGGGCGATGAGCTGGGCGTATTGAGCGCCGAAGTCGACGATCGCGATGGTCTGCGGCTCGGTCATGCTCACCATTGTAAGTTCAATGCCGTGTTCAGCACGTCGACGATGCGGAACAGACCCAAGCCGCTGCTGGCCACGACGGCGGCCGTCACGAGAGGCGCCGCGAACATGTAGGCGGCCACGAGGCGTCCGCGTGACGCCCGCGGCACGGTCGCAGCCGAGCGGACCAGCGTGAACCAGGCCAGCAGCACGGCGACGGTCGCGATCACGGCAGCCACGACGTACACCACATGTTCGGATGGGTACGAGCCTTCGCGTTTCAACTGGCCGATCAGGCTCACAGGCCGCACGGCCACGGCCACGCCGGCCGGCAGGAGCCAGGCGGCCCAGGCCCACAGATAGTGAATCGTGGCGCTCAGCCGGCCGTCACCGCGATGTTCGGGCCGCAAGCACAGCTCGGTCAAGCCGCGAAGCAGCAACATGAGCACCGTAGCTGCAAGGGCCGTCATGCCAAGTGTGCACCCGGCAGCCACCAGGCTCGCCAGCGGGTTCCACCACAGATGGGTCGGATCGGGGCGCGGCGTCTCGTTGAAGACGCGCGGTGCGGTCTGCGAGAGCAGATACCACCCCTGACCGCGCGGCTCGGTTTGCGGTGCATCCGGCCCGACGCGCACCTGTGATGAGACGCGCCAGCCGGCGTGTGCGGCAAGAGCCAGCGCCAAGCTGAGTGCCGCGAAGCCGATACCGATCCGGGCGAACCGTCGCGACGCCTTCGACGAACGAATCAGCGCCAGGAACGCCAGGCGCGTCCCACCGGCCGCGAACACCCAGCGGGCCATCGCCCACCAGCCGCCCCGCCCGCCCGCCAGAAATCGGGCATATGGAGTCGTGTCCTCCGATGTTACTGGCGGCTCGACCAGCACGTGTCCGCACAATGCGCACGCACCGTTGCTCAGCGTATCAATCGGCTGCCCGCAGGCCGGGCAGCGCTCGATGACGGCCGTCGTGTCTGACTTGCCCATCCTGCCATCACCGCCGCCCGAGAATCGCCGGGCACGTTGCACGCCCCTGACGGCAAACGCGCTCGCGCGTCAGGCTCAGCTATTAGCCGCTGATTCTACGGCCCGTCAAGCGAGCGTCGCTGAGAGTGCAGCCGCGCAGGGGCCGTCAGCTCTAAAGCGAGATGTCCACGCGCTGTGCGGTCGGTATCGGCGCCTGACAGTGCGGGCATTGAGCGGCTGTGGCTTGCGACGCGTCTCCGCCGCACTGGCTGCAGTAGACAGGGCGTCGGAATGGAATGGGCGTGAAGCACTCCGGGCAACGCCCGGTCGTGTTGCCGGTCAGATCGTAACCGCACTGCATGCACACGATGCCGCGCGGATCGAAGACGGGGTGGTAACGGTACTTCTCCCATATGACGACCGTCCGCGCCCACCGGTCGCCCCATCGCCAGCCCTTGATCAGCGTGAACGCCAGGATCAGCGGCACCACCGGGATGAGCAGCACGAGATTGCGTTTGAACGAGCGGCCGAAGCCAATCGGCTCGCGCGTGATGGAGTCGACGGCCTGAACACCGGTCATGGCCTTGCCGAGTGAATGCCCGGTAAATCCGTCCTTGAGCAGGAACGTCAGTGGAAAGACGACGTACCCGAGCACCAGCGTGAACACATCGTGCGCGGGCGACGGCGCGCCGTTGCGCTGATCAACAACCACGCCAAGGAGCCACACCAAGCCCGCCGTGATGATGGTCCAGGCGACATAATCCACGATGTAGGCCCCTTGGCGCCGGCTGGCGAATCCGTTGCGGCACCTGGGGCATACGAGGACGTTGTTCAGCGGCTTGAGCTTGCGCGGGTTCACCGCCCGGCTGCACAAGGGGCACGTGGGAGCTTCGACGGCCATGAGCAAGTCCTCGGTATCCATGGTCGGAGTCGGTCAGCCGACACGCAGGGAGGTCAGCCCCGCGTCCGCTATAAGCCCGTGATTGTACGGTGCGTCCAGCGAACTGCACACGCCGGTTTGTGACCAGCTCCTGGCGCGCATATACTTAGGGGAACGCCTGGATGATCCGGCTCGGGAGGCATTGGCTGTGCACCTAACCGACCAGAATACCGAGACGACGCTTGCGCATTCGCAACCCGCCGCGAGTGTCGGCAACGGCACCAAGCTGCCACGGAAGCGCCGCGGGATCGCCAAGTTGCTGCTGGAGGAGCGCGCATTCCTTGCCCAGCAGGACGAGCTGCGCAAGAAGTATCCCGGCCAGTTCGTCGCCATTCACGAGGGGCGCGTCGTGGATGCCGATCCAGATGAGTTCGTGCTGGACGATAGGGTTGAGGAGATGTATCCGGACGAGGCAATCCTGATTCGGCCAACCGAATGGACTGAGCGAGCGGTTGAGATTTCTACGCCCTTCAGGGCCGGTGAGCGTTGATGCTAAGGCCACTGCGGCGGGGTATGCCGATTGTCGACGTGGTGTTCTTGAATCGTCGCCTGCAACTCGTCGGTGGGGCATGGGACGGTCTGATCGATACCGGAGCCGAACAGACCGCCATCCCTTGGAAGTGCCGGAAACTAAGCGGGGTTGCGCGGACACGGGACCTCACGACTCTCGGCGGCTTTGACCCGCGTGTGCCACGACGCAAGTATCCGACATACATCGTCGTTCTCAAGACGCCGTCGCTCGGCCCCGTCAAACTGAAAGTCATCGCCATCCCGCGGCGAAGGACCGTGCTCCTCGGTCGCGACTTCCTGAAGGGTCACGTGTTTGCCTACGACGGTCCGAACGGATGGTTCGGCCTGCGCCGCTCAGCGAGGGTAGGGAAGTCAGCCAAGAAGTTGTTCGACGAGTAACGGGGACCCCAAGACATCCAGATCGCGGCCGGGAATCCCCCGGCGTCATCACGGCATCCACAAGTACATGAACTGCGGCGTTGCCGCTCGCAGCCATTCGGGCAGGTCGAGGTGGATCAGGTTCACGTCGCCTGAGCCCGCGGCCGGCGCATGGGCGTAGTAGTTGGGTTTGTAGCCGAGCGGGCGGCGATAGGCCACCAGGCGGATCGACTTGGCGCCCGACTTCTGTTTGGCCAGGTCGACCGACTCGCGCATGTTGGCGATGCGGTCGATCAGGCCGGCGTCCAGGGCCTGCTGGGCGGTGTAGACGCGGCCGTCGGCCAGCGTGAGGATCTGCTCGCGCGTCAGCTTGGGCCGGCCAGCCACGACCACGTCGATGAACTGTTCGTGCATCTTGCCCACCATCGTGTGGAACAGCTCGCGCTGCTCGGGCGTCATCTCCTTGAAGGGCGAGCCGGCCGCTTTGTTCTCGCCGGAAGTGATCGCGTCGGCCTTGATGCCGAGTTTGTACATCGTGCCGGTCAAGTCGAACATCTGCATGATCACGCCGATGCTGCCGGTCACGCTGCTGCGCTGAGCGACGATCTCGTCGCAGGCGCAGGCGATGTAATAGCCGCCGCTGGCGGCCACATCCATCATGACGGCTACGACAGGCTTGCCCGTCTTCTTGCGGTAGCGCGTGATCTCGTCGTGCATCAGCTCGCTGGCGGTCACCGACCCGCCGGGCGAGTTGATGCGCAGGACCACGGCTTTGACCGATGCGTCCCGGCGGGCCATGTCGAGCTGCTCGGTCAGCAGGCTGACCGGATGCTCGCCCCGCCGCAGCAGGCCGGGCGCTTCCATGTTCAGGATGACGCCGTCGACGTCGATCAAGGCCACTTTGTCGGAAACGAACAGGCCGGGATCCTTGGAGAGCGTGTCCTCGACCAGCTCCCGGTTGCTGGAGACCGGTGTGATCAGGAAGCTGTCCGGCATGCAGCCAGCCAGGGCAGCGGACGCGCTCAGGACGGCCAGGAGGCGTGGGAGCATGGGCAAAGGAGTAAGAAGGCCAAGGGACACAGCGTCGCCTCGTCCTTTCCCTTCGACCCGTCGTCCCTTCGTCCCTCGGTCCCGTCGCGTCGTCGTTTTCATCACCTGCACCCCTTATACTCCTGTCCGAACGCCGGACGTCGAATGATCAAGCTGACACACGCACAATTTGAGGCTCTCGTCGACCAGGCGCTGGCCGAGGTGCCGGACGCCTTTCGCCCCTACCTCGACAACGTCGCCATCGTGATCGAGTCCAAACCCGACCGTCGCACCTGCCGGGAGATGGACATCGCCGATCCGCGCGAGCTGCTCGGGCTGTACCACGGCACGCCGCTGACCGAGCGGAGCGTCGAAGCGTCCAGCATGATGCCCGATCGAATCAGCGTGTACAAGGACAATATCGAGGCGGCGTGCTCGACGCGCGACGAGGTGATTGCAGAGATCCGCACCACCGTCCTGCACGAGATCGGCCACTTCTTCGGCCTGGACGAAGACGAGCTCGACGAGCTGGGCTACGGTTAAACGCCCACCGACGTCGATCCGGCGGGCTCACGGCGAAACGGGCTCGTCCGCCGATCGCCCGCCCAGCCCGTAGAACCCCGTCCCGTAGCCTCGGCCATGATCGTCGAGCCGGGCCGTTCCCCGGCCGGGGTCGAGACCCGCTTGCGCGCCGCTGCGTTCAGTCTGTCGCCCTTGCGTTGATCGTGATAGAATACGGACATGGATTGGCAACAGTGCATTGAGCGCGTGCCGAATGTCATGCTGGGCAAGCCGATCTTTCGCGGGACTCGCATCACGGTGGAATTCGTGCTGGAACGACTGGTTCAGGGCGCGCAGCCGGAGGACTTGGTGCGCAGCCATCCGCCGCTGACGCTCGATCACGTGCGGGCCGCACTGGCGTACGCCCTTTCCTCGGTGCGCCAGGACGAGCTGCTGCTCGGCACGCCATGAAGTTCCTGGCTGACGCGCACATCAGTGTCGAGATGGTCGCCATGCTGCGCGACTTGGGACACGATTGTCTTGAGTCCTCAGCCATCCCACCGCGCATGCCGGATGTCGACGTCCTCCGGATGGCGGCGGCGGAAGACCGGGTCTTGATCACGTCGGACAAAGATTTCGGGGAACTCGTTTTTGTCCATGCGATTCGCTGTCCGGGCGTCGTGCTCATTCGCGTCGCCTTAGCGGATGAAACCGACCGCGTAGCGCGTTTTCGTTCCGTCTGGCCTACGGTGCTGTCACGATTGCCGGGATCATTCGTGACGATCACAGCGTGGGGCGTCCGGGCGCGCCCGCTTCCATAGGCTCGTGCAAGTCGGTTGGTCGGCTGCTTCTGTGCAGAAATTGCGGGTGACTCAGGCGTGCCAATGCCCTCACGTGAGGGGGCAAAGCCCTTGGCTAATTTGGCTCCCCAACAGCTATCTGTTCGCGGTTGGGAGCCCCTTCGCAGATGGCGAGTTGGGCGAGGGCTTGGTCTTCGTCGAGACGGGTCATCAGGTAGCGGTGCTTGAACTGCTCGTTGGCCCGGCGATGGCGGCCGGCCAGTTTGGCGTCGAAGCGAGCGAGCGTTCCGCTCGGCAGCCGGCACGCTTCAATGCCGGCCAGTCGTCCGCTGGCCCGCTTGCCGGCGTATTCGACGTTGATCTCGGCCAACGCACGATCGACCCGGGCCGCCCAATCATCAGCTGCCTGACGGCCGATGTTCTCCAGGTACAGCCGGTAGCCGGGCGGCTGGCCCCAGCGCGGCGCGAGCACGAAGAGCGCTTCGAGCCTCAAGCTTCGAGCTTCAAGCTTCGAGGTTCCGTCAAGCTCCGAGCTGCCGGCAACAGAAGTACGTCCCAGGGCTTGGGGCTTGAAGCTGGAAGCTTGTAGCTTGAAGCTTGTAGTTCGAACCCGTTCGACGGCCAGGATGACTTGCCGTTCATTCAGCTTCTCGCCCGCGAGCGAACAGGTGTGCGCACCCTTGTGGAGAAACTCGATGATGGGCGTCGCGCCGCAGTAATCGACGACGCGGACGACATCGCCAATGTCATAGCGATAAAACCCGGCGGCCGTGGTCAGCAGGACGAAGTACTCGCGGCCGACCTCCAGCTCGTGACAGCGCAGCACAGTGGTCCCGGCGCGCCGGGCTGCCCCGGCCGCTCCGCCGCTTCCATCGGCCTCCTCGACCGGCACGAACTCAAAGAAGTTGCCCACCACATCCAGCCAGCCCGCCGCGGTCCCATCCTCGATGGGCACGCTGATGCGTCCCTCGCTGGCCAGCAGGCCGATGTCGCGCACCGGCGTCTCCCCGAAGTACTCCGGAAAATCATGCAGATACAGCCCCATCGTGCCGCCGGTCCAATTGGCCAGGAAGTTGAGCTGCCAATAGTTCTTGGGCAGCAGCCGTCCGGTCCGCTGGGCTACCTGGTCGAGGGCCGCGGCCGCCCGCGGATCGGCCCGAAGCCGACCCGTCAACCCGGCCCGAATCTCATCCGGCACGTCCACCACCTGGCTGAGTGTCCCGTCGCGGATATCGCGGATCAGGTCGGCCGCGAACCGGTCGGCCGTGCGGGCCAGGCCGAGCTGCGTCGCCGGACTGGCCGTCACACAGAAGGCCGGCTGGGCCGGCACGGCGAAGCGCATCGCGCAGTAGTAGCGGGCGGTCGCGTCAGGAATCCGGCCCACCTCGGCCGGCACAACATAATACCGCCGCACCAGCCGCGTCTGGGCCTCGGCCATCAGCCCTGAAATCGCCCCACAGGCCACACCCGCGGCGGTGTAGTGCTCATCCATGGGCGACGACATGCGCACGATCGGCCGCAGGAACGTGCCGGGATGATCGCGCATGGCCTTGATCCCGAACGCCTGCCAGCCGGCATGACAATCGTACAAGAACGCATCGGTGACGGGCACATACTTGGGCCGGTCAGCCGTGCCGCTGGTCATGGCGAACATGCGGACAGGCTGGCGACCGGCGCGCCGATGTTTCGTCGCTCCGGACCCCTGGCTGGCCCCGAACATGGCCGCCACATCCCCGGCCATGACCCGCTCGACATAGGGGGCCAGGTCCTCATAGCGCAGGATCGGCACACGCTCGGCGAACGCGCGATAGCCATCCACGCCGGCCAGCCCGAAGTCACGTCCAAAGGCCGAATCGACATTCCGCCGCACCTTCTCGAGCAGCACGCGCTCCTGCGTACGGACGGCGTCACGCACACCGGCCACCAGCCGGCGCCAATGCCGCCCGGCATAGACCTGAGTAAACGCCAGCAGAATTCGATCCGTCAGCGATCGCCGCATCATCTAGAAACTGGAGACTAGAAACTAGACCCTGAACTCTGCCCTCTGAACTCTGAACTCTGAACTCTGCACTCTGAACTCTGAACTCTGCACTCTGAACTCTGAACTCTGCACTCTGAACTCTGAACTCTGCACTCTGAACTCCGCCCTTTGAACTCTGCACTGCGACTCAGGACTCGTCGCCGCCCGCGTTGCCGGTATAGGCTCCTGGTTGCTCGTGGCGACCGACTTGCTTGGTCGCGAGCGGCGCCGTCCTAGCAACGAGCAACTAACAACGAGCAACTACTCGTCGCCGTAGACCGGCACGAACTCGGGCTCGCGAGCCGGGGCGTCCTCGGCCCGGACTCGACCCGACGGACGACCGTCCGGCTCAATGGCGAACTCGCGTGTCCAGAACTCGGCAAAGGCCGCCCCAAACTCGGTCAGTTCGTCTTCGGTAAAGTCCTCCGACCGCTTCTGTCCGATGGCCACGTCCTGCTGGATGACCTGATCGCCGCGGATGACGTCAAGCGTGCGCACCTGGCCTGGGGCGGTCGTGCGGATCATGTCCCGAAACTGATCAGCCCGAGGATTCGCCTGGGACGGCGGTTCGAGCGGCAGGCCATCGAGGGCGATGATCAGGTCGCCCGGCTCGAGTCCGGCCCGGGCGGCGGCCGAGCCGGGTACGACCGACAGCACCATGGCGGCACCCTGTCCGGCCGGCACGCGCGGATGAATGCTGCCGGGCGAGGCCTGAAAGCGGATGCCCAGGAAGCCAGACTGCGTGCGAAACTGGTGGCGGACGTGCGCGTTCTCGACCGCCTGGCGGATGCGCAGCCGCACCTCCAGGTCATCGGACCGGCGGTAGGCCTCGCGCAGCGTCGCAAAGGCCGCCGGCCCGAGCGCCTCGAGCGCCTGCGACGCCTGCCCGCGCTCCCGAAAGTCGACGCTCCCCAGCCGCCGCACCCACTCCACGACGCGCGCCTCCTCCTCCGGACTCAGCGGATGAGTCCCGAACGCCGCCAGGTCGGACTGGGCGCTGGGGTCTCCGGCGTCGCCTCCCGCCGCCGAACCGTCTTGCGGCGGCGAGCCGTGCGTCTCGGCGAGTCCCGGCGCGCCGGGATCCTCCGTCCCGCGAGCCGGACGGTCATCCGTCCGGTCGAATCCGGGCCGGGCACGGACCGGCTCCGGAAGATCTGCCGGCTGGCCCGAGCCGCGCCCCGCACCGGCGCCGCAGACCGCGAGCGCGGCCCAAAGCCCAAAGCGAACCGGCGCCCCGCGGACATGTACACATGACGCACTCACGCCACGATTATAAGGGCGTCGGGTGGGACATGGCCACGGGGACACGCTGCAAGCCCCAAATTGCCGCCAAGCGAGGGCAGCCGTCGCTTCGACTCACCGCACTAATTCCGGCACGGATTTGCGGAGCGGCCGGTGCGGCGGCCATAAATCGGTGAAATCCGCCGCTTGGGTATTCCCAGTTCGGGCCTAGAATGCTATACTTCGCGGCTCGCCTCCCACGTGGGGGGAGCGGGGTATTTCACAAGACACGAGATCAGGCTAATCGAAAGGGGCGGGTGTATGCTCAGCGGTCAGAAGGTCCTGCTTGGTTTGTCGGCCTGCGCTTTGTTCGGCATCGACCTGGCGGCGGCGCCGGCCCGTGGCCAGACGCTCGACACCGTGCGCGTCGCTTCCGGTTTGAATCGGCCCATCTACGCGACGGCGCCGCCGGGCGATACGACGCGGCTGTTCTTCCTGGAGAAACGCGGTCTCATTCGCATTCTCGACCTGACCGTCGAGCCGCCGGTCGTGCTGGGCACCAATTTCCTGAATATCGACTCGCTCGTGGTCAACATCGGCAGCAACAACGATGAGCGCGGGCTGCTGGGTCTGGCCTTCGACCCGGACTACGCCACCAACGGGTTCTTCTACGTCAACTACATCAACAACAGCAGCAACACGGTCATCGCGCGGTACACCGTGTCGGCTGACCCGAACGTGGCGAACGCGGCCAGCGCAGTGACCCTGTTTACCGTGACCCAGCCCAACGCCAACCACAACGGCGGATCGCTGCATTTCGGTCCGGACGGGTTCCTGTACGCTGCGCTCGGCGACGGCGGCGGGGGGTGCGACATTCAGACCACTGGCAATCCGCCGGTCGTGATCGACGAGAACAACGCCCAGGACACCAGTACGCTGCTCGGCAAGATGCTGCGGCTGGACGTCGACAATCCGCCGACGTACGTGGCGGCCGGGAACCCGTTCATCGGCGCCGGCAACCCGCTCGATCAGATCTGGTCGGTGGGCCTGCGGAATCCGTGGCAGTTCAGCTTCGACCAACTCAACGGCGACCTCTACATCGCCGACGTTGGGCAGAACCAGCGCGAGGAGATCAACTATCGCGCCGGCGGCGGCAGCGGCGCCGAGAACTACGGCTGGCGCTGCTGCGAGGGGCTCAACGACTCGAACATCTCGCTCTGCCCCGATTCGGCCGGGTGCGCGTTCATCACCAACTGTGCCCAGGCGACCGGGGCCTATGTGCCGCCGATTCACACCTACACGCATGCCACCGGCTTGTCGATTACCGGTGGCGTCGTCTATCGCGGTTCTGCGATCTGCGGTCTGCAGGGAACGTACTTCTTCGCCGACTACGCCTCGGCCCAGATTTTCTCAATGGTGGTCGTCGGCGGCACAGTGACGCAACTCACCAATCGCACGGCCGACTTGGCGCCCGGCGGCGGCCTTTCGATTGGCACGATCGCGGCGTTTGGTCAAGACGGCGCCGGCGAGGTGTACATTGTCGACCAGGGCGGTACGTCAGCGGGCGAGATCTACAAGATCGTGCCGGGGTCGGGAGCGCTGGTCAACGTCGCAACGGCAGTGCCGGCCGACGAGACGCTCGATCCACTTGACGACCAGAGCGCGGGTCAGCCGCAGGGACTCTCGCAGTTCGAGATCACGTTCGCCAGTTCGACGGCGCTGTGCGCCGGTCAGATAAGCATCGAGTGCAACGGCGGAACAGCCTGCCCGACGGTGGCGAGCGTCGCGGGCAGCGGCGCCGGGCCTTACACAGTGACGTTGAGTGGTCCGATCCCGCCGGGTTATTGCACCCGGTTCACGTTCGCCAATGCCAACGCCGGTGACTCGAATCCGTTGACCTATCGCTTCATGCCCGGCGATGCGAGCGGAAACTTGACGACGAACACACAGGACCTCCTGGCGCTCATTCAGGCGATTAACGCCGGTGCGCCCCCGGTCGAACTGTTCGACGTCAACCGCAGCGGAGTGGTGAACACGCAGGATCTGCTGCGGATCGTGCAGTTGCTCAACGGCGTCGATTCGACGCAACCGTGGAACGGCGTGTCGCTGGTCTGCCCATAGGACAGGTTCCGTCGATGCCGCCAAGCGATAAACAGCGCGGCGAGATAGGCAAGCATTCGACCCTGCGTCGTGATGTACCCTTGCGGTGCACTGCGGCGCAGGGTCGTTCATTTTGACGGTGGACAGGGTTCAGGGTTCAGGGTTTAGGAAGGGCGCTCCCGAGTTTTCGGCTCGGCGGTTCCGTAGCGCAGGCGTCCCGACGCGCAAGCGTTCTGTAGCGCAGGCGTCCCGCCTGCCCGTACCCCAGGCGTCCTCGCCTGGAATCCGACTCGCTCAGCGCCTCGATTCCCCGCGCCACGTCCTCCTCGCCGTAAACCCTTCCCCAGCCGATACCTAGCGATTTATCGCAATCTTAACGTGAAAACGATCGCTTCACTCCATTAGAATACCGGCAATTCAGGACGTAGGCAATCGCATTACAGGAGGAGAGGTGTGGCAGACCCAACCATGGCCTCTGAACGTTGCTCTGTGAACTTCGAACCTGCTCGCAACGCGTCGCTGCGCGCAAGCCGCGCGGGGGGGGCGCGATGAACCAGCAAGCCTGGCTTCACGCCGCCCGCGAGGCGCTTCGGCGGCCGGATTGGAGCGCGGGCGTCCCCGCCCGCACCTTGCAGCGCGCGCTTTCCAGGTCGCGCTGCGACGCATCGATGGACGATCGGCCGCCGGGCCAGGTGCATGGAA
>Ga0187892_10002900_pt1 | contig 32729 bp, 37 predicted proteins | sample MA1701073metaG_FD_139345 | JGI IMG/M metagenome (GOLD analysis project Ga0187892, IMG submission 139345) | Bio-ooze microbial communities from a basaltic lava cave in the Kipuka Kanohina Cave System on the Island of Hawaii, USA - MA170107-3 metaG ...
GAGCCGGGGCATGACCGTTCCCGGCTCGATGGCCTGAGGGTCGCGGATCCAGCGGACGAGATTCGCGCCATCGTTTTGGAGCGTGCCGGCGATGTACGGGCGGCGGCCGAAGCCGGCCAGCGATGGGCCAACCACGCCCCGCGCGCCTCGTACGCCAGGAATCTGGTGACACGCCCCGCACCCGTGCCGCTCCATCGCCTCGACGCCACGACGGGCATCACCGACGCGTGGGGGCTCCCGGGGTTGTTCGCCGCGGCATCCGAGCATGACGAGCGCCATGATCGCCAGAGCGAGCGCAGCAGCTCTCATGGCGCCTGCCGTCCGGCCACGGCGTTCGGCGCGGTCGGCCGCGGCGCCACCCAGGTGGCCACGAGCGCCAGCATGGCGGCCGCGTAGACCACGCCCGCCGGGATCCACATGATGAGCCCGGCCACGTGCTGATCCTCCAGCGGCGAAAGCCAACGCTGAGACGCGGCGTGGGAGGCGTACCACGGGCGTTCGGCCAGAGTGAGGAGCGCGCCCAGGATGGTCCCTTGCATCGCCATGGTGAAGAGATAGATCAGCCCGCCTCCCACGCCGAGCCGTCGCCGTCCTCGCTCCTGCAGCAGCAACGACCAGAAGGCCACGGCGCTCAGGAGGAACGTGGCGTGCTCGGCGGCGTGCAGGACGTCACTGGCCAGCGCGCGCTCATAGAGGGCCGGCACGTGCCAGGCCCACAGGACCGTCGCGTGCGCGGTCCATACGACGGCCGGATGGCTGACGATCCGCCGTCCCGGGATTCTGGCGATGAGCCGGGCGACCGGGCGGCGCAGCCGGCGTGGCAGCCGCTCGAGCACCGTGACGAGCGGGCGCCCCGCAGCGAGCAGCGGCGCGGCGATCAGCATCAGACCGAGATGCTGGAGCATGTGCGCCGTGAGCAGTTCTTCGGCGAGATGGTGGACGGGTGGCGCCAGGACCCCGCCGAGCGCGAGAGCCGCTGCCCCGAGGGCGAGCAGCCGTCGCGTCCGGCGGGCCCTCAGGAGGACACCGCGCATAGCGGCACCAGGAGCGGGATGAGTCCGCCCAGTGCGATCAGGACGGCGAACAACGCCGCAAGGCCGGTGCCGACGGCGAGCGCGAAGCGCATGGGCTCGCCGGGCCCGGACAAGGCGGCCGGCGGCGCCGCCGCCGAGCGGCGCGCGCGATGGGCCGCAACGCCGGTGGCCACCGCGACCGCCCCGCAGACCGCCGTGATGGCGCCCAGCAGCAGCCCGGTACCACCCCAGCCCGTGGCACAGCCGAGCGTCACCACCGCGTAGCTCGCCAGCAGGTGCACGGCCCACGCGAGGCCGCCGCCGAGGAGCGCCGCCATCACCCAGCGCGCGCGCCCGTCGCGCTTCACCACAGCAGCGGCCCCAGATGTACCGTGGCCAGCACGACAAGGCCGCTGCCGACGGTGAAGTAGCTGACCAGCGCGGCGTTGAGAGCCACCGCCATGCCGCGGATGTCGCCCGGCGCCCGCCACGCCCACAGCGTGGCCACGCCGAGGAGCACGAGCACGAGCCCGCCGATGACCCACTGGAAGCCGAGCAGGGCGAACACGATCGAGTCGACCGCGTCGCGGGTGGGAGAAACGTCGCTGCCGGTGAGAGTCGCCGCCGTCATCACGATGACGGCGAGGTGGGCAGCGCCGGCTCCGGCCAGAGCGTGACGGGTCGCCCGGCGCAGGCCCCGGGTGCTCGCGGCAGTCGCGGCCCGTGTCAGGCCGGCGGCCACGAGCAAGACGGCCGCCGCGGCCACCGCTCCCGCGCCGCCGCTGGGTCGAGGTGTCAGACGGCCCGCGGCCAGGTACCCATAGCTGGCCAGGAGCGTGGCCAGCGCAGTGGCCAGGATGAGCACGAGCACCACAGCTCCCCACCAGCCGTTGGATCGCGGACCCGCAATGGCCAGGGATAGCCGATCCTGCCGCGGCGCCACGCCGACCTCCTCGATGGCGAGGCGCTCGGTCGCCTGCGGCCAGAACCACGCCGTGAGCGCGCCGGCGCCCACGATCGCGCCCGCCGCCGCGAGGCCCGTGCTGTCGAGGAGGGCGGCGGCGAAGAGCAGGGTGAAGCCTACGGCCAGTGTGAAGGGAGCCAGGCTGGGGCCGGGCAAGTGCACGAGGGCCAATGGGCGAGCGTCGAGCGCGCTCACCACGAGACCGCCGCGCCAGCGCGTCGGCGCCGTGTCGAGCGGGGCCAGCAGGCGCGCCGTCGCCTCGTCGACCGGCGTGAGCGTGGGCTGCTCCCACAGCGGGTGTCGGCTCGCCACCACGGGCAGCCGAGGGAACTGGGCTTCCGCCGGGGGAGACGTCTCCGACCATTCGAGCGTGTCGCCGCTCCAGGGGTTGGGCCCCGCCGGCGGCCCGGCCCGGAGACTCCAGGCGACGTTGACCAGGAACAGGCCGACGCCGGCCGCGAAGCCGAAAGCGCCGAGGCTGGTGACCAGGTTGAACGGCTCCCAGCCGAGCCCGGAAGGGTAGGTGAAGACCCGGCGCGGCATGCCCAGCAGCCCGACGACGTGCATCGGGAAGAAGGTGATGTTGAAGAAGACGAACATCGTCCAGAAGTTCCAGCAGCCGAGCCGCTCGCTCAAGCGGCGGCCCGTCATCTTGGGCAGCCAGTAGTAGAGGCCGCCGAACAGGGGGAAGATGACGCCGCCGATCAGCACGTAATGGAAGTGGCCGACGACGAAGTAGCTGTCGTGCGCCTGCCAGTTGAACGGCACGACGGCCAGCATGACGCCGGTGAGGCCGCCGAGGGTGAAGATGGCGATGAAGCCGGCCACGAACAGCAGCGCGACGCTCCACACCGGGCGGCCGGTCCACAGCGTGGCGATCCAGCCCACGACCTGCACGCCGTTGGGCACCGCGATCATGAGGCTGGCGGCGGTGAAGAAGCCCATGGCCACCGGCGACAGGCCCGTCGTGAACATGTGGTGTACCCAGAGCCCGAAGCTCAGGAAGGCGGTGGCCACGACGGCGAGCACCATGAGGGGGTAGCCCACGAGGGGCCGCCGGGCGAAGGTCTGGACGACGTGGGCGACGACGCCGGCGGCCGGCACGAACATGATGTAGACCTCGGGGTGGCCGAACACCCAGAACAGGTGCTGCCAGAGCAGGGGCTTGCCCCCCGCGTCGGGATCGAAGAAGCGCGTGAGCCCTTTCCGGTCCAACTCGAGCATGGCCGTGCCCACGATGAGCGGCGTGAAGGCGAAGACGATCATGAGGGCGGTGGCCAGCATCGCCCACGCGAACAGCGGCAGGCGGTCCAGGCGCATGCCGGGCGCACGCATGCGAAGGATACCGACGATCAGCTCGGCAGCGGCACCGAGGGCGGCCACCTCGGCCACGCTGAGCCCGATGTCCCAGAAGTCGAGGGCCAGGCCCGGGGAGTAGCGCGGCCCGGTCAGCGGCAGATAGGCGAACCACCCGCCGTCCGGCACCGCGCCCACCAGGAAGCTCGCGTAGAGAAAGAGGCCGCCGAAGAGATAGGTCCAGTAGCTCAGCGCGGTCAGCCGCGGGAAGGGCAGGTCGCGGGTGCCGAGCAACAGGGGCAACAGGTAGTTGGCGATGGCCTCGACGAAGGGGATGACGAAGAGAAACATCATCGTCGTCCCGTGCATGGTGAAGAGCTGGTTGTAGCGGGCGGCGTCGAGCACGGTGCCGTCGGAGGTCGCCAGCTGCAGGCGCAGCACGAGCGCCTGAAGGCCGCCGAGAAGGAAGAAGGCAAAGGCTGTGATCATGTAGCGGTGGGCGAGCGGGATGTTCTGGACCGTGCGCAGGTAGCCGAGCACTCCGCGCGGATCCGTCCAAACCGCCTCGAACGCACGGCGTCGCGGCGCGGGCGCCGCGGCCGAACGTTCAGCGGAGAGCGTGGACATAGGCGAGGATCGCGTGAAACTCGTCCGCGGGCAGGGCGGTCCGTGGCATGCGGTTGCCGGGCTTGAGGCTCTGCGGGTCGGCGATCCAGCCGGCCAACGCGCCCTTCGAGTTCTTCAGGACGCCGGCGGCGAGGGTCCGGCGGCTCGCCACGTGTGTCAGGTCCGGTCCTGTGCGGCCGAAGAACGCGAGAGGGCTGCCTCGAACGGTGTGGCAGAAGGCGCATCCGCGATCCAGGAAGAGCCGCTCGCCCCGCTGGGCCTGCTCATCGGCGGGCGGTGCCGCCGGCCGGCGTTGCGCCTCCAGCCAGGCGGCGAACTCGCCGGCCGTCTGGGCCACCACGGACAAGGCCATCTGCGCGTGTTGCACGCCGCAATATTCGGCGCACTGCCCCCGGTAGACGCCGGCTCGGTCGGCTTGCAGCCAGGTGACGTTGGTGGTGCCGGGAATGAGGTCGAGCTTGCCCTGCAGAGCCGGAACCCAGAGGCTGTGGATCACGTCGCGCGCGTGCAGGCGGAGCGCGATACGCCGGCCGACCGGGATATGGAGCTCGTTGGCGGTGCGGAGTGGCGGGTCGCCGCCGTAGTCAAACTCCCACCACCACTGGTGCGCGGTCACGTCGACGGTCAGTGTGTCGGGCGTCGGGGCCGGCAGCAGGTCGGCCAGGACGTACAGCGTGACGACGAGGAAGACGCCAAGGATGAGAACGGGCGCGATCACGCCGGCACCGATGACCGACACGAGCGCCCAGCGGTCTGCACGGGGGAAGGCTGGATCCGGCGGCGGCCCCGGCGGCCGGCGGCGCAGCGCGACCAGGAGCGCACCGATCACCGCGAGGTACACACCGGCCAGCACCGCGAGCAGGAACCAGGTGAGCGTCGCGATGCTGCCCGCACCCGGACCGGCTGACGCGAGCGTCGAGGTCAACCGGTCCGGCGACGTCGCCGCTCAGCGTCCTCGCTGGCGGAAGTCGATCGGCTCGGCAGGGTCGACTTGCCGGCGTTCGATTCCGTCGCCCGAGTGGCGCGCCGGCGGATGGCGACGATTGCGCTGCCGACGACGAGGGCGAGAGCGATGAGGGCGAAGGCGATGGGCGCGATCAGCGCTTCGAACACACAGACCAATCATGCACGGGCGGTGCCACCGACGCTGTTCCCCCGGGTCGCTGGCACGCGCCTGGCTTGTACTGCACCGATAGCGTGCGAACGCGGCCGGGATTCCAGGCCGCCTGGAGGTCTGCGCACCGCCGTGCAGGCGCCCGATGGAACTGTTCGCTGAGGTCGATTGGGTGCGGGTCCTGCTCCCGCACACGCCGCTGGCCGAGACGGTCGTGCGTGGGGCGCTGACCTATTTTGCGTTGTTTGCGCTCCTGCGCCTGACCTCCAAGCGCGAGGCGGCGGGAGCGAGCATCTCCACCCTCCTGGTCGTCGTCCTCATCGCCGACGCCGCTCAGAACGCGATGGCCGACGACTACACGTCGATCGCCGACGGCGTGTTGCTGGTGGCGACGGTCCTGGGCTGCAGCTTCTTGCTGGACTGGCTAGGCAGCCGATTTCCCAGTTTCCGCACGCTCACGCATCCACCCCCGCTGCTCGTCGTCCAGCAGGGCCGGCTCCTGCGCCGGAACATGCGTCGCGAGATGATGAGCGAGGAGGAGTTGTGGTCGCAACTGCGGGAGCATGGCGTCCGTGCGCTGGACGAGGTGGACAAGGCCTACATCGAGGGGGATGGCCGGATCAGCGTGCTGAAACGACGGGGCAGTCGCGGTGGTGAGGGATCACGGGCTGAGCCCGGTTCTCGGGGCCCAGTTCGGTAGGCCAGCCTCGGGGTCGCCGAACGCCGGTCTCACCTCCGCGCGGCGGGGGTTGTCGACGCCTCCGGCCGCGTCTTGATCCCGAAGCTCCGCACGGCCCAGACATAGAGCCATCGCAGGTGACGGCTGAGAAAGATCGTGACCCGCCCCAGCCAGGTGATCACGACCTCTCGCCGACGGCGCCCTACGGCGCGCACGATGAGACCGGCAGCCCGCTCGGGGCTGATACGGGTCCACGCCGGAGCGCGGCGAAGCGTTCCGGGATGGCGTTGTCCGAGGTTGTCCACCTCATGGATCTCGGTGTCCACGAACCCCGGGCTGACCAGCGTGACCGACACGTCCGGCCGCAACTCGAAATCCAGCGATTCCGCCAACGCGCGGACGGCGAACTTGCTCATGGCGTACGGTGAGGCGCCCGGCATTGCCACGTGACCGCTGACGCTGCCGATGACGACGAGGCGCCCGCGGGTCCGGCGCAGCTCGGCCAGGCCCGAGTAGATGGTCCGGAGCACGCCGAAGACGTTCGTCTCGAACTGACGGCGGTAGTCCTCGAGGGTCAGGCGCTCCAGCAGGCCGACCACGCCGAACCCGGCGTTGGCGACGAGCACGTCGAGCCGGCCGAACTCGGCCACGGTGCGGGCGACCGCGCGGTCCAAGTCGCCGTCCTTCATAACGTCGCACGGCACCACCAGGGCGCGCCGGCCCGCCGCCCGCACATCGGCGGCCACGGCCTCCAGCCGGTCCACGCGCCGGGCCGCCAGCGCCACCTCGGCACCCTGACGGGCGAACTCGCGCGCCAGGGCGGCGCCGATTCCCGACGAGGCGCCGGTGATGAACGCGACCTGCCCGGCGAAGCGCCCCACAAGTTCCGGATCATGGCGGTCCGGGCCTCGATCGTCAACTCGGTCGTGCGTCAGTTTCAAACTGACGCTCCCGGCTAGGCAGCGCCAGTAAGATGGTCGGACTCTACGTCTTCGTGAAGGCGGCCTCGGCGCGCGCCGCCCAAAATTCCATCCCGAGCGCGCGGTAGATCGAAGTTGCCGCCGACAGATGCTCGGCGGCGCGGTGGCGGTTGTCGGGTGCCCAGGCGCGAGCCAGCGCGGCGTGGCAGTGCGCGGCCTCCGGGCGGGTGCCGAGAGTCTGCGCCAGCCGCAACGCCGGCTCGAGTTGCTCGCGAGCCTGCGGGTGTCCCTCGGGGGCGGCGCCGAGCAGCACTTCGGCCTCGAGCCGGCGCAGCGGAGCCTCATACCCGCGGGCCTCCCGCTCGGCCACCAGGGCCAGCCCTCGCGTGATCTCTTCACGGGCCTCCACTGGCCGGCCGGACGCCAGGTAAGCGGTGGCGGTCACGGTGCCGTAGCGGGTCCACTGCGTAATGAACGATCCGACCCTCCGCTCGAGGGCGCGCTGCAGATGCTCGCGGCCTGGCTCGGCCTTTCCCAGGAGCGCGACGGCCAGCGCCAGATAGAGCGAGTTGGCCACGATGCCCTGGGTCAAGTCGTGCTCATGGCCGATGGCCAGCCCGCGTTCGAGCATCGGCACCGCCGCCGTCAGGTCTCCGCGGCCGATGTGAACGTAGCCCAGGTAGGCGCTGGCGATCGACATGCTGGACGCGTGGCGGATCTCGTCGGCCATCCGGAGCCCCTCGGTGGCTGAGGCGAGGGCCGCGTCGAGCTGGCCGACCGCGCTCTGAACCTCGGATCGCCAGCAGCAGAGGCTCACATAGATGGGGAATACCAGGCCCGGCTCCTCGGCGGAGTCTCCGGGTGAGCCGAAGAGGGCGATGCCTTCGCCGAACTCTCCTATCGCCTCCTGAAAGCGACCGAGGTCGCGACAGCAGAGCCCCGCGATGAACTGCGCGTAGCTGCGCGTCCGGAGGTCGGTGGAGGCCGCGCGGGCGAACGCTTCGCGCGCCTTCTCGATGGCCGACGCGAACGTTCCCGGAATGAGGCCAGTCACCGCCATCGCCTGCGCCTGGCGAACCTGGACCTTGGCCAGCCGCGGCCCATCGTCGAGCGCACGGGCCAGCGCCTCGGCCTTCTCGCCGAGCTGAGGTAGCCCCTCGAGTTGCCCGTTGGAGATTCGGGTGACCCACGCCTCCAGATACGCGTCGAGCTTGAAGGTAGGATCAGCGCGCTCGCCGAGCCGCTCCAACGCTTCGATGGCCGCGTCGTAGAACGAGCCGCCGACCCTCATGCGGCCTTGGGCCAGTGCCGTCTCTCCCGCCTGGTAGAGGTAGCGCGCGGCCTGCTCCCACATCTCGCCGCGGACGGCATGGTGGGCAAGCAGCTCGATGTGCCCAGGCCCCCGGGAAGAGCCGCGCTGCTCGAGCGCGCCGAGCACTCGCTCGTGGAGGATGCGCCGTCGCTCGCGCAGCAGCGTCTGGTAGGCGACCTCCAGCGTCAGCGCGTGCTTGAAGGTGTACTCGGCCTCGGGGAACAGGCTCGCCTCGTAAAGGAATTCGGCAGCCTGCAGTTGGGCCAGGCCTCCCCGAAGCTCGTCCGGGGTCCGCTCGGCGATGGCCTCGAGAAGCCCGAACGGCACGTCCTTGCCCACCACGGCGGCCTCCTGCAGCAGGTGCTTGACGGGCAAGGGCAGGCGGTCGATCCGAGCCGCCAGCACCGCCTGGACCGTCGCCGGCACCTGGACGGTTTCCACCGGGCGGCCGAGCCGGAAAGCGCCTCGCCCGCCGGTGATGATGCCCGTTTCGGCCAGCGTGCGGACGGTCTCCTCCAGAAAGAAGGGATTGCCCTCGGTGCGCTCGATCAATACCCGGCGGAGCGGGTCGAGCGCCGGATCGCTCCCGAGGAGAATCTCCAGCAGCTCCGCCGCGCTGCCCTTGGACAGCGGGTCGATGCGAAGTTGCGTGTAGTACGTCTTGCTTCCCCACCCGTGTTGGTACTCCGGCCGGTAGTTGACCAACAGCAGCATCCGCGCCGTGGGGAGGCTCTCGACCAGACTGTCCAACAGCGTCTGAGTTTCGGAGTCGATCCAGTGCAGGTCCTCGAACACGACCAGGAGAGGTTGGATCTGGCTCTCACGGACCAGGATGCGCTTTACGGCGTCGTGTGTCCGCTGGCGGCGCACGGAGGGATCCAGGGCGTCCCACTGCGGGTCCTCCATCACCGCCCCGAGGAGCGTGAGGACGGCCGGCAAGACAGGCTTGAGGCTCTCGTCCAGCGTCACGAGTTTCCCCGTCAGCTTCTCACGCACGGTCCGGGGATCGTCGTGCTCCTCGATCCGGAAGTATGCCCGGAGAAGCTCGATGACGGGCAGGTAGGAGGCGGCCCGTCCGTACGAGACCGAGGTGCTCTCCAGAATCCGCCAGGCTTCGGTGCGGTGTGAATGGGTGAATTCCCAGAAGAGCCGCGACTTGCCGACGCCCGCCTCGCCCACCACGGCCACGACGTGGCCGTGCCCGCCCTGGACGCGGGCGAGCACCTGGCGAAGCTGCTCCATCTCGGAGTCGCGTCCCACGAAGCGCGAGAGCCCGCGGGCGGCGGTGGCATGCAGCCGCGAGCGCGCGGTGGCGGCACCCGTGACTTCGTAGACCTCCAGGGGCGCCTCGAGCCCCTTGACCGGACGGGGGCCGAGGGGCTTGACCGTCACGTAGCCCTCGACCAGGCGGAGGGTGTCGGGCGTGGCCAGGATGGAGCCCGGCATGGCCATCTGCTCCATGCGCGCGGCCAGGTGCGTCGTCTGGCCGACCGCCGTGTAGTCCATGTGGAGGTCGCTGCCGATGGAGCGCACGACCACTTCGCCCGAGTTCAAGCCCACGCGGATGTGAACCGGGACACCGACGGTCCGGTGCAGCTCTTCGGCGTACCGCCTGACCGTCTCCTGCATCCGGAGCGCGCCGTAGCACGCGCGGACGGCGTGATCTTCGTGGGCCAGCGGCGCCCCGAAGAGCGCCATGATGCCGTCGCCCATCACCTGGTTCACCGTGCCGTCGTAGCGATGGACGGCGTCAATCATCCGCTCCAGGATCGGGTCGAGGAGCCGCCGGGCCTCCTCGGGATCCCGGTCGGCCAGGAGCTCCATGGAGCTCTTGAGATCGGCGAAGAGCACGGTCACGTGCTTGCGCTCGCCCTCCAGGCTCTCGCGCGACATGAGGATCTTCTCGGCGAGATGCTTCGGGGTATAGGCGAAGGGAGACGAAAAGCGCGCCGCCGGCGGAGTCTCGCTCGTCCGCTGGCCGCACTCGGGGCAGAACTTGGCGGCTGCCGGGAGCGCGGCGCCGCACGTGGGGCAGGCGGCCGGCAGGCCCGCCCCGCACTCCGGGCAGAACTTCGCGCGCGGCGGAGCCTCGGCCTGGCAGCGCGGACAGTGCATTCCGCATCTCCTAGCATTGCCGCCGAGCACTTGACAAGGGCCGGCGCGAAGCCGAGAGTTCCGCGAGGAGGTGCCGGTCATGGCCGACCACATTTCCAGCGGAGCGGTCCACCATTTCCGTCTCACCGTCAGCGACGTGGACCGGGCGTGTGACTTCTACACGAAGGTCCTCGGCTTCCGTAAGGTCATGGACCTCAACCCGGGGGCGTTCCTGACCAACGGGACGATCGGCCTGGGTCTCGGCCCGAGCCCCGACCCGAGCCGGCGCGGCAGGGGGGACCGGTTCGACGAGAACCGCGTGGGCCTCGATCATCTGAGCTTCGGCGTCCCCTCGCGCCAGGCGCTGGAGGAGGCTGTGCGGGTCCTCGACAAGCACGGCGTGCAGCACGGCGAAATCAAGGACCTCGGCACGGACTTCGGGATCTACATCGTCGCCTTCCGGGATCCCGACAATGTCCAACTCGAGCTGAGCGCGCCCTATCAGGGGAGATAGCAGCCCGGACGAGCCGACCGCTCCCGCTCGGGCGGTGGCCCAGCCGCCCGAGGGGAGCGATCAGAGAGCAGCGCTTAGCGGAGGAACGTCAGGTCGAGGCGGACGTTATCGCCCTTGCGGAGCTGGGCGGCCAGCTCGGGCGGCACTCTCACCTCGAAGCTGCCCCCGTCAGTCTTGACCTTGATCTCTCCGCGAGAGACGTCGGTCACGCTGCCGTAGATCGTCTGCTGCGAGGTCGCCGGTGACGCGCCGGGCGCGATAACGACCGTACCCGGGGCCGGCACCTGAGCCGTCGCCGTGGGCGCCACCGTCACGGCCTCGCCCGAGCGGATGATGACCGCCTGACCGGGCTGCAGTGTCCCCAGAGGGACTGGCTGGTTGTTGACCAGGAGCACGGTGTTCGGGGTCACCCGGAAGGCCTGGTTGTTGTCCAGGATGATGACCTGAGTGCCGGGGTCCACTCGCACGACCCGCCCCGTGACGTCGACCGTGGTCTGGGCGAACGCTGTCGTGGCCGTGAGCGCCAGCGCCCCGGCAAGGATCGCCAGTCGGTTACACATATGTGTTGCCCCCTTTCCAGAGATTCAGGGCCTCAGGAGGGAGCAAGGTCGTTGCCACCGACTACCTCCGCGCAACATTTTCATCGCCTTGTCTTCTGTGCCCTTGGATCGCTGTCCGCCCCCCGGCGGGCTACCGTAGCGGGTTGACGGTCTGCCAGGCGGCGACGAACTGCTGCACTTTGGCCCGCACGGCGTCCCGCACGGTGCCGAGGTGCGCGGCGTCGACCACGCCGGCCTGGCGGTTCTCGCTCCAGGTGATGGCGTACGACTCGATCGCGCGGTCCCGTATCAGGCGGATGTGTTGCCGCAGGGTGAGGTCCACGGAGTACACGTAGCGCGCCGGCGCCTCGCGCAACAGCTCGTCCACGACGACGTGGACCGCCCCGAGCCTCGCCAGCGTGACGCGCTCATTGGGGGTGTCGATCGCGAAGGCCGGCCCGCCCAGGGCCAGGACGAGCCCGGCGGCCAAGGGGATCGCGAAACGACTCATCGCGGCTGACAGATAGCGCCGCCCGGGCGGCGGGTCAAGGCCGCGCGCCACGATGGCCCGGCGTGCCGGGCTCCGGCGGGGGGCTCGGTTGACGACCTATCGTCAGCGGCGCTAGAGTCGGCGCCGGCAACCCGCCGTTCGAGGCTGGTCATGGAGAGCCGCACAGTGCCGGGGCAGGAAGGGCCATCGCCGAAGAGTTACGCCACGGCGGTGATCCTGTCGAGCGTCGTGGGGTTCGTGGGCGGGCACCACTTCTACCTGGGGCGATGGGTGGAGGGATTGCTCGACCTGGGGCTGTCGATCGCCTGGATCTACTGCTTCGCCCGGGAAGAGATGGTCCTGGGTTTCGTCTTTCTCGTCGCCGATTTCGGTCACGCCCTCATCGTGACCATCATGCTGCTCACGGGGAACTTTCGAGACGGAGACGGCCGTCGCGTGTGCTACCCGGGCCAGCAGCTGAGGGCCCGGCGAGGCTAGAGCGCCGGAGAGGGGGAAGACATGGCCAGCAGAGTGAGCGAGACGGGGCCGGTCAGCCGGGTGAGCGAAAAGGGCTTCGTGCCGACCGTACTGCTGTGCTTCTTTCTCGGCGTCCTCGGCGTCCATCGGTTCTATGTGGGAAAGATCGGGACGGGAATCCTGCAGCTCGTCACGCTGGGGGGCTTCGGCGTCTGGGCCCTCATCGACTTCATCATGATCGTCGTCGGCAAATTCCGGGACGGCAACGGGCTCCTGATCAAGGCCCAATGACGCCGCGGGCCTCCCTGGGCGACCGGGCGCTCGGCCAGCTGGTCGACGGCCTGATCGTCCTCGGCCTGTTCTTTTTCGTCGGAATGCTGCTGGCCGACCGGTTCGGCGGGATGACGGCGCAAGGGTTCGAGCTGACCGGGCTCCCCGCACTCATCCTGTTCGGGATTCTCGGGGCAGTCATGCTCGCGTACTTCATCGTGTGCGAGGCGCTGTTCGGGGTGACCCTCGGCAAGGTGGTGGCGGAGATCCGAGTGACCACCGAAGACGGCCGGCCGATCGGGTTCCGCGCCTCGCTCATCCGCAACCTCATGCGCCTCGTCGATGGCCTCGCCGGTTACCTGGTCGCGGCCTTCAGCGTGATCCTGACGAGCCGTGGCCTCCGCCTCGGGGACCTGGCCGCGGGCACGATCGTGACCCGGCGCGAGGCCGGGCGCGCGACGCGCGCCGGCGCGCTCGCGGCCGCGCTCGTCGTAGCGATCGGCGGCATCGTGGGTGGATTCGCCTCGAGGAGCTCGCCCCCGGCACCGGGGACGCCGCGTGAAGGCGCCCCACTGGCCGCCACCCTGGCCCGGAGCGTGACCGCCGACCATCAACCGGTCGAACCGACGACGACGTTCTCTCCCGAGGACCCCTCCATCAACGTGGCGTTCAAGGTGACGAACGTCCCGCCGGGGTCGCGGCTAAAGGCCGTGTGGACGGCCGTGGACATCGGAGACGCGGCGCCACCGAATCTGGAGCTGGACGAGAGCGTCCTCGTCGTGACCGGGTCGGCGCCCGGCACCTTCCGCCTCAGTCGCGGGCCCCGACCCTGGCCCGCCGGCGACTACCGGGTGGACCTCTATCTGGACGACGAGCTCGTCACCACCCTGGCCTACAAGGTATCGCGATGACTCACCCCGAGGGACGGAGAGAAACACATGACCCTGACTGAACGCGTGAAGAACATCCTGGCGCAGCCGCGCCAGGAGTGGGACGTCATCGCTCGTGAGCTATCCAGCGTGGGGGAGATCTACAAGTCGTACGTCATCCCGCTGGCCGCCATCGGGCCCGTGGCCTCGGTCATCGGTCTCTCGGTGATCGGCTTCGGTGTGCCGACGGTGGGGCGCTACCGCGTGCCCATCGGCGCCTCGATCGTGCAGGCCATCGTGACGTTCGCCTTGAGCCTGGCGGCCGTCTACGTGCTCGCGCTGATCATCGACGCCCTGGCCCCGACCTTCTCGGGCCAGAAGAACCAGGTCCAGGCCTTCAAGCTGGCGGCCTACTCGAGCACGGCCGCCTGGCTCGCCGGCATCTTCGGCCTGATCCCGGCCCTGGGGTTCCTGGCCATCCTGGGCCTCTACAGCCTCTATCTTCTCTATGTAGGCGTTCCCGTTCTCATGAAGGTGCCCGAGTCGAAGGTCATGGGATATACGGTGGCCGTGATCATCGCGGCCATCGTCCTCTTTGTCTTGGTCGCTGTGGTCGGCGGGATGATGCTTCCCGCGCCGACGTTCCGATGAGACGCGGCCGGCAGTCCAGCGCAGGGGGAGATTCCGGGAGGCGAGCCGCCCTGGCCCTCGTCATGGCCCTCGCGGTGCTGGTCTCGGCGACTACCATCGGTTCGGCCGGCGCCCAGACGCTCGTCCTGGTCACTCCCGAAGAGGCGCGTCTGCCCGATGCCCCCATCGAGCTCCCGGCCGAGCCGGGCGCAACTCTGGGGCCCTCCCGGAAGGGAACGGAGGCCCTGGAGGTGGGCCCCAGGATTCTGGTGATCAAGCCGACTGAAGGGTTCGCCGTGACGGGACCGCTCGATATCGAGGTCCAGTTTCAGCCGCAGGATGATGCGGCTGTCGATCTCGCGACCCTGGAGGTCAAGTACGTCAAGCTTGTGAGCATCGACATCACCGACCGGGTCCGACCGTATGCCTCGCCAGAGGGCATCCGAGTGGAGCGCGTGTCGTTTCCCAGAGGAAAGCACACGATCCGGATCTCCATCGCCGATACCCGCGGGGCCCTGACCTCGCGGATCTTGAGCGTGACGATCCAGTAAGAGGACCGCCTGCCTGATCAGGTGGCCGCGGCCATTGACAATTGGGCGGGGCCGCCTAAAGTACTCCCCCACGTAGAGAGAGTAGAGAGAGAGGAGGTCATAGATATGACTCGCACCCCTCTGACCCGGATCCTCGCGGGCGCGGCGCTGACTGTTGTCGCCGGTTGCGGCGGCCAAGTGCCGAACATTCCCGGCAGCATCGGCACCATCGGGACGTTGGGCAAGGCGGTCGTCGACCGACCGAGCTTCACCGAGCAGGACGAGGCCCGCATGGCCCAGGAAAACGCCCGCAAGTTCGAGGCCCAGGCCAAGATGTGGGAGCAGCCCCTGCTGGAGGATTACCTCACGCAGATTGGGCAGCGCGTCGTCGCAGTCGCCAGGCCCCGGCCGTTCCCCTACCGGTTTCGGATCGTCGCCGACCCCAGCGTCAACGCTTTCACGTTCGGCGGCGGCCTGGTCTACTTCCACGCCGGCCTCCTGGCCCGGATGGAGAACGAGGCGCAGGTGGCCATGGTGATGGCCCACGAGATCGCCCACGTGACCGAGAGCCACGTGACGAAGGGGATCGAGGGACGGTACGGGCTGCAGCTGCTCGGTCAGCTCGCCGGCACCGCTGCGGGCGCGAGCGGCGTGATCCCCGCCGCGGCGCTCGGGAAGGCCTACGAGTACACGATGAGCGCCGCGATCAGCGGCCACGGCCGGAGCCGGGAGGGTGAGGCCGACGAGGTCGGCCTGGACTACCTGGTCAAAGCCGGCTGGGACCCGCGGGAGGCGCCCCGGACGTTCGAGGTGCTGCTCAAGGAGTACGGCGATCCGAAGCCGCTGCAGCATTTCTTCTACGGCAGCCACCCGACCAACGCGGCGCGGATCCAGCACACGACCCAGTTGGTGCAGACGAAGTACGCCCGGGACGTGGCCGAGCGCCAGCTCACCGTCAACACGCAGGAGTTCACGCGCCTGACGAAGGATCTGGTGGTCGCCACGGCCAAGTTCGACTACGACGCCAAGCGCTTCAACACCGCGGCGGCGCTGTTCCAGAAGGCGCTGCGGACCGACGCCAAGGATCCCGTGCCCCACCACTACCTGGGCAAGATCGCGCTGGAGACCGGCAGCGATGCGGGCGCCGTGGACCGGGCCATCGGCCACTTGAACGACGCGATCCAGGCCAAGGCCGAGTACGCTCCTGCCTACCGGGAACTGGGGCTGGCGTACTACCGGAAGCGGGATCGGACCAAGGCCATCGAGTCCTTCGAGCGCTACCTGGCGCTCGACCCGAAGGCCAGGGACGCCGCAAAGATCCGCGCCTCCATCGCCGAGCTCAAGCGCGACTAGAACCGGGTTCTGACGCCGCGGTGAGGAAGTCATCGTGAGACGGCGGCCGAAGTCCTTCGTCGGGCTGGCCAAGCGATCGTTCGCCTTCTGGTTCGGCGGCATCTGGCTTGTCTGCGGGGCGCCGTTCCTCATCGTCGGGGTCTACGTCGGGATCGACACGATCCGCCAACAGCAGCAGTTCCAGAAGGAGGCGCAGGTCACCCAGGGCATGGTGCTGACGAAGCGGATCAGCCGCAGCAAGGACAGCACGAGCTACTGGGTAGGCTACCGCTTCAACGCGCCTGACGGTGGCGTCGTGAAGACGGAAGTCAAGGTCAGCGGAGAGTTCTGGGATCGCCTGGTTGAGCGGGAGTCCGTCCAGGTCACGTACCTGCCCAGCGATCCTCAGAACAACCGGATCGAGGGCGCCGGGCCCGACTGGATGCTGCCGGGCATCTTCCTGATCCTGGGGATCGTGCTCGTGCCGCTCGGTGGATGGATCTTCTTCAAAGGGGTGAGCGGCATCCTGCGCGAGCTCCGGCTCCAGACCGGGGGGGCGATGGCCGAGGCGACGGTGGTCGAGGTAGGTCCAGCCGATGTGAGCTTCAACGGCGTCCCGCAGTGGCGGATCCGCTATCGCTATCTGGATCATCGGGGGCGCACGCGCAGCGGCGAAAGCGGGCTCACGGCTCCTGAGGAGGCCCAGGAGTGGAAGGTCGGTGACAAGGGGGTGGCGCGCTTCGATACCCGCGCCCCGAAAAAGAGCGTCTGGATCGGGAAGGCATGAGGATACGGCTCCCTCTCTCCGGCCGGACATTCTTCGTGTGGTTCGGAGCCCTGTTCATGTGCGTTGGTCTGATCTTGCTCTACACGGGAGTGCAGGACGCGACCCGGGAGCAGGCCTATCAGAAGCAAGGCCAGGTTGTCGAGGCGGTGGTGGTGAACAAGTCGATCAAGCGCGCATCGCGTGAGGGAAACTCCAGCACCAAGTACGAGATCGTGTATCGCTTCACCACGGCCGACGGTCGGACCGCCGAGGGCGTCGACGCCGTCAGCGTGGAGGAGTGGGAGAGCCTCGATCGGGGAAGCCCGTTCAAGGTCGCGTACCTGCCTGGGGAACCGCAGTCGAGCCGCGCCGAGGGTTCGGGCGGTATGCAATCGCCCCTCATCATGACGGGGCTCGGCAGTCTGCTCGCCCTGATCGGCGGCGTGCTCTTCGTGAGGACCGCGACCGGGGTCTGGCGGGATCGGCACCTGCTCCGGGAGGGGATGACGGCGCCGGGCACGATCCTCGCCATCGAGCCCAGCAGCGTCGCCGTCAACCGCGTCCGTCAGTGGAATGTGAGGTATCGGTATGAGGACCATTTCGGGCGGCCCCAGGAGGGGACCAGCGGTCCCTTGACGCCCGAGGAGGCTCAGGCCGTCGAGGTCGGCGACGCCCTGACGGTTCGCTTCGATCGGCAGCACCCCGAGGAAAGCATCTGGGACAGAACCCGGATGCCGGTACCGGAGGGGACCACCGTGACATCGGGGGGGAAGCGCCGGCCATCGTTCTTGAAGCGTCTCGGTGGCTTTGCCGTGATGCTGACGCTCTTCTTCGTCGCGATGGTCGTGGGCGAGAGCATACCAGCGCTGAAGGATCTCGAGCGACTCATGATTCGCCACCAGGCCCCGCTCCTGGCCATCACCATCGGGATGACGGTGATCGGGTTCGTGCTGTTCATGGGCGGCATCCTCTCTCGGATCTTCGGTGGCGCCGGCGAACCGATGACCCACGCCGAGGTGGAGGACCTTTCGCGGAGCGTGCGCCTGGACGCGCGCCCGGCCTTGGCGCGCGTCTCCTGGTATCGCTTCCGCGGCCGAAGCGCCGGCTCCTCGTTCTTGGAGCAGTTCACCCTGCGGGAGGCCAAAGAGGCGTGGCGGCAGCGAGCCTGGCGTGCGAGCCCCCGCTGGCGGAGCAACTTCGTCGTGATGATCGGCGTGTTGCTGTTTGCGCCCGGGCTCTTCGGCATCTTCATCGTCCTCGGCCCGAACGGGATCAAGCTGCTGTTCGGTGGGGCGCTCGTGTACGCAGCGGTCAGGACCATTACCGGATTGGTCCGGGCGTGAGGGGCGACGCGCGTCGTCGACACCGAACGTGGAGGTCAGGATGAAGCATCGTGTGTTGATGGGGCTCGCCGCGGTCGTCCTCGCTCACGGCTTCGCCGACGCGCAGCCCGCGCGCTCGCCATCGGAGCTCCAACTGTGCCTCGCCGGGGCCGTGGACTATTCGGCGGTCTATCCCACGCGGAGCTTCCCGGCCGGGTCGACCCAGGAGGTCAGTGCCGTCGTCCGGCTCGCCAAGGGAGAGTCCTACCGGAATCTGGGCGCCATCTGGTCAGTGGTGGATGTAGGGAACGCCGCCCCTGCCGGCCAGGTGATCAACAAGACCACCCTGCCGATGGGTGGCAAGGACCGGGCCGCGATCCACATGCGGTCTCGGGCCGGCGCCTTGCCGCCCGGCAAGTACCGACTCGACGTCACCGCTGACGGCAAGCCCTGGCGATCCGTCGAGTTCTCGGTCGTGCCGGTCCAGGCCCCGTCGCTGAGCCAGCCGGGCGATCTGCTGCCGCTCAAGCCGGGCACGGTCTGGCCATACGCGTTCGAGCAACAGTTCGCCGCCGGCGTCAAGCCCGATTTGCCGGCCGGCACGAAGCTCGACCCCGACGGCAGGCTGCGAGCCACGATAACGAAAACGGCCGTCGCCCAGGACGCCATGGGCCTGCACATCGAGAGCCGGCGCAACGACGTGCTCGTGGAGGAGGAGTGGTGGAAGCTCACCGACGCCGGCCTGGTGGTGACGAAGCTGAAGAGTGGCGACGAGGAGCAGACCTTCGATCCGCCCGGTCAGATCTGGCCGTGGCCGCTCAAGGCGCCGCGGCGCTGGCATTACCAGATCGACAAGTCGTTGCGGCAAACGTTCCGGATGTGGGGGCCGGTCCCATTGAAGGGGCCGGCCGGCGAAGCTCCCGGGTACGTGGTGCTGATGGAGCAGCCGTCGCAGCCCATCGCCCTGTCGGTGGAGCGGCACTATCTGCCCGGCATCGGCATGGTCCGCGAGGTGGTGGTGCAGGCGCGCAACGGCATGATGTTGACGCGCTGGGAGAACGTGCTGACCGCCAAACCGTGATGAAGCCGCTACGCGGCGAGAAGCGCCCCGGCCGCTAGAGCCATGAGACTCTGGGGCCAGGTGGCGCGGGGCCTGCTGCTGGTCTTCGCTGCCGTTTTCGCGGCGGTCGCTGTCACCGTACCGGAGACACGGTGGGAAGCCGTCCTCGCCGTCGTCCTCATGGTCACCGCCGCTCTGTTCGGGGTGCCCGCCCTCGTGCGGCTCTTCAGCTCCTTCACGGGAGATGAGGCGGTGCTCGAGAAGGGGACCCCGGGGTCGGCCACCATCACGTCACTGAAAGCGACCGGGTGGCGCTACAACCGTCACTACCCGATCGTCCGCTTCGGCCTCACCGTGGAAGCGGGCGGCCTCTATCCGGTCGAAGTGAAGCAGGCTGTCGATCCGGAGCTGCTGGCGCGGCTCGCCCCCGGGGCGGTGGTGGCCGTGCGGGTGGATCCGCTGGACCGCAAGAAGGTCGTCATCGACTGGCGCCAGCCGATTCGCGAGGCCGAGGGGTCTCAGAAGCCGCCGTGAGGCGCCAGCGTTTCAGCGCCGCTTCTTCCGCTCGCGCAGGTCGAGCGCGCCCGGCCGCCGCCGCGGGTCCTCGCCCTTGAGAAAGATCTGCGTCTTCTGCACCTTCTGCGTTCCCGTCGTGGGCAGGCGCTCGACGAAGAGCACCCAGCCCGGCGCCTTGAAGTAGGCCAGGCGCTGGAGACACCAATCTTGTAGTTGTGAGGCCAGGGCGCGGTCCGGCGTCACCCCGGCCATCGGCACCACGCAGGCCATCACTTCCTCGTCGCGGATCTCGTCGAGCACGGCCAACACCGCCACTTGGGCCACGGTCTCGTGGGCTTGCAGACAGGCCTCCACCTCGGCGGCGGCGATGTTCTCCCCTGAGCGGCGAATGATGTTCTTCTTGCGGTCGACGAAGTGGAGCAGGCCGTCGGCCGCCTGGCGGACCACGTCGCCGGTGTGGAACCAGCCGCCGCGCCACGCCTCGTCGGTGGCCTCGGCGTTCTTGAGGTAGCCGGCGAAGAAGCCGTGGCGGGGGCCTTCAGGTCCGCCCCAGCGCACGAGCAGCTCGCCCTCGATCTCCCGCGAGACCTCCTGGTCCGTGTCGTCCACCACCTTGCCTTCGAAGCCGCCGAACGGTCGGCCGAAGGCTCGGGTGGTGGTCTGCCGGGGCTCGTGGCTGTCGGCCATGATGCGTCCGGTCTCGGTCATTCCCCACACCTCGATCAGGGGGAATGCGAAGCGCTCCTCGAACCGCGAGTGGAGCGCGGGCTCTACACCGGCGCCGATGCCGAACTTCACGCGGTGCGCGCGCTCCTCGGGCACCTCCGCCTGGTTCAGCAGGAGCGGCGGCATGACGCCGAGGTAGTGGATGATGGTCGCCTTCGAGTTGACGACGTCCTTCCACCAGCGGCCGGGGCTGAAGCGCTCGGGCTGGGCCAGGCAGTTGGCAGTGAGGATGGCGCAGGTGGCGGTCAGCGCCTGCGCGTTCATGTGGAACAAGGGCAGGGGGTTCAAGATGCGCTCCCGGCCGTACTCGAAGCCAACTCGACCGCCGAGATCGCGGTACCAGGCCGCGTTGTTGAGGTAGTAGAAGTTGGTCAGGATGCAGCCCTTGGGCCGCCCGGTGGTGCCCGAGGTGTAGAGCAGGCTCGTCTCGGTCGTGAGCCCGGGCGTCCCGGGCCGCGGCGCCGCCCCCGGCTTGGGCAGGCTCGCCGGCATGCGCTCGGCGGAGACGACGGACAGCGGCGTGACCCGCTCGCGGGCGACGGCCTGCAGGTCCTCCACTCGCGCGGTGATCGCCACGGCCAGGTCGGCCTCGGAGTGCTCCATCTGGTAGAGCATCTCCTCGTGCCGGTAGTCGGGGTTGATGGGCACAACGGAGACGCCGAGCGCGTTCAAGGCCAGGTAGTGAAAGAAGAAATCCGGACGGTTCTCGAGCAGGAGGGCCACGCGGTGGCCATGGCCGTACCCGGCGGCGGCGTAGGTCTCGCGCCGATCGAGCACCGCCGCCCGCGTCTGGCTATAGGTGAACTCGACGCCGTCCGGGTGGTAGGCGCGACCGGGCGCCGGCGGCGCGCAGAGGAAGACGTTGTCGGGCGCGGCCTCGGCCGTCGCCATGAACGCCTCGAAGACCGTCTGGGGCATCGCGGTCGCCTCGGTCGATAGAACCCTGGGAGCAGTAACCCCGCCGACCAGGATATGTCAACCGAACGAGACGTTGACGATGTGGCTTCGTGAGGCTACATTGGCGCCATGAAGCGAGTTGGCCTCCGCGAGCTGAAGAATCGCCTCAGCCACTACGTGCAGCAGGTGCGATCGGGGCACGAGATCCAGATCACCGACCGGGGTGCGGTCGTGGCGGAGTTGCTGCCTCCGCGGGCCGAGCTTGGAGGTGACGCGCGGCAGGCCTTAGCCGGGCTCGCGCGGCGAGGGCTGGTCTCGCTCGGGGCCTCAAACGATCCGAGGCTCTACCGTCGTATGCCCAAGCGGCTCAAGCGCGGCGAGCTCCAACGGGTGCTCGACGAGGAGCGCGGCGGACCCTGAACCTCTACGCCGAGTCCAGTGCGGTCCTCGGCTGGTTGCTCGGCGAACCACGGGGCGAAGCGGTGCGCCAGGCGCTGGCCCGATCCGCTCTGGTGATGGCTTCAGACCTGACGCTCGTAGAGTGCGACCGCATCTTGATTCGGCAGCAAGCGACCCGAGCCCTCCCGGACTCCGACGCGCTCCGCCTGCGCAGAAGCTTGGGCGACGCCGCCGCCCACTGGAATCTCATGCGGATCGAGCGTGACGTCGTCGAGCGGGCCCGGAGCCCCTTCCCGGGAGAGCCCGTTCGCACTCTCGACGCGCTTCATCTCGCCAGCGTGCTGGTGGCCAGGGCAGTGGTCCCGGATCTCGCCTTGCTCAGCCTGGACGAGAGGGTGCGCGCTGCCGGACGCGCCCTCGGGCTCCACGTCATACCGGCCTGAGCGATCCCTTGAAAGGGCAGCGGCCCCCATCGTAAGAGTTACACACAGCGATTTCCTCCATCGCCACCATCGCCCGGGCTGATGGCATAACCGCTGCAACTCCTACGCTGTGGGAGGTAACTCAAGATGATGGATGAACCGTTGGTCACAACGGAGAGCCGTTTCCAGGCCTGGCCGGTGGCCTGGAGCGCGGTATGGGTTGGCGCGCTGGCGGCGGTGGCCGTCGGCGTCCTCATCGGCTTGATCGGCTATGCCATCGGTGCTCACCAGATCGCCAAGCCGGCCGCCGACTGGCGGAACGTCCGCCTGGTCAGCGCGATCTTCAGTATCGGCGGAGCCTTCTTCGCGTTCGTCATCGGCGGCTGGGTGGTCACGCGGATCGCCGGATTCCGGCGGGCGGAGTTCGCGATGCTGCACGGGGCGATCGTCTGGCTGATGACGCTGCCGTTCATGATGCTGCTCGGCGCTCTGGGGTCGGGTGGTTACCTGGGCGGTTGGTACGGCGGGCTCGCCGGCGCCATCCCCACCGACACGGCGGTGGCCGCCGCCTTCCGTAACACGGCGGTCACAACCGTCGTAGCGTTGCTGCTGGGCCTCGTCGGGAGCGCCCTGGGCGCCTGGATGGCGTCGGGCGAGCCCATGACTTTCGCATACTACCGCCGCCGACAGGCCGAGGCGACGTACGAGCGTCCCCGGCGGGCGGCCTAGCTGGAGGATCGCATGTTCCTCATACTGCTCTGGTTGCTTGGCGTCCCACTCAGCCTGATCCTGATTCTGTTCCTGATCGGCATCGGCCGGTAGCCCGCCGGCTGCCGGTCCAGGCGGGCGCCGCGCTCGCGGCGCCCGCCTCACCATACCTTCCCGCCCGGGCCGCTTGACAAGCCCGGCCCCGCCCCATTAATAGAAGCGTCCCACGTCCACGCCCAGCCACACCCGGCGGAGAAAGGAGTCGACGATGAGCGAACCCACCACGCGGTTCGGCTCGCTCGAGCGCTGGGAGAAGGGCGGCGTCGAAGTCATCAACGACGACCCGCGCAACTACGTCTTCTCCAACTGCTTCGAAGTGGCGTCGAAGGCGCGGCCCTACGAGAAGGTCGCGGTCGGCAAGAACATCGAGTACGTGATCGAGGCCATCCGGGCCGAGGGCACGTCCGAGTGGCGCGCCGCCGCCCACGACGAGTTCGCGCTGGTCCTGGACGGCGACGTGGAGATCCGGCTGCTCAAGCCCGCCGACGCCGGAGCGGTGCCGGCGGGAACGCGCGGGTCCATCGCGCTGAAGGGAACTCCGGCCGGGCAGAAGATGGGTGTGGTGCGGGCCCGGCGCGGGCACATGACCCTGCTGCCGGCCGGCGCCGCCTACCAGTTCCATGCGGCGCGGCCCGGCGTGATCCTGCTCCAGACCCTCGCCGGGCGCGACACCGTCGAGCGCTGGGCCGAGATCTGTCAGACCACCCCGCGCTCGCGGTCCTGATCGCCCGAGGAGGAGCCGCCATGACGACTGAGACCCTGCCCGAGATCGGCAGCATCGAGCCCAACCGGCACGGCTACCGCAGCTTCGCCCTGGGCCGGTTCACCTTCGAGCGGGACGAGTACTTCGCCCACATCACGTGGCCCCAGGGCCGTCACCTCATGCCGGTGGACGCCTTCTTGAAAGCGCTGCAGCGCGACATCGCCTGGGGCTTCTTCTATGGCATCGTGAACTTCGACGGCGTCGTGGGCACGATCAACCACTACGGCACGGTGGATCTCTTTGCCGGCCGGTTCAGCGATCACTACCGCCGCGCTGGGCTCGACTACTCGGAGAACTTCAAGACGCCGCTGATCCAGCGCGTGTTTGAGGCCATGCTCGAGGACTGGACCAACTCGACCTTCGATCCCTTCGCCAGCCCCGCCGAGACGGGCAGCGCCTTCGGCCCCAAGAACGGCAGCAACAAGCGGGCGATCACCCGCCACCGCGTCACCGCCAAGCGGATGATCGGCTGCCCCGGCGACGAGCCGAGGCGGAGCGACGAAGCCGGCTTCCCCATCAACCGACACTTCCGCGACGTGCGCCAGGACGAGCCCGAGGTGAAGGCCGAGCCCGGGTTCGAGGACCAGGTGGTGGCCTTCAACCTCTTCGCCTACCTCTCCCGCTCCGACGTCACCTGGAACCCGTCGGTGGTCTCGGTGTGCAAGGCGAGCCTCTACTGCCCCACCACCGAGGAGTACATCCTGCCCGTGATCCACGGCAACGACCGCGTCGAGTGGTTCGTGCAGCTCAGCGACGAGATCCACTGGGAAGTCGAGGACCGGGACACCGGGGCGGTTCGGGCCCGGGTGGTGATGAAGGCCGGCGACGTGGCGGCCATGCCGGCCGACATCCGTCACCGCGGGTTCTCGCCCAAGCGCTCGATGCTCCTGGTGTGGGAGAACGCGTCGCCAGACCTGCCCGCGCTCTACGCCAGCGGCAAGATGCCGCCGACGCCGGTTCAGTTCTAAACATCGGAGGAGGCGGTTCATGCCACGCAGCGCGAGGGTGGGGCGTCGCGACTTCATACGCATCACTGCGTCTGGCGCGGTGGCGGCGCTGGCGGGCGCGCGGCCCGGCGCCGCCGCCGGCCAGGCGCGGACGATCAAGATCGGCTACGTCAGCCCCCAGACGGGGCCGCTGGCCGGCTTCGGCGAGGCCGACAGCTTCGTCATCGCCGGCGTGCGGCAGGCCGTGGGCCGCGGGCTCACAATCCGCGATCGCGCCCACGCCGTCGAGATCCTCGTGCGCGACAGTCAGTCCGATCCCAACCGCGCCGCCGAGGTGGCCTCGCGGCTGATCCTGTCCGACAAGGTCGACTTGATGCTGGTGGCCTCCACGCCGGAGACGACCAATCCCGTCTCCGACCAGTGCGAGGTCAACGGCACGCCGTGCGTCTCCACCGTCGCGCCCTGGCAGCCCTGGTTCTTTGCCCGCGGGGGCAAGCCCGACGTCGGGTTCAAGTCGACGTATCACTTCTTCTGGGGGCTCGAGGACATCATCGGCGTCTTCGTCGACATGTGGAACAGCCTGCCCACGAACAAGGTGGTGGGGGCATTGTGGCCGAACGACGGCGACGGCAACGCCTGGAGCGATCGCCAGCGCGGCTTCCCGCCGGCGCTGACCCAGGCCGGCTACAAGGTGGTGGACCCCGGCCGCTACCCGAACCTCGCCGACGACTTCTCGGCGCAGATCGCCGCCTTCAAGAACGAGAAGGTCGAGATCGTGACCGGGGTGCCGCTGCCCCCGGACTGGACCACCTTCTGGAAGCAGGCCGCTCAGCAGGGGTTCCGGCCGAAGATCGCCACCGTGGGCAAGGCGCTGCTCTTCCCGCGGTCGGTCGAGGCGCTGGGCGACCTCGGTGACGGCATGTCCACCGAGGTGTGGTGGACGCCGCATCATCCCTTCAAGTCCTCGCTGACGGGAACCACCGCCGCCGCGCTGGCCGCCGCGTACACGAAGGAGACGAAGAAGCAGTGGACCCAGCCGCTCGGGTTCATCCACGCGCTGTTCGAGGTGGGGCTCGACACGCTCAAGCGCGCGGCCAGCCTCGACGACAAGAGCGCGATCGTGGCCGCCATCAAGGGCACGAACCTCAATACGATCGTCGGCCCGGTGGGCTGGGCCAAGGGGCCGGTGCCCAACGTGAGCAAGACGCCGCTGGTCGGCGGGCAGTGGGGGCGGGGGAAGGACTTCCGCTTCGACATGACGATCGTCAGCAACCGATCGGCGCCCAGCATCCCGACCAGCGGCAAGCTGCGCTCCTTGCAGGCCTAGGCCGGAGGTAGTGTCGGCCGCGCTGCTCGAGCTGCGGGGCGTCGCCAAGGCGTTCGGATCGCTGCGAGTTCTCGACGGGCTCACGCTGGGGGTGCACGAAGCCGAGGCCCTCGGCGTCATCGGCCCCAACGGCGCCGGTAAGACGACCGCGCTGAACATCATGATCGGGCGCCTGCGGCCCGACGCCGGCGCCGTCCTCCTCGACGGGCGCGACGTCACCGGCATGGCCCCCCATGCCCGCTGTCAGGCCGGTATCGCGCTCACCCATCAGATCCCGCATCCATTCGAGGCGATGACCGTGTACGAGAACGTCCTGGTCGGCGCCACCTACGGGCGCGGGCTGTCCGAGCGCGAGGCTCGCGCCGGCGCCTTCGAGGCGTTGGAGCTGGCCGGGCTGGCCGGCCAGGCCGACGTGCGAGCCGGCACCCTGAGCCTGGTGGAGCGCAAGCGTCTCGAGCTCGGTCGAGCCCTGGCCACCGCCCCGCGCGTGCTGCTCCTCGACGAGATCGCCGGAGGCCTGGGCGAGGGCGAGATCCAGGAGGTGGTGCAGGTCATCGGCATCGTGCGCGCCCGCGGCGTGGCCATCGTGTGGATCGAGCACATCGTTCACGCGTTACGCGCCGTGGTGGATCGTCTGGTCGCCATGGACTTCGGCCGCACGCTGATGGACGGGTCGCCCGACGCGGTGATGGCCAGCCCCGAAGTTCAGCGGGTCTACCTCGGCATCGATATCGAATGAAGCACGGCGCACCTCGAACAGGCCACCCACGGTGCAAGCCGGGCTCGCGGCACCCGCTACAATGAAGCCCTGCGCACCTATCGCTCGCCACCCACGGTGCAAGCCGGGCTCGCGGCACCCGCTACAATGACCTTGCTGGCGGTCCGCGACCTCGACGCCTTCTACGGAGACTTCCAGGCGTTGTTCGCGGTGTCCCTCGACGTCGTCGAGGGCGAGCTGCTCGCCGTCATCGGCGCCAACGGGGCCGGCAAGACGACGTTCCTGCGGGCCATCGCCGGCGTGCTGCCGGTGGCCCAACAGGCCGTTCGTTTCCGGGGACGGGCCGTCGGCGGGCGCCCCGCCTACGAGCTGGCCGCGGCGGGCATCGCGCTGGTGCCCGAAGGCCGGCGCATCTTCCCGAGCCTCTCGGTCGAGGAGAACCTCCTCATCGGTGCCTACCGGGAACGGCCAGGCTCGTGGACCGTGGCTCGCGTGTACGAGCTCTTCCCGAGCCTGGCCGCGCGGCGCCGCCAGCCGGGCACCAACCTCTCCGGTGGCGAGCAGCAGATGCTCGCCATCGGCCGCGGGCTCATGGCCAATCCCATCCTCCTGCTCGTCGACGAGATCTCGCTCGGCCTGGCGCCGCTCGTGGTGCGCCAGCTCTACGAGGTGCTGCGTGTCGTCACGGCCGAAGGGACCACCACGCTCGTCGTCGAGCAGGACCTGAGCCAGGTGCTCCAGGTGGCGCAGCGCGTCTATTGCTTCCGCAAGGGCACCGTGTCGCTGACGGGGCGGCCGCGAGAACTGGGGCGGGCCGAGATCGCCGCCGCCTACTTCGGGGTCTGACGGTGGCCTGGGTCGACACCGTCGTGCAGGGCATCCTGTTGGGTGGGCTCTACGCCCTCTTCGCCACCGGGCTCTCGCTCATCTTCGGCGTCATGCGCCTGGTCAACCTCGCCCACGGCGACTTCAGCATCCTGGCCGCCTTCCTCGCCGTGGTGGCCGTGCAAGTGGCCGGCTTGAACCCGCTGGCCGCGCTGGTCGTGGTAGTGCCGCTCATGGCCGGGCTCGGCTGGCTGCTCCAGTGCGCCGCCCTCAACCGCCTGCTGGGGCGCGGCCTGCTGCCGGCGGTGCTGGTGACCTTCGGCCTCTCGATCATCATCCAGAACGCGCTGCTTGAGACGTTCTCGGCCGACTCGCACGGCCTCAACCCCGGCGGGATCGAGACGGCCAGCGTGCGGCTGGCCGTGGTGACGGTCGGCTGGTTTCCGCTCCTGACGCTGGCGACGGCGGTGCTGGTCCTCCTCGCGCTCCAGCTCTTCATCGGCCGGACCGCGCTGGGTCGGGCCTTCCGCGCCACATCGGACGACCGGGAAACGGCCGAGTTGATGGGCATCGACCATCGCCGGCTCTATGCCCTGGCCATGGCGCTCTCGCTCGGCATCGTGGCCGTCGCCGGCGTCTTCCTCGGCATCCGCACGACCTTCACGTTCGCCAGCGGTCCCGATCGGCTGCTCTTCGCCTTCGAGGCGGTGATCATCGGCGGCCTGGGCTCGCTGTGGGGCACGCTGGTGGGCGGAGTGATCCTCGGTGTCGCTCAGACCGTCGGCGCCAAGTTCTCGCCCGGCTGGGGCGTGCTCACCGGGCACCTCGTCTTCTTGGCCGTCCTGCTTCTCCGGCCCCAAGGGTTGTTCGCGCCGTCGCGCCGCGTCGGCTGATGAGGCCCGTCGTGCGGCTCGCCACGGCCGGCGTGCTGGCGCTCGCCGTCCTCGGGAGCGTGCCGGCCTGGAGCGACGCCGCGGTGATGCGCATCCTCGTCGAGTTCATCGCGCTCCTCGTTCTGGCCCAGATGTGGAACCTGCTGGCCGGCTACGCGGGGCTCGTCTCGATCGGGCAGCAGGCCTTCGTGGGGCTCGGCGGCTACGGCCTCATCGTGCTGGCCGACGATCTCGGCGTGAACCCATTCCTGGCCGTGCCCCTGGCCGGGCTGGTGGCGACACTCTTCGCGCTGCCGACGGCGGCGCTCGTGTTCCGGTTCCGAGCCGGCTACTTCGCGGTCGGCACCTGGGCCGTGGCCGAGGTCTATCGTCTGCTCGTGGCCAATACCCCGGCGCTGGGGCGAGGGACGGGCCGCACGCTGGCCGCCGTCTTTCCGCTGGCCCGCGAGAGCCGCGAGCTGATCACGTACCTGCTCGCCCTCGCCATCGGCGCCGCCGCGCTGGTGGCCGTCTACGCCTACCTGCGTTCGCGGCTCGGGCTGGCCCTCATGGCCCTGCGCGACAGCGAGGCGGCTTCGGAGACGCTCGGGGTGGACGTCTTCCGCACCAAGCTCACCGTGTACCTGGTCGCTGCCTTCGGCACCGGCGTCACCGGCGCGCTGCTCTACCTGAACCTGCTACGCATCTCGCCCGACGCCGCCTTCAGCATCAACTGGACGGCTTACGTGATCTTCATCGTGGTCATCGGCGGTCTCGGCTCGCTGGAGGGGCCGATCCTCGGCACTGTCGTGTTCTTCCTGCTGCGGGAATGGCTCTCCGACTACGGCGCCTGGTACCTGATCCTGCTCGGATCCGTCGCCGTGCTGGTCATGCTGGTCTGCCCGCAGGGGCTGTGGGGGCTGATGGCCGAGCGCTGGGGCCTGAGCGTGTTCCCCCTCCAGCGCCGCGTTCAGCTCACGGAGGGGTTGACACAAGCGCGTTCCGGGTGTCTTTTGAGACGCGACCGCCCCGGGCCCAGGAGGCCTTGATGATCACATTCACGGTCAACGGTATCTGAGGAGGGGCGATTGGCGACTCAAGGTTCGTACGCGATCAACCTCGACGCCCGCTACGGGCCCCTCGAGATCGTCGACGTCCAGGCGCTGGTCGACGCCTGCCGGGAGTCCTGGTACAACCAGACGCTGTGCCGCGTGAACGACAGCGTGGTGCGGCTCGGCGTCTTGCACGGTGATTTCCACTGGCACAAGCACGACAAGGAAGACGAGTTCTTCTCCGAGGATCGACGATGAGCGACCGGATCGACGCCTTCGCCACCGCCACCGACATGCTCGCCGCGCTGCGGGCCCGGCGCCTCTCTGCCGTCGAGCTGCTGGAGCTGCACCGGCGGCGCATCGACCGTCACAATCCCGGGCTCAACGCCATCGTCGAGCCGGACTTCGAGCGCGCCCGCGGCGTGGCCGAGGCGGCCGACGCCCGGCGCTCGCGAGGCGAGGACGCGCCGCTGCTCGGCCTGCCGCTGACGTTGAAGGAATCCATCAACGTCAAGGGGCTGCGCACGACGGTGGGGATGCCCCAGTGGGCCGAGTTCCGCTCGGAGCACGACGCGCCGGTCACCACCCGCGTGCGAGCGGCCGGCGCGGTCATCATGGCCAAGACCAACGTGCCGCCGATGCTGGCCGACTGGCAATCGGCGAACCCCGTCTACGGCCGAGCGAACAACCCGTGGGACCTGGCGCGCTCGCCGGGCGGCAGTACGGGCGGCGGCTCGGCGGCGGTGGCCGCCGGTCTCACACCCCTGGAGTACGGCAGCGACATCGGCGGCTCGATCCGGGTGCCCGCCGCCTTCTGCGGCGTATACGGACACCGGCCGAGCGAGACGGCGCTGCCGCGGAGCGGCCAGTTCCCCATGCCGCCGCTGCCGAACGCCGCGGTGGTCATGGGCGTGCAGGGGCCGCTGGCCCGCTCGGCGGACGATCTCGACCTGGCGCTCGACGTGGCCGCCGGTCCCGATGTCGGTGAGGACGTCGCGTGGCGGCTCGCAGTGCCGCCGGCGCGGCGCGCGCGTCTGGCCGAGTTCCGGGTGGCCGTGCTGCCGCCGATCGACTGGGTCCCGGTGGACACCGAGGTTCTGGCCGCCCAGGAGGAGCTGGCCGCGCGTCTCGGGCGGCTCGGGTGCGCGGTGAAGACAGTTCAGCCCGAAGGGCTGGGCGACCACCGCCGGCACTACGCGCTCTACCTGGCGCTGCTGGCGGCCGTGACCTCGGCGCGTCTGCCCGAGGAGGCCAGGCGCCAGAAGCTCGACGTGCTGCGCACGCGCGACGACGAGTGGGCGGCCGCTCAGCGGCGTGGCATGGAAAGCGTGGCTCCGGACTACATCGCCTGGCACGGCCAGCGCGAGCAGCAGCGCGCGGCGTGGCGGGCCTTCTTCCGTGAGTGGGACGTGCTGCTGACCCCGGCGTTCTTCGGTCCGGCCTTTCCGCATCAGGACAAGCCGTACCCGCCCACGGCGGCCTCGATCCGCGACACCGTCGAGGTGAACGGCCGGCCGGTGCTCTACGAGCTGGGGCTCGTCTACCCCGCGGTGTCCACGCTGGCCGGTCAGCCCGCCACCGCGTTCCCCGTCGGGCTCACGCGCGCGGGACTGCCCATCGGGTTGCAGGCCATCGGGCCCTACCTCGAGGACCGCACGCCGATCCGGTTCGCCGCGCTGGTGGCCCGTGAGTGGGGCGGCTTCCGCCCACCGCCGGGCTACGACGCCGACTGACGGGCAGCCACCTCGACACCGCCCGATGCCGCCCGCGCGCCGCGGACCGCACACGCTTCACCCCTCGCTGCGGCGGATCCTCTGCATTTCGGCCCACCCTGACGACAACGAGTTCGTTATCGGCGGCAGTGTGGCCCGGTGGATTCGGGAGGGGCGCGAGGTCATCTTCTGTCTGGTCACCGACGGCAGCGCCGGCACCAACGAGCACACTCCGTCGGCCGACGGCCTGGTGCCGATGCGCGAACGGGAGACTCGCGAAGCCGCCCGCATCCTGGGCGTGAAGGAGTTGGTCTTCCTCGGCTACCTGGACGGCGTGCTGGAGCCGACCATTGGGTTACGCCGCGACCTTACCGTGTCATCCGGCGCTGCCGGGCCGATGTGGTCGTATGTCACGACCCGACCGCGCGCTGGTACGGCTACGAGTACCTGAACCACCCGGACCATCGCGCCGCGGGCAGCGCCGCTCTGGATGCGGTGTTTCCTTCGGCCGAGACGGCCGCCATCTTTCCCGAGCTGGTGGCGGAGGGCCTCGAGCCCCACAAGGTCAAAGAGGTGCTCATCGCCGGCGCGCTCGAGCCCGACACCTGGGTCGACATCGGCGACACGCTCGCCGTCAAGTGCGCCGCGCTGCGCGCCCACGTCTCCCAGGTCGGGGCCGGCGAGTGGATCGAGGGGTTGCTGGGTGGCTGGGCCGCCCGTGATGGGCGGCGAGCCGGCGTGAAGTACGCCGAGGCCTACCGCCGGATGGTGCTCTGGCAGCCTCCGCCTCGGCCCTGAACGGCTGCGACGACTGGCGCGCTCAGGCACGCGGGTCCGACGCTTTTCCGCTTGACAGCTGCCGCGGGGTGAGTCGGTCACGCCGCGGCAGCCTTCAGTAAGTTCAGGGCCAGCGGCTCGCATTGGCGCACCGTGACGCGGTCGGGCCGGACCGGATCAAAAACCATTGCTCGTTCCGAGATCGGTCGTCCTGGACGCTCCCCGGCACCTCGGAAACCAGGGTGTAGAGTCGCCTCAGCAGAGGGAGGGTCCGCCATGCAGATCCACTCGCCGGCTGTGCTCGCCGCTGAGGATCCCGCCATCGAGCTGGACCGGCTCGGCGACGAGATTGCCGAGCTGTCCGCGCACCTCGATGCCGCCACCGCGCGCCTCCTGGACTTGATCCGCGAGTTCGACGCACGCGGCGGCTGGAACACCGGCTTCCGCTCGTGCGCCGCCTGGCTGAGCTGGCGCGTCGGCCTCGACCTCGGCGCCGCCCGCGAGCGGGTTCGGGTCGCACGCGCCCTTGGGACGCTGCCGCTGCTCGCCCAGACCCTTGCCCGCGGCGAGCTGTCCTATGCCAAGGTCCGGGCCCTGACCCGCGTGGCTACGCCGGAGACCGAAACCCGGCTACTGGCGGTGGGGCGCGCGGGCACGGCGGCCCACGTCGAGCGCATCGTGCGCGGCTGGCGGCGAGTGGATCGGCTGACCGAGGCTCGGGAAGCTGCGCGGCGGCATGCGAGCCGAGCCCTCCACCTCTATCAAGACGAGGACGGCATGGTAGTTCTCAGGGGGCGGCTCGAGCCGGAAGTGGGGGCGCTGCTCATGCAGGCGCTCGCGGCCGCGCGTGAGACTCTGTACCAGCGGGCCCGAGCCGAGGCGGCGGCCGCGGGTCCGGCTGACCCGCCTGAGGATGCCCCGACCGCGGCCCAGCAGCAGGCGGATGCGCTGGTCCTGCTCGCGGAGACGGCGCTGCATCACGGGCTCGATCCCGGCGCTCCAGCCGAGCGCTACCAGGTGGTGGTCCACGTCGACGCCCCGGCGCTGGCCGATCCCGATCGCCTGGGCAGTCCGTCCTCGAGGACGGCGCGCGCGTTTCCGCGGAACCGAGCATGTGGCTGTGGCCACTCCCCGTGCCACTGAAACTGTGTATGCTTCGCGCGTGGAGGGGCCAGAGGTCGGTGACGTTA
>Ga0187892_10002901_pt1 | contig 32725 bp, 19 predicted proteins | sample MA1701073metaG_FD_139345 | JGI IMG/M metagenome (GOLD analysis project Ga0187892, IMG submission 139345) | Bio-ooze microbial communities from a basaltic lava cave in the Kipuka Kanohina Cave System on the Island of Hawaii, USA - MA170107-3 metaG ...
AGATAATCGTCACCGAACTCCGCCAGCAGGTAGCGGCTTTTTTCGGCCGCGCCACTGAGAAAGATCGGGATCGAAGTGCTCGGCACGGTGTCGGTCAAACCGTCCGTCGAATGGAAGTGTCCGGCAAACACGGCGACCACCGTCTTGCCGCTGATCGCGGCCTGAAAGCCGGGATCCGTCATGCTCCAATGCTCGGCATAGTCATGAAGGTTGAGGACGACCTTTTTCTCCGCGGCCGCCGCCTCGGCTAGATCGTTGGCCAACCACGCAATCGCTGACGACACGCCGATCGCCGGGACGGCGTACGTCGGATAGTTGTTCAGCTGGACGAAGTGCCAGCTACCGAGATCCCACGAATAGGCCAGGCTGCCGGTATCGAAGCTGTGTACTTCGGCATACGGGAAGTTCGGGACGGTACCGCAGCCGACCATCGCGCGGACATACCGGGCCGCATGAACGGCGCAGGAGTTGGCGCCGAAGGGCGTCCAATCAATGGTCTCGTTACCGAAGCAGTCATTGACGTTGTTGGCGTAGTCGTGATTGCCGAGCCCGGCCCAGAGTGGCAGCTCGAGGAGGTCGGGATCCGGCATCGGGTACGACGGATCATAGAACTGACGGTAGAGATCGACCTGCCAGGGGTGAAAGAACGCCGTCAGGTCGCCGTTGATGATGACGCCGACCGGCTGCTCGACGGCGCTTCCACCGGTGTTGGGCAACACAGCCGGCCACGTACCCAAGCTTTCAATGTCGTTCATCGAACGAGCGAACCACTGATTGGTCAAGGTACCGTACGCAAGCTCGCACTCGCTCGGGGTTCCCATACACGACGGATCAGTGCCCCACGGCAGCTGAGTGTCCGACGCGAAAATCATGGTGAACGGTGTATTTCCTGTAGGTACCGTCCGCGGCCGTGTGAAGCTGGTGGCGTCGCAGCGGGGCACGAAGCGTTGCGCCCCGCATGAGCCGGCGGCGTAGGTCAGCGCTTGTAGGCAATACGGGGTGTGGATCTGTGCCGAGCTGCTGCCTGCGGCGATGGTCGCGGCGGCAGCGACGATCAAACCGAGGCTGCCGCGCCAAGTCGTCGATGGTGTCACGTTGTCTTGCTCCTGAACGTTGAGGCTGCGTCTGCTATGCACCTCATTTGGGTCGCAAAAGTCAACCTCCAAGCCACGGAGAAAGCACTGGAACGGCGCCGAGGCCGTTCCCTACGAGCCGGCACCCGATTGAAGCGTTGATCAAAATCGCTTCAAGCGATAAGTGAACCTTGTCAATGAGCTTGAGATCGTAGTACGGAACGCAGCGATGCTGTTTCACGAGCTCAACCGCGCCAAGTGCAAGACGTATCTCCTGGCTGACGAGCCCTCCCACCAAGCCGTGCTCATCGATCCGGTGAAAGAGCGCGTCGATCGATACATTGCGATTCTCGGCTACCACGGCTGCCGACTCGAATTCGTCATCGACACGCACACGCACGCGGACCATCGCAGCGGCGTTTGGGATTTGCGCGATCTGACCGGCGCACGGGTCGTCATGCATCGCCAGGCGCCGGAGCCCCACGTCGATGTGCACGTCGAGGACGGCCAGGAGCTCACGCTCGGCGAAGCCCGCTTGCGGTTTCTGTACACCCCCGGACACACGCCTGATGGCGTCAGTATTTGCGTCGCCGATCGCGTTTTCACCGGCGACACCCTGCTCATCCACGGAACAGGTCGCGCCGACTTTGCCGGCGGTGACGCCGGCGCGCAGTACGATGCGATCATCGACAAGCTCTTCGTGTTGCCCGACGAGACCCTGGTGTTTCCGGCGCACGACTACCGCGGCCACACGCACTCGACCATCGGCGAGGAGAAACGCGCCAATCCGCGCCTGGCCGGCCGCTCGCGCGCGGACTACGTGACGCTGATGAACAACCTCGGCTTGCCACTTCCCGACAAGGTTCAGGAAGCTCTACAGGCCAATCAGTGCGCCATCGACGACGAATCGATGCAGTTCCCGAGCTTGGCGCAACTCAGTCAGGTACGGCAGGTGAGCGTGCAGGAGCTCCAATCGCGACGGCGAGGGGAAGCGGCTCCGCTGCTGCTCGATGTGCGTGAACCGGATGAGTTCTGGGGAGACCTCGGTCACATCGCCGGGAGCAAGCTCATCCCTCTCCATCAGCTGAGCGAACGCGCCGCCGAGCTCGGCGACGACAAGGAGCGCGATATCGTCGTCATCTGCCGTGCCGGCGTCCGCAGCGGCACCGCCGCGGCGCTGCTCACCGGCTTGGGATTCGACAATGTGTCGAACCTCAAAGGCGGTATCCTCGAATGGAACGACGCTGGCTTCCCAGTGGAACACTGATCCCTTAGCCTCGGGGAGGCTAAGGTGAAGCCCGAATCAATGCTCGGACGAGATCCGCATGCCGTAGAACGACCGGTAGACGAACACCGTCGACGCCAGGAAGAAGACGAACGCCAGGAAGGTCGTCATTCCGTCGGACATCGAGATCGCCAGCTCGACTGCAAGTAGACCGAAGAGCGTGGTGAACTTGATGACCGGGTTCAAGGCAACCGAGGACGTGTCCTTGAAGGGATCACCCACCGTATCGCCGACGACCGTCGCGGCGTGGAGCGGCGTGCCCTTCTGCTTCAAGTCGACCTCGACGACCTTCTTGCCGTTATCCCAGGCGCCGCCGGCGTTGGCCATGAACAGGGCCTGATACAGCCCGAACAAAGCAATCGAGATCAGGTAGCCGACGAAGAAGAAGGGCTCAAGACACGCAAACGACAGCGTCGTGAAAAAGACGGCGAGGAAGAGGTTGAACATTCCCTTCTGCGCGTACTGCGTACAGATCTCGACCACCTTCTTCGAATCGGCCACCGATGCCTTCTCGACGCCCTCGAGTTTGATATTCGCTTTGATGAACTCCACCGCGCGATAGGCGCCGGTCGCTACGGCCTGCACTGCGCCGCCGGTGAACCAGTACACCACAGCGCCGCCGGCAACGAGGCCCAACAGGAACGGTGCGTGCATGAGCGATAGCTTGTCGACGTTCTCGGTTAGACCTTTGGTCAATGTCATGATGATCGAGAAGATCATCGTCGTCGCGCCGACGACGGCGGTGCCGATCAAGACGGGCTTCGCCGTCGCTTTGAATGTGTTGCCTGCGCCGTCATTGGCTTCGAGATAGTGCTTGGCGCGATCGAAATCCGCTTCGAAGCCGAAATCGCGCTTGATTTCTTCCTTGATGTCCGGGAGCGTTTCGATCAACGACAGCTCGTACACGGACTGGGCGTTGTCGGTCACTGGTCCATAGGAGTCGACCGCGATGGTCACCGGGCCCATGCCCAGGAATCCGAACGCCACCAGGCCGAAGGCGAAGACCGGCGCCGGCGTCAACCCGTCCGGGCTCTTGATGAACAACGATTCAACACCTTCACCGGCGAACACGTATGCAAGACCCATCAGGCTGACGATGACCAGGCCGAGCCAGTACGCCGAAAAGTTTCCCGCAACCAGACCCGCGAGGATGTTGAGCGAAGCGCCGCCTTCGCGCGACGAGGCGACCACCTCGCGGACATGACCGGATTCGGTCGAGGTGAAGACCTTCACGACCTCGGGGATCACGGCGCCCGCCAGCGTGCCGCAGGAAATGATCATCGACAGCTTCCACCACAGACCGTGTCCGAGGCCCCAGACCAGAAACAGCGAGACAACGAACGTTGCCATGATCGAGATGATAGACGTCAGCCAGACAAGATAGGTCAGCGGCTGCTCGAAGTTCATTTCAGAAGCGTGCTCGTAACGCGCGCGCTGGACGTTGGTGTTGAGCCAGTACGAGCCGCCGCTCGACAGCACCATCACCAAGCGCATGACGAAGATCCACACCAGCAGACTCGCCTGCACGTTCGGATCGGGAGCCGCCAAAAGGATGAAGGTGATCAGGGCCACGCCGGTGACGCCGTAGGTTTCGAAGCCGTCCGCCGATGGACCGACGGAGTCGCCGGCATTGTCACCGGTGCAGTCGGCGATCACGCCCGGGTTGCGGGCATCGTCCTCTTTGATGTTGAAGACAATCTTCATCAGGTCGGAGCCGATATCGGCGATCTTGGTGAAGATTCCGCCGGCGATGCGCAGCGCGGCGGCGCCGAGAGATTCGCCGATGGCGAAGCCGATGAAGCACGGGCCGGCGTAGTCGGCTGGGACGCCGAGCAGAATGAAGAGCATGATCGCCAGCTCGACGACGATCAGTAGCATGCCGATCGACATGCCCGCCTGCAGCGGAATGGCGTAGGTCGGATACGGCTTGCCCTTGAGTGCAGCGAAGGCAGTGCGCGAGTTGGCGAAGGTGTTGACGCGGATGCCGAACCAGGCGACGCCGCAGCTGCCGGCGATGCCGACGAGGCTAAACATCAGAATGGTGATGACCTTCGCCCACGAAAGGGCGTTGCCGTCGTGATCGACGGCGAGGAACTTGAAGTACACCACCATGATCGCCGAGATGAACAGCCAGAGGATGCCGATGAAGCGCATCTGGGTGACCAGATAGGTCTTGCAGGTCTCATAGATCAGCTCGGAGATCTCTTTCATCGAGCGATGCACCGGCATCTTCGAGAGATCCGTGAACTGCTTGATGCCGAAGGCCAGCCCGCCACCGCAGACGAGGACTCCGAGGATGAAGAGCAGCGTTCCGCCCCAGCCGAGAGGGGGCAGAACGAGGCTCGCTTCGCTGGCGTGGGCAACGACGGGAATGATGGCGGCGGCGATAGCGGCAAGCAATGCGCCCGTCAGGGTTGAGAATCGCATTAGGCACCTCCTTCAACCAGGCGACTCAGTCGACACTGCGTAAACCGAGGTCGCGGGGTATCGAGTGGTTGGCCGCCCGCGATCCGCGGACGCTTCATCGCACTCAAGAAACTTTGTGCCCATATCATCGGGCTTTGGACGTGTCGAGAGTGATCCGGGACATGGGTCGGATTCTTGGCGCCGCGTCGAGGCTAACGTGGAACGATCAGCGCTGAAGGTCGAGGCGATAGCCCTTGATCGTAAAGCCCGGAGCTGGTTCGAAATCCAACTCGGGCGCAGGAACGAATCCCATCTGCGCGTACATGCGGGCAGCAGCCAGCATGAACGCCGTGGTGTGAAGGCTCAGGGCGGCGGCGCCGGCTCGACGTGCCCTACGAACGCATTCTTGCATCAGTGCCAAGCCAACGCCCCGACCGCGCGCCGCCGGCGCCACCGCCAAGAGCCGTACCTCTGGCCAGGGATTGTCGATCGAAAGCTCGTCATTCACGACCATCCGGCGCGGCGGATACAGCAAGGTGGTTCCCAGAATCACACCGTCGTCGTCCGCCACCAGCTGTTCGGCTGCCTCCACGTCGGCCAAGGTCACCAGAATATTCTCCCGGTACGCGGCCCAGTAGAAATCAAGCAGCTGGTCCGCGTACTCCTGGTACGCGGCAAGGGTTACATCGCGGATCGCATCGCGGTCCTGTGCGCACGCTTCGCGAATCAGAAGATTGGACATTGCATCACCGATCGATCCTCACCGAGTAGTTATCGCCGCTCACCAGCTCGCTGCGCTGTCGAGGTGTTTGAGAACCGTCCGCTCGAACACGTCCGCCAGGGCGCGATGGCCGGCCGCATTGAAGTGGCAACACGAATCCAGGCGCAGGCTCAGATAGTCGCGCTCGCGGAACGCATCCTGCAACCGGAAGGTCTCGATGCCGGCTTCGCGGGCCGCGGAGAAGATGGCGTCGCTCCAACCACGTAGCTGTGGATCGACCGCCGACTCGGCAAACGACTTGTCCAACGGCGTAGCCATATAGAACACCGCGCGGCTGCGCTCGGAGCGCAGCAACGCGAGAAGCTTCGCGAGCCTTTCGCGCACGAACGTCCCCATCAGGTCTGCCGCCGGCGGCCGTCCCGCGCCGGTTGCGAGGGTGAGATACTCATACGTGCGCAGGTGCAGGAAGAGCCAGCGATTCACTGAATTGGGAAGGTATGCCGCAGGTCGGGGATATGGAAACCCATCGGCATGAAGGTCATAGGTCTCCATTCGCGCGTACGCCTCATCATCGCCGAGCATCGCGTAGGCGCGTGTCTGATCCCAGAACTGCCAGAACACGAGAACCGCATGCTGGCGTGGAATCTCCGTCTGAGCGATCGCGTAGCTCTGGTCGAAGCCGAAGCCTGGCTGCGCGAAGTTCATGACGCAAAACCCGGGATCCGGGCGCAACATGTTCAGGCGCTGCTCGAGGAGCACCGTAAAAACCTCCGCATCGTCGATACCGCTGCCGCGAGTGATCGAGTCGCCGAAGAACAGAACGCGCTGTCGTTCGGGATGCTGGCGCGCGCAGTCACGATGGTTCAGTTTGTCGGTTCCCCAGATCGGCACCCCATTTTGCATTCGCAACGTGCCGGCCCCGGCAATCTCCGCACCTTCCGCGCGGGTGATCTTGTTGCGTACGATCTGAACCGGTGGCCACGGTGGAAACGTGCGCAAGTACAGCTCCAGGATGCCGATCGCGACCCCGATGCCGAACAGGAAAGCGAACGCACGGCCGGCGTAGTCGAATAAACGCTTCGAGTCGCTGGACGAGGTCATTCCGGCGATAAGCGGACTTGCTGATCGGAGGTCCTTCCCTTCAATCGGCACGTGCGCGACGCTAGCACACCAGAGCCGCATGCCGCGACGAAACGAATGCCGCCGACAGAGCCAGAACGATACGGTCAAATGACATGCGCATCTCCTTGCGTTCGCTCATTCAAGCACCGTCGTCGTGGAGCAGGCGAGCGCCTCGAATGAACTATCCATCGGCCCCTGAGTGTGTCGACACCGGTCCGGACAGGGAGTGGGGTAAGACGGTCCGCGGAGCAGCGGAGTCCAATGCACCTGCCGTGGCAACTCCAAGTACGTGCGTGAGGCACTTCGAGTGCGACCTGCTTTGCCAAAGCCCTCTGCTAACCGTGCGGAAACACTAAACCAATGCCATCGCCACGGCGGATTGGCAGAAACATGCCGGTCGTTGGACCAGCGGCGCGCGGCGACCGGCTTCCGAAGCAAGTCGGCGTGGGCGTGGCAACCTTCTTGCACTCGCAGTCGCGGGAACAATTAGAACCGGGAGCCATCAAGGCCGAGAACCATCTTCGGGGAAAGAGTACGCATGCGTCGATTCAATCGTGGGTTCAGTTGGGCACTCAGCGCAGGTTGTGTGGGACTCATATTGGGTTTGGCGCTGTCGAACCGTGCAAACGGACAAGACGTAGAAGTCACGTCGTTCAACGGAATTCCGTTGTACAATGGCGTGCCGTTGAGAAACGGCGTCATACGCGGCCGGGGTAACCGGGAGGACGGCAGAGTGCCCATGCAATACGGGCCGGTCGCCTCAGGTGCAGACCGCGGCGGCGGCGCCGGTTCCGTCATCTTCATCCCGACACGCACCCCGAGCAATACACCGACGCCGGCTCCGACATCGTTCTGTCAGGGCAGCGGCCCGACCTGCACACCGACGCCGACCGCCACTCCGACCCTGGTGGCCACCCCCGGGAACGAGAACGCGATGCTCTTCTGGTCGACGTACCGCGTCGGCTATACCCTGCCCGCTCTGGGCGCCTGCCCCGGCGCCGATTGCCAGACAACGCAGTTGTACGCGTTCGCACCCCGCCTGGGCACTCCGGTGTTCATCATCGAAGACGCCCAGACCAAGGTCGAAGCAACTGAGACCACAATGCCCACAGCCGGCTTGCTATCGGATCTCAGCGCCAACTGCTCGCTGGCCGATCAAATCAATGATCACTTCTACGGGCTCTCCGGAACGCTGACCATCAGCCTCCTCGTCAACGGCGCACCGACGGGCATCACTTGTATGGCCGCCGCCGTAAACACCGAAGCAGGAGCGTACAACCCGACCTCCTGCACCGATCACGTGAACCAGTTTGCGTATCAGAAAAACGATGCCGTCAGCGCCGTTCTGACTTTCAGCAACGACGCCATCGTGCCGGACGGATACTGCGAGATCGCGGTTGCGGTCCGCGACGCCAGCGGCACGGGCGAACACGATTCGATCATCAGAATCGGCGAGGTCAACGCCAACGCCGGCCGGGCGAAGATGTTCTTCCCCACGCCCACCGGAACCCCCGTCTCGGTGTCATACTGCGGCCCGCAGATGACCGACCAGTCCGACGGCCTGGCCCGGGTGTGCGACCTGCTCGACCCCGAGTTCGCCGCCATCACCGTCCCCAACGACTGCGTCGCGACCGGCTTTGCAGTGCACTTCAAGTGGGCCTACACCGGTCCGCTGTCCGCCGGGCCGACGCCCAACCCGACACCGGGCGGAGGCGGCACCGAGACCTTCACCTGGCACAACCTGACGACTGGAGAGGACCTCGGACTGACACTGTCCCTGAACACCAAAGGGGGTCCCGGATACTCGGTGTCGACCGAACACTGCACGGAGAACTGTGTCATCCACGCCGGCGACCAGATCGTTCTGCGCCGCGAGCACAGCAACGGCACCGGACAAGACTACATGTGGCGCAAGTTCGTGCTGGAGCTGAACAACATCGGCACGATCTTCACCTCCGGATCCGAACCTGAGCTCTATGATCCGCCTGTCACCCAGTTCGCCAGCATGTACAACGGATGGACCGGCGAGCCTTACTTCTTTGAGTCCTTCTACCAGCTGCCGCGCAGCGGCCGAGTGCGGAATCTGTGGGTGACGACGGCGGCAAACGAGTACAGCTACGAGCCGGCGTACGTCCTGGAGTCGCCGCCGAACTTCAGAGCCTGTGCGGTAGATTCGCTGCCTCCGGGACATACCGGACCGGACTGCGCCGATGGGCCCCAGTGTACGGTGGAGGATGCGTTCCTGGGTTGCGCCGATACGGCCACCGTTCTAAACGCCGACGTCGACGACTACGTCAGCATCCGTGGTTCTGCGCTCGGATCGAACGTCGGCGGCAACTGGCACTTCAGCTTCGAGATCGCCGGAGTGGTCCCAGGGGATACCGCCACGCCTACGCCGACGATCACCGGCACGCGCACCATCGACGACGGCGGCCCCGACGACGGCACGGAGACGCCGACCGAACCCCCGACCGCGACCCCGAGCGACACATCGACCGCGACATCGACGCCGACTGCAACGGTAGCGGACACGTCGACGCCGACTGCAACGGTAACGGGAACGTCGACCCCGACGGCATCACCAACGGACAGCGCCACCCCGGCGTCGACCCCGACGGGCACGCTGGTATCGACGGCCACGCCGACGCGGACCGCCACACCGACATCGACGGCGACACTGACGTCGACTGCCACGCTGACATCAACCGCGACTGCAACGCCGACGGCGACGCACACGTCGACAAATAGCCCGACTCGGACGCCGACCGCGGCCATGACGCCTACGAGCACGCCTTCGTCGACGGCGACCGACACGCCTTCGTCGACCAGCACGCCTTCGGAAACGCCGACCTTGACCCGAACCATCACGCCGACGCGTACTCCGACCAGAACGCCGACGAGTACTTTCACCTGGACCAACACCCCGACGCATACCGTCAGCATGACGCCCACTCGGACGGGGACGAACACGCCGACGAGCACGGCAACGATAACGGCGACCATCACCCTGACGTTCACGCCGACTCGCACGCCGACGATCACCAGAACGCCGACCAGGACGGCGACCGACACTCCGAGCAGCACCTCGACCAGGACACCGACGCGCACGCCGACGATCACGTCTACCCCGACCCCCGAGGTGTGCCCGGACAACCTGCTGCGGAACCCGAGCTTCGAGCAGACCAGCGGCACCAACAGCATCAACGATCCGATTCCGACGATCTGGGTGCTGGAGAGCGGCGAGCCAGGCTCGACCACCGCCTTCAACCCGCCTGATGGCATCTACGTCGGTTACGTCTGGGGCATCCCCGGCCAGACCGGCGTCCTGAGCCAGCAGGTGAGCGCGGTAGCGGGCACGAACTACGAGATGACCTTCTACGCCGGCACGCATACTCCGAGCGTCAGCCCCAAGGTCGAGATCCGCTTCTACAATTCCTCGAATACCGAGATCGGCACGCCGGGAATCCACACCCTGACCACCGACATCGACGTCACCGGTTCGCTCGGCGGGCCCTACACTCTGTATGTTACCGCCCCGTCGGGCGTGTCCTACATGAAGGTCATCATGCGCGACCCGTCGAACAGCCGCGCTGGGTCGAAGGCGGACGCCATCTGCCTGGTCGAGGCAGAAGCCACCCCGACGCCAACCACCCCGCCCTGTTCCGTCAACGTGAACGGAACCTACTTCGACGCGGAAAACCCGACCTCCATCGCCAACTCGGGCGCGACGTACAGCTTCGGCGGTGTGGCTAGCTCCACTTCGGGATACGTCGGCACGGGCTACCTCGACGGCGGCACGGTCAACTCCAACACGAATGCCTACTCCGTGGTGAACACCAATCCGACGCAGTACCAGCGCTATGACTACCAGCTCTACTTCCCCACCACCGGGACCTACACGGTGTGGATGCGAGCGTACGGCATCGACGCTGCCTCCGACTCCCTCTTCATCGGCCTCGACGGCGTCGCCGTCGGCGCGCTCAACGACGGAGGCGTCTACAACCAGTGGGTGTGGAGCAACACCATTCAGAACGGCACGAATCAAATCACCGTCTCCTCCGCCGGGAACCACACGATCAACGCGTGGCGCCGCGAGACGAATCATGCGCTGGACGGAATCTTCCTGACGGCGACCGGCGCCGTGCCATCGGGCGGGATTCCCTCGGGAGCCACCGTGATCGTCACGAACTCGTGCAACGGGACGCCGACACCGACCGGAACCCCGACACGGACACCGACATCGACGCTCACGTCGACTCGTACACCGACCCTCACACCGACCCTCACACCGACTGGTGCGTCTCCGACACGGACACCGACGCGGACGCCGACCGTGACGTCGACCTTCACCCCTACCGACACGCCGACTCGGACGCCGACCGTCACACCGACGGTTCCGACATCGACACCGACGCGGACACCGACGGTCACACCGACGGTTCCGACATCGACACCGACGCGGACACCGACGGTTACACCGACGGTTCCGACATCGACACCGACGCGGACACCGACGGCGACGTCGACACCAACGCGGACACCGACCCCGGCAAACACGTCGACGAACACGCCGACCCGGACGCCGACTCAAACGTCAACGTTGACCTGGACGTCGACGCCGACGGACACGGCTACCCCAACGCCGACCCGCACACCGACGCGGACGCCGACTTCGGAAGTGTGCCCGGGCAACCTGCTGCAGAACCCGAGCTTCGAGCAAACCAGCGGCACCAACAGCATCAGCGATCCGATGCCGACGATCTGGGTGCTCGAGAGCGGCGAGAAAGGCTCGACCACCGCGTTCAACCCACCCTACGGCATCTACGTCGGCTATGTCTGGGGCACCAACGGCCAGATCGGCGTCCTTTCCCAGTCGGTGACCGCGGTCGCGGGAACGACCTACGTGATGAACTTCTACAGCGGCACTCACACCCCGACCGTCAACCCGAAGGTCGAGATCCGCTTCTACAACTCCTCGAATGTCGAGATCGGCACGCCCTCGATTCACACGGTCACCACCGACATCGACGTGACCGGTGCGCTCGGCGGCCCGTACAACCTGTACGCCACGGCGCCATCGGGCGTCTCCTACATGAAGGTCATCATGCGTGACCCATCGACCACCCGCGCCGGCTCCAAGGGCGACGGCTTCTGCATGACCCAGTTTACCGGCCCGACGCCGACGCCGGTGGCATGTACGGTCAATGTAGACGGGACCTACTTCAACGCCGAGAACCAGAGCTCCATCACCAATTCTGGCGCGACGTACAGCTTCCTCGGCGCGGCCACCGCGACCACGGGATACGGCGGCACGGGCTACCTCGACAGCGGCACCGGGACTGCCAACGGGCTCGATGCCGCGCACGTGAACGCCAACCCGTCGCTCTACCAGCGCTACAACTACACGATGCACTTCCCGGCCGCTGGCACGTATACGGTCTGGATGAGGGGATACGCGATCGACGGTGCTTCAGACTCGGTCTACGTCGGCGTCAACGGAACCGCCGTCGGCTCACTCCACGAGGGAGGCGTCTACTTCCAGTGGGCCTGGAGCAACGCCGTCTGGAACGGTTCGAACCAGATCACCGTCAACTCGGCCGGCACGCACACGGTCAACGTGTGGCGGCGAGAGTTGAACCATAAGCTGGACGCAATCTTCATCACTTCGACCGGCGCCGTGCCGTCGGGTACCATTCCGTCCGGCGCCAAGGTGATCATACCGTACGATTGCGACTAGCGTCGTCGACACCTGGAGGGACTCACGTCGCATAGAGTCTGCAAAGGAATTTGACTTAGAACGCGGTGGGGTTAAGCGGTTTAGTGTGGAGGATGGACATCATGTGGGGTCATATTCGATCGATTGCAGGTGCCTTGTCGTTTGGATTGGTTGCTCTGCTGGCGTCGGCGCTGCCGTTGCGGGCACAGACGTGCGCCGGCGATTGCAACACCGACACGCTGGTCACCGTCGATGAAATTCTCGTCACCGTAAACATCGCCCTGGGCTCGCTGCCACCGGCCAACTGCCCGGCGGGCGATACCAGCTCCGACGGCGCGATCACCGTCGACGAGATTCTCGCCGCCGTCGCCCGCGGTCTCAACGGTTGCGGCACCTCTCCAACCCCGACGCCGACTCCACGCACTTCCGAAAACCTGCCGGCGTTCGAGGCGTTTATCAGCAGCGCCACCGACGCGATCATCGAAATCTCCGGCTTCGCCAACCTGGAAGGGAGTGGCAGCGGCGCCGGCTCGCCGACACCGCCGACGACGCTGCCGTGCTCCGGCGGCGGCACACAGACAGTCTTCTGTGCTCCAGGAGGCGGCGGCAACATGACCGAGATTTCGTTCGACAACTGCCTGCACACCGAGGACGGCGCCTCGACGCTGATCGACGGAGACTTCGTGCAGGTCTCGCCGTCGCCGTGCTTCAGCAGCGTGCGCCCGATCGGCGTGCCGGTCGAAATGACCTTCACCGGCAGCCTCGCGGTGGACGATCCTGCGGGCGGCACGACCTTCGACGGTGATGTCGACATGGACGTCAGCGTCGTGGTCGAGCACGGCGGCACGGTCCAGATCTCGATGAACGGATCGATCGACAGCGACTGCGTCGGCAGCGTCGACGTCGAAACCGACCATGTCCTGCGCATCGTGCCCGGCGCCCCCTGCCCCAACATCGGCCGGCTCCTGGTGGAGATCGACGGCGAGCGCAGCATGATCAGTCACGGCACCGGCGTCTCCATCGACCTCGGAAACGACGGCTTCGTCGACAAGCGCTACGATTCCTGTCTGGATCCGGACCTGGACACTTGCGAGTAGGAAAAGGCGGGGATGGGGGCCATTCTCAGTCGGCATCCGGATCAGTTCCTTGATCATCCCGTCCGAGCAGCTGTAGCAGCGCCCTGCCCGTAAGGAGGGCACACGGGCCGAGCGGCCGCGACGGCGCGCAAGACAACGACGAATCTTGCTCCCGTCAAGGCGTCGACAGCCCCCCAGGTTTGCTGATGCGAATCTGGGGGGCTTTGACCGACAAACCCTTCGCGCGCACACAGATCGCCACCATTCCGCAGAGCGCATGCCCGCCCCTTCAGCAGCCAGCCGGGACTAGAACACATCATTGCGTGAAGACATCGCTTGAGTAGTTCGCAAAAGCGCGGACTATGGCGAACGGGATGGGGAAGATGGGAGCTCGTACACTCTGTGCTTGGCTGATCGCTTCGACGCTTCTGATTGGTCCAACCACGGCCCAGGCGCTTTCAGGGGATCTGGATCTCGCCTTCGGCGGCTTTGGCAGCGGCGGTCGGATTCAAGACTTACAGCAAGACGCGCGCGATGCGGCGCTGGATACGCAAGGCCGCCTGGTGACAGTAGGGACCGTCGGTGGGACATTCCGCCTCCAACGGCGCAGCGGCGCGCGATTTCTCGACACCGAAGACGCGCCCATATCGTTTGCCGGGCAGTCGGCATCTGTCGCCAAAGCCATCGCCATCGCCGCCGACGGCAAGATCGTTGTCGCCGGTGAGGTTCAACTGAGCGGTCAGGAGGGGGGCGTCTACGGCGTCGCTCGACTGAATCCCGATCTTTCCGCGGACGCCACGTTCGGTGAGGGCGATGGCGCGCAGATCAGTCCACACGAGGGCACGAATGTCGTCCTTGGCGACGTCGCCGTGCAGAGTGATCAGAAGATCGTCATCGCCGGAAGTGTTCTTCTGGGCAGCAACCCCGCTATCGCTGTGCAACGCTTCAACGAAGATGGCTCACCGGACGCGAGTTTCGATTCTGATGGAAAACTCACTCTCCCGGGCGCAACCGATGCTGTCGCTGTAGTCATCCAAAACGACGGAAAGATCGTCGTCGCCGCCGCGGTCGCCAGCGGTGATGACCTTGTCGTCATCCGGCTGAGCTCGGATGGAACCCTGGACACCAGCTTTGGCGGCGACGGCTTCGTGACCGTCAATTTTGGCGAAGTCGACGAATCTGCCGCTGACATTGCCATTACCGCCGACGGCAGAATCATCGTCGTCGGTACTGGCTCCACGTCGACTCGAATACTGGTCGCTCGTTACTCGACCGACGGCGAGCCGGACTTCATTTTCGGCGAAGGTGGGCAGGTTGTCACAATGATTCCTGATGGCGGTAAAGCAGAAGCGATCGCCTTGCAGAGAGACAACAAGATCGTCGTTGGCGGTCAGGCCGGCAGCGGTGTCTCCGGAGGTGACTTTCTATTGCTTCGTTACAACGAGGATGGGTCGGTCGACGACACGTTCGGCGACCCCTCTACCCCTGGCGCTGTTACTCCCTTCGACGCCGCAACAACGGTGACAGCGCTGGCTGTGCAAGCGGACGGTATGTTGGTCGCCGTCGGCGGCGGCCAAGCGGCTCGCTATCGCTGGAACGGATCTCTCGATGCCGGCGGCATCGTTACGCTGGCGTTCCACCCGCAGCAGACACGCGGCGAGGTCACCGGCCTCGCAGCGGATGGTGACGGAAGAGTGGTAGCCGCAGGCAGCGTCCGCGTCGGTGACTTCAACATGGCGCTCGCTCGCTTCGGGGCAGATTACAGTACTGGCCTCGACCTCACCTTCGGTACCGACGACCCGCTGAGCGGGCGAACTATGTACGGTGTGCCCGATCAGAACGAGGAAGTTCAGGCGCTGGCGGTGCGCGCCGACGGCAAGCTCGTCGTCACCGGACAGACCTCCATGAGAGGTCCAACCAGCCTCATGGTTGGTCGCTTCAACTCCGATGGCACACCTGATCTCGGATGCAACTCCATCGGGTTTGTTTCGTCCACATTCGGCTTCGGCAATGACGCAGGCCGGGCGTTGGCGCTCGCCCCCAATGAACGGATCTACGCCGCAGGGCGCGTGCTCGGACCCGAGGACACGGAATACGGTGTCATACGTTTCGCCCCCGACTGCACGGTGGATACCTTCGGGAATCCTCCCGCGGCGTACAAGGTTGCGTTCGACATCGACCAGTCGGACTTCCTCAACGGAGTCGTCTATCAGGCGGATGTCGATCGGCCGGTGTTGGCAGGAATCAGCGGCGGCGACGTCGTTCTCACTCGCGTTTTCGCCAATGCCTTCGGGATGGCGGAGCCCGACTCCACGTTCGGCTCGAATGGGTACGCAAAGCTCGATGTAGGCGCCAACGAAAGCATCGCCGGGCTGGCAACTCAGTCCGACGGCAAGCTGATCGTCGCCGGGACTGTCGCGAACGATTTCTTCGTTACCCGTTTCAGCGCCGACGGCGATCTGGACATGACCTTCGGCTCGGACGGTATCGCGCTGAGCGATGTCGGCGGTGTCGACGGGGCGTTTGCCCTCAGCGTACGCGAAGACGATTCGATCGCGGTGGCCGGCTCCAGCTTCTCGGAGGCAACCTCGAAAACCGTGATGGCAGTGGCACTCTTCACACCCGACGGCGATGAAGACCAGAGTTTCGGCATGAACGGCAAGGCTACGGTCGCATTCGGCGGCGACGGCGGCGACGTTGCGCAGGCAGTGACTTTCGTGGGGTCTGATCGACTCGTCCTCGGCGGTTACGCTACGGCAGCCGGCGCTCGGCGTTTTGCGCTCGCGGCGTTGGAGACCGAAGGCGAGGAAACTCCACCCTGCACCGGCGACTGCGACGGCGACGGCATGGTATTCGTCAACGAGCTGCTGTCGATGATCAACATTGCCCTCGGCACCGCGAACGTCTCGACGTGCGAGGCGGGTGATCCGAGTGGCGACGGATTTGTAACCGTCGATGAGATCCTTGGTGCGGTCAACAACGCGCTCAACGGGTGTCCGATCCTCTGACAGCACACGACTCAGGTCAGCATCCGGATCAGTTCTTTCTTTTTGAACTTTCCCGGACCGGTGCGCGGAATCTCGTCGAGCAGCACGATACGCGTTGGAACTTTGTGCGGCGCCAGATGCTGGCGCGCAAAGATGCGCAACTCCTCAGGATCGACGGACGCGCCGGCCTCCAGCGTCACCGCGGCGACGACGCGCTCGCCCTGGTCAGCGTCAGGAACACCGACGACGGCCACCTCCTGGACCAGCGGGTGACGCTGCAGACAGTCCTCGATCTCGACGGCGCCGACCTTGAAGCCGCGCGTCTTGATGATGTCGACCGAGCTGCGGCCGACGATGCGGATCATGCCGTCGGCCTCGCGCTGCGCTAGATCTCCGGTCAGCAGATATCCATCCTGCACGGCGCGCGCCGTTTCCTGCGGCCGATTCCAGTAACCGCTGAACAGGTTGGGACCGCGCAGGATCAGCTCGCCGGAAGTGCCTTGCGCGACGTCGACGAGACGCCCGGATGCGGCCGCCTCGGGATCCACGATGCGCGCCTCGACTCCGGGTAGCGGAAACCCGACTACTCCCGGACGACGCGGCGCTCCGTAGGGCCCGGACAGCGCGAAGCCGCATTCGGTCATGCCGAAGCGCTCGAGCAACTCGGTGCCGAAGCGGTTGCGAAAACGTTCGAAGGTGGCCGCGCTCAGCGGCGCCGACCCGGAGACCCACAGCCGCATCCGACTGAGGTCACTGCCGGCGATCATCTCCTCCGGCAGACTCACCAGGCGGTTGTACATCGTCGGCACACCGAAGAACATCGTCGCCTCGCAACGCTCCAGGTCGGGCAGAGTCTCCTCGGCGACGAAACGCCGGCGCAACGCAATGCTCGAGCCGACGATGAAACTCGCGACGATGCCGAGGCCGAGCCCGTGCAGGTGAAAACACGGCAACGACAGCAGCAGGCGATCGTTCTCCGTCCACCGCCACGCCTGGGCGACGGTCGTCAGATTGGTCAGCAGCGCCCGATGCGAGAGCATCACGCCCTTCGGCCGTCCGGTTGTGCCGGAAGTGTACACGATCAACGCCGTCGCTTCGGCGCCACAACCGGCTTCGACCAGCGGCGCCCGGCTCTCCGGTGGCGCAGATCCTCCCCGGATCACGCTCAGGCCTGGCAGGCGCCCGCCCTCGAGGATCGCGGCATGCTCGGGCTCGACGACTGCCATACGGGCGCCTGAATCGCCGACGGCGTAGAGCAACTCATCGGCGCTATAGGCCGGGTTGAGCGGCACCAGCACGGCCCCTGCGCGGATGACTCCGAGAACGAATGCGATCAGGTCGGGGGAATTGGTCAGGCCAACCGCGACGCGGTCACCAGGGTTCACGCCGGCCGCCGCCAAAGTCGCGGCGACGCCCCGTGTGTTTCTATCGACGTCCGCGAAAGTTAGCCGCTCGCCCTCGAACAGCACCGCGGCTTCGTTGCCGCGGCGGGCCAGTGTATGAGCGAAGGCTGCCGCGAGGGTGTGCAAGGTCGGCCTGAGCTCACCCCTTCACACGCAGCTTCTTGAGTAGCCGGACAGATACGGCCTTCGGCAGCAGCTCGCTGACATTTCCTCCCAGGCGGGCCACTTCCTTCACCAATCGCGACGAGGTGTAGAAGTGCGCTTGGCTCGCCGCCATGAAGACCGTCTCGACGCGCGGCTTGAGATGGCGGTTCATCATCGCCATTTGAAACTCGTATTCGAAGTCCGAAACCGCACGCAGACCGCGGATGCTGACGGTGGCGCCGACGTCTTCGCAGTAGTCGACGAGGAGGCCGGTGAAACTGTCGGCCGACGCCCGACCGCCGGTGTCGCCGAGCGCTTCCTTGATCATCTCGACGCGCTCCGCGGCGGTGAACAGGGAGTTGTCTTTCTGCGGATCACTGGTGGTGTTGGCGACCGCGACGATGACGTGATCGAAGACATTGATCGCGCGCCGGATGACGTCCAAGTGTCCGTTGGTGATAGGATCGAACGAACCCGCGTAAACGGCTCGTCTCACGTCGGTCTTCGCTTTGGTGTCACGTGCCATTCACGACCTCTCGAAAAATAAAGCGAGGCCTGTCTTTCCATAGCGACGACTTCGGGTCAATTGCAGCGTACCGTAGTCACCGTCGATGTGATCGTCGACATGGTGCTCGGCGAGCACCCACCCTCCAGAGCGTACGAGCCCGAGCCCGTCGATACGCCGCAGTGTCAGCGGCACGAGCTCCTCTCCGTACGGAGGATCCAAAAGCACGCCATCGAATCGCGCTTCCGACGCCGCCAGCTGATCGAGGCCGCGGTCGATACTGGCCCGCAAGATCTTGGCGCTGGAAAGGAACTTCGACGCTTCGAGGTTGGTGCGCAACACGGCGACGGCCGGCACCGATTGCTCCACGAAGGTTGCATGCGCCGCGCCGCGGCTCAGCGCTTCGATCCCCAACGCACCGCTACCGGCAAACAGATCGAGAACCTCGGCACCGGCCAACTCGAAGCGGCTCTCCAGCATGCTGAAGAGCGCCTCCTTGACGCGATCCGCGGTTGGCCGAACGGCAGTCCCCGGGAGGGTCTGCAGTCGTCGACCGCGAGCGCTTCCAGCGATGATTCGCATTCACAAACCCGATAACCGACTAACCGATTACCGACTACCGTCCGGAGAAGTCCAGTGACGCCAACCTCAGCGCGAGCATGCTCTTGTGGGCGGGCTTCGCCGAAACCCGCGCTGGTCTTGGCAAAGTGCGGCCGGACGGTGCCGGCCGCCCACAAGACATCGTGAATCCTCGCTGTAGTCCAGTCCTCGATTGCTTGAGTCGTCGCGATAGCGTCGCTAAGAAGAGCCGACTGGCGGCGGCTGCGCCGCCGATTCCAAGCGGGAGGACTCAATGATGCGTTACGTATCGGGATGGATCGCTGCCGGCATGTTGATCACTTTGCCCGCCTGTCAGAACCAGGACGGGCTGCGGGAGATCCGCGATGGACAGCGCGAGCTGCGCGTGAAGCTGGAGGAGATGGAGAAGAAGATCGACCAGATCGCGTCTCGCGCCGCGGCAGCGCCGGCGGCACAGCGTCCGAATCAACCCGACCCGAACAAGATCTACAACCTGCCTGTGGGTAGCTCGGCGGTGCGCGGTCCCATGAACGCTCCCGTGACGGTCGTCGAGTTCGCCGACTTTCAATGTCCGTTCTGCGCCCGCAATCTACCTCTGGTGAAGCAAGTCCTCGATGCGTACCCCAAGGACGTCAACTTCGTCTACAAGGAATTTCCGCTCACCAGCATCCACAACAATGCGATGAACGCGTCGAAAGCGGCGATCGCGGCGCAGAAGCAAGGCAAGTACTGGCAGATGCACGACAAGCTGTTCGAGAACTTCCAGAACCTGGGGGAAGACAGCCTCAAGAAGTACGCCGGTGAGGTGGGATTGGACCTCGCGCAGTGGGAGAAGGACTACAAGTCACCTGAAGTGGCGCAGCAGGTCCAGGACGACATGCGTCTTGCGTCGCAGTCCGACGTGCGCGGCACGCCGACGATGTTCGTCAATGGCAAGCGCGTCGCCAACCGCAGCTTCGAGGGCATCAAGGAGTTGATCGACACGGCGCTCAAAGAGAAAGCGGGCGCCGGCAAAGCGGGCTGAGCTCAGGTGCGGTAGTCGGAATTGAAGCGAACGTAGTCGACCGTCAAGTCGGAACAGACGCGGTGCGCCACCGCGTTGCCCGCTCTGAGATCGATGGTCAGCGCGATCTCGGCACGTTGCATCAAGGAGCTCGCGAGCTTGGCGTTGCCGTCGACCACTTCGACACCGCGACGCACCACCGGGAGGTCCTCCAGATAGATATCGATCTTTTGCGGATCGAAGCGGGCGCCGCTGTAGCCCATGGCGCAGACCAACCGTCCGGCGTAGGGATCGCCGCCGAAGAACGCCGCCTTGCACAGCGGCGAGCGTGCGATCGCATCGGCCACTCGTTCGGCCTCGCGCACGCTGCGCGCCCGCCGGACGTGAATGTCGACGACCTTCGTCGCGCCTTCGCCGTCCTTCACCACCATGCGCGCCAATGCCGTCATCACTCGCGTCGCGGCGCCGCAGAATGTCGCAAATTGGTTCGAGCTCACGGTCAGCGCTCGGTTGCCGGCAACGCCGTTCGCCATCAGCACGGTAGTGTCGTTGGTGCTCGTATCGCCGTCGACGACGATGGTGTTGAAGGACTGCTCGAGCGCCACTTTCAACGTCTTCTTCACGGCCGGCAACGAAACCGCCGCGTCGGTCAGAATGTACGACAGCAGGGTCGCGTGACGCTCGAGTTTTGCCGAGGGCGCAACCACCATCTGCGGAGCAATCATCCCCGCCCCTTTCGCCATCCCCGCGACAATCACCTCGCAGCCGCCGATGATCAATGTCTCGGCAGCGAACTTGGGGAACGCGTCAGTGCTCATCATCCCGTCGAGCGCGGTGTGAAATGCATCGCGTGACAGGGCTCGACATGCATCGGCAACCCCCCGCCGCACTCGTTCGAGCGGAACTTGCACGGCGATGCGTCCGGTCGACGACGGCAGCACGAGCTTCGGATCGATGCCGAGCTCGCGCCCGACGAGCACACACATCTCGCGCGCGACGCGCAGGCCTTGTTTGCCGGTATAGGCGTTGGCGTTGCCGCTGTTGACGACGATCGCTTGCAAGCGGCCGTTGGCGGCGTGCTCGATGCCAACGCGCACCGGCGCCGCCTTGACGCGGTTGGTCGTGAAAGCAGCTGCGGCAGTGGCGGGAACGTCGGAAGCGATCAGTGCCACATCGCGCTTGCCACTTTCCTTCAGACCGCAACGAACGCCGGCGAAGCGAAAGCCTGGTACGCGGATGCGCGTACGGTGGACGGGCACTTTCATGTGGCGCGGGGGTGACTCAGAGTCCTAGCGGCGCACCCGACGGGCCACTTCAGGTCCCGTGGCATCTCTTGTACTTCTTGCCGCTACCGCAGGGGCACGGGTCGTTACGACCGGTCTTGTCGCCGTCGCGGCGAACGGTCGCCTTCTGAGCCGTCGCGGGTTGGGAACCACCGCCGCTCATGACCATCTTCGCCGGCTGCGGCCGGCGCTGGGCTTGTAGGCGCGCGACGTCTTCCTGACGAGCGAGTTGGACGGTGAAGACCTTTTCGACCACGTCGGACTCGAGACGTTGCATCATCCCGCCGAACAGATCGAAGCCTTCTTTCTTGTACTCGTTGAGCGGATTCTTTTGCGCGTAGCCACGCAAGCCGATGCCTTCCTTCAGATGGTCCATCGACAGCAGATGATCTTTCCACAGCGCATCGAGCGTCTGTAGCATCATGATCTTTTCGAGCTGGCGTTGGACAGGTGGCGTGAATGCCTGTTCGCGGGCCTGGTAGGCGGCGTGGGCTCTTTCGACAACGGTCTCGGTCAGCTCCTCGGGCGTGGCATTCTGCTTCGCCTCCTCGTCGAGGTCGAGTCGGCAATTGAACGCCCGCATCAGCGACTCGTTCAGGATATCCCACTCCCACTCCTCGGGCGGAGTCTCCTTCTGTGCGAATTGATTGACCAGGCCGTCGGCAACGTTGTCGGCCATGTCGAGGACTTCCTGCTTGAGGTTGGCGTCGGCGAGCAGGTCACGCCGTCGGCCGTAGACGATTTCGCGTTGTTGATTGAGAACGTCGTCGTACTCCAGCAAGTGTTTGCGGATATCGAAGTTGTGGCCTTCAACTTTGCTTTGCGCATTGGCGACGGCTCGTGAGATCAGCCGATGCTCGATCGGCTCGCCCTCTTCCATGCCCAGGCGATCCATCAGCCCCTGGATGCGTTCCGCGCCAAAGATCCGCAACAAGTCGTCTTCGAGGGAAAGATAGAAACGTGAGGAGCCGGGATCGCCCTGCCGGCCGGCGCGGCCCCGTAGTTGGTTATCGATCCGGCGGCTCTCGTGGCGCTCGGTGCCGATGATATAGAGGCCGCCGGCCGCGAGCACCTTCTCGCGTTCACTGCGGCAGACCTCGGTGTAGTGCACCAGGATCTCATCGTAGCGCTCGCGAAATTCGTGCGGCGCCTTGTCCATCTCTTCGCGCACGTCCTCGATCGCCTTGGCATACTCGCGGCGATCGCGCTCGTACTCTTCGCGGGCGCGCGCCGACGCTTCCTCGAAGGGATGGCGATGCTCGAGGTAGGCGGCTTCGGCCTCCTTGAACTCGCGGTCGGTATCCTCGTAGTCGCGCCGCGCTGCTTCGAAATCGATGTCGCGTCCGTCGTCGGAGGACAGTGCCTTGCGAATCGCTCGTTCGTATTCGGAGCGCGCGCGCTCGAACTCGGCCCGCGGTGGCGCGAGCTCCGCTTCGCCATCCTCGCTGCTGCCCAGTGCTGCGCGAAAGCGGTCGAACGCCTGAAGAAAGCGCTGCTGGCCTTCGTCACCGAAGAATGGGCCCGAAACCCGATCGACGTCCTGCAAAGCATCGCTGTAGCGTGAGATCGTCTCAACGCAGTTGCGGGCGCGCATCGGGCCGGGGTTTTGCGCCAGATCTTCGAGCTGCTGCTCGTACTCCGCGCGCGCCTTCCAATATGCCGCTTCGAGATAGGTGCGGTGCGAACCGCCGAGTTTCTCGAGCGCCGCTGCTTGCCGCTCCTCGTACGGCGCCCATTTGGGCTCGTACTCGCTGCGCGCATTTTCAACCGTCTCTTCGTAGCGTTCGCGCAGGTTTTGCAGAGACTCCTCGAAGCGTTGCTCGCCCTGCGGCAGCTTGGCGGAGCGCTTGATCCACTCGTTCTCCATGTCGGCGCGCGCCAGGAACTCGGGGTTGCCGCCGAGCAGGATGTCGGTGCCGCGGCCGGCCATGTTGGTGGCGATGGTCACCGCTTTGTGGCGACCCGCCTGGGCGATGACGCTGGCTTCTGCTTCGTGGTTGACGGCGTTGAGAACGTTGTGCGGCACGCCGTTGCGCTTGAGCATCTTCGCCAGTTGCTCGGATTTCTCGACCGAAACCGTACCGACGAGCACCGGCTGGCCGTGCTCGTAGGCGGCGGCGACCTCGTCGACGACGGCGTTGAACTTTTCCCGTTCGGTCTTGTAGACGATGTCGGGCTGATCGGTGCGGGTCATCGGCCGGTTGGGCGGAATGACGACGACGTCGAGCTTGTAGATGTTCTTGAACTCGACGGACTCGGTGTCGGCGGTGCCGGTCATGCCCGCGAGCTTGTGATACATGCGGAAGTAGTTCTGGATCGTGATCGTCGCGAGAGTCTGATTCTCACGCTCGATCCGCACGCCTTCCTTCGCTTCGACCGCCTGGTGTAGGCCGTCCGACCAGCGACGCCCGGGCATGAGACGACCGGTGAACTCGTCGACGATGATGACCTGGCCGTCCTTGATGATGTAGTCGACGTCACGCTTGAAGATCGCGTGCGCCTTCAACGCTTGATTGACGTGATGCAGCAGGTCGATGTGACCCGGGTCATAGAGGTTGGTGACACCGAGGAGACGTTCGACCTTGGCGACGCCGCTCTCGGTGAGCACCGCTGAGCGCGATTTCTCATCGACCCAGAAGTCGCCGGACTCTTCCGGCGGCGTGTCTCCTTTGCGTTCGATACGGATGCCCTTCTTGAGGCGCGGAATGATGCGATTGATCTGATAGTACTTGTCGGTGGAATCCTCGGCCGGGCCGGAGATGATCAGCGGCGTCCGTGCTTCGTCGATCAGGATGTTGTCGACCTCGTCGACGATGGCGTAGTTGAGCTCGCGCTGAACGTACTCGTCGAGCGTGAACTTCATGTTGTCGCGCAAATAGTCGAAGCCGAACTCGTGGTTGGTGCCGTAGGTGACGTCGGCGAGATACGCGTCCTTGCGATCGATCGGGCGCAGGTTGAGCATCCGATAGTCGTTGGTGACGTACGTCGGATCGAACAGGTAGCTGGCTTCGTGCACGATCGAAGCGACCGTCAACCCGAGGGCGTGGAAGATCGGTCCCATCCACTGCACATCGCGACGCGCCAGGTAGTCGTTGACCGTAACCAGGTGACAACCACGCCCGGTCAAGGCGTTGAGATAGAGTGGTAGAGTCGCAACCAGCGTCTTGCCTTCGCCGGTCTTCATCTCGGCGATCTTGCCCTGATGCAGGACCGCGCCGCCGATCAGCTGGACGTCGTAATGGCGCAGCTTTGTGACGCGTTTGGACGCTTCGCGAACGACGGCGAAGGCCTCGGGCAGAAGGTCATCGAGGACAGCGGCTTCGACCTTGCGCACTTCCTTGTCTTGATCTTCGACCTCTTTGCGCAGATCGCGGTCTTCGTTCTCGAGGGTCGGGTTCTCGGCCTCGCGGCTGCGCAAGGCGCGGAGATCTTCGAGAAGCTTGCGTTCTTCCGCGGTAGCTTCATGCAGGCGCGACCGAAACTCTTCGGTCTTCGCCCGCAAGTCGTCAATACTGAGGGCACCGATCTCTTCGGCCAGCTCGTTGCAACGCTGCACCAGTGGAAGAATACGCTTTAGCTCGCGGTCGTTCTTGGTCCCAAAGATCTTCTTGAAAACGTTCAGCATGGGTGGCTCGGTCTTCTCAAACAAACACTGCCTAGCAGGTTACTTTCGTCGATGCACCTCAGTCGGCGGCGTCAGTGCCGCGTCACAACCTCCCCCAACGGAAGCGGTGGGCCTTCGATAAGCATAAAACTCTCCGGCGTCGAGGGTCAGCGCTCGATGCGGACTGCCGATTCGACCTTCTGCCCCATGAAACGGGCCCCGACCTTGACGAAGCGGTCGGGTGTATCGGTGACAAAAAAGCTGATCGACCCCTCACCGCGGCGACGCCCGAGACCGTTGGCCCGCAGCGTGTCGGCAACCGCCGCAGCGGTCGTACGGGCAGAGTCGACCAGCTTGACGTTCTTGCCCATCACCCGGCCGATGACGTCTTCGAGCAACGGATAGTGGGTACACCCCAGCAGCAAAGTATCGATACCGCTACGACGCAGACTGTTCAGATACGCCGCCGCCGTGCGTTCGGCGACTTCGTTGTCGACCCACCCTTCTTCAGCCAGGGGCACGAACAGCGGGCAGGCACGGGTGTAGACCTCGACGCCGGGCACGAGCCGCTTCAAGGCGCGCGTGTAAGCGCCACTGCCGATGGTGGCTTCGGTGCCGATGACTCCGATCTTATGGTTGCGCGTCTGCGCCGCCGCGCGTTGAGCCCCCGGCTCGATGACCCCAACGATCGGTACGTCGAAATGTTCGCGCAGCACGTCGATCGCCGTCGATGACACGGTGTTGCAGGCCACGACCAGCATTTTGACGCCCTTGTCGGCGAGAAACTGCGCATCTTCGAGAGCGTAGCGGCGGACGATTTCGGCCGACTTGTTGCCGTACGGATAACGGGCGGTATCGCCGAGGTAGATCAGGTGCTCGCGCGGCAGCGCCTGCATCACCTGCTGCGCGACGGTCAGCCCACCAAGACCGGAATCGAAGATGCCGATCGCGGCGTCAGCCCCAGGGCCCGACGGGACTTGTGGGCGCCGCACGCCCGTACCGCTACGAAGGCGTCGCGAAGTCGAGCGAGAGGCAGGTACACGGCTCATGTGCGTTGCGCCACCAGGCGTCGGGCAACGTCGCGGTCGCTCGGAGCTTCACCGAAGACCTTCTCCCACACGCCCACCGGCTCCATGCAGATATACAGCGGCATGCTCGCATCGACGGCGCGCAGCCACTCCAACATGCGCCGGTACATCTGCAGGCGCAGACCGCGCCAAACCCGCTCCTTGCCATCCGCACCTGGTACCAGCTCGCCAGTCAGGACCTGCCCGAGCGCATGGCGCCGGCGAATGGCCGCCTTCAAGCGCGGCGTCAGGCGCAAGCTGCCGAGACTGACCCACGCCACCCGACGAGTATCGAGCGACGAAAAGATCGACTCTACCGCGTCGCGATAGCCCTCTTCCCAATCCGCGTGCGCAATCAGTGGATCGAAGTGGAAGCCGACCAGATAGCCGGCTTGCTGCACACGCCGCGCCGCTTCGACGCGCTCGTCGAGAGACGCTGCGCCGTGTTCCTCGCCCGCGATGATCGAACGCGCATTGACCGACCAGGAAACGACGATACGGTCGCGCGGATCGAGCTTCAGGAGACTGTCGACAGCAGTGCTCTTGGTTTTGAGCTCGAGCAGCGCGTTGTCGCGCGCGGCGAAGAACGGCACCAACAAGCCCGAGAGATCGGTCAGCGGATCGAGAGCCAGGCTGTCGGCCAACTCGCCCGTACCGATTCGCAGTGTTCGGCCGGCGTGTTGCCGCAACACACCGTCCAGCTCTGCCAGTCCATCTCCCGGATTGGAGAACACCTTCAAAGATGGATTGTTGGCCAGATAGTCCTGGAGGAAGCAGTAACTGCAGTCGAACGGACAGTTCGAGGCGAAGTTGATGACCAGGTAATTGCAGCAGACCATGCCGGTGGTTCCCGCCGGGCAGTGTTGCAAGAATGTGCCGCGGTGCCTCTGCACCGCAAGGACGCGTTTGCCGGCCGAGAAATCGCGAGCCCGCTCATTCCGCTGGTTGTCGACAACGTGAACGGGAATCCCGGGCAATCGTTCGCAGATCCGCCGGGCGACGGCGCTTTCTTCCTCACCGGCCTCGATCTCGATCGAGTCGATCTCATCGGCGACTCGGCGGGCGCTCGAGACACGCCGGAGCGTCGTTGGATGAACTGTTTGCGGAGCAACCGACATGCGCGTCGAATCTGGATCGGGTCTTCCGTCGAAAGCCGCGGGACTCAGTCGGAACTGCTCGAATCCGGCGTTCCACTAAGCAGTTCGAAGATTTCCCCGCAAGCCGGCGCGCTGGCCGCATCCGCCAGGGAGCGAGCGGCGGCAGCTAGAGCCGCTGGATTGCGGGCAACGATCTCCACTCGTACGTCGTCCCCTTCTAAAAGGTCGGGCACAGTGAAGCGTACTGCCGGCGGCAGGTGCATGCTGGCGACGAGCTCACCGATACGGTCCTGCGCCTTCGTCAGACTTGGGAAGCGGAGCCGGCGCAAGCTGGACTTCAATGCCTTGACGCGGTCGTTGCGCCCGCCCGGGCTGCGGAGGGCGAGACGAACCGGTTCGGAGTCAAAGACCGCGGCTATCGTTTTGCGGTCGCGTGCGGCGATCTCCTCGGCCCAATCCCACAGATCGCGCAGCTGATTCTCACCGAGCCGCAGCTCGCGCGTCAGCTCCCACAACGCCACCACATCTTCGTCGGCTTTGGCGAGCCACCGATCGACGGTCTCGGAGTGAAATCTCCGCTCGGAGGCGTAGGCTCGGATCTGCCGTTCGATCGTCTCATCCATACAAAGCAGCCAATTGCATGTATCGCATCGCCTCGTCTTGCCGCCGCCGCCGTGCAGCGCCCTTGGCGAGTATGTCGCACTTCCGTTTGAGCACTGCGGCCGCCGCGGAACGGCGCGGCGCATCCAGGCGGCCGGCCTCGATCAACCGGCTGATGCTGGCGACGCGAAAGCGATCCATCCCCCAGAAGCGCCGCGAAAGCTGATCGGCGTGGCCGCCGCGTTTGATCACCAGCGGTTGAGGAAGAAGGTGAACCTGGGTCTCGACGCCGATCCGCAGCCACAGGTCGTAGTCTTCGCAAGCCGGCAGGCTCTCGTCGAAACCTCCCATCCGCTCGAATAGCCCTCGACGCATCACAACCGCGGAAGGACTGACGAGGCAGAGATCCAGACTGCGCTCGAAGATGGCACCGTCGGGTTTGCGATGGTGACGGCAGGGATTCACCCGACGTCCGTCGCGATACCAGAGCTCTTCGACCTGACAAATCGAAGCCGACGGATTCATGCGCAAGAAGTCGATCTGCGCCGCGAGCTTGCCCGGTAACCACAGATCATCGGAGTCCAGAAAGGCAATGCAGTCACCGCTGCCGGCAAGCACGCCAAGGTTGCGCGCCGCCGAGACCCCGCGGTTCTCCGTTCGCAAAAGATGCAGACGGTCACCGTAGTCGCGCTGCAGCTCCATGGCGGTACCGTCGGCCGAGCCGTCGTCAACGACCAGCAGTTCGTAGTCCGCACCCTGCTGATTCAGGACCGAGTCAATTGCCTCGCGCACCATCGTGCGGCGGTTGTGTGTGGGTATGACGACGGTGGTCAGCACCAGGTTCGGATACTACAAGGGCACCAGGGGATAAAGACGGTCGGTGAATGCTCCAACTAGTCCGTCGCCCACCGTTGCGGTAGGGTAAGCGACCTTCACGATTTGGAGGCGATCATGCGGGTCATTCCCATCTCTCAATTGAGCGACAACTACGCCTATCTTGTGATCGACGAATCGACCAAGACGGCCGCCATCGTCGACTGCTCGGAAGCCGACAAGGTGTGGCCCGTCCTCGAGAGGAACGGCGTCGACCTCGTCGCGGTCTTGCCGACGCATCACCATTTCGACCACGTCGGCGGGAATGAGGCCCTGCTCGAGGAGAGGCCCGGGCTCGAGGTTTACGGGCACCGCGGCGAGGCTTCCAGGATCCCGGGTTGCACGCGCGAAGTCGGGGAGGGAGACCGCATCGCCATCGGCAAGACGGCCGCAAAGATCATCTTCATCCCGGCACACACTTCGGGTCACATTGCGTATCACTTCGAAGCCGACAAGAGCGTCTTCACCGGCGACACGTTGTTCGCCGGTGGCTGCGGGCGCCTGTTCGAAGGTGATCCGGCGATGATGATGAAGTCGTTGTCGAAGCTGATGAGCCTGGCAGACGACACCAAAGTCTACTTCGGACACGAGTACACCGAAAAGAATCTGCGCTTCGCCTTGACGCTGGAGCCGGGTAACGAGGCCTTGAAGAAGAAACATGCTTGGGCGGTCGACCAGCGCAACAAGGGCGAGACGACGGTGCCGACCACGATCGGCTCGGAGAAGGAAACCAATCCGTTCTTCCGCTGGACCAGCGCCGAGTTGCGCGCCAGTGTCGAGAGCAAGGCCGGGCGGGCGCTCGACGACGTCGGCGTATTCGCCAAGACACGATCGCTGAAGGACGATTTCTAGGGCTGCTCCCGAATAGCCAGTCGCGATTGTTTCGAGGCGGCAAGCGCGCATAATGGCGCCAGCGCGAGGTGAGAGATGAGCAAGATTGCCAAGAGCTACGACAGGCTGGAAGCGGTCATCGACCGGGTCGCCGCCGACTACAACGGCAGCAAGGAGATCGACAACCTCGAGAGCGCGGCGCTACCCAATCGGCGCGCCGTGATCGAGGCGCTCAATCACCTTCCGCCAGCCATCTACATGGGCTTCTATACGACGCGCGCGCTCAACCCGCTCAACCTGCGCTACGCCATCAGTGAGCACCTCTACCCGGCCTTCGAGATCCTGGTCGAACAGATCCATCGCGCTCTGAACTATCAAAGGATGTGCGGCCGTATCTGCCCGCCGGATGGGGCTTGGGCCGAGGAAGTGGTTTTGGCATTGTTCGCCAAGTTGCCCGAGTTGCGCCAGCAGCTCAATGAAGATGTCGCCGCCGCCTACGGTGGCGATCCGGCAGCCAAGGGTATCGAGGAAGTGATCTTCAGCTATCCGGCGATCCAGGCGATTACGACGTACCGCATCGCCCACGAGCTCTATTTGCAACAGGTGCCGATGATCCCGCGCATCATGACCGAGCATGCTCACGGCAAGACGGGAATCGACATCCACCCTGGCGCAGAGATCGGCAGGCGTTTCTTCATCGATCACGGCACCGGCGTGGTGATCGGCGAGACCACGGTGATCGGCAATGAGGTGAAGATCTACCAGGGCGTTACGCTCGGAGCGCTGAGTTTGCCGCGTGACGGCGCCGGCGACCTTATTCGCAGCGGCAAGAAGCGCCATCCGACGATCGAAGACAATGTGACGATCTACTCGGGGGCAACCGTCCTCGGCGGCGATACCGTCATCGGCAAAGGGTCTGTGATCGGCGGCAACGTGTGGTTGATCGAGTCGGTCCCGCCGTTCAGCAAGATCACCTTCAGCAGCCGTCTGCAGGTTTCGCAGGTCCGGCCGGCGCAAACCCGTAGAGTCGGCTAGGGCGGCGGGCGTCGCGGCTGCGGCGCGGGCCGTGTCGCCGGCGAAACACGCCTCGCCTCTCCGCCTCGCGCGTGGTAGAGAATCCCCAATTCCGCGATCGACAAGGGGAGTCTCTCATGCGTCTCTGGCGAAGCGTCGCGCTCACCATCAATTTGTTTGCGGTTCTCGCAACTGCCCCGGGCGCACGTGCCTCCGAAGAAAATCCCTGCGTTGGCGACTGCGACGGTAGCGGCTCGATCACCATCGACAAGCTCATGACGATGGTCAACATCGCCCTCGGCGAAGCGTCGGTTTCCATCTGCATCTCCGGCGATAGCAATGGCGATGGTAGGATCACCGTCGAGGAGCTCCTGATCGCGTCGAACATGGCGCTGCTCGGGTGCTACGAGCTGGGTTCGTGTGATGACCCGGACACCCAGGCAAGCGAGCCACTCTGTGCTCTCGACCATGCAACCGTGAACTGCGACTTCCTGGTTCAGGATCACTGTCTGCTACCCTTCCCTTCCTCTACGTTTCTCACCAGCGACCCGACCACGCCGACGGGTGTGCGAGTACACTTCGACCTCGAGGCGATGCCGTTGAATCGCGATCGCCGGCGCATCGATCCGACGGAACACAACACCCTGGACGGTTTCAGCCCGGGCTCGGTGCTGATCGCGATCTTCTCGGAGGGTGTCGACATGGCGGCGTCCGGTGTTCCACCGATCATCAACATGGCGCGTTCGCTCGACGAGGACAGCCCCACCGTGCTGCTCGATGCCGACACCGGCGAACGGGTGCTGCATTTCGCCGAGCTCGACGAGCAGGCAACACTGGCGAACAAGAAGGCGTTCATGATCCGGCCTGGCGTCCGACTGCAGGAGACGCATCGTTATGTTGTCGCCATCCGCGGCCTCGTCGATGGCAGCGGCCGGCCGATCCAGGCACGACGGCCGTTCAAGATCCTACGCGACAACCTCGAGACGCCCGTGCAGAAGATCAACGATCGTCGCACGGCGATGGATGAGATCTTCGATATTCTCGAAGATGCAGGCGTCGAGCGGGAAAATCTCATCCTCGCCTGGGACTTCATCGTCACCAGCACCGAGAGCTTGACCGGCCGGGCGGTATCGCTGCGCGATCAAGGTCTCGCCGCCAACGGTCCCGGCGCACCGCCATTCGAAGTCACCTCGATCGAAGAGAACGTCGACGACAACATCCTTCGGCGTGTGCGCGGGACGTATACGGTACCGCTTTTCATGAAGAGCGCTGTGCCACCGACGAAGTACAATCTCGATGAGAACGGGGTCCTGGTACAAAACGGCACGGCGACGGCTCCTTTCATCGTCAACATCCCGCGCAGCACGGTTGCCGACGGCGTCGCGCATCCTGCCCGACCGGCGGTCTACGGGCATGGGCTGTTCGGCGACGGCAGTGAGGTCAACGCCGGCCACCTGCGTGCGTTCTCGAATCGCGTCAACATCATGTTGGGCGGCACCGATTGGATCGGTATGGCGGAAGAAGATCTGCCACATGTCATGCGCATGATCCGTAACTTGTCAGACTTCCCGATCATTCCGGACCGGCTGCAGCAAGCGATGCTGAACTTCATCCTGCTTGGCCGCCTGTTCATCGCCGAGGACGGATTCATCACTCACGAGGCTTTTCAGCTGAATGGCGAACCGCTGATCGATCGTGGCGAGCTCTACTACTACGGCCTCAGCCAGGGCGGTATTCAGGGCGGCACCTACCTGGCGCTGTCGCCCGACACCATGCGCGGTGTTCTCGGTGTCGGTGCTTCGAACTACAGCATCCTCCTGCAGCGCAGCGTCGACTTCGCTCCGTTCCAGTTCGTTCTCAACGGCTTCTACGGCGACCAACTGGAGCGCGCTCTCCTCTATCCCTTGTTGCAAATGCTCTGGGACCGCGCCGAACCGCAAGGGTACATGTCGCATCTGGTCGACAACCCGTTGCCGGGCTCACCCGCGAAGAAAGTACTGATCCAGATGGGGGTGAACGACTCGCAGGTCCCGAACATCGGAACAGAGATCCAAGTTCGCAGTCTCGGCATCCCGGCGATGGCTCCGTCGGCAGTGCCGGCGTTCCAGATTCCGGAAGTGGAAGCCCCATTCGACGGATCGGCATACATTCCGTACGACGTCGATGGGGTCGCGGCGCCGCTGACGAACACGCCGCCCGCCGGCGACAACGGAGTTCACGAAGCGGTGCGGCGGCTGAGCGCAACACAAGATCAGATCAACGCATTTTTGCGACCGGACGGGCGTGTGGAAAACTTCTGCGGCGGGGCCTGCATGTTCACCGACGTCCCCAACGTG
>Ga0187892_10002903_pt1 | contig 32706 bp, 15 predicted proteins | sample MA1701073metaG_FD_139345 | JGI IMG/M metagenome (GOLD analysis project Ga0187892, IMG submission 139345) | Bio-ooze microbial communities from a basaltic lava cave in the Kipuka Kanohina Cave System on the Island of Hawaii, USA - MA170107-3 metaG ...
CGAGGAGGCCGCGCTCGCGCTCGCCGCGATGGTCCGCTGCCGGCGCATCAAGGACCGGCCCGAGGGGCGCGTCCCCGATCCGCGACGCGATCGGGCGCGGGCGGCCCGCGTCCTCGCCGCGGCGGGGCGGGCCGGGCGGCGCCTGCTGCTGCCGACGGAGGCGGCCGAGGTGCTGGAGGCGTACGGCATCCCGGCCGCGCCGGCGCGGCTCGTGAAGACTGCGGAGGGGGCGATCGCGGCGGCTCATGAGCTGGGCTACCCGGTCGTGCTGAAGGCCGTGGCTGAGAAGATCGTGCACAAGACCGAGGTCGGGGGCGTGCGCCTCGACCTCCGGAACGCCGACGACGTGGCCCGGGCGTTCGCGGAGCTCGGGCGCCTGCGGACGCAGGCGCCCGAGCTCCGCGTGCTCGTGCAGCCACACGTGCGCGGCGGGGTCGAGACCATCCTGGGCGCCTACCGCGACCCGGAGTACGGGCCGCTGATCTCGTTCGGGCTGGGCGGCATCTTCGCGGAGGCCCTCGGCGACGTGCAGCTCCGCGTGGCGCCGCTCACCGATCACGACGCGCGCGAGATGGTGCGGGGCCTCAAGGCCTTCCGCGTGCTCCAGGGCGAGCGGGGCCGGAAGCCCGCCGACCTCGCCGCGCTCGAGGACGCGCTGCTCCGCCTCTCGACGCTGATCGTCGAGCAGGAGGAGATCGCCGAGCTGGACCTCAACCCGTTCCGCGCCGCGCCCGCGGGCGGCCGCTCACTGGCGCTCGACGCCCGCATCCTGCGGGCGTGAGCCGGCCCCTATCACGCACCGCGTCGCTGCGCGCCTGACCGCCGCGGCCCGCCGCCGCTCCGCCGCTTGATCGGGCCGTGGTCAGGCCGTATCACTGCGGCCGGGCGAGGCGGGCGGAAATCCCGGAGGGCCGCATGGAACTCGGCTTCGTCGGTCTCGGGCGGATGGGGCGGAACATGGTGCTGCGCCTCATCCGTGGCGGGCACCGGATCGTGGCCTGGAACCGCTCGCCCGGGCCGGTCCAGGAGGTGGCCGCGGCGGGCGCGACGGCCGCCGCGGACCTCGCCGACCTCGTCCGCCGGCTCGCGCCCCCCCGGACCGTCTGGGTCATGGTGCCGGCGGGCGACGCGACCGAGGGGACCGTGTCCGCGCTGACCGGCCTCCTCGCGCCCGAGGACCTCGTGGTGGACGGGGGCAATGCGCGCCACACCGACTCCACGAGGCGGGCGCGCGCGCTCCGCGAGCGCGGGCTGCTCTTCGCCGACGCGGGGACCTCGGGCGGCATCTGGGGGCTCGAGAACGGCTACTGCCTGATGGTGGGCGGCGAGCCCGCGGCCTACCGGCGGATCGAGCCCGCGCTCCGGACGCTGGCGCCGCCCGAGGGCTTCGCGCACGTCGGCCCGCCCGGCGCCGGCCACTTCCTGAAGATGGTCCACAACGGGATCGAGTACGGGCTCATGCAGGCCTACGCCGAGGGCTTCGAGCTGCTCCGCGCCTTCGACCCGACGCTGGACCTGGCAAAGGTCTCCGTGCTCTGGGGCCGGGGCAGCGTGGTCCGCTCCTGGCTCCTCGAGCTGGCCGGTCGGGCCTTCGCCGCGGACCGCGACCTCGCCACGGTCGCCGACTGGGTGGAGGACTCGGGCGAGGGGCGCTGGACCGTGCAGGAGGGAGTGGACCGCGCGGTTCCGCTCCCCGTGATCACCGCGGCGCTCCTGTGCCGGTTCCGCTCGCGGCAGGATCCCTCGTTCCAGGGGAAGGTCCTCGCCGCGCTCCGCCGCGAGTTCGGCGGACACGCCGTGCACGAGGAGCCGCGGCCGTGAGGGCACGGCTGCGCCCGCCGACTGCCATCCAATCGGTCCCGGCGGAGCCGTCCTCGATCGTGATCTTCGGCGCGTCGGGGGACCTCGCGCGGCGGAAGCTCCTGCCCGCGCTCCAGGACCTCTACCGGAACCGGCTCCTCGATCCCGCGACCGACGTCGTGGGGTTCGCGCGGACCCCCAAGACCGACGCGGCGTTCCGCGAGGAGGCCCGCGCGGCGCTCGAGGATGGCACCGCCCAGGACCGCGCGGCCTGGGAGGGCTTCGCCGCCCGGCTCCACTACGTGGTCGGGGGGTACGGGCACCCGGCCTCCTACCGGAGGCTCCGCGAGCGTCTCGAGGAGCTCGAACGCGCACGCGACGGAGAGCCGGCGCGGCGGCTCTTCTACCTCGCCACCCCGCCCGACGCCGCGGACGAGGTCGTCAGCCACCTGGGCGCCGCCGGCCTGGCGCGCTCCGCGGGCGGCGGCTGGTCGCGCGTGATCCTCGAGAAGCCCTTCGGCCGCGACCTGGCCTCGGCGCGCGCGCTCAACGCGGTGGTCGCCTCGGTCTTCGAGGAGGAACAGGTCTTCCGCATCGATCACTACCTCGGCAAGGAGACCGTGCAGAACGTGCTCGTGCTCCGGATGGCCAACGGCATCTTCGAACCGGTCTGGAACCACCATTTCGTGGACCACGTGCAGATCACGGTCGCGGAGACGCTGGGCGTCGAGGGGCGCGCCGGCTACTACGAGGAGGCGGGCGTCAGCCGGGACATGCTCCAGAACCACCTCCTCCAGCTCCTGACGCTCGTGGCCATGGAGCCGCCGCTCCGCTTCGAGGCGAACGCGGTCCGCGACGAGAAGGTCAAGGTGCTGCGCTCGGTCCGGCCGCTCGAGGGGGACGAGGCGCGGGAGGGCACGATCCGCGGCCAGTACGGGCCCGGCACGATCGACGGGCGACCCGTCCCAGGCTACCGCCAGGAGCCCGGCGTCCGCCCGGACTCGACCACCGAGACGTACCTCGCCGCACGGTTGTTCGTGGACAACTGGCGCTGGAGCGGAGTCCCCTTCTACATGCGCTCGGGGAAGCGCCTGGCGGCCCGCGTCACCGAGATCGACGTGGTCTTCCGGAAGCCCCCCTTCGTGCTCTTCCCCGGCTCGCGCAGGGCGCAGGAGCCGAACGTGCTCGAGTTGCGCATCCAGCCGGATGAGGCAGTCGCGCTCCGCGTGCTGACCAAGGCGCCGGGGCCGGAGGAGCGGGTGACGCCGGTCCGGCTCGACTTCACCTACGCCGAGGCGTACGGTGGGCGGCCGCCCGAGTCGTATGAGCGGCTCCTCCACGACGCGCTGCTCGGCGACCCCACGCTGTTCGCGCGGCGCGACGAGGTCGAATACGCGTGGGAGATCGTCGACGGGATCATCGGCGCCTGGGCCTCCGCTCCGGAGGAGGGCTTCTCCGAGTACCCGGCAGGGAGCTGGGGGCCGGTCGAGGCGGATCGACTCCTCCAGCGCGACGGTCGGGTCTGGCAGGAACTGGCGTGAAACCGGAAGTGGAGGTCCTGGCCGGTCCGGACCGGGTCGCCGCGCGCGCGGCGGCACTCGTCGACCAGGGCGCGCGGCGGGCGCAGGCGGCCGGTCGCCGGTTCCACCTCGTGGTGAGCGGCGGCCGGACGCCGCTCCCGCTCTACCGGCTCCTGGCCGCGCCGCCCTGGAAGGACCGGCTCCCCTGGGAGGCCTTCGAGGTCTTCTGGGCGGACGAGCGCTCGGTCCCCCCGGACGCGCCCCGGTCGAACTACCGCTCCGTGCGCGAGGCGCTCCTGGACCACGTGCCGGTCCCGGCCGCGCAGGTGCACCGGATCGAGGCGGAGCGCCCTGACGCGGCGCCGCGCTACGCGGCGGCGATCCGGAGCGCAACCGGAGCGCGACCGCCCGAGCGGCCGGCCTTCGACCTCGTGCTTCTCGGGCTCGGCGCGGACGGGCACATGGCGTCCCTGTTCCCCGGAAGCCGCGAGAGCGACACGCGGGTCCTCGCGGCCCGGGCGCGCGGTCCCGACGGAGCGCGGGTCACGCTCACATCGTGGGCCCTCTCCGGCGGGCGGCTCGTGCTCCTCCTCGTGACCGGCGCGGAGAAGCGGGACGCGGCGCGCCGCGCGCTCGACGGCGGGGCTGATCCCCTGACGAACCCGGCCCGGCGGCTGCTCGCGGGGACCGGGCGCGTCCTCTGGCTCCTCGACCGCGCGGCGGCGGGCGACCGGCCGCTCACGACGCCCGGAGGCGGAAGGGCCCGAGCCCCGCCCGCTGGCTATAATCCGCAGCCCGCCGGCGCGGGGAGGGACGCCCGACCGGGAGCACGGAATGAAACTCGAGGAACTCCAGCGCAACTGGGACACCTTCGGCGCGACCGACCCGTTCTGGGCCATCCTCACCTGGGAGGAACGCCGCGGCGGCGCGTGGACGCCCGCCGACTTCTACCGGGAGGGCGAGCGCGAGATCGGCTACGTCCTCGCGAGGGCCGAGCCGCTCGGCCTGCCCGCCGGTCGCGGAGCGGCGCTGGACTTCGGCTGCGGAGCCGGACGCCTCACCCAGGCCCTCTGCTGCTTCTTCGACCGCTGCACCGGAGTGGACATCGCGCCGTCGATGGTCCGCCTGGCCCAGTCGCAGAATCTCCACGGGGACCGCTGCCGGTACGTCCTCAACGTCACCGACCGTCTCGCCTTCCTCGACGACGAGAGCTGCGACTTCATCTACACGAACATCGTGCTCCAGCACATGCGACCGGAGTACGCCTTCCGATACCTCGAGGAGTTCCTCCGCGTGCTCACGCCGGGCGGTCTTCTCGTCTTCCAGCTCCCCAGCGAGCAGAAGACCCGCCCCGCCCCCCCGGAGCCGGACCGCGCTCCGCTCCCCGCCAAGGGCTTCCGGGCGCGCATCGAGGTCCTGGAGGCGCCGGCCGCGGCGCCGGCCGCGACCCCGCTTCGCATCCGCGTCCGCGTGCGGAACGAGAGCCCCATCGTCTGGAGAACCCACCTCGCGCCGGACGACCGGGGCCGGATCTCGCTCGGGAACCGGTGGCACGCGCCCGGCGGCGACGTGCTCCAGTGGGACGACGGCCGGGCGCTCCTCCCCCGGGACCTCCCGCCCGGCACCTCGGTGGACCTGGAGCTGGCCATCGTGGCTCCCTCCGTTCCCGGCTCGTACGTGCTCGAGGTGGACATGGTCCAGGAGGGCGTCTCCTGGTTCAGCCTGAAGGGCTCGCAGCCGGCCCGTCACCCGTTCACCGTGACCGCGCCGGCGGCGGCCGCCGCCGCCGGCGGGAAGGGCGGGGCGGGCGGCTCCCTCCCGGCTCCGCCGGTGATGGAGATGTACGCGACCCCCCTCGAGGAGGTGTCGCGCTTCCTGCGCGCGCGCGGCGCGGAGCTGCTCAGGGCCGAGGACGACGGCGCCGGCGGCGGCGAGTGGAAGGGCTTCCTCTACTGGGTGACGAAGCCGGGCTTCCCGCGCCGGGCCGCGGCCCCGGACCGGGAGCTGGCGGCGCTGATCCGCGCCTGGGAAGCGCGCGGCGGATCCGGCGACGGGACGGGAGCCTGGTCGAAGCTGCTCGAGGAGACCCTGACCGGCGCGGGCCTCCCGCGGGCGCGCCGGCGCGCGCTCGTGGTCGGCTGCGGCGAGGGCGGTCTCCCGGCGGCGCTCGCGCCCTGGTTCGAGGAGTCCTGGGGCGTGGAGCTCACGCCGGGACTCGTGCGACGCGCGGAGGAGCGGAACGGCCACGTCGCGGGCTGCCGCTTCCGGCTCGGCGTGCCCGGCCGGCTCGTGGAGCTCCCGGACGCGGGGTTCGACCTGGTCGTGGTGCCGTCCCTTCTCCACCACCTGCGCGGCATGAAGCCGGCGCTCGAGGACCTCGCGCGCCTCGTCGCGCCGGGAGGAGTCCTGGCCTGCTCGATCCCGGAGGCGCCGGCCGCCGGTCCCGCTCCCCACGGGACCGCCCTCCCCGCCGGGGCGTTCCGCGCGAGGATCCCCATCGTCCAGGCGGCCGAGCGGGTGGCCGCGGGGGGCCGGGCCGAGGTGCGCGCGCGGGTCCGGAACCTCGGGAGCGCGAGCTGGCCCGCGCCGGCCGACCCGGAGGGACGGTTCCCGGTCAGCCTCGGGAACCACTGGCTCGGACCCCGCGGCGGCATCCTCAGGAGCGACGACGCGCGGACGGCGCTTCCCGGTCCGCTGGCTCCCGGCGACGAGGTCGAGCTGGCCCTCGCGGTGACCGGGCCCTTGTGGCCGGGCCCGTACACGCTCGAACTCGACCTGGTGCAGGACGGCGTCTCGTGGTTCGAGGACCGGGGCTCGGAGACCACGCGTTGCGCGGTCACGGTGGTCGAGAGCGACGCGCCCCCCGCGGCCGGGCTCCCCATCCGCTGGGTCTCGCTCGAGCAGTGCCGGGACGTGCTGACCGGCTCCGGCCTCCAGGTCTTCGCCACGGCGCCGGAGGCGGGGGCGCTCCCCGGCGGAACGGCCGTCCGCGTCTTCGCGCGGCGCTGAGCGGCGCCTTCCCGCTCAATCTCCCGGCGCGCTGATGCCGTGGAGGACGATGCGGTAGTTCCACACCAGGCAATCCTCCTTCCCCGGCAGCCAGCGGCGGGTCTGGTTCACCGTGGTCTCGGCGAAGTCCAGGATGGTCCGGCCGCGCGCGCCCAGCCGCTCCTGGAAGGCGACCTCGAAGGGAGGCACCCCGGGCAGGGTCGGCTCGCGGCCGGTGATCATGATCGGCCGGTAGCCGAGCTCCTCGAGCTGGCCGAGCACGTAGTCCACGTCGGTGGGCTTGCTCCACTGGCTCAGCAGGAAGACCTCCTGCCGCGCCCAGAGGCGAAGCGGCATCGTGAACCGCATGGCCGTGTCGTCCACCCCCGAGCAGACCCACACGATGTTGGGGGGAGCCAGCCGGGAGAGGCGCTGGAGGTGCTGCTCGGTGTCCACCCAGGGTCGATAGAAGACGAAGTGCCCGGAGACGCGGGCGAAGCTCGCGCCCAGCCAGAGCGCGAGCGCGCACCCGAAGATCCGGCCGGCCCAGCGGAGTCGGGGCCGGTCCGGGAGCACGAACCAGGGGAGCAGTGCCGCGAGCAGGAACCCCGGGATCGAGATGCAGAGGAATCTCCGGCCCGGGCTGTGGAAGTGTCCCGCCTCGTCGATCTTCCCGCTGATGAACAGGATCACGACCGTGTGCATCAGCGTGAGCAGGAGGATCGGGACCAGCGGGAGGAACCGCCTCCGCCGCAGGAGCGCGAAGAGGCCGGCCACGCCGAGCAGGAGGCCGAGCGGCGTGAGGTAGAGGCCGAGCGCGGAGAAGGTCAGCTCGCGCCAGTTCCGCTGCCCCGTCGCGAGCCGGTCGGGCGGGAACGCCAGCCATCGCTGCAAGGCGTTGAGCCGGTCCGCCGGCTCCTCGCCCCAGTCCGCCTGCGCCGGGAACAGGAAGTGGAGGTAGAGGCCGACGAGCACGGCGATCCCGCCCCCCCACAGGAGGAGCCGCGCGACCGGGAGCGAGAGAGCCAGGCGGCGGATCGGCTTCCGGAAATGGAAGAGCACGGCTCCGAAGAGGGCGGCCGCGACGAAGAACCCGGACACGAGCCACAGCGTCCGCGGTCCGTAGATGAGCTTGTTGTGCAACTGGGCGAAGAAGTAGACGTGGTGGTCCGTGACCGCGAACCAGACGGCGAGCAGGAACCCGACGGCGTAGGAGACCGGGAACGCGAGCGTGATCCGGTCCAGGAGCCCGAGGCTCCAGAGGACGAAGCTGAACGCGATCATCACGACCGGCACGACGATGAACTCAATCTTGGCGATGTGCACGACGGCGACCAGCGCGCCGGCGACGACCAGGTAGAGCTGGCGCAGCGCCCGGGGCCGGGGCGGAGCGTCGGGCGCCGGGAATCCGACGGCGAACAGTCCGAAGGCGGCCAGGAACATCCCCACCGCCGCCACCTCGGAGAACGAGATGCGCGAGAACCAGAGGGTGGCCGGGTTGATCCCGAGGAGCGCCGTGAGGAGGAGGGCGACCCAGGGACCGCCGAACCGCGCGCCCAGCACGTGGAATCCGAGCAGCCCGAGCAGCATGAGGAAGATCGGACCCGCGTAGGAGGCCTGGAGTCCTCCCGCCGCATGCATGGCCGCGAGGAAGGCCGGCATGTAATGAAAGCCGTGCGAGACGACCGGGTTCCGGTCCTCCTGCGACTCGAAGTAGAAACCCGGGACCAGGATGCCCAGGTTCAGCTCGCGCATCCTCTGCGGCGCGCGCGCCAGGAGATCGTCCCGGAACCAGGTGCCGCCTCCCTCCACGATCTCGACCGAAGCGACCAGGTAGACCCCCTCGTCCGCGTCGCCCCAGAGGTAGCGGGCCGGAGGGTAGTAGGCCCAGGCGAGGACGGCGAGGAGTGCGAGGGGCAGGACGTGCCGCGCCCAGCCCCCCTGGAGCGAGAACCGGAGGAAGCGGCCGCGGGCGAGACCGCCCAGTGCCGCGAGCAGCGCCGAGAAGAGGGCCACCCAGAGGAAGAGGCGTCCGATCGTGAACGCGCCGGCGACGGCCAAGGCATGGGCGGCCGACACCGTGACCAGGAGGCTGAGCGCCACCGCGGCGAGGAGGCCCTCGACCAGGGGCAGGCGCGGCCGTTCCCGGAAGCGGAGCGTCGCCCCCAGCGCCAGCCAGCCCGGCACGAAGAAGAGGAAGGGGAACGCGGCAACGAACCGGAGCGCGGTGAGCATCGGGGGACGGAGTATAGCGGGCTACAGGAGCGTGCCACGGAGGACCGCGCCCGCGACCGTGAAGTAGATGATCAGCCCGCTCACGTCCACGAGCGTCGCGACGAAGGGCGCGGACGCGCTCGCGGGATCGAAGCGGAACCGGCGGAGGAGGAAGGGGAGCATCGAGCCGCAGAGCGAGCCCCAGAGCACCACACCCACCAGGCTGAGGGCGACGGTGAGACCCACGGCCACGTAGTGCTCTCCGTAGGTGGAGGCGCGGGCCGGCCAGAGCACGATCCGGAGGAAGCCGATCGCGCCCAGGATGCTCCCCAGCGCCAGCCCCGTCGGGAGCTCGCGCCGCACCACCCGCCACCAATCGCGGAGCCGCACCTCGCCGAGCGCCATCGCCCGGATCACGAGCGTGCACGCCTGCGACCCCGAGTTGCCACCGCTGGAGATGATCAGCGGGATGAAGAGCGCGAGCACCACGGCCCGGGCGATCTCGTGCTCGAAGAAGCCCATCGCGGTCGCGGTGAGCATCTCGCTCAGGAAGAGCACGGTGAGCCAGCCGGCGCGCTTCCGGATCATGTGCCCGAGCCCCACGCGGAGGTAGGGCGCGTCGAGCGCCTCCGAGCCGCCGATCTTGTGCATGTCCTCGGTCGCCTCCTCCTCGACGACGTCCACGATGTCGTCCGCGGTCACCACCCCGCGCATGAGTCCCTCCGGGTCCACCACCGGGAGGACCGGGAAGTCGTGCTCGGCGAAGACATGGCTCACGGCCTCCTGGTCCATGTCGGCGCGCACCGAGACGACGTCGGTGGTCATGATCTCGCGGACCAGGCGCTCCGGGAGCGCCAGGATGAGGTCGCGGAAGGAGACGGTCCCGATCAGACGCTGATCCGGATCGAGGACGTAGGCGTAGTAGATGACCTCGAGGCGCTCCTGCGCCTGGCGGCGGAGATAGCGGATCGCCTCGTCCACCCTCATGTCCGGGCGCACGCGCGCGAACCGCGGGTTCATGAGCCCCCCCGCCGCGTCCTCGGCGTAGGCCAGGAGCGCCGTCACCTCGCGCAGCGACACCGGGTCCAGCGGCTGGAGCAGCTCGTCGCAGCGCTCCGCGGGAGCGGCCTGGATCAGGTCGGCGGCGTCGTCCGGGGGCAGCAGACGGAGCCAGGAGCGTCGCTCGGCGGGAGGCATCTTGAGCACCAGTCCGGCCTGCTCGGGCGCGGACAGGTTGAGGAAGAGGTCCTCGGCCTCGGGGCGCGGCAGCAGCCCGAGCCCCTCGAGCCGCTCCGCGGCGGACAGCGCGGGCCAGGCGGCCTCGAGCTCTTCGTGGGAGAAGGCGGTCGTCGTCGCATCCGGCGGAGCGTCCATGAGGTTCCTCCACGGAGCCGCGCCGGGCTCCGCTGCGAGGAATCATAGGACGGCGCCGGGACTGGAGGTCAGGAGACGGGCAGGGAACTCTCGGACGCCCTGCTTGACTGGCGGCCCCCTCGGCGTGTTAGCATCCCGGCCGTCCGGTGAACGAACCGTGAAGGAGTCCCCTGGGGGCAGACGGGACCGGCGCGGAGTTCAGCGGGGTCTCCCAGCCGTTGCGAAGAGCCTTGCGACGGTATCCCGGTCAGTGAGAGTGTGGGCGCCGGAGGAGAGACGGAACCGACGCCTGGGGCCGACCGGGATACCGTTGCAAGGCTCTTCTTGTCTTCATTGGCTCTGTCGCGCGCAGGGAGCCTCTTCGAGGCTCCGCGTGTACCACGACCCGATCGCCCGCGCCCAGGGAGTCGTGAACCGAGGGTGACCCGTCGGTCCGGTCGGGGCGAGACCGCAGCCAGTGCCACCGAAACCGCGAGCCGCCGCCATCCCTGACCGCACCTCCGGAGAGAACCTCCCCGGTCGGGGACGGGCCGGCCCGTTCCCCGGTGCCGTCACGCCGACAGCACCAGTTCTCTCCCAGCCAGGAGACCGTCGACTCTTCCGGCTCCGCCCGTCTCGTGCGGCGGAGCACGTCTTCGAGTCCTTTCCCGTCGGCGACGCCCACGTCACAGTCCCATAAGACCGGGAAGCTCGAGAAGTTCCCGACGCCCCACGGAGGTCACCGACAACCCTGATACGGGTCCTCGGCCGGCGGCGTTTGTGGGGAGTTGCGCCCGGGGGGGGATGCGCTCTAGGATTCCGCCCCCCAGGAACAACCAGAGAGGGGTTTCCCCATGCCGATCCAGGCGCAGCACATCATGAAGAAGCCGGTGACCACGGTGGATGCCGGCATGAAGCTCACCGATTTCGCCCGGCTCCTCTCGGAAGAGAGGATCTCGGGAGCTCCCGTGGTGGACCAGAGCGGCCGGATCATCGGGATCATCTCCCGGACCGACCTCGTGGATCACCTGCTGGAGGGGAGCGCGCGGGAGTCGGAGATGGGCGGCTTCCTCGCCTTCCTGGGACTCGAGAGCCCGATGAAGGAGATGGCGTCCGGCTCGGAGGAGGAGGTCTGGGGGACGGTCGGCGACATCATGACCTCCGACGTCGAGACGGCCGAGCCGACGGCGTCGCTCGCGGAGGTGGCGGTCCGGATGTTCGAGAACCGGATCCACCGCGTGGTGATCACCTCTGAGAACCGGCCGGTCGGGATCATCACCTCGCTCGATCTGCTCGGCCATTTCCCGAGGACGGCCGCCGTGTCGCCGGAGCGGGTCCCGGCCCGGACGATGCCGGAGCGCCGCCCGGGCGCCTCGAGGAAGGCCCCGCCCCGCAAGCCGGCCCGGCGGAAGCCGAAGGCGAGGCCCAAGGCGCGCCGCCGGAAATAGCTGTCCCACTCCGCCGGCGGCCTGCCGCTCCCATCATCGAGCGAGGGAGCGGCGATGGGTCGCTCCCCTCCAAGGCCTGCCCGGACCAGGCCTTGATGCGGGCCCGGCCATTCCCCGGCAGGAAGGCCGGGCCCGTTTTTTCTTCCCGCGCTCCCGCGGTTGTGACCCCCGCCCCGGCTTCCTACAATCCTCCGCCTCATGGTCCGCGTCCGCATCGCGCCCAGCCCCACCGGCGATCCCCACGTGGGGACGGCCTATGTCGCGGTCTTCAACCGCGCCTTCGCACGCCGGCACGGCGGCCAGTTCCTGCTCCGCATCGAGGACACGGACCGCGCCCGCTCGTCGCGCGAGTCCGAGAGCATGATCTTCGAGGCGCTCCGCTGGCTCGGGCTCACGTGGGACGAGGGGCCGGACGTGGGCGGGCCGCATGGCCCGTACCGCCAGTCGGAGCGCGGCGCGATCTACCGCGAGCACGGAGAGCTCCTGCTCCGCGCCGGGAAGGCCTACCGGTGCTTCTGCACCGCCGAGCGGCTGGAGGCGATGCGCGAGGCGCAGAAGGCCCAGAAGGCCAACGTGGGCTACGACGGGCTCTGCCGCGCTCTCCCGCCCGACGAGGCGCTCCGGCGCGCGGGCGCGGGCGGGCCGTGGGTGCTCCGGCTCGCGGTCCCGCGCGAGGGAGAGACGGAGTTCGAGGACCGCATCCGCGGGAAGATCAGCTTCCAGAACGCGCTCGTGGACGACCAGGTCCTGCTGAAATCCGACGGCTTCCCCACCTATCACCTCGCGAACGTGGTGGACGACCGCCTGATGGGGATCACCCACGTGATCCGGGCCGAGGAGTGGATCTCCTCGACGCCGAAGCACGTGCTCCTCTATCGGGCCTTCGGATGGGAGCTGCCCGAGTTCGCGCACCTGCCGCTGCTGCGCAACCAGGACCGGAGCAAGATCAGCAAGCGGAAGAACCCGACCTCGCTCCGCTGGTACCGGGAGCGGGGCTACCTCCCCGAGGCGCTGGTGAACTTCCTGGCGCTCATGGGGACCTCGATCCCCGGCGCGGGCGAGGTCTTCTCGTTCGAGGACGTGGTCCGCTCGATCGACCTCGGGCGCATCAACACCACGGCGCCGGTCTTCAACCTCGAGAAGCTCGACTGGCTGAACGGCGAGTACATCCGCGCGCTCGACCCGGCCGAGCTCGAGCGGCGCCTCGCGCCTTTCGCGCCGGAGGAGGGCCGGGCCCTCCTGCCGCGGGTGATCCCGCTGGTGCGTGACCGGCTGAAGAAGCTCTCCGACCTGCCGGCGATGACGGACTTCCTCTTCCGGGAGCGGCTGGAGGACTACGACCCGGCGCTGCTCGTGCCCAAGAAGGCCACGCGCGACGCGACGGCGCGGGTGCTGCGGGGTGTGGCGGCCGGCGCGCGGTCGAAAGCGGCGGGCGTCGAGCCGACGGCGCGGGACTGGGAGGCGTGGATCGACGCGGTCGCGCAGGAGGTGGGCTGGAAGCGCGGCGATGCTTTCATGGCGCTCCGGGTCGCGGTGACCGGCAAGACGGCGACGCCGCCGCTCTGCGAGTCGATGGAGGTGCTCGGCCGCGCCCGCACGATCGAGCGGCTCGACGACGCCGCCGCGCGGCTGGGGTGAGAAAAGGGGTCGGGAACCGTTCTAATGTTCTAAGGTTCCCGACCCCTTTTCTCAGCGGATCCGGAACGAGAGGACCTCGGAGCGGACCGCCTCCCCCTCCTTGCGGAGGGCGCGGACCTCCCAGAAATACGTCGCGCCGCTCTGGAGCCGGGCCGCCACCGCGTCCGGGAGCCGGACCTCGGGGGTCGCCGTCTCCTCGCGGTGCAGCACCTCGAAGAGGTCGGACGCGCGCAGCGTGAACCGGTAGGCGGCCGCTCCCTCCACGGGCTCCCAGCGGAACGAGGCCGGCGCCTCGTTCACCTCCCTCGGCGGCGCGAGCGGGCGCAGCGGGCGGGCGCTGGAGCGGAGCGCGTCGGAGCCCGTCGGGAAGCGCGGCGGACGCAGCTCGAGCCAGAGCCCGACCCCGCCCGCGGCGAGGAGCACGACGGCCGCCGCGGCCGCGACCGTCCGTCCGGCGCCCGAGCGCCACCAGGACGGCCGGACGACGCGCCCCCGGCCGGTCGCGGTCCGGAGCGCGCGCAAGGCCTCGACCTCACGCCAGCACTGCGGGCAGGAGGACACGTGGTCGGCAATGCGGAGTTGTTCCGCCTCCCCCGCCTCGGCCTCCATCCACCGGACCATGGCCTCGGGGTCGGGGCAGTCCCCCGCCGGCGCGGCGGCTCCCCCGGCTCCCTCGCCGTACAGGCGGCCGAGCTCCTCATCCGAGAGTCGCATCTCCGATCCCTTCCTTCACGAGCAGCTCCCGCAGGTCCTCGAGGCCCCGGTAGAGCAGGTTCCGGACCTTGGCCTCGCTGAACCCGAGCAACGGCTCGATCTCCTCCCTGGACAACCCACGCAGGTGGAGCTTCACCACCTGCCTCCGGTTGTCGGCGAGCCGCTCGACGGTCTCGTAGACCTTCAGCGCAAGCTCCCGCCGTTCCATCCCGGTCCCGGGCACGGGCGCTCGCGGATCGGGGAGCTCTTCGAAGAGAACGTTCCTCTGCGAGTCGATGGAAAGCCCCCCTCCCTGCTGCCTGCGGACGCGACGGGTCTCGGCCAGCACCCGGTGCATGACCATCTTCTGTATGTAGGAGGAGGGGTGGCTGATGGTTTTCTCACTCCGGAGCACGCGGAGCAGGTCGATGATCACCTGGGAGGCGACGTCCTCGGGCTCCACCGGCCCCGAGCGGGGCAGGAGCCGCAGGGCCGCGGCGAGGACCATCGGCCGCCAGGCCTCGAGAAGGGCCTCGGGCGCCTCGTCGCCGGTCAGGTAGGAGCCTTCCAGGGGCCGGTTCACCATGTCCCTCGCGCCGGGATTCTACCCCTCCCGCCGGCGCGCCTCCCGGCCCCGTCAGCGGGAGCCTCCGGGCGGCGTCCCCCCTGGCCACCCCCCGCATCGATTCCTACAATGCCGCCCGCCGCATCGGGGGATCGGCGGCCCCGAAACCTGCTCGCGGCTTCGAACCGCGGCTTTGGCACCTGGAAGCACCACCCGTGTCGATCTGCAATGCGCAGGCCGTGAGCGCTTTGCGTCCGGCCCCGATCCGTGGCTGACCTCCCGCTGATCCTGGCCGGCCCGATCGTGCGCCGGGTCGAGCCCGAGCTCGCCACGGTCTGGGTGGCGCTCCGCGAGCGGCGGCACGTGAAGCTCGACGTCTGGCGCGGCCCGATCGCGGCGGGAACGCGGCCCGCGCCCGACTTCGCCGGAAAGGGACGGCCGACGATCCGCGTCGGCCCCTCGCTCCACATCGGACTCGCGACGGTGACCCCGACGGGCGACCTCCTCCAACCCGAGCAGACCTACAGCTACGACGTCTCGCTGGGGAAGTCCGCCGAGGGAGCGTTCTCCGAGAACCTCGGATCGCTGGGCCTGCTGAAGGACCGGGACAACGAGAAGAACGAGAACGTGCACCTCGCCCTCGGCTACGAGGCCGGCCGGCTGCCGACGTTCGTGCTGCCGCCCAAGGAGCTCAAGGACCTCCGCCTCCTCCACGGCTCGTGCCGACGCCCCCAGGTGGACGTGCCGGACGCCATGGTGTTCATCGACGACCTCCTCCGCGAGGCGCGCGACGACCCGAAAGGCCGGCCGCACCAGCTCTTCCTCACGGGCGACCAGATCTACGCGGACGACGTCGGTAACGGGCTCATGCTCATGATGCTGGCGCTGGGCGAACGCCTGCTCGGCGAGGAACGCGTCCCGACGCGGTGGCCCCACCTGGACCCGAAACGTCCGGTGACCTTCGAGCCCGTCGGCCGCTTCTTCGCCCCTCGGTACCGGCAGCTCCCGATCCTGGAGGACGCGCGTTTCACCACCGTGGACGGCGAGAACCACCTGATCTCGCTGGCCGACTTCGCCGCGCACTACCTGCTGGTCTGGAACCGCGAGCTCTGGGGCCCGATCCCGACCTTCGAGCAGTACTTCAAGGATTCAGAGGACTTCCTGAAGACGCAGCTGGCCCTCGATGGCATGTCGGACGACACCGCGAACAAGCTCCGGCAGATCTTCAAGGCCCTGGACCCCCCGGACGACCCGACCGCCGATCCGGGAGACAAGAAGCCCAAGGAGAGGGTCGCGGAAGGGTTCGTCCGGCACATCGGGGTCCTCACCCGTTTCCGGGATGGACTTCCCCGGGTGCGGCGGGCTCTCGCGAACATCGCCACCTACATGATGTTCGACGACCATGAGATCACCGACGACTGGTTCCTCAGCTCGGCCTGGCGCGACCGGGCGCTGACCTCGCCGCTCGGCCGCACGATCTTCCGGAACGGACTCGTCGCCTACGCGCTCTTCCAGGGATGGGGCAACGACCCCACGGTCCTCGAGCGCTCCGACGAGCCCCACGCGAAGCTGCGCGCGTTGATCGAGAAGCTGGTGCCGGAAGAGGACGAGAAGACGTTCACCCCCGATCCCCAGGCGGCACCCGCCATCGACAAGCTCCTCGGCTTCAGCGGCGCCGCGCCGGAGTTCGTCCGCTGGCACTACACGGCCGGCGGGCCGAAGCACCACGTGCTCGTGCTCGACTGCCGCAACCAGCGGAGCTACCGGAGCCGGCTCTCCGGACCGGGGAACATCTCGCTGGAGGGGCTCAAGGAGCAGATCCCCGACCGCCCGCCGCCACCGGGCACCGAGGTCACGGTCGTGATCTCCTCGCTCACCGTGCTCGGGCCGCCGGTGATCGACGCGATCCTGGGCCCGCTCGTGTTCCGGATCTTCGACCTCGCGAGCAACAAGAACAAGCCGGGCATCCCCGGACTGGACCCGGACGCGATCGAGGCCTGGCCCTATGACGACCTCGCCTTCGAGGCGCTGCTCGCCCGCCTGCAGCCGCTGCGGCGCGTGGTGTTCCTGTCGGGGGACGTCCATTTCGGGACCAGCGCCGCGATGACCTATTGGAAGCAGGGCGTCCCGGACCCGACGCGGTTCGCCCAGTTCACTTCCAGCGGCCTCAAGAACCAGTTCAAGAAGTACGTCGCCAACCCGGAGCGCTCGCTGGCGTTCCTGCAGGCTCTGGCGTCCACGGGCGTGCTGATGGAGCGGCTGGGTTGGGAGACGAGGCGGGACGACCGCGTGAAGGTGCCTCCGGGCGTCGTCGTGAAACCGGCACTGCGTTTCCGCCTCGGCGAGAACCCCGTGATCGTGCCGACGACGGGCTGGCCGAAGGGCACGACCAACTCCGAGACGGACTGGTCGTGGCGCATGGAGATCGTCGAGGACCGGCGCCCCGACGCCGAGCGCCCCAAGGGCGCCCGGCCCGCGGATCTCGTCCCGGGCCAGCCCGGGGTCGACGTGGCCGACGACGTGGACGGGTACCGCAAGGTCGCCGCGCGTCACGTGGCCCAGCTGGACCGCATGAGCTTCGGACGTCGGCTGGTCTTCGCCTCGAATGTCGGACGGGTCTCGTTCGAGCGGAGCGAGCTCGGCGCGTCCGGCCGGTTCGCCGTGAAGGCGATCCACGAGCTCTTCGCCCAGCGTCTCGACGATTCGCCCGAAGACGACGCGAGCCCGCAGCCGTACACCCGGCACGAGGTCTCTCTCGAGCACGACGGCTCGGAGCCCCCGAAGATCGGGGACCAGGCATGAGCGAAGGCGACGACCGGAACCTCCTCGGGCGCGCACTCGATCAGGTCCAGTGCTTTCTCGAGTGGTCCGGGCAGATCCTGCGCGATCCCGCGGTGCGCGACTCGGTCCTCGCCGATCTCGGGATGCCGGGCGGCAAGAAGTCCGAGATCACCGAGCTCCCCGAGCCCAGCGACCCGATCGAGGGCATCGACGATTTCCGCAAGACCGCCGACCCGGACGCGGAGGCCTTTCGCGCGCGGCTCGCCGATCTGAGGAGGCTCGGGAAGGTCATCCTCGACGGGGTCCAGCGCACGAGAACGGAAGGGGCCGGCGCAGTCCTCAGCTCGGAGACGCTGGAAGCGGTCTTCCACCTGCTCTCGGTCCACTTCGTCTTCCGCCGCTGGCCCATCGTCTACTGGATCGCGCAGCCCCTGGGACTCCTGGCCGACCTCAACGCCACGGACCCGGTGCACGGGAGCTTCTGGAGGGGCGCCCGCGATTTCTTCACCGACAAGCCCGGCGGCCCGCGGCTGCGCGACGACTGGCTGGCCGCGCTCGGAATCGCGGTGGCCCTCTCGCTGGAGATCCTGGCGAAGTCCGACCCGGTGGCGGCGAAGAAGCTCCGCGTCCTCTATGGCTGGGAGTCCGGCAGGGACTCGCCGACGCCGGTGGGCGACCGCATCGCCCAGCGCGCGCTCTCCGTCCGGGTGGACCTCGGCGCCGGCACGCTCACGACCACGCTGCTCGAGATCCCCCCCGCCCTCGGCCAAGCGGGAACGCTCCTGGCCTTCAGCGGCTCGGGACGGCTGACGAATACGTCCGGGGGCTGGCGGCACCAGATCGAGCTCAGCGGCGCCAGCGCGTTCAGCGTGTTCTTCCCCGTCACCGGCGATCCGGTCCTCGACGGCCCGGTGGACGCGCGGCTCATCGGCTCGTTGGAGCGCCGGGTGGACCCGACCGCCAAGCCGCACGTGATCCCGATCCGCGGCGGCACCCGGATCGAGGTCGGCCGGTTCCTGACCTCGGTCGGAATCTCCCGCGCCGGCTTCGAGGCGCGCCTCGTCGCCCTGAAGTCGGCCTTCGTCCTCGAGGCCGGCGACGATCCGCTGCTCCAGCGCGGGCTCAAGAGCGGCTCGCTCCGCGCCGAGTTCGATCTCGGCCTCGGCTACGCGAACGGGAAGCTCTTCCTCGAGGGGGGCGGCGGGCTCCAGGCCACGCTCCCCGCGCAGCGCGCGATCGGCCCCGTGACGCTGCGCTCGATCACGCTCGGGGTCCGGAGCGGCAGCAAACCCGAGGACCGGGATCTCAACCTCGAGGCCTCGGTCTCGATCCAGCTCAAGCTCGGCGCCGCCACGCTCACGCTCGACCGCATCGGCTGCAAGGCGTTCCTCGACTTCGGCGGCGACGGGAAGAAGACCGACGGCGGCTTCGACTTCCAGCCGCCGCTCGGCGTGGGGATCACGATCGACGCGGACTGCATCGAGGGCGGCGGCTACATCGGCCACGATCCCAAACTCGACCAGTACGTCGGGGTGGTCCAGCTCAAGCTCGGCAAGCAGATCGACCTGAAGGCGATCGCGCTCCTCACCCGGAAGATCGGGGACCGGCCGGCCTTCTCGCTGCTCCTGATCATCACGGCCGAGGGCTTCCGGCCGATCCCGCTCGCGCTCGGCTTCAAGCTCACCGGCGTCGGCGGCATCTTCGGGGTGGACCGGGCGATGAACCTGCCCGCGCTGGAAGCGGGCGTGAAGACCAAGGCGCTCGACTCGCTCCTGTTCCCGAAGGACCCCGTGGGCAACGCCGCCCGGATCGTGGCGGTCGCGGGCGCGGTCTTCCCCCCCACGCCCGACCGGTGCGTGCTCGGCCCGATGGTGCGGCTCACCTGGGGCGCCGACCAGCTCGTCACCATCGACCTCGCCGTGCTCTTCGAGCTCGTCGGCATCTCCCCCCGCCGGATCGCCATCCTCGGCAAGGCCCGCACCGCGCTCCCCAAGGAAGGCAAGCGGAAGGCGCTCCAGATCGAGATCGATCTGGTCGGCACCATCGACCGCGACCAGAAGCGCGCCTTCGCGCACGCCGTGATCACGACCGGCAAGATCGGCACGTTCACCCTGAGCGGCGAGGCCGCGCTGCTCTACACCTGGGGAGACAAGCCCTTCTTCATCCTCTCGATCGGCGGCTTCAACCCGCGGTACCAGAAGCCCGCCGATTTCCCCGCGCTGGAGCGGGTCAAGTTCTCGCTCGCCGCGAAGAAGAACCTGTCCGTCGATGCGACCTTCTACGTGGCGGTCACGTCCAACTCGTTCCAGATCGGCGGATCGCTCTACCTGGTCGCGAAGAAGAGCAAGTTCACGCTCAAGGGCGGCCTCGCGATCGACGCGCTGATCCAGTCGCAGCAGCCGTGCTACGCCTTCGACCTCCGCGCCAGCATCGAGCTGCTCGTGTGGGGCGAGCCGCTCTTCGCCGTGCGGCTCGAGGGGACGCTGCTCGGCGACCGGCCCTGGACGGTCTCCGGCAAGGCCACGTTCGAGATCTGGATCTTCGACTACACCGTGGACTTCTCGCACACCTGGGGGGACGCGGAGCCCGAGGCGCCGCCGCCCGAGGTGGACGTGGGCCCCGAGGTCATCTTCGCGCTGTCCGATCCGAGGAGCTGGACGGCCGAGCTCCCCACCGGCGCCCGGAACCCGGTCGCGCTCCGCCGGGTCGCCGGGACCGAGACGCGCCTGCACCCCCTCGGCTCGCTCTCGGTGGCGCAGCGCGTGGTCCCGCTCGGCGTCCCGCTCACCCGCTTCGGGAACTCGCGCCTCAGCGGCCAGTCGCTCTTCCGCATCGATCGCGTCTCGGTCGGCGGCGTACCGGTCGAGACCGATCCGGTGAAGGAGCCCTTCGCGCTGGCCCAGTTCGTCGATATGACCGACGACGAGAAGATCGGCAGCCCGGCGTTCGAGAGCCATCCGGCCGGCGTGCGCCTGCGGAGCGCCCCGCTGGCCAACGGTCCGGCGGTCGAGGCCGGGGCCGACTACAAGACGCTGGTCTACGATCCGGCCCAGGGGAAGGCCGTGGAGAAGGCGATGCCGACCGGGGCGGCGCCTCCGGTCTTCCTCCGCTCGACGCTCGCGTTCCGCGGCGCGGCGTCGCGGCGCGCCGTCCGCCTCGCGGCGCCGGGCTGGACCGTGGCCGCGGTGGACACGCAGGCCCCGGAAGCCGAGGCGGCGCCCGCCACGTTCCTCGCGTCGTTCGCCGCGTTGCGCGCCCGGCCGGGCGGACCGCGTCGCTCCGGCTTCCAGCTCCTGCGGGCCAGGGGAGTCCCGCGATGACCGCGACGCGATACTCGTTCCTGCCCTGGGCGCGGCCGGGCCTGAAGGAGCTGCCGTCGGACCCGATCACGGCCCCGCTCCCCTCGTCGCCCCGCGTGTCGATCGAGGTGGCGGTCAACGAGAACCCGCCGGTCCGCATGGAAGCGACTCTCGACGGGCCGGGCGACGTCCTCGGCCTCGACCCGGGAGCGATCACGCGCATGGAGCCGGCGCCCGGCACCCGGACCTTCGAGCCGAACTACCTCGCGGCGGTCGAATTCCGCCGGCCGGACCTCCCCTGGCTGTTCACGCCGGCGACGGCCGACGCCCAGAACCGCCTCAGGCCGTGGCTGGTGCTCGCGGTCGTGCGCAAGCAGCCGGGCGTGACGCTGATCCAGGAGGGGAACCAGCTCGCGCGGCTCGAGCTCAAGGCTCCCGCGAGGCCGGCGGACGAGCTGCCCGACCTCGCGCAGTCGTGGGCCTGGGCCCACGCGCAGGTCGCGGGCGGGCTCGCGCCCGGCGCGACGGTCGAGCGGCTCATGGGCTCCGACCCGGCGCGGACGGGTTCCCGGCTCCTCTGCGCGCGGCGGCTGCAGCGGGACACGGAGTACCTGGCGTGCGTGGTCCCCGCCTTCGAGGCCGGCCGGCTCGCCGGCCTCGGGCTGCCGCTGGACGGGATCGAGACGCTCGAACCCGCCTGGAAGCCGTCCGACCCGACGGTCACGCTGCCGGTGTACCGCTTCTGGGAGTTCGCGACCGGTCCGGCCGGGGACTTCGAGTCGCTGGTGAAGCTGCTCGTGGAGCGCCCGAAGGACGACGTCCCGGCGCTGACCGGCCGCATCGTGGACGCCGCGGACGCCGGCGAGGGACTCCCTCCCGCCCGGGTCGGGGCGCCCGAGGCTTCCCGCTTCACGCTCGAGTGCCCGCTCGTGCCGCTCGGCTCCACGCGCCCTGAGCTCGCCTTCATCGCGGATTTCGTGCCCGCCCTGGGCCGGATCCTGCGCACCGGCGCGGCGGGCGCGGAGCCCCGCCTGCTGCCCCCCTTCTACGCCGGTCCGCACGTCGGGCTCGCCGGCCCGCCCGCGGAGGGCGTGATGCCCGCGTGGCTGTTCGAGCTCAACCTCGATCCGCGCTTCCGCGTGCCCGCCGCGCTCGGCGGCGACGTCGTGCGCCGGAGCCAGCAGCGGCTGGTCGATTCCGCCTGGGACCAGGCGGGAGAGATCGCCGCGGCGAACACGCTGCTCCGGCACGCGCAGGCGGCCGCCGCGGCGGCGTCGGCGATCCACCGCCGGCACCTCGCCCGGCTCGGCGACTCCGCGCTCTTCGAGGTCACGCGGCCCCTGCACGGACGCCTGATGATGGGCGGGCAGAAGACGGTCCACGGCCTGATGGCCTCGACCGGAACGCCGACCACGCTGGTGGACGCCGCGTTCCGGCGCGTCGCGCGCCCGCGCGGGCCCCTGTTCCGCCGCGTGCTGGCGCCCCCCCAGCGCAGCGTGCGCCCGTTCCTCACCGCCTTCTCGCTCCAGCGGCTCACGATCTTCGGGGTCCGGCCGTCCACCCCGTTCGCCCAGCTCGATTCCGTGGAGGAGCGCTTCCGGCCGGGCAGTCCGCCGCGCGCGCCCGGCGCGCCGGGGGTGGCGCACCGCACGATCGTCAGCCACCCCGTGGACCAGATCCCGAAGCGCCCCGGCTTCGCCATCCTCCCTCCCTCGCTGTCCCCTCCCCCGCCCGTCACCCCCCTGGCCGGGGGAGCGGTCTTCGGTCACGCCCACCTCGCGGGCGTCCTCGCCCACGCGGCCGTCCTGACCCCCGCCGCCGGCGCGCCGCCGCCGGAGGACAACGTGGTGGCCCGGAACTTCCGGCAGGCGCTCAGGGACCACCAGCCGCTGATCCAGCCGAAGCCGATCGTCATGTTCGCGCGCCGCCCCGCGCTCGACGTGGGCGCGACGCGTCCGGAGCTGTTCGCCCGCCTCGCCCCGGCGGCGCCGATCGCCGGCCTCGTGCAGTCGATGATCCAGGCGGGCGACGGGGCCCCGGCGCCGCAGGCCACGCTCGATCCGATCCGCACCGCGCCGGAGTTCCCCGAGCCGCTCTACGCCTCGCTGGGCGCGCTCTCGCCCGACCTCGTCGTGCAGGGGTTCGAGACGATCCCGAACAACTCGATCGCCGCGCTCGAGACCAACCAGCATTTCGTCGAGGCCTTCCTGGCCGGAGCCAACCACGAGATGGCGCGCGAGCTCCTGTGGCGCGAGTTCCCCGTGGACGCGCGCGCCACCTTCTTCCGGCGCTTCTGGGACTCGGTCGAGGGGACGCCCCCCGACATCCCGCCGATCGCGGAGTGGAGCGCCGCCGGAGGGCTGGGCGCCCAGGGCCCGGGCGCCGGAACGCTCTCGGTGTTCCTCATCCGCGGCGACCTCCTCCGCCGCTATCCCGCCGCGATCGTCTCACTCGTGAAAGCCGCCGCGCCCGGGACGCCCGGCACCGAGGAGCGGCACCCGGTCCTGCGCGGGACCCTCTCCGACGACGCCGCGTTCTTCGGCTTCCCCATCGCGCCGGGGGAGGTGGCGGCCGAGCCGGGGTGGTTCTTCGTGATCCAGGAGCCGTCCGCCGAGCCGCGCTTCGGCGTGGAGGTGGACGAGCCCGAGCCCGACAAGCGCCTCCGGCCCGCGGGCGACGCCGCGGCCACGGCGCAGGCGCTGCTGCAGCGGCCGGTCCGGGTCGCGGTCCACGCACGCGACCTCCTGAAGGGCCATGGCTGACCTCGCGAGCGCGCGCGCCGAACGGGCCCGCCTCGAGCGCGAGACCACGACGCTCGACGCCCGCCTCGTCGCCGGGACGGAGGCGCTCGAGCGTACCGAGCGGGCGGGCACCGCCGCCGAGGCCGCCGCCGCGCGGAAGCGGGTCGAGGCCCTCCGGAAGCAGCGCGCCGCCGCGGCCGCCCGGCTCCGGGCCGTCGAGGCGAAGGTGGCCGCGCTCCGCGCCCCGCCCTCCCGGAGCCGCGCCGCGCCGCTCTCCCGCGACCCGCCCGACCTCCCGGGCGCGGTCGAGCCGGACGTGCCGCTCGTGCTCCTCCCCGTGCGGCTCGAGACGCGCTTCCGCGGCGCGCCGCCCGCGCGCGAGCTGTTCGTGCGCGTCTACCCCGACGACCTTCACGTGGACACGCACGAGCCCGGACTGACCGCCGAGGAGGTCGAGGCGGGCCGGCGCTACTGGCGCCAGGCGTGGGCGGGCCAGGAGAAGCAGGACCGCGCCGCCTGGAACGCGCTCGCCTCCCGGTTCGGCGCCCCGCGCGCCGCCTGGATCGCCCGCGTCCTCACGCCGACCAACCTGGCCCGGCGCCGGACCGCGGCGGCCGCCTTCCCCGACGTCGACCTTCGTCCCTCGTCCTGGTCGCGCGCGCCGCGCACCGCCGTCCTGCCCGACCGCTGGATCGCGCTCGGCTACGCGGGCTCGAACCGCGTCTTCGCCGTGACCGGGGAGCCGATCCCGGACGTGGTCCAGGTCGGGCCGACGCCGGACGCCGACGAGAAGCCGCCGCGGAACCGCGCCGCCTCGCCGCTCGACGAGCCCATGCGCTGGCTCGTGGACTTCGACCTCGCCGTGAAGACCGGCATGGCGTTCCGCATCCCGCTCCCGCCGGAGGCGCAGGAGGGTCTGACCCGCCTCCTGGTGGTGGGCCTCAAGGGCTCGCTCGACGCCGCCGGCGCGACGGAGGCGCTCGCCGCCCTCTTCGAGGCCCAGAAGTACACGCGCGGGTTCGCGTTCGTCCCGCCCGACACGCCGACCAACAACACCACCGGCGCCGTGTCCGGCCTCGATTCGCGCGACGCCGGCAGCGAGCGGAGCTTCGCGGCCGAGCGGCGCGGGCCGCTGTTCGACGGGAAGGACGACTGCGACGGCGCGCTCGCCGCGCGCGCGCTGGGGCTCCCGGCCGCGGCGTTCCAGCAGGCGCCCCACGCGGACGAGGACCACGTCCGCGCCGCCCGTTCGATGAACGCGGTCCTCTGGCCCGCGACCTGGGGCTACTACCTCGAGCAGCGCCTGGCCGGGGTGACGTCCGACGACGACCTGCGGCGGCTCCAGCGCCACTTCGTCGAGCACGTCCGCGCGGGCGGCCCGCTCCCCGCGGTGCGCTTCGGCCGCCAGCCCTACGGCGTGCTCCCGGTCACCGCGCTCGACCGCTGGCGCCCCGCGGACGCGGACGACGCGGACGCGCGGTCGCTTGACGCCCTGCGCGGGGTGCGCGAGGCCTTCCGCCGCGCGCTGGGGAACGTCCCTCGTCTCGGGAGGTCGGCCGACGCCGACCAGGACCTGGTCTCCACGCTGCGGCTCCGGGCCGTCTCGTCCGGCTGGCGGCTGCGGCACCTGCTCGGCCCGCAGTTCGTCAGCAGCTTCTTCGATTTCGCGGGAACCCCGCTGACGCCGCCGTGGTGGGCGGCGCACCGCGCGCTCGCGAAACCGCCGGCCTTCGGCGGGATCACGCCCACGATGGCGCAGAGCCTCGCGACGCTGGCGCCCATGGCCGACGCCTGCCCCGCGCCGCCCGTGCGGAGCGAGGCGGTGCCCGACACCCTCACGCCGCTCGCCGCGGCCGGATGGCGCGAGGCGAAGGACGGCGCGGGCGCGCCTCCCGCGCCCCAACCGGTGCTCTACCAGCTCGCGCGCCACTCGCTCCTCCTGGCCTACTCCACGGCCGCGCAGCGCCTCGCCCGGCGCGCCGGCGCGCTCACGGGCCCCGCGCCGCTCGAGCCCGAGCTGGTCGGCGTCGATCCGAACGCGCCGGCCGTGGTGACGCCCTGGCAGCGGCTCGAGACGCCGCTCCCCGGGGTCACGGGGCAGCACGCGGTCGGCGACTTCCTGAAGCGGCCCGGATCGGCGGGCGAGGACGCACGCGAGCTGGAGGACGTGCGGAGCGGCCTCCGCGACCTCGGGCCCCGCGATCCGGCGGAGCTCGAGCGCCTGCTCGGGCAGACCACCGACCTCGCCTCGCACCGGTTCGACGCGTGGGCGACCTCGCTGGCGACGCGGCGCCTCGCGCTGCTCCGCGCCCGGCGGCCCGCCGGAGTCCGGCTGGGCGGCTACGGCTGGCTCGAGGAGGTGCGCCCGTCGACCGCCCCGGTCTCGGGGGGCTGGGTGCAGGTGCCCTCGCTCGAGCACGCCGCCACCGCCGCGGTGCTCGCGAGCGGCTACCTGTCGCACCGGAACCCGGGAACGCCGTCCCCGTTCGAGATCGACCTCTCCTCGGACCGGGTGCGGAACGCGCGCTGGCTGCTCCAGGGCGTGCGGGCCGGACAGACGCTGGGCGCCCTGCTCGGCTACCGCATCGAGCGCGGCCTGCACGAGGCGAGCCTCGACCGGCAGGTGGACGAGGTGCGCGCCGTCTACCCGATCCCCGGCGGCGTCGATGGGCTCGCGCTCCTCGAGGACCGCCGCGGGAACACGGGGCGGTTCCCGGGCCTGAAGGCGACACTCGGCGGCGGCTTCGCGCCGGTGGATGCGGTCTTCGGCGCCGCGGACCAGGAGCTGGACGCTCTGGGCGACCTGCTCCTCGCCGAAGGCGTCTTCCAGGCGACCCGGGGGAACTTCAACCGCGCGAGCCCGTCGCTCGGCGCCGTGACCCAGGAGCAGCCGCTGCCGGAGCCCGAGGTCCTCGACACGCCGCGCACCGGCATCGTCGTCACCCATCGCCTCGTCGCGCTGACCGCCGGCGGCGGCGCTCCGCGCGGGCGGGCCGCGACCCCGCGCGCGGCGGCCGAGCCGCGCCTCGACCGGCTGGCCGCCGGCTGGCTCGGCGACCTCTCGCGCGTCCGCTGCCGGGTGGAGTACGAGTCCGGCGGGCGGAAGGCCGAGCGGGCGGTTGCACTCGACGAGCTGGCGCTCGCGCCCCTCGACGTGGTCGCGGACGCGGACGAGCGCCTCGAGGCGCAGCTCCTCGAGCAGGCCCGCAAGAAGCGGCCGCCCCGCGTGCCTCCGGGCGCGACCGTGAGCCTCGTCCGCGAGCGCGACCCCGCGTGGGGCCGCGAGGTCGTCGGCTGGCGCGAGTTCCTGATGCTGGTCGCCGCCGTGCGCCGCCTCCTCACGCAGGTCCGGGCCTTGGCCGGAGCCGATCTGGCCCCGGCGGACCGGCCCGACGCGACGCGCCTCGACCTCGTCGAGCTCCGCAAGCGCGCGGACGCGGCCGTGGCGCGGCTCAAGCAGGCCGCGGCGCGGAAGACCGGCGCCGGCGCGCTCGCCGCCTTCGGCATCGGCGGCGGGGCGGAGCCCGCGCGCGCGGAGGCCCGCGACCGGCTGGCGCGCGTGCAGGCGGCGGCCGCGGCCTTCGCCCGGGACACCGCTCCGCCCGAGGCCCAGGCCGAGCACGACACGGAGCGGCTCCGCCTCGTGTTCGGCGGCGCGTTCCCCGTGCTGCCGGTGTTCCGGCCGGCGAACGTGCGGGAGCTCGTGCGGTCCTTCGCGACGCATCGGAAGGACGCGGAGGGCTCGGGCCCGGCGGAGGTGTCCGGCTGGCTCGACCGGGTGGCGCAGGCGCGTCCGGCCACGGGCCGGATGGCCGAGGTCGCGCGCCTGGCCGGGTCGCTCCACGGACGGGACTCCTCCTGCTCGGTCGCGCAGGCCCCGTTCGTCGAGGGCGAGCGGTGGGTCGGCCTGCGGGCGGAGGCGGGGACGATCCCCGAGGGCCGGGTCTCGATCGTCGCGTGCGGCGACGTGCCCGACCTCGCGGGCGGGGTCGCGGGGCTGGTGCTCGACGAGTGGACCGAGCTGGTGCCGAGCGCGCGCGAGACGACCGGGCTCGTGTTCCAGTTCGACCGTCCCGCGGCCCGGCCGCCGCAGGCGATCCTGCTCGCGGTCGCTCCCGACGTCGGCCGGCCCTGGGACCTGGACACGCTCGAGGGCACGCTGCTCGAGACCCTGGAGCTCGCGCAGCTCCGCCTGGTGGACCAGGACGCGCTGCTCGAGCTCGACCAGTACCTGCCCGCGCTCTGCTTCGCCCTCAACGCCGCGGGGGACACCGTTTCGACCCGCTTCCCCTGACCCCGGAGCCGACGGAATGCCTTCGATCACGACCTGGACCCGACTCGAGCCGATCTGCCGCGAGGACGACGTGCGCGCCGGCCTCGAGGCGCGCGTCCACGACCCGCTCTGGCTGCTCGGCCGCCAGTGGCAGGTCAGCGAGTTCAAGGGCGAGGACGCGGGCTCACCCGTGGGCGCGAAGCTCCGGATGGAGGCGTCGTCGCTCACCCGCTGGCGCCCGGGCGCGCTGCCGGCGGAGGGGCCCGCCCCCGGCCTGCGGTTCGATCCGGCCGCGACGCCGCTCGAGACGCTCGTCGAGCGCGAGCCCGCCGCCGCGCGGGCGGCGCCGAGCCTGCGCTTCGCCGTCGACGCGGGGCGGCACTTCCTCCGCCTGCTGCGCGCGAACGGAGCGGCCGCGCAGGGCCCGAAGTTCCTGGCCTCGCACGCGGTCGAGCCGCCGCCCGCGGAGCAGCTTGCGGAGCTGGACGAGGAGACCCGCCGGCTCTACGAGGTCTTCGCCGGGCGGACGATCGACGGGGCCCGGCTCTTCCGCGACTTCTCGAGGAAGTTCCCGACCAAGGGCGGCCTCGGGTCGGCGGCCCGCCTCTGGCTCGCCTGGTACCGGACGGCCTTCGCGGAGCCCGAGAAGGACGCCCGCGCGTGGATCGACGAGCGCCTGGAATACCGCTTCGCGGTGAGCGCGCCCACCCCCTCCGGCGAGGTCGTGCTGCAGGCGCCGGAGTACACCGAAGGGCGGCTCGACTGGTACGACTTCTCGGTGGCGCGCGGCGCCTCGCTCGGCGCGAAGGCGGCCGAGGCCTCGGTCGAGAAGGTCGAGCGCACGCTGATCCCGGCGCCGGTCTCGTACCCCGGCATGCCGTCCGAGCGGTGGTGGGAGTTCGAGGACGCGCGCATCCACTTCGGCGCGGTGGACGTCCAGCCGGGCGACCTCGTGACCTCGGTGCTCCTCCAGTTCGCGATCGTCTACGGCAACGACTGGTTCGTCGTCCCGGTCCGCGCCCGCGTCGGAGCGCTCTGCGAGATCCGCTCGCTGGTGGTGACCGACAGCTTCGGCGTGCCCACCGAGGTCGCGCCCTTCACCGGCCCGAACTGGCGGATGTTCTCGTTCACGGTGGGCAACGATCCGTCGCGCGAGGTCTTCTTCCTCCCGCCGGTGCTGGCGCACGCGTCGCCGGGGCCGACGATCGAGGAGGTGCTGTTCGCGCGCGACGAGGCCGCCAACCTCGCCTGGGCGATCGAGCGGCAGGTGGAAAGCCCGGGCGGCGGCGTGATCGACCGCCGGTCGGTCGAGTTCGAGGCGCCCGGTGACGTCAGCCTCCCGCCCGGACCCGAGCTGCGCTACCGCCTCGCCGCCGAGCCCCCGGCCCATTGGGTGCCGCTCGTGCCGACGGTCGATCCGGCCTCGGGACGGCTCCGTCTCCATCGGACGATCCTGAAGCGGCCGCCGTTGGGCCGCATCGCCGGGACGAAACCGTCGCTGGCCGTCGAGAACGAGGAGATCCCGAAGACGGGAGTCGTGGTCACCCGCTCGCCGCAATGGACCCGCTGGATCGACGGCTCGTCGCACCTGTGGATCGGCCGCCGGAAGCTGCCGGGCAACGGCGAGACCTCGAGCGGGCTCCGCTTCGACTTCCTGGAGAGCGCGCCGCCGTAGGGCGTCAGTCCACCGGGAACGCGGCCCGCGCCCGGCCTCCGGCCGTGACCGCCACCCCCTGCTCGCGCGGCGGCGCGCCCTCGAGGCCGAACCGGACCAGGTAGGTCCCGGGCCGGAGCTCGTAGCAGAGCCCGAACGTCCACGCCGTCCCCGTCTCCTCGGCGACGGTCCGCCCGCCCGCGTCGAGCACCGTCAGTCGGAACGGGCGCGGGCGCGCCAGCGCCCTCGGGTCCTGCTCCACGCAGAGACGGCCCGCCGGCGTGACGGCCACGTCCACGCGCGCCTCCGCCGCTCCCGCCGCGAGCGTGATCGGTTCACCGGAGTCGGGGACGAGCACCGCCTCCTGGTCCGTGCTCCCCACGACCTGCACGCGGTAGCGTCCGGGCACGAGGCCCTTCACGAGATAGCCGCCGTCCGCCGCGAGGAACGCCTGTGGACTGCCGCCCGGCAGGGGGCCCGGCATGCGCGGGCGCCGCGGGTCTGTATCGATGGCCACGAACTGGATGCGCCGCCCCGCGAGGGAAACGCCCGAGAGCGCCCGGACCGAGCCCGAGACCACGCACCCGGGCTCGAGGCGCGCCAGAAGCGGCTCCGACTTCGCAGCGGCACGGACCTCCACCACTGTCTGCTCGAAGGGCAGGTATTCCTCGGCGGTGATCAGGAGCGTCCAGCTCCCCTCGGGGATGAACTCCATCCGGAACCGCCCCGGTGCCGAGGGCCGGGCCGCGATCCGCGCGGGTCCGCGCTGGAGGATCGCGAGGAAGGCCGGGAGGAGGCGTCCCGTCCGCGCGTCGGTGACGAGGCCCTCGAGCGGCGCGCCCACCGGTCCCGCCCAGGGCGGGAGCGTGAGCACGAGCCCCGTCGCGTCCGAGGGAACGTCGTCGAGCCGGGCCTCGACCGGTGGCGCGGACGTCTGCACGCCGGGACCGCCGACCGAATGGGAGGCCTGGAGGCGATAGGGGCCTTCCGGCAGGTCCTCCACGGCGAACGAACCGTCCTCGGCCGTGGCCGCGAACCCATGCGTGACGAAGGGCGGGAGATCGGCGCGTCCGTCCGGCCAGTTCAACATTCGTGGAAACGCATCCTTGGGCGAGACGGCGCCGTTGGCGACGGTCACGCTCGCGCCCGCCTGTGGCCGGCCGTCGGCGCGGAGCACCCGGCCTGCGACCCGGCGCGCCGGACCGAGCACGACGTGAACCTCGGGCGCATCGTCCGGAGTCGGCGTGACGTCGAGCGCCTGGGGCGCGAAGCCAGGGGCCCGGACGACGATCCCATGCCCCGGAAAGCTGCGTCCCGGTCCGAGCTCGAAGAACCTGCGGATCCGGCCGTCGGCTCCGGTCCGCCACTGATCGTTGCCACCGCCCAGGGTCGACCGACCCGACCGCTCGCCGACCGTCGCGCCCGACACGGGGCGGCCCTCCCGGTCGGTGACCAGGAAACGCACCGAGGGCCTGTCCGGCGCGGCCATCACGATGTCCGGAGCCAGGGTAGGTTCCTGCGCGCGAGCCTCGACGCGGACGGTTCCACGGGAACGCATCGCGACCAGGCCCCCGAGCAGTGCGTCGACGCCCAGCTTGTGGACCCTCTCGCGGGGAGCCGGGACGACCACCTCGTAGCGACCATCCGCCGCCGTCTGGACCAGGGGGACCACGAGTTCGGGATTCGATCCGGTCTCGATCCACTGGCGCCAACCCCCTTCCGGCCGGGCCTGGATCTCCGCATTGGCCACCGGCTTCCCTTCCCGGTCGATCACCCGTCCGCGAATCGTGGCGGCGGGCCAGAGTCGCACGACCACCTCGGCCGTCCCCTCTTCCTCGATGAACGGCGCATCGACGGCGCCGGGAGCCCGGCCTTCGAGCACGGCGTGGACCTCGCAGACGCTCTGGCCGGCGGGGGTCCCCGTCAACGGGAGCCGGTGGAACGCGCCCCGAGCGGGGACGCGATCGATGGTGAACGACCCGTCCGCGGCGGACCGCAGCTCCTCCAGCACGACCGGGAAGGCGGGGAGTGGGGTCCGCTCGCGCGCGCGCTTCGTGAGCTTGTCGTGACCTTCGTGAAGCGTGAGCCGCACGCGCGCCAGGGGCAGCGCCTCGCCGGTCTCGGCATCGATGACCCGGCCTCGCAGCCGGGAGCCGGCGGCGAGGAAGACGTCCACGCGGCCCTCGCCCGTTCCGCGCCAACCCCGCGGCAGGCCCGGGGACGCCGGAGCGCGGCCAGCCGCACGCGCGCTGAGGCGGAGGCGCACGACGGAAGTCGCCGGAAGCCCGTCCAGCCGATAGTCCCCCTGCGCGCCGGCGACCGCTTCGCGCTCCCACCAGTGCTCGTCGATGACGGCCAGCGCGCGCACGCGCGCGCCCGGGAGCGGACGGCCGTCCAGGTCCGACACGCGGCCGGCGATCGCGGCCTCCGGGTCGAGGCGGATCGTGACCTCGTCCTCGGGACGGACGCCGGCGGCGAGCCCCGGGCCGAATCCGACCGCCTCGGCGCAGAGGACCGACGGCGGGCCGGCCGCGACGAGCGGCAGGTCAAAGCGGCCGGACGCGTCGGTGCGCGCCGACGCGAGCGCGCTCCCGGGCTCCTCCCTCGAGACGATGCGCTCGATGTCCGCCGCGTACCCCGAGACCCGCGCGCCCGGGACCGGCTCTCCGCGCGTGTCCACCACCAGCCCGCGGAGCCGCGGGCTCCAGGGATCGACGGAAGCCGCTGCCGGCTGCACGCCGGCCGCAACGGCAGGTCTCTCGGGGGCAGGAGCCATCGTCGCGGCACCCGCCAGCTCTCCCCGGGACTCCGTTGCGGCCCGCGGCGCCGGATCGCGATGCCCGACCAGCCACCAGGTCCCGAGCGCGAGCACCGGCACCGCCAGCCAGACCGCCGCCTTCTTCATGAGCGTCTCCACCAGAATCGCACCGACGGGGACGGCGCCCGCTCCGCGCAGCACCGCGGCCCGCACGCCTTCGAGCCCCCGGGGAACGCGGAGCCCGAAGAGCGCGGGGACGTGCCGGAGCCCGCGCCGCATCCGCTGCACGGCGCGCGAGAGCAGCGACCGGACCGTCCCGGGCGGCTCCCCGCGCACGTGCGCGATCTCGCCCGGCTCCAGTCCGTACCGCCAGCGCAGGAGCGCGACGCCGCGGTACGGCTCCGGCAGCCGGTCAACCGCGGCGAGCGCGCGCCGCTCCTCGTCGTGCCGCTCGGCCGTCTCGGCCGGGCCCGGCTGCGGCACTCGACCCGCCAGCCGCCCCGGCTCGGGCCTCCGGCGCGCGCGCCGCCGGGCCGCCTGCGCCTCGAGCCGGAGGATGCCCACGAGCCAGGGGGCCACGGGGCGCCCGGGCTCGTGGCGCCCGGACCCGCGGAGCGCCGCGAGGAAGGTCTCCTGGAGCACGTCCTCGGCGGCGGCGGCGTCCGGCGCCAGCGCCAGCGCAACCCGGAACAGCTCGGGCGCCGTCGCGTCGAAGAGCGAGCCGAGCGCCGCCAGGTCCCGATCGCTCCGCCAGCGGGCGAAGAGCGCGTCCGGGTCGGGAGACGGGTCGGGGGCCGGGATCGTGGGCTCCATACGGCCCTACCTCGTCGCCGATCGGGCGGAGCGCTGCAAGGATCCTCCCCGGAACCCCGTTCCGGAGCCGGCTCCCCCGGGGTTGACCGCCGCCACCCCGGCCCACCAGAATCCGCGCACCGATGCGCCGCCTCGTCCTGCCCCTCCTCCTGCTGGCGCTCCCCGCCG
>Ga0187892_10002904_pt1 | contig 32706 bp, 31 predicted proteins | sample MA1701073metaG_FD_139345 | JGI IMG/M metagenome (GOLD analysis project Ga0187892, IMG submission 139345) | Bio-ooze microbial communities from a basaltic lava cave in the Kipuka Kanohina Cave System on the Island of Hawaii, USA - MA170107-3 metaG ...
GAACCAAGTGCGCCGCGCGCCTCCTCACGTCCATTCTCGACAACTCTCTTTGCACCACCCTCTAAGTCTGAGGTGGAAAGGATGTGTTGTCAGAAAACGGAAAGCATCTCCTGTCGCCGAACAGCGAGGATTGAGGGATCCGAAGCGGCGGCATGCCGGCCGCGCGCCAACCCCACTCCCAAGCCGCGCTCCCTAGCAGCGCGCGGGCGCCGCGCTACTCGAACAGCCCTCCCGGAATAGCCCCTTCCAGCTCCAGGAGCCTCCTCTTGCGCCACAGGCCGCCGCCGTAGCCCGTGAGCTTGCCGTCCGCGCCGATCACCCGGTGGCACGGCACCACGATCGCGATCGGGTTGTCCCCGTTCGCCTTGCCCACCGCGCGCGTGGCCTCGGGATCGCCGATCTGCCGCGCGATCTGCCCGTAAGTCCGGGTCTCCCCGTAGGGAATGGCCCGCAGGGCCTCCCAGATGGAAAGCTGAAACGGAGTGCCGAACGGCAGCGCCGGGGTCTCGAAGCGCCTCAGGCGGCCCTCGAAATACTCTTGCAGCTCCGCCGCGAGCCGCTCCAGGAGCGGATGCGACCTCTGCGCCGCGCGACGGCCCCGCCACATCCCGGCCAGGCGCTCCTCCTCGCCTGGGCTCCTTGCGTCCAGGAACTCGACCCGCCGCACGCCCTCGTCGTCCGCCGCGACCCACAGGTCGCCGAGCGGCGAGGGTAGGGTCTGCCGGCAGAGCTCGGATTCCGCCATCGGCCGCAGTTTACGCCCGCGCTGCCATAATCCCCTCATGGCCGAGCTGGTGATCGAGGACGTGGAGGTTGGCGCGGGTGAGGAGGCGGGCGCGGGCGCGCAAGTGCGCGTGCACTACACGGGGACCTTCGAGGACGGGCGGGAGTTCGATTCGAGCCGCGGGCGGGGCCCGTTTTCCTTCAAGCTCGGCGCGGGGCAGGTCATCCGAGGCTGGGACCAGGGCGTGGCGGGCATGAAGGTCGGCGGAAAGCGCAAGCTGACGATCCCGCCGGAGCTCGGCTACGGCTCGCGCGGCGCGGGGAACGTGATCCCGCCGAACGCGACGCTGCTCTTCGAGGTCGAGCTTCTCGGAGTGGATCGCGGGTAGGGGCTATGCCGCGCTCCGGGCTTCTGCAAGCGATGCTCGGAACTCGCTCGCTTGTTTCTCTCTCGTTGGGCTTGGGATTACTCGCTGATGCGTCGCCGGCGGGCCAGGAGGAGGCCCCAAGGCTGCGGACGCCGCTTTCCAACGGCGCGGCGGTGTTCGTGGAGGCGATGTCGAAGGCGAAGACGGTGTCCGTTCAGCTGATCGCAGCCGCGAGGGGGTGCGAGGAGACGCCGGCGACTAGCGGGCTGCGGCATCTCCTGGAGCACCTTCTCGTGAAGGGACGCGGAAAGGACCTGGACTATCGGCTGGAATCGCAGGGGATGTTTCTGAGCGCGGAGACCTTTCGGGACTTTACGAAGATCGAGGTCGCCTGCGCGCCGGACAAGCTCGGCGTCGCGCTTTCCGCCTTGTCTGAGCTTCTAGCTCCGCCCGAGATCGGCGCGGAGGAGATCGCCCGCGAGGCGCGGATCATGGCGGAGGAGGCTGCTCTGCACGATGCTCCGCGCAGGCTGTCGGCCGAGCTTTGGAGTCGGGCCTTCGGGCCAATCGGAGCGGACCCCTCGGGAAGTTTGGAAGTGGTCGCAGCGGCAACGCCCGAAGCGCTGCGGGCGCTGCATGCCCGCCACTTCCGCGCGAGCAATCTTGTGCTCGCGATCGCGGGCCCGGTTTCCGTGGATGCGGCGACGCGGGAGGCACGCAAGGTCTTGGAGGGCCTTCCCAAGTCCGAGACTGGTGCATGGGCGCCACGAGAACCTTCGGACGGGGGCTCCCTGGCCGTGCAGAACGCGCTCGGGGAAGCGCGAGCGGCGGTCGCGCCGGGCATTTCGGAACCGCGGACCGCCTGGCTGCTTGCGGCAGCGCTCGCGATTGCCGGCGAGCTGCCGGCGGCGTTCGTGACGTACACGCCATCCATCCGGCCCGGACTCGTGATCGTCGGCAGGGCGGCATCCGACGGGCGGCTATCCAGGCTGTTGCAGAGCTTTCGAGCGTCCGACGAGACGCGTCTGTTCGAGGCCGGCAAGAGCCTTGCACGGCGCTGGGTTCGAGCGCAGACGGATCGCCCGTCGGACAGCGGGCTGCTGCACGGCTCTTTGATGGCGCAAGCGTTCGGGGCGCGCCCCGACTCGATTCTTCAGAACGTCGATGCGATGACGCGGGACCAGTTTCGCTCCGCTCTTCGCGAGCTGAGCGGCGCAGAGCCTCCCGGACCGGCGGACTCGGGATCGCGCGGCGGAGGCGGATCGAGATGATCGCTCCCCTGCTCGCCGTACTGGCCGCGCAGGAGCCGCTCTTCGTGGAGATCCCGGACCCAGAGGCTGCCCACTGCGTGCTCGTCGCCGTGGTGAAGCTTCCAGAGTTGGAAGCGGGCGAGCGCGCAGCGGCGAGGGCGTTCGCGAGCGTCGCATTCGAAGAGACCGGGCGCTTCTCGGCGGCGCAGATTCGGGCGTGGGGATCGCAAACCGGAGTGCCGCCCCGAGCGCTATTAATGCCCGATCACCTGCGCCTGGAGATTTCGATGCCGAAGGGCCAGCTAGACACGGGAGTCTCGATCCTCTCGTCGATCCTTCGGGAGCCGGTCTTGCGGGACGAGGTAGTTCGGGAGGCAATGGCCCAACTGCGAACGCAGGAGAGATCGGTTTGGCAGCGGGGGTTGTGGGCTTGGGATTCGAGGCTGCCCGCACCGACAGCTGAGGACGTACGCAAGTTCCATGGGCGCTGCGTGCGCCCGGAGGCGCTCGCGATCGCGGTGGCCGGCGCGTTCTCTCCCGGCGAGGCCGAGGAGGCTTGGACCAAGCGGCTTCAAGGATGGTCGCCGCCGAAGGCTTCCGGCGCTTTCTCGCAGCCATCCGCTCCGCGACCAGAGGACGCTCATGGACAAGGCGCGAGGATCTTCGAACTCGCGATGCCTCCGTTCTCGGCGACGGACGCCGCGTTCGCAACCAGGCTGCTCGCCGTGGCGGCACTGGGAGTCGGAAAGGGCGCGTCCGCATTTCGAGTGCTTCGTGAGGAAAGAGGCTGGAGCTATCGGCAGGAGACGTTCCTATGGCCGGTGCCCTTGGGCTTTCAGCCTCGGCTTCTCTTCGCGACGACCAGGCCCGAAGCCGACGTGAACGGACGGGCCGCGAGGGACGCGCTGAAGGCCGCCGTCGCGGAATGGACGCAGGCCGACCTGTCGCGCGCGATGGGGCTCCTGGAAGCGACCCTGAAACACGGCATCGGGCCGAATCCGCTGTACCTGGCGCCGGAGGGACCGCTCGGCCAGGGCCTTGCCGACAGGGCGTTCCTTGCCGCTTATTGGCCGCTGAAGACGGGCAGGCCGTTCGACGCGGACAAACTGATCGCCCAGATGCGCTACGTCCGGCTGTCGGACCTCAAGGAGACGGCGAACCAGATGCTGGACGGTGCGATCTTCGTTTGAACGTCCGCACGCCCCCGCTCCCGGAACCCCCACCCCTTTCCCCTCCCCCTGTCCTCGCTTTGCTCGGACATTGGGAGGGGTATTCTCGTTCACACTCCCACACGTCCACACACGCACACTCCCACACGGCCACACTTCCCCACTCCCCCCACGCCCACACTTCCCCACGTCCACACGCACACTCCCACACGTCCACACGCCCGTGCAGCAGGACTGCCTGCGATCCGACGGCTATCCGTCGTACTCTGCCTGGTACGCCTCACGAAACTCTTCTTCCTTCCGGCACAGCGGGAGGAAGTCGCACTCCGGGCAGAGCGGCTTGACCGTCGGAAGGATGTTTGGCCACTCCGTCTCCAGAATCTGCCCACCGAGCTTCTGAATGTCTCGCTCGAACTCGTCCATTTCCGCGTCGGGCATTGCGTAGCTTGCCGAAGAGCCGGTGCGCACCGCCAAGATCGTGCCCCGAACTTCGCGGTCCGGGAACTTCCGTCGCAGCAACAGTTGATAGCAGGCCATCGCGATGTCCGATGCCACGCTTTCCTCCGTCACCTCGCTTCGGCCTGTCTTGTAGTCGATCACTTCGAGCGTGCCGTCCGGATGTTCGTCCACGCGGTCGAGCCTGCCGATGAGGTCGAAGGCTCCCAGATCCGTCCTCAGCATCCTTTCCAGGAAGAGCGTCTTCGCCTCGGGCGGCCGCTCGAGCGCGGCTTCGACGTACTTCCCCACGATCTCCTGGCCCGCTAGCTGCGCTTGAGCTTCCTGTTCCGCTGTGGCAAACCCTGCTCCTACCCATTCGGCCTCTATGGCTTCGGCCGCTTGCGACGCGGTTCGTACGCCCGTATCTCCCTCATCATGAAAACGCTGGAGCACCTTGTGAAGAGTGGCTCCGAAGCTGTAGTAGTGCTTGGCGCGGAGGTACCACTTTCCCCTCGGGTCCACGTAGGTCCACCGGTACTTGAGCGGGCAAGCCAGGTAGGTCGTGATCTTGGACGGGCTAAGCGTGGGCTTGCGGGGCACGAGGAGAGTGTAGCCCCGCGTTCCTTTCGAAGCACGGGAACCCTTGCTCTCATGCCGCAACCGACAACGGATTCACCCCACCCCGGAACTACCAATAACCTCACCCCACCCCGCCACGGGGTGGGTCTCCGAGCCGCGGGTTCCGAGCGCAAAGCCCACCCCGTGGCGGGGTGGGGTGAGTTCTGTGTGGGATGATCCAATGCAGGGGTGAGTTCTGTGTCGGATGAACCGAAGGCTGGGGTGAGTTCTGTGTCGGATGAACCTACGGTGCGGAGAGGTTCGGTTGCGAAAGCGGGTCGCTCTTTCGCGGCCCTCGAAACCGGAGCGCCCTGGGTAACCTGCGGTCCCGTGACCATTCGCATCGGCCACTCGCCGGATTCCGACGACGCATTCATGTTCTGGGGGATTGCGAGCGGCGCCGTGCAGCCGCGTCCCGTGCGCGTCTCCCCACCCGGGTCCCCCGATACATCGGGGTCACCGACCTCCCCCTCGGGGGGGGAGGAGGCCCCCTCACCCGGTTCGCTACGCTCACCGACCTCCCCCTCGGGGGGGGAGGAGGCCCCCTCACCCGGTTCGCTACGCTCACCGACCTCCCCCTCGGGGGGGGAGGTGGAATTGCGGTTCGAGCACGTGCTTCGCGACATCCAGACCCTGAACGAGTGGGCGATGGAGGGGCGGCTGGAGTCGAGCGCGGTTTCCGCGCATGCGTTCTCTTACGTCGCCGACAAGTACGCGCTCCTGCGGCACGGGGGATCGTTTGGCGACGGCTACGGGCCGATGGTCGTGGCGAAGAAGCCGCTTAGCCCGGAGGAGCTGCACGACACCTCGATCGCGATCCCGGGCGCTCTGACGAGCGCATACCTCGAGCTGTGCCTGTTCTACGCGGACCGCTTCGGAGCGCACGATTTACCCGCGCCCGTGTCCATCGCATTCGACGAGATCGTGCCCGCCGTGCTCGCCGGACACTTCGAGGCGGGGCTGATCATCCACGAGGGCCAGCTGACGTACAGAGACGACGGCCTCTATGAGGTGCTGAACCTCGGCGTTTGGTGGAAAGAAAAGACGGGCCTGCCGCTGCCGCTCGGGGTGAACGTCGTGCGCAGGGACCTCGGCCCGGAGATCTGCTCCGAGGTTTCCCGGTGTATGCGCGAGTCGATCGAAGCAGGGCTCGCGAACCGGGAGCAGGCGCTTGAGTACGCGCTGAAGTTCGCGCGAGGAATGGACTCGGCGACGTCGGACGAGTTCGTGGGGATGTACGTCAACGATCGCACGAAGGACATGGGCGAGGAGGGCGTTTCGGCGATCCGGCTTCTGCTCGACGAAGGCGCGCGCCTGGGGATCTGTCCGAAGGCGGACGTGCAAGTGGTCGACTGAGGCTTGCCGTGGAATGCTTCAGACAATCGAAAGCGCCGCCGGCGTTCTGACCGGCGGCGCTCCTCGAACGGTACCGTCCTAAGCAGCCTTGGCCTTCGCCACCGCCGCCGGGACCGGCCACCGAATCTCCTCTTGCTCGAGGAGAAACTCTTCCCTCCCCTCCATGACGTGCTGAATTCGCGAGCTTACGTGGGCCAGCACATCGTTCTCGTCACGCACGATTGTCACGATCTTGTCTGCCCCGTTCTCAAGGCAGCCGTCCTTTAGGTCGGCGAGCATCAAGCTCGTCGCGTCGTCGAACCTTTTCGCCTTCGAATAGTCGAGCAGAAGCCGATAGGGCGAAGCGTTCACGATCTGAAGAGACTCGCGAATCTCCTCTGCGAAAACCGCCATCTCTTCCACGGTGATTCGCCCTCCCAAGCTCGCCTCCAGGCGCGATTCCTCTTCAATCCAAGACACCAGGTACATCGGGTTGTTCCTCCCGCCGCCCGCAGGATGTGGCCTCCTCAAACTTCTCATTCCAACCGGGTGGGTGGCGGCTAGCCCGTATTCTCAGCGGCTCGAAGCGAAACCCGCAATTCGCGCGGCTGATAGGGATGCGGGCATGCAGCGTCGTGCGATCAGCCGTTTGCCGATCGGCGCTTGGGCTACACTGAGTCTCCCTACCGTGAGCCCTGAGCCAGCCTTGAGCGGCGTGCGCGCCGTCTGCTTCGACTTAGATGACACGTTATGCGCGTACTGGGAGGCCGCGCGCGCCGGGCTTCGCCGCGCGCTGGAGGGCCACTCTGCGACGCGGGGCCGAGTCGAAGAGATGGAGGAGCATTGGGCGGCCGCTTTTCGGGACTTCTATCCCAGGCTTCGCCCCGAGGGATGGTACGAGGAGTACTTGGCCTCAGGCGAGCCGACCCGCACAGAACTGATGCGCCGCGCCCTGCTTCGAGCGGAGATCGAGGACCCCGAAGTCGTCACGGAGATCGCGGACGCGTACGCGCGCGAGCGCCTATCGGCGCTTCGCCTGTTTCCGGATGCGCTTCCGGTTTTGAAGAGCCTAAAGAAGCGATACGGACTGGGCCTGATCACGAACGGGCCCGCGGACGTGCAGAGCCAGGAGATCGAGGCCCTCGGAGTCGGCTCGTTCTTCGACTGCGTGCTGATCGAAGGTGAGATCGGCATCGGAAAGCCCGAGCCCGAGGTGTTTCGAAGGGCCGAGCAGGAGCTTGGCTGGACTTCCGGCGAGATGCTCTTTGTCGGTAACAGTTACTCTTCCGACATTCTCCCCGCTATCGAAGCCGGCTGGCGGGCGGTGTGGGTTCGAAGGCCGGAGGACGTGGCTCCGAGCCAGGGGAAGGGCGGCAAGCCGGAAGCGCCGCCGCAAGATTCACCTCCCCCTCATGCGATTACGGCCGATCTCCGCTCGCTGCTTCCGCTGCTTGGGATGGAAGACCTCTCCTAGTGGGCGGAGTCCTCCGAAAGAGCCTGCTGGGATTGGGCGCAAGGTCCCTTGGATGCTTGAGCTCCCATCGTAGGATGCCTCGCGGGTCATCATTGTCGCGATCGGGACAAACCTATCTGGCTTGGATAGGTCTCGCGGCCAGACAATCGCCGAATAGGCCTTGGCAAGGAGGTATTTGCGATCGTCCCACAGCGTCCAAAGGATCACGTCCGGAGAGTCGAAGAGAACGGCGGCTTCGCAGTCGAGAAGTGCGAGAATCGCTGAACGCTCCGAGCCAAAATCGATTCGAGCCGGCTTGAGCCCCGTCTTCCAGATCTCTACCGCAGCGTTCCGTACGTGGGAATGGTCGGTCACCTGATACGGCTGGGCGATGAACCGCGCCTTCCAAGCCGAAGGTGATGTCGAGAAGGTGTAGGGTGCCTCGCGAAGGACGTCCCGATACGTCAGACCGTCCGTTCCTAGGATCATTTCGTATCGAGTGCCTGCCGGGCATGCGTCGACAGTCGTGAATCCTGAGCCGCCCGGAACGCAACCGAGGGTAATCCTGCCCTGCTCTCTCGCAGTCGGGCCCCGTAGGGCCAGTCGGACTCCTCCGAACCGACCGTTACTTGCGCGTGCGCGACAGTCGATTACCAACTCCCTTCGTGAGCCGTCGAGCGAACAGCGCCAAACGGACCCGTCTTCGCGATCGAGCCAGTAAAGGCATGCAGGCTGATCCGCGACGCGCTGAATCCCAGACTTCGGCAGCGCCTCAAGTGGTGTGCTGGGGAACGATTTGGTTCCCGAATCGCCGGTCCCGGATTGACAGCCGGCCCCGATCGCAGGCCACAAGACCATTGCGATCCGCCAATGAGCGGCGCCTTCAAGCCGTCGAAGGTTCATTTTCTCGAGATACGATTGCCCGAGTGAGCAGGTTCACGTATTGGGAAACATTGTGCCGAAGTTTAGCACGGGCTATACTTTGTATCCTATGCTACACTTTGGGTCGTCATGTCTGTCTGGCACTTCGGATTCCTCGCTCCCGCACTTGTTTGGGAGATCGCAATTCTTGGCGGTTCGTCTTTTCACAAGGACGAGCCTATCGTCACCGACTGACCCGACTTCACGGAGAACAGCGTCGTCGTCCCGCACGGATCGGTTCAGATCGAGTCTGGTGCGACGTGGGAACGGTCGAACGGCGAGCGGTCCATCACCTTGCCGGAGACCCTGATTCGTATAGGAGTCGGCAGAAATCTCGAAGCAAGGGTCGGCGTCCCGAATTACGCTCAAATTCGGAACGGCGGCCGCGTTTGCGGATGGGACGATCTCTACTTGGGGGCGAAGATCCAATTGGGGCCGCTCGGGGACGGAACCGGCGCGGCGCTGATACCGGGAGCGTTCGTTCCGGCGGGAGATCGTATGCTCCGCCGCGAAGAAACAGAGCCGGAGATCGCCTTTGTGTGGAGCCGCGACCTGCCCCAGGATCGGTCGTTGGGCGGCATGCTTCGCGCCTCTCGGGTTCGGTCGGATGGCAAGTGGTCCACGGCGTGGGCGCACACGATCGCCTTAGGTATGCCGATAGGGGGCACGTTCGGCGCCTTCATCGAGCTCGCATCCGACTTTGCGAGCGGCGAGCAAACCGAACACCTGTTCCATGCAGGCTTCACCCACCAGCCCCGGTCAGACAAGCAGTTCGACCTTCACCTTGGTTTCGGCCTGACTTCCGGCGCTCCCGACTTCTTTGTCGGCGTGGGCTGGAGCGCGCGCCGCTGAACGACGAAATTCGGGCTTTCGCGGTAGGATGTTTCGGTCTCGACGGTTGACAAGGGCATTGGCCCCAAGCGAGCGAAACCGTCCGTATCAAACCCCGTCGGGACACGGAGAGAGGTTTCATGGACACTAGAGTCTTCAGGGCACGCTTCACAGTCCTGGCCGCCACCTGCCTCGCGCTTTCCGCGTCGTCCGCCGCCTTCGATACCGGCGCGCACTTCGACATGACGCGCGACGCGCTCTCCGCCGAGCGATTCTCGGACACGGCCATTCGAATCGTTCAGGTCAACAACTGGTTCAACGACCTTTACGAGCAGGACACGAGCAATGCCTACAGCGGGCATGTTTCCTGGTTTGGCAGCGTCAGCGGGTTCGTCGGAAACCTGTTGACGCTGTTTCGAAAAGAGAACTGGCCCAAAAGCCTTACCGACGCCGCGGAGAAGATGCACTTCGACTCCAGCAACCCGATGGATTCCGCTGCGCAGGCCGAGGCCGAATGGACGCGCCTGTGCCGGGCGACGAAGGCCGCGCTCCTGGATTGCAGGAACCGGCGCGACGCGCTGGGCGTGCTGACCGTGATGGGCATCTCCCTTCACGCTCTGCAAGACTTCTACACGCATTCGAACTGGGTCGAACCCATCGGAAGCCGCAGCCAGAACGGGTTCTCCGGTCCTGGCTGGGCCGCTGCCGGACGCTACGGCTCGCATCCGACCTGGTTCGATGTTCCCCCGGCCGACCGGGTCGCGCAGGACATTTACTCGCGCAAGCAAAGCGGGTCGAACAAGGCGGAGCACGGCGGCTGGGACTCGCCGAACGCCGGCACGAACAAGGTGGGAATGAACAAGGACTCCGCCGGGCGGCCGATGTACAGAGATGCATACATTACGGCCGCGATCGCTTCCCGGACTTGGGTCCAGGCGATGAAGACTTGGCTGGGCGACAACGCGCTGTGGAGCCAAGCGATGGCTTACTCCGACACTAGTGGAGGAGATCTTTCGCACGACCAGTTCGGCGCGTTCAAGCTCTCCTGGCTGGTCGGGCACTGGAACGGAAACGAGGGCACGAAAGGTGGAAAGGTCGAGATTATCCGCGCCGGAATCCAGTACTTCGAGGGCCGAGGTAAGACCGTGTTCCGGAGGAAGTGGGAGGCGATGCTTCCCCTCATCGCGAACCCTTCTCCTCCCGTCTCCGAGACGCCGGTCCCTGGAAGCGCAACGATTGCCGCCGCCACCGAGTTCGTCGAGGTGAAGATACATCACCTAAAGCAGATCGACGACATCGACGGCGGCGACGTGCCGCTCGTCAGCGAGAACGACGCGGACTGGTTCACGAAGGCGACGATTGCCGGGCAATCCTTCACCTCGTGCCTGATCGACGGACACAACCGGTTCAACTTCCCGCATCCCTACGGCAAGATGACCTTCCTCAAGTCCGTTCCCAAGCCGGGAACGTTTGCTACTCCCGTCTGGTCGCTGCGCGTTCGGCTAAGAACCGGCAATAAGGACGGTGCGGGTACCGACATGGACCTGCACCTTAGGATCAGCGACCAGATCCGGCTGGAGTTTCCTTACGGCGACTTCGACGACTTCGAGCGCGGTCGGAACGACTACTACGACTTCAAGGTCCCCAAGGGCATGAACGTCGGGCATATCCAGTACCTGCAGCTCGAGAAGAGCGGTGGGGGCAGAAACCACGAATGGCTCCTCGGGGGAATCCATGTTATGGTGAACGGCGCGAGGATCTTTTCCAACGATTCCATCGAGCGCTGGTTCAGGCAAAAGAACGAGAGCTACCGCCTGCCGGGATTCACCCGGCCGGTGCACACTTCTCCCAGCGTGCCGATTATCCTGGAGCTGTGGGACGACGACTGGGGCATTACGGGTAACGACGACCAGGCGGACATCTGCCCCGCGAAGGGCAAGGAGCTGCGGCTCGTATTCGATACCACCCGCAACCGCGTCCGTGGGGACGTATTCGGCTCCGGCCGCTTTCTGGTCCGCGGCGCGGGGGATTCGGATCGCGCGGAAATCGGTTTCTCAGTAGCGAGGATCCCGCTTACTCCCGCAACCGGCAAGTTCGGCCCGATCCGGGTGCAACCCGGGGTGATTCGCCCTCCGACCGTCCGCCCACCTCCGACAAGAGGCTAACTCGGGACACCCGGACGCCGGAAGCGAACCGCAGTCCGCGACCTGCGAACGGACAGTCGTACCCGCGGGCCGCCGGAGGCAGCCTGCAAACCGCAAACTGCCAACCGCCGTCTCTCCCATGATCCCCGCATGCGCGTGCTGATCCTTTCCAACATGGAGGGCGGCTCCGGGATCGCAGTCGCGACTTGCCGATCTTCGGAATATCAGCTATACTGCATTCATGAAATTCACCCTCACGGTCAGCGGGAGGGGGTTGATCACGCTGCCGGCCAAGCTGAGGAAAGCGCTCGGCCTCAAGGCGGACGATCGGCTGATCGCCGAGACCGTGCCCGAAGGCATCCTATTACGCCCGGCCGTCACGTTGCCCGTAGAATTCTATTCCCCGGAGCGCGTGCGCGAATTCGACAGGGCTGAGGCGGAGCTTGCACGCAAGTTTGGCAAACGCAAAGCCTCGTAACGGCCCCCAATGCGGGTGTTTCTCGACGCGAACGTTCTCTTCTCCGCCGCCAAGTCGGACGGCGCGGTTCGCCAGCTTCTTCGCCTGCTGCGAGACGGCGGACACGAACTCTGGGCGGACCCTTATACCTTGGAAGAAGCGCGCCGAAACCTGGAGACTAAGTCGCCCGGCTCTCTTCCGGATCTCGAGCGCTTGACATCGGACGTAGGCGTCGCGGAGCGAACGGGCGACCCGGCGTCGCTGCCCGCCGACCTGGTCCTGAATGAGAGCGACCGTCCGGTGTTGGCCTCCGCGATCGCGCTCGGCTGCGAGGCGTTGGTTACCGGGGATCGTTCGCACTTCGGGGCGCTCTACGGAAAGTCGGTTCTGGGCGTGACGGTCTATTCGCCGAGAGACCTGGCGGACACGCTGCTCAAAGGATGAAGATTGATGCGCGTGGAAACCTGAGCCCATGCGCGTGCTGATCCTTTCCGACATGGAGGGCGTCTCCGGAATCGTCGTCTGGAACCAGGTCAACGGCGGCGACCCGATGTTCGAGGAGGCCCGCCGCCTGTACACCGAGGAGATCAACGCGGCGGTCCGCGGCGCCAGGAGAGCCGGCGCGAAGGAGATCGTCGCCGTGGACTGCCACGGAGCCGGCGGCGGCTGGACCTTCAATTCCTTCGTTCCGGAGCTGCTGGACCCGGATTGCGAGTGGGTGGCGCACCACGCCTGGAGCCGGTACACGGAGATGCTCGAGTCGGGCATGCGTGCCTTCTGGTCGGAATGCACGCTCGGGCCGGCACTCCCGACGGCGTGCTGTGCCACACGATCAGCACGACCAATTGGCGGAGGCTTTGGTTTAACGACGACGAGGTTGGAGAGGTCGGCATCAACGCCGCGGCTTGCGGCGCGTTCGGCGTTCCGGTTCTGCTCGTGACCGGCGACGAAGCCGTTTGCCGCGAGTCCCGGGAACTGCTTGGCAAGGGGCTCACGACCGTCTCGGTAAAGAAGGGCCTCTCCCAATACTCCGCCCGACAGATCCCTCCCGCTCGCGCCCGTCAGATGATCGAAGATGGCGCGTTTCGAGCATTGAAGCATACGAGCGCTGTGAAGCCATATGTCCCTAAGAACCCGTGCACGATCACGATCGAGCTCGGCTCGGCGCAGTCCGCCTTGAAGTTCCAGGGGCGGCCCGGGGTAGAGATCGTCGAGCCTTTGAAGGTCGTCAGTAGAGCCAAGAATTGGCAAGCGGCGTGGGACCAGATTTGGGGTTGGGATGTCTGAGGAAGTCCGAGCGGACTAGCGCATCGCCACGCAATTCCTAGACGGTTTCGTCCTTACTGAGGCTGATTCTAGGACTTTCGTAGCCGGCCGCTCTGCACAAGCGCGCTTACCTGTGCGAAATACCTGTCACATCGGGAGGTAGCTTCCGCAAGCACGTTTTAGGGGAACGGGCGATTCGCGTCCGGCCGCTTTGTTGTGGGGTGCATTGCATGAAAAGGACTGGCGCGACTCTTGGACTTATTGCCGCTTCCGCGGCGTCTTCTCTGGCGACGATCGTAATCGACGACTTCGCGACCGGTGCGTACTTCCGGTCGATCAGCAGCGGCAGCGCGGTCGAGTCGCAGGCGGGCGGGATGCTGGGAGGACAACGCGACACGCTGCTGCGCATTCAGACTCCGGGAGCGAATCCGCTTTTGACGCTGGAGATGCTGATCGGCGGTGGAATCCAGTTCTCTTCGTCCGCCGCGACCGTGGACGGCATGTGCGGCCTGCAGTGGGACGGCAACGGGGGCGCTGCGGAGGAAGTCGGAGTCGTTCCCGGCTTCGCGGATTTCAACGACATCGCCGGGCTCGGAATGAGCTTTCTGGGAGAGGACAGGTTTCGAGTTCAGTTTCTGTACGCCGACCAGACGATGGCGATCCAGATGGTCGTGCGATCCGGCGGCATCGACTACGTTGCGAACCACCTGTATACGTATTCCGTCGTAAACGACCACGACGACTTCCTGTTTTCGGAGTTCGCCGGGGCCAATATGGGCGCGGTGCAAAGCGTGACGGTGCGCTTCGACCCGCCCACCTCCGGGGACTTCGCGCTGCTCGGCGTCGCCGCGGTGCCCGAGCCCGGCAGCCTGGCGGCGCTGGCTCTGGGCGCGCTGGTTCTGGCGCGAAAGCGAAGGTCCCGCTAGCGACGCTTGCCCGACTGTGGTCCGCGAGCCAGGGATGGCTCCTGCCGATCTGCCGCGCGTTCGCTCGGTAGAATGCGCTGGGTATGGCGACATTGGCCCCGAGCAAGCGGGACTCCCGAGCGATCGAGCGGATCGCGGACCTGGTGTGGGAAGGCAAACGCATCTCGCCCGAGGATGCGCTTTTGCTCCTCGAGAACGGCGATCCGCCAACGTTGTCTGCTCTTGCGCAAGCTAGGCGTCAGCAGCGCGCGCCCGGCAAAACGGCAAGCTACGTGGTAGGCAGAATCTTAAACTACACCAACGTCTGCTGGGTGCGCTGTCGATTCTGCGCTTTCTATCGAGTTCCGAACCACGCGGAGGGCTACCTTCTGTCCGACGAGGAAATAATGGAGAAGGTAGGGCATACGGTGGCGATCGCGGATGCTGGATACCAAATGCCGAATGAAGCTCCGGGATCACATCCCACAAGCGACATTCCACATACAGAGTCCGTCGAAATCCTGTTCCAGGGCGGACTTAACCCGAAACTCAAGATCGACTACTACGAAGGCATCTTTCGAAAGATCAGGGGCGCGTACCCGCAGGTCATTCTGCACGCCCTTTCGCCAGCCGAGATCATCTACATCGCGCACATCTCCAAGCTAACGTTGCGCGATTGCCTTACGCGCTTAAAGGAAGCGGGCTTGCACTCGATTCCGGGCGCCGGCGGCGAGATCCTCGTGGATCGCGTTCGCAAGATCATCGCGCCCTACAAGGACACGACCGAGGAGTGGCTCGAGTGCATGCGCACGGCGGCATCGCTAGGCATCCGAAGCACCGCGAGCATGATGTTCGGCCACGTCGAAACGCTAGGGGACCGAATCGAACACTTGACTCGGATTCGCGACCTTCAGGACGAATGCGCGCCGTTCCGCGCGTTCATCACCTGGAGCTTCCAGCCGGAGGATACGCAGCTTCCGATCCCGCACAAGGCGAGCGGCTGGGATTATCTGCGCACACTGGCCGTCTCGCGCATCTTTCTGGACAACGTGGACAATCTCCAGGTCTCGATACTCACTCAGGGGCCGAAGATCGCGCAGCTCGGACTGTCCTACGGAGCGAACGATTTCGGCTCGATCATGATCGAGGAGAACGTGGTGTCCGCTAAGGGCAACAAGTTTATCGTGAGCGAGCAGGAGTTCCAACGCCTAATCCGGGAGGCGGGGTATGAGCCTCAGAGGAGGAATACTCGGTATGAGCTGTTGTAGGTACAGCGATGAGCGCAGCCTAAGTCCAAATTAGAGATAGATGATCGGTCGAACGTGTACGACTGCCCACTCCGTTCCGCTTCTCCGAAGAAAGAACACGAGCTCTGCGGAGTGTATGGACGAGGGCAGGCCGGACATTCTCAGAGCGGCCAGCTGGCCGTCTTTCGAATAGCAGGGAAGGTGTAGCTTGCCGATTGCGCGCACGAGGCCTTCCTTCCCCCGGTGGCCCTTGACTTTGAGGACACCCGGGTGCCAACCGTAGTAGCGGTCACCATGAGCAAGTTCCGTCTGGGTTCCCACCAGAATTCTCGCGTCCAGCTTCAGTTGCGACAGAGGAATGGGCCTTTCCGGCTTGAAAGGCGAGCCCATATCCCGGATGGTTTGCTTGAGCTTCCGCAGTTTCTCGGAAGCCGGCTTTGTGGATTTGTGTCTGCTATACCACTTGATCGCTTCATCGATCTCCTGCATAAAAGAGCCTCTCACAATCCGAGCCCATTTCGCTTCGACTACCGCGAAGTCTCCCTTTTCCCACGCCCCTCGATTCCACTCTGCGGATCGAAAGAAAGTACCCAAAGCGGCGTTGACTACGGCCTCGTCGTCCGGCTGCGGCGACTGGACGCAAAAGACGGCGGCGGTACCGGCGAACAACGCCACCATTAGCCATTTCGAGCATCGCACGCCTGGATTATGGTCGCCTGGTCGTAGATTATTCTCCCCAATCTCGTCGTGCTTCTCGCTGGGATCACCCTTGATCTCGTGGAAAATAAGCCGTCTTTCGACGATTCCCAGCCCGTTTTTGCCAATGGCGACCCCAGGCTCGACGGTTTCCAACGGGAATTGGGCATCCCCGGTCCCGATGTAGACGGCAGCGTCGACCCCGGAGGGGTCCGAGAAGATAGCCGGGGGTTGAGCGAAGCGACACCCCCGGAGTTTCGCGCCAATACCCTCCCGCACCCCGGAGGGGTGCCACATTCGTCGACCAAGGCGATGGGTCAAGTGCGACCCCTCCGGGGTCGGCGGAAGACGTCGCGCGCGCCGGGGCCGGCATCTTTCGACCCCTACGGGCCCAGACAACCGACGAAGCGGGCTCTCTCTATCGCGGGGCGGCCTCATACGCCAGCGAGACGATCTTCTCCGCCGCTTCTTGCATCGTCTCGGCAGGCACGATCCGAGACTCTGCAAGAATCGCCCGGCCCTCTTCGGCGGCGGTGCCTTCGATCCGCGCGACGACCGGCAGAGGCAGGCCTTTCCCGCCTCCGACCGCATCGTTTTCGCCGCGCGCGGACGGCGAGGAGGGTGCGATCTCAGAAAAGGCGGCAAGGATTCCCCTGGCGACTTCGTCGCATCGAGTGATCCCCCCAAAGATGTTGATGAGCAGGCCCTTGACGTTTTGGTCCATCAGAATCAGCTCCACGCACGACTTCACGCGCTCCGCCTGCGCGCCGCCGCCCACGTCCAGGAAGTTCGCGGGCTTTCCGCCCGCCGCCTTTACCTCGTCCATGCTGCACATCACGAGGCCCGCTCCGTTTCCGATTATGCCGATGTCGCCGCCCAATCGAACGTAGGCGATCCCGCGTCTAGCCGCCTCGGCTTCGATCGGGTCCTCCGCGCTGTCGTCGGCGATGACCTTGTAGTCGGGCCGCCGAAAGAGCGCGTTGTCGTCGATGGAGACCTTCGCGTCCGCGGCGATCAGCTTGCCGTCGGCCGTCAACGCGCACGGGTTCACTTCCACCATTTCGGCATCGGACTCCAAGTACGCGCGGACGAGGCCCTTGACAAGGGAGATCATCTGGCTCCGCGCCGCATCGGGAATCGCGGCATCCTCTACGAGCCTTCGAATCTGGAAGTCCCACGCCCGCCAGGCTGGATCCAACCAAAGCCGGGCGATCGCGGACGGCTCGTTCGCAGCAACCTCCTCGATGTCCACGCCGCCCTTCGCGGAGAGCATGACGACGTGCTTTTGAACGTCCCGGTCGAGAAGCACGGCGACGTAGTATTCGTCTGCAATGTCGAGCGCCTCCACGACCAGAACCTTTTCCACGACGATGCCCGCGGGGTTCTGAGGACTGACGAGCCGCTTTCCGATCAGCTCGCTGGTGAACGTTTCTGCATCTGCCGCGTTGTCGAAGAGCTTGACGCCGCCCGCCTTGCCGCGCCCGCCCATCTGCACTTGCGCCTTGACGACGACTCGCCCTCCGAGCCCTTCTGCGATGCGCTTGGCCGAGGACGGGTCGGAAGCTACGTCGCCGCGCGGGACCGGAACTCCGAAGCGCGAAAGGAGCTCCTTTGCCTGGAATTCGTGAAGCTTCATGAAGCGGGCACAAGGATACCGCCGCGCTTGATGGACTCGCCGGTTAAGCGGCTTCGGAAGAAGTGGACGAGCTCGTCGGAAGGGATCGCCAATGGGTAACACAGTTTCGGCCGGCTCCCTTGGAAGCGTAAAGCGCGGCGTCTGCCTGGTCTAGGATTACGCGAGCATCCGCATCCTTCCCTGTGACGGTCGCGACGCCGAAGCTCGCCGTGACTTTGCGCTTTCCGGTCTCGCGGCGCTCGATCGCGCTGCGGACCCGCTCCGCGACCGACATGGCAGCCTCCGCCGGCGCGCCAGGAAGCAGAAGAACGAACTCTTCCCCGCCGAAACGTGCCGCAAGATCGTCCATTCGAATCTGGCCGCTCAACGCCTCGGCTACTCGCTTCAGCGCTTCGTCGCCCGCTTGATGTCCGAATGTGTCATTAAACCGCTTGAAGTAATCCACGTCGAGCAGCACGACGGAGAGCATGGAATTCGACTTCTTTGCAACGCCGATCTCATGATCGAGCCGTTCGCGAAACACCCTTCGATTTGCGACTCCGGTTAGGCCGTCCGTGGCAGCAAGCATCGCAAGCCGCTGGTTCGCGTGCTCTAGCTCCTCCTTCTTGGCCTCCAAGTCGTGTGCGTACCCGTTCAGCCGCTGCACTTGCTCCGCGATTTGCCGCTCCATTGCCTTTCGTTCCGTGATGTCCACGAGGGTGCAGATCGCGCCGAGAATCGAGCCGTCCAAGCCGCGAAAGGGAAACGTGCTGCAAAGCACGTGCAGCGATCCGCCGTCTTTGGTCCACTGTTCGAGCTCCAGACCGTACAACGACTCTCCGCGCTCGAACACGTCGCGGATGATCGCCCGGCTCTGATCCTCATCCACGCCCTGCTTGATGGTTTCGTACATCGACCGGCCCTGAACCTCGTGCGCATCGAATCCGGTGAGCCGCTCGCACTCGCGATTGACCTCGAAAATGATTCCGTCCCGGTCGTACGTGAAGCAGGCGACGGGCAATCCCTGAAAGAGCTCCTCGAAGCGTCGGGCCGCGGATCGCAGTGCTACGGATATTCGTTCGAGCTCACGGCCGCTTTCCTCAAGGCGCCGCTCGGCTTGAACTGCACGGCTTTCGGACGCATCGGGTTCGTCGCCGGCGGCGTCCGAGGGCAGGCATTCGTGTCCTGGCGGCGAAGGCATATACAAAAAAGAATCGGCCCGGGGAGCCCGGGTTCTCAGGCTGGAGGAACCTGTATTGAGCCTCGCAGGCAAATTTGCCGGTCCACGCGAAGGCCTATCGGTTCTCGGACGGATTCTGTTTGAACTGGCCGCCGCGACACTCTTTCAGGTAATTCAGAGCGCGAACCTGGCCCGTCATCTCGAGATCCTCTCGGTAGATCGGGTCGTGCCAACCCTCGATGTCGATCGCGCCTCGGAATCCTCCCATTCGAAGCACGGAGATGATGTCGGTCCAATTCGAGTCGCCGAATCCAGGCGTTCGATGCCACAGGTAATCGCGGCCGCCCCGAAGGCCCTGTTCGCGGAGCACGTCCCAGGCGATCGTCGCGTCCTTTCCGTGCACGTGGTACACGCGGCCGACCCATTTTCTCAGCTGAGGGATCGGATCGATGAGGCTCACCATCTGATGGCACGGCTCCCACTCGAGGCCGAGCGTGTCTCCCGGCACCTCGTGAAACATCATTTCCCATGCGCGGGGCGAGTGCGCGATGTTCCACTTCGGGAAATGCCACGTTCCCCCCATGTCGCAATTCTCGAAGGCGATGCGGACTCCCTCGTCGCGAGCGACCGCCGCCAGATGGCCGAACACATCCTTGAACCGCGGCATGCTTTGGTCGACCGGCCGGTCCTCCAGGGCGCCCGCAAAGCCGCAGACTACATTGCATCCGAAGTGCTTGGCGCCCCGAATGAGCCGTTCCCAGTCGGAGGCGCACTGATCGTCCGTCAAAGGGTTGCCGTAAAGCCCGACGCTGCTGACTATGGCGGCGTCGCCCAGCACTTCGAGAGTCTGCGCTGCGATCTCCTCCAGGTTCCTTTCGCCGAGGTGCGGCCCACAGGTCAGCTCGAAGGACTCGAATCCGTGCGGCAGGATTTGGCGGAGGTAGTCGATGGCGCCGAGGCCGGCCAGTGTGCCGATCCGAATATCCTGGTGGTTCTCTCGCGACATGAGGCGCCTTTGAATTCGGGTTCGCGGCAGGTTACCCCCGACGACTCAGGGCGCCGCGATGCTATTCTCTGGAATCGAGGCAACACGGCGTCGGACGGCCGTTTCCACAAACTCCTCAGAGCCCGTCGCCGCAAGACCCGGAGCCCGAATGCCCTTGCCCAAAGAGTCCTCTCGTCCAGCTTCGAAGGTCGAAGGCGCCGTCCGCGTGAAGCCCGGACGCGACCGGAAGCTGCGCGGCGCTTATCCTTGGGTACAGCGGGAAGAGGTCCGCTCGGTCTCGGAGGGCGTGACGGAAGGCGCGCTCGTACGGGTCGAGGACTCCAAAGGCGAGTTTGTCGGCATAGGCACCTACTGTCGCCGAAGCCGATTCCCTGTGAGGGTGCTCACGCTCGAGGACGAGCCGGTGGACGAAGGCTTCTTTCGACGCAGGTTCGAGCAAGCGATCGAATGCCGCGCGCGCCTAAACGAAAGGACCGACGCGATTCGCCTGGCGTTCTCGGAGTCGGACGGATTGCCGGGGCTGATCGTGGATCGCTACTCGGAATGGCTTGCCGTCCAGGTCCGGACGCTCGGAATGGAGCGCCTCCGGCCCATGTGGTTGCCGGCGCTCTTGAAAGCCGCCAAGCCGCGCGGCATCTACGAGCGAAGCGACATGGAGGGAAGGCGCGAGGAAGGGCTCGAGCCGCATAGCGGACCGATGGAAGGCGAAGTGCCGGACCTAGTGGAGATTCGAGAGGGGCCGCTGCGATTCTCAGTGGATGTCAAGAACGGCCTTAAGACCGGCTTCTACCTCGACCAGCGAGACAACAGACAAAGTCTAGCGGAGGCCGTCGCGCCGGATGAGAGCGTTCTCGATCTCTTTTGCTATACCGGAGGGTTCTCGATCGCGGCAGCCAAGTCCGGAGCGCAATGCATTGGAGTGGACATCCGCGAGGACGCGGTGGACCTTGCGAAGCAAAACGCCGAGCGAAACGGCGTATCTTGCGAGTTTCGGAAGGCAAATGCCTTCGAGTTTCTGGAGGATTTGGCCCAGGAGAGTAGGCGATTCGACCGAGTGATCGTCGATCCGCCGGCAATCGCGAAGTCCCGGGAGAAGCGCGATTCTCTTCAATGGGCCATCTGGAAGCTCGTGTATCTCGCGCTGCCCGTCTTGCGGCCCGGCGGCAGGATTCTCGTGTGCTCTTGCGCGTACCAGATGTCGTTCCAGGACCTTCAAGAGAAGGTGCGGCTTGCGGCGAACGACCGGCAGCGGCGTCTGACCGTCGAAGCGGTCTCGATACAGCCGGAGGACCATCCTTACCTGCTCCAGTTTCCAGAGAGCCTCTACCTAAAGTGCCTCTGGCTGCGATCGGACTAGACGCCGAACGGCGCACCGCAGGCAAGAGTTCTGGCGTTGCGTGCAAGAGCGCCTGAGCACCGGCAATCCGATCGCCGACAATCTCCATCAGAGGACGATGCATCCGGGAATCTGCTTGCCTTCGGTATGCGCGGGAGTGTTGGCTGCGAGCGCCGCTCAGCAGGCTCCCCCCGATCTCGCGGCCGAACCGATCCAGCGCGTTGAGTTTGCGCAGGACGGCGCGGGATTCATCGCGTCCAACAGTTCGCCCCGACTCGTGTTCCAGGGCCAGGTCGAGCAGTTTCAGTGGGCCGTTCCGAACGGCGACAAGCTCGAGAACGATCAGCGCGCCGTTTGGATGACGGGGACGCTTGGCCTCTCGGAAACGTCGCGAGTCGTCGCTGGACACTTCAGGTTCGCGACGACGGACATGCTCGACGAAAACTACTTAGAGTTCGATAGCGGTTCGACTTCGGTCCGAATCGGACGCATCCGGCCCGCTTTCGGATTCGCGGATTGGTCCGAGAACTACTATTCCGGTTTCATTTATATGCCGATGGCGCGCTTTATGCCGCTTTCGCCAACCGGCCTCAGGCTTCTGCGAATGGATGCAGGAGCGGACATTCGCGGCGGAACGGACAAGCTTCAGTATCAGATCGGCCTGGTGGACGTCGGCTCCGAGCGATACCAGCTTCTTCCGACGGGGCTGATGCACCTCGTCGCGAGAGTCCAGGGGTACCAGAACGGGCACATCGTCGGGCTCAACGGCCTTTATCGGCCGAAAGAGTCCGGTAAAGAGGGAGTGCAGGTACTCGGCCTCGACTGGCGATGGACATCCCCTCAGTTCCAATTCCGCGGAGAAGCCGTCAAGGGAAGAGTCGGGTCCTACGACAGCAACGGCTACTACCTCGACCTCTTCTTCAAGCCCTTCGGATGGACGCAGACCACCCTGCTCGCAAGGACGCAAGGCGTGTCCCGCGTACCATGGTCGCCCGCCGAGTCGCAGCTCCACACGCTCGGAGTCAAACACGTGCTCTCCCCGGCGCTGACGATTGAAGCGAACTATGGTTTTGGACCCGGCGGGCCCCTCGAAGGAACCGCGCGCGGGTGGAGTTTCCAGGTTCGCTCGACCCTCTACATCGGCCCGATGTACCGATAGGAACGCTGAAACTGTTGCACGCCGATCAACCCACCGCACAAGGAGGAGCAAATGATCCCAACGATCGCAGTCACGATTCTCACCTTCGCAGCACCGCGACCGCTCGCGCACGTCGCGGGCTCCGTCGCAGTTTCGGGACGGACGGTCGAGAACGCGGTCGTGTACCTGCAGGGCAAGGCTAAGTCCACCCCGCTCAAGAATGCGGTAATCGACCAGAGGGATAAGACCTTCATCCCCAGGGTGCTCGTGGTGACCGTGGGCACGACGGTCACGTTTCCGAACAACGACTCCGTCTTCCACAACGTGTTCGCGCACTACCAGGCCAAGCGATTCGACCTGGGCATGTACCCGAAAGGGGCGAAGAAGACCCAAAAGTTCGACAAGCCAGGACTCGTAGCGCTCCTGTGCAGCGTGCATTCGCAAATGAGCGCCTACATCATGGTCGTGGACACGCCGTACTTCGCCGTCACTGATCGAAAGGGTGGCTTCGAGATTCCGAACGTCGAACCGGGCGATTACACCATGAACGTGTGGCACGAGAGCGGCGCGGAACAGTCGAAGACGATGCGCGTCGAGCACGGAATGGCCCGCCTGGCCGTTCAGATCCACCGCCGCTGAGAGAGCGTCACCTGTGTCGCTACGCGCCAAGATCCTCCTCTTCGCGGTCGCGACGATCGGCGCGATCGCCAGTTTGATCCTGGCTTCCGTCGCGGCCCTTTCCGACGGGCAGATTCGCGACTCGGTTCGCAGAGACGTTCAAGCTGCCGGCGCGCTGCTCGCGCGGGTTCTTCAGGATCAGGGAAGCCGCCTGCGCGACTCGTCGAAGGTTGCGACATCGTTCACCGCCTGGAAGGACCTGGTCATGACCGGCGACAGGGCCACGGTCGACGACTACGCGAACGATCTCCGAAAGCAACTGGAGGCCGACGGCATCGTCGTGATCGATCGAAAGGGGAAGACACTGGGCGCCGCGCCTCCGGAAGCGGCGACACCGGATACTTCGCTCGCTGAAGGGATAAGGAGCGCCCTGAAAGGGGAACCCTATCTTGGCCTGATCGCCGCCAGCGGCCACATCCGCCTTGTCGCCTCGACCCCCGTGTTCGTCGGCGGCTACGTGTGGGGCGCGATGGCAACCTACTGCGAGCTCGATCAGGAGGACGCGAGGCATCTGAAATCCGCCCTGGGCACCGATCTTGCGTTTCTGGCCGATGGGAAGGTGGTCGGCGCCTCGATTTCGACTCCAAGCACGCTTCCAATGCCCAAAGGCGACCCGGTCAAAATCGAGCTGGACGGAGGAACGTACCTTTCGCTCTTCGCGAACATCCCCGGCGCTGCGAACGCGGACACGGGCTTTCTGATCCTTCGCCGGTACGACGCGGCGTTCGCGCCGTTCGCCCAGTTCCGAAACGCTCTCGGCCTCGTGCTTGCGGGCGCTTTGCTTCTCGCACTCATCGCCGGCTGGATGCTGGGCCACGGCCTAACGAAGCCCCTTGGTGGGATCGTCCGAGCCGCTCAGGCGATACGCGCAGGGCAATGGCCCAGCCCGTTCGGCACGGAGAGGCAGGATGAGATAGGAATCCTTCAGTCAGCGTTCGACCAGATGACCTCAGCGGTGAAGGCGCAGCAGGAGCGGCTCCTCGCGCTGCTCGACTTGGACCCGCTGACGGAGCTGCTGAACCACCGGAAGTTTCAAGAACGCGTCGAGGAAGAGACCGAAAGCGCAAGCGCATCTGGCAACGCGCTCAGCCTCGTGTTGTTGGACATCGATCGGTTCCACGACTTCAATCTACGAAACGGCCACGCGGGCGGCGATCGGGCGCTCGCCGCGGCCGCCAGGGCGTTGACGCTCTCCGCGCCCGCGGATGCCGTGCTCGCCCGTTTCGGGGGCGAGGAGTTCGCTCTGCTGCTGCCGGGAAGAACGGTTGCGGAGGCGGCGTTGATCGCGGAAGGGCTTCGAGTAAGCGTGAGGGAGGGGACGCTGGAGTCGGTCGGCGAGGCCCTCACCGTCAGCGCGGGTTGCTCGGAGGTCGGCCCCCAGACCGCAAAGGCCGCCGAGTTCGTGCTTGCTGCGGAGCTTGCGCTTACGCGCGCGAAGCAGCTTGGGCGCGACCAGGTCTGCCGCTTCGAGCCGATGTCGGAGGGGGATGCTGGCGAGCACCCCTTCGCGCTTCAAAAGTTCCTTCAGGATGGAAGCTTTTCTACGATCCAAGCTTTGGCCGCCGCGGTGGACGCGAAGGACCCCTATACGAAGGGCCACTCGCAGCGCGTCGCGCGATACGCCGCCGACCTCGCCGCGTACCTCGGCATGCCGGAGAGCGAAGTCGAGTTGATCCACATGACGGGCACTCTGCACGACGTGGGCAAGATCGGCGTGCCCGACGCGATCCTGCAGAAGCCCGCGCGGCTCACCGACGAGGAGCGCGCGGTGATCGAGACGCATCCGGTTTTGGGAGAGGTCATCGTGCGCAAGGCGCCCCAATTGGCCGCGACGCTGCCCGGCGTGCGGCACCACCACGAGCGCTGGGACGGAAAGGGGTATCCGGACGGCCTCGCCGGGGAGCGGATCCCGCTCATGGCGCGCATCCTCGCGGTCGCGGACACGTTCGACGCGATGACGAGCGACCGGCCGTACCGAAGCGGAATGTCCGTGGACGAGGCGCTCGAAGAGATCGAGCGCCAAGCCGGGACGCAGTTCGAAGCGAGGCTGGCGCTCATGTTCGTCGAGCTGATGCGCGGAAAGGCGGCGGCAGGCGAAGAGAGGCTCGATCTCGCAGCCTAACGGAACGCAGGCAATCTTGCCTGCATGCAGGGTAGAGAGGACTCTCTACCATAGGCGTCTCCGGAGGGCAGACAAGACTGTCTGCCCAACAAGCGAACAGGACTGTTCGCGCTCCGACGAAGGATTCCCGACGAAACAGGAACTCAGGCACTCTTGCCTGCAGGCGATGCTACGCTTCCCGTGCAAGGAGCCTTCGAATTCGCTCATCGGTCGGGGGATGGGACCGGAAGAGCCCCATGAGAGCCGACCCCGTACCGCCGAACGGGTTCACGATGCAAAGGTGCGCTGCTTGAGGCGGCGTGTGCCCGGGAAGCGCCTTCACGCCCTGCTCCAGCTTTGCCAGGGCGCCGGCGAGGCCCCTGGGCGTTCCGGCGATCTCCGCGCCCAGGCGGTCCGCCTCGAACTCGCGAGCCCGCGAAATGGTCATCTGTACCGCGATGGCGGCGATCGGCGCGAGGATGCTGATCACGATCAACACGATCGGGTTCGGGTGGTCCTCGTCTCCGCCGCCGAAGAACGCGAACATCCTTAGGAAGCTGGCGAGGAACATGATCGCGCCTGCAACGGTCGCCACGATCGCCATGGTGAGCGTGTCGCGGTGCTTCACGTGCGCGAGCTCGTGCGCGATGACGCCCTCCACTTCGGGCTGGTCGAGAATCTGAAGCAGCCCCGTGTTCACCGCGACGACCGCGTTCTGGGGGTTGCGGCCCGTGGCGAACGCGTTGGGCGACGCGTCTTCGACGACGTAGAGCCTGGGCTCCGGGATGCCGGCGCGCTTCGAAAGCCGGCCGATCATCTCGTAAAGCTCAGGCGCCTGCGCGCGATCCACGGGCTTGGCGCGCGTCATCGCGAGCACCAGCTTGTCGCTGAACCAATAGGCGCCCAAGTTCATCAGGGCGGCGAGCCCGAGGAAGAGCGCCGCACCCGCGGTGCCGCCGACGATCTGGCCCAGCCAAACCAGGCCCGCCGTCAGGGCGACCAAAAGCACTCCGACCTTAACCGTACTCGTAAATGCCGACATCTTCATCTCTTGTATACCGCGCCCGGCCGCCGAAGGCGTCAAAAAAAGACCTTCGCCGGAGACTCCGGCGAAGGTCTCGCTCTTCTCGCCCGGGACCGGCCTTTCGGCGTCCTGACGATCCCGGGTCCTCGTTGGTTCCGAGGGCGCTACTCCCCTTCGGGTTCGGGCTTCACATACGCTAACGCCACGCATCCGCAAATCGTTCCGGCACTAGGTCTACGGAAACGATTGCAATCGCCAAAGCGCCGCCACCGACCCCCAGTCTCAGCTGCGGAATCTCAAATCCGCAATCCGCAATCCCTACTCTTCCATCCACTGGCGGACGAGGTCCTGCTCCACGTCCAGGGCCTGCAGGATGCGCGCGACCACTGTGTCCGCTAGGTCCTCTAGTGTATTCGGACGTCCGTACCACGCGGGCGAGGCGGCCAGGATCGTGGCGCCGGCCTCCGCCAGAGTCGTCATGTTTCGCAGGTGAATCAGGTTGTACGGCATCTCGCGAGGCACGAGAACCAGCCTTCGCCGCTCCTTCAGGCACACGTCCGCCGAGCGCGTCATCAGGTCGTCGCTGACTCCGCTCGCTAGGCGCCCTAGCGTCCCCATCGAGCAGGGCACGATCACCATTCCGTCGTGCCGGAAGCTGCCGCTCGCCGGCGGCGTGAAGTAGTCCTTGTCGTCGAGCAGGTGCAGGTTCGTAGGCGATTCTCCCAGCCATTCCCGCGCGGAGAAGTTTTCTTTGTCGAGGAACACGCCCAACTCCGTCTCTGCAACGGATACGGCGTGCCTGCTCAGGATCAAGTACACGCTCTCGAAGCGCCGCACGGCCTCGCGCAGGAACCTCTGCGCGTAGATCGCGCCGGACGCGCCCGTGACCCCGACGACCAGCTTGCCCGTTGGCATTCCAACCTAGTTTACGCCGTGACAGTCGGATAGGTCCGCCCGACCGCCACGACCCACCCGAATCGCGGCGCTTCGGAGGTACAATTCAGCTTCGCCGCCAACTGGAGCGGCCTCCTACTTCGCCCGCTCGTCTGGAAGGTAACCGTGCCCGAACAAGAACCCCCCGTCATCGAGATCGTGCTCGTCGACGAGGAGATGCGCCGCTCCTACGTCAACTACGCGATGTCCGTCATCATCGCGCGTGCCCTGCCGGACGTGCGCGACGGCCTGAAGCCGGTGCAAAGGCGGATCCTCTACGCCATGCGCCAGCTGAACCTCGCTCCGGACAGCGGCTATGTCAAATGCGCGAAGGTGGCCGGCGACACGCAAGGCAACTTCCACCCGCACGGACAGGAGGTCATTTACCCCACGCTCGTGCGCCTCGCACAGCCGTTTTCCATGCGCTACCCGCTCGTGGACGGGCAGGGCAACTTCGGCAGCGTGGACGGCGACCCGCCCGCGGCCATGCGCTACACCGAGTGCCGCCTAACGGCCCTCGCGATGGAGATGCTGGAGGACCTCGACCGCGAGACGGTGGACTGGATGCCGAACTACAGCCAGACGGTCAACGAGCCCACCGTGCTGCCAGGGCGCTTTCCGAACTTGCTGTGCAACGGCTCGCAGGGGATCGCGGTCGGAATGGCCACGAACATGCCGCCGCACAACCTGCGCGAGGTGTGCAACGCGATCCTGAAGCGGATCGACCACCCCGAGTGCACGCTCGAGGAGCTGATGGAGGAAATGCCGGGCCCGGACTTCCCCACGTATGGCATCATCATGGGCACCGAGGGCATCAAGAACGCGTACCTCACCGGACGCGGCTCGATCGTCATGCAGGCCAAGACGATGATCGAGCCCGTCGAGGGCGGGAAGACGAAGATCGTCGTCACGGAGCTGCCATACCAAGTAAACAAGAAGTCCCTCGTCGAGAGCATCGCCGATATCGGCAAGGCGCGCAAGTTCGACGGCATCCTGGACGTACAAGATTACTCCGACAAGCGCGGTATGCGCGTCGAGATCGAGATTAGGCGCGACGTAAACCCGAACAAGGCGCTTAACTATCTGCTTAAGCACACGAACTTGCGGACCACTTTCGGGGCGATCATGCTGTCGCTCGTGGACGGAGCGCCGCGCGTGGCGCCGCTCGAGATGCTGCTGGACCAGTACATCCGCCACCGGCGGAGCGTGATCGAGCGCAGGACGCGCTTCGAGCTTTACCGCGCGCTGGAAGAGGTGCACCTCAACGAGGGCTACCAGATCGCCCGCCGATTCCTGGACGAGATCATTGCTCTCATCCGCGCCGCCGCCGACCCCGCAGAGGCACGGGCGCAGATGGTGCGGCGCTTCGACATGACGGCCTTTCAGGCCAACGCGGTTCTGCACATGCCCTTGCGTCGCCTGACGCAGCTCGAGCAGCAGCGTCTAGAAGACGATTACAAAGGCGCCTTGCTGAAGGTCCAAAACCTCCTCGACATCCTCACAGATCCGCTGCGCCTGACGAAGGTCATGAAGGACGAGATCGAGGCGCTGCGCGACAAGCACGGAGACGACCGGCGGACCAAGATCATCGCGCGCGAGGCGGGAGACTTCAGCGAGGAGGACCTGATCCCCGAGGAGGAGGTCATCATCTCGATCTCCCGCGACGGCTACATCAAGCGCGTGAGCCTGGACGCTTACCGAACCCAAAAGCGCGGCGGAAAGGGCGTGATGAACGTTATGAAGGCCGAGGACGAGCCCGCGCACCTGTTCCAAGTCAATACGCACCACTACATCCTCTTCTTCACGGACCGCGGGCGCGTGTACAAGCTGCGCGCGTACGATATCCCCGAGTCCGGGCGGTATGCGAAGGGCATGCCCGTGATCAACTACATCGCGATCCTCGGCGGCGAGCGCGTCACTGCAACGGTTAACGTTAAGGACATTCGCGGCGAGGGTTACCTCACGATGATCACGAGGTTGGGCGAGATCAAGCGCACAGAGCTCGCCAAGTTCGAGAACATCCGCTCAAACGGCATCATCGCGTTCGACATCGAGGAGGGCGACGACCTGTGCTGGGTGCTGAAGACGCGCGGCAACGAGGACGTGATCCTCATCACGCGTGAGGGACAGTCGATCCGATTCCCCGAAACCGCGGCGCGAGGCAGGGGGCGAGCGGCGGGAGGCGTGAGGGCGGTGCGCTTCAAGAACGCGGAGGACCACGTGGTCTCCGCGCACGTGGTCCGAGAGGAGGCGACCTTGCTCGTAGTCGGCGAGCACGGCTACGGCAAGCGAACGAGCCTCGACGAATACCGCGTCCAAGGCCGCGGCGGGTCCGGCATCCTGACGATGAACGTCACGGACAAGACCGGCAAGATCGTGGGCGCCAAGGTGGTGGACCCCGGCGACAGGCTGCTCGTGATGACCACGCAGGGGAAGTCGATTCGCTGCCCAGTGGACGGCATCCGTATCACCGGCAGAGTCGCGCAAGGCGTAAAGCTCATCAACCTCGCCGAAGGGGACATGGTCGCCTCCATCGCCCGCGTCATCTCGGACGTGGACGAGGGCGAGGAGGAGGAAGCTCCCGGGGCGGAAGAGGGCGAGGAGCAATCGGTCGCCTCGGATTGAGGTACGCCTCGGACACTTTTAGCCGCAGGCTTTAACTTGCAACTTTGGACTGCCCCTTTGGACTGCCCGTTTAGCCCGCGTCTTTGGACTGCCGCTTTGGACTGCGGCGCGCCAGCGCCGCTCTCTCCCTTCACCGGTCCCGCGTAAATCGTCACTCGTCACTCGTCACTCATCACTCGTCACTCCTCACTCGTCACTCACCACTCGTCACCCGCCCGACTGCCTCCCTCCGAGCGCGGCGGTATCCTGTTCCGGAATCCCAATCGCACCCCGGAGCAAGCCCATGGATCCCGTTCGCATCTTCGTCGGCACGGAGCCCAGCCAATACATCGCCCAGCAGGTCCTGGGCGACACCATCCGCAAGCACACCTCCTCGCCCGTCGAGATCCGCTACACGCGGCAGGAGCTTCCGCGTCAGGGAGGCACGAAGTTCGGGTTCGTCCGGTTCATGATCCCGAGCCTTTGCGGGTTCCAGGGAAAGGCGATCTACATGGACGCGGACATCGTCGTGTACGCCGACATCCGGGAGCTGTGGGATCAGCTGTCCGACGAGAAGGCTCTGGGGCTCGTCCACGACCCCGTGGGCATCTGGGGCGACAAGCCCGTTAAGAAGGGGATCCACTCGAGCGTCATGGTGATGAACTGCGAGAGGCTCGCCGACTGGAAGCCGGAGGCCCTCTTCAAGAACGTCGTGTCCGGAAAGAAGGAGCTACAGGACGGCCAGGTCCGCTACAGCGACTTCATGTCCATGAAGTGGGTAGACCCCGCGATCATCCAGCCCATCGACACCTGCTGGAACCACTACAACATCGTTCGCGAGGACACGAAGGCCATCCACTTCAGCCACGTTCGCACGCAGCCCTGGAAGAGCCCGAAGCACGAGCTGACGCCGACCTGGGAGAAGGAGCTTCTCGACGCGATCCGGCGCGGCGCGGTGAAGAGAAGCGAGGTGCTCCGCGAGGTTCTCAAGCTCCACATCCACCCGCATTTCCTTAAGTTCGCGTTCGCGAAGTAGCGCAGATCCGCCGCCCGCCCTTAACTCACCCCACCCCGCCACGGGGTGGGCTATGACGCTCCCCAACACCGCAACTCCGCGACACCGCAGCACCGCAGCACCCCTACACCTCCCACCGCCAACTGCCAACTGCAAATCTCCTCTTCGGGTAGCGTTAGTCGGGCATTGGCCCACGAAAAGGAGGCGTCCTATGCGTGGATTCGAATTGTTCGTCGTGCTGCTGCTGCTCGCGTGCTTCGCGCCTGCGCAGGACTGGGCCAAGAAACGGCTGGAGTCGTCTCCGAGGCACCAGGAATGGGTGGACGTCCAGCACGGATCGCGCACGGTCAAGTGCTTCGTGGTCTTTCCGGAGGTGAAGGAGAAGGCGCCCGTCGTGGTGGTGATCCATGAGATCATGGGGCTGACCGACTGGGTGATGAGCGTCGCGGACCGGTTGGCGGAAGCCGGGTACATCGCGATCGCGCCCGACCTGCTTTCCGGCATGGCGCCGAACGGCGGCCGCACACCCGACTTCGCCGGCAGCGGCGCTGCGCGCGAGGCGATCTCGGCCCTGCCGCCGGATCAGGTGACCGCCGACCTGAACGCCGCATCCGACTACGGGCTGAAGCTGCCCGCATGCAACGGAAAGCTCGCGGTCGGCGGCTTCTGCTGGGGCGGAGCGCAGACGTTCCGATTCGCGACTAACCGCGCGGACCTCTCCGCGGCGTACGTCTTTTACGGCACGGGCCCGACGGACGAAGCCGCGATCGGGCGCATCAAGTCGCCCGTTTACGGCTTCTACGGGAGCAACGACAACCGGGTGAACTCGACGATCCCCGCCAGCGAAGAGGCCATGAAGAGGGCCGGAAAGACCTACGAGCCGGTGCTTTATGAGGGCGCTGGCCACGGGTTCATGCGCTCGAGCGAGGCGCCCGACGCGTCCGATGCGAATCGGAAAGGTTTCGAAGACGGTTGGTCCAGATGGAAGGCGCTGCTTTCGCGACTGCGCGGCTAGCGGAACGCGGCGGGCTCCGCTTCTCGCGAATGCGCGCGCCGAGCATGCGCGCCGCGGCAAACCTCGCATGAGCGCCCAGCCCGCGATCCGCCGCGTTGAGATCGAGATCGAGGCTCGCGCCGCCGCGCTGCCGGGCGACCTGTCCCTGCCGGAAGGCGCAAAGGGCCTCGTGCTCTTCGCGCACGGCAGCGGCAGCAGCCGCATGAGCTCCCGAAACCGCTACGTCGCGTCGGTCTTGAACGCGTCCGGCATCGCGACTCTTCTCTTCGATCTGCTCACTCCGGAAGAGGACGCCGATCACGAGCGCCGCTTCGACATCCCGCTGCTCGCGGAGCGGCTCGAGGCCGCCGTCCGCTGGTCGCAAGCCCACTCGGAAACTAAGGGACTTCGTATCGGCCTCTTCGGGGCGAGCACGGGAGCGGCGGCGGCGCTCTCGGTCGCGGCGACGCTCGGTTCGGACATTCGTGCGGTCGTCTCGCGCGGCGGACGGCCCGACCTGGCGTGGGACGGCCTGCCGCTGGTTCGCTGCCCGACGCTGCTCATCGTGGGAAGCTGGGACGAGCAGGTCCTCGAGCTGAATCGCAAGGCAATCGCCCGCATGCCGGAGGAGACGGCCAAGGAGCTTTCGATCGTGCCCGGCGCGACGCACCTCTTCGAGGAGCAGGGCAAGATCGAGGAGGTCGCCAGGCTCGCCGCGGACTGGTTCCTGCGGCACTTGGCTTAAGCCGGAAACGGAGCGCCGACATTCTTGTCGGCCCCGGCACTGCGACGATCCTCGTCGCTGCCCTAGCCGGCCGCGTCGAGGAGCCCGGCAAGATCGAGGAGGTCGCCCGGCTCGCCGCGGGCTTGTTCTTGCGGCACTTGGTTTAGGCCGGAAACGGAGCGCCGACATTCTTGTCGGCCCCGGCACTGCGACGATCCTCGTCGCTGCCCTAGCCGGCCGCGTCCCGAATGCTCGTGCAGCGATGCGGAGCATCGCAGTGCAGGGGCCGACAAGAATGTCGGCGCTCCGTCAGACCGCAATCGCGTCAGGATTCCCCGGGCTAGTGGCCTCTCTTGGGCGACGATTCCGTTCAAGCGTTTGGGTGAGGCGAAAGGCTGGGTGGCTACCCCGTCCCTTGTCCAATGCCAACACATCCTCACCAGTTTCTGACAATACATCCTTCACCCCTTGAGGTCGTCTAGTGCCGCGAATCGTCTGTTCGCAAAATAGACTCCGTGGCCGTCTTGCTCTTCGCGC
>Ga0187892_10002905_pt1 | contig 32700 bp, 30 predicted proteins | sample MA1701073metaG_FD_139345 | JGI IMG/M metagenome (GOLD analysis project Ga0187892, IMG submission 139345) | Bio-ooze microbial communities from a basaltic lava cave in the Kipuka Kanohina Cave System on the Island of Hawaii, USA - MA170107-3 metaG ...
GGTGTTCTGAACGCAAACCCGTGCCGTCGCATTCACCACCCCGCCGCGCGCCGAATACACCCCAATTGCCACCCCTAGTAAACAAGAAACTCCTGATCGGATCTGGAACCCAGAAACCCGCCCCGCGCGGACCGGCTGGTGCTTGCGTCGGGAACGGCAGTTTTCGCGCACCGACTTTCCGCAGAATTGTTTTTGGTGACCTTGAACAACCCGCACGAACGGCCTGCCTGTTCGCGGACGCTGTTCGATTGGGACACGTGCAGAACACACCCAGTGATCGGTTACTGGTCTTCGCTGCGGCGGCGCATGCGAACTCGAACGGAGTCAGAAATCCAGCGGGCCTTTTCGTGCGGCTCCTGCGAGAGCGTCGCTGGTCGCACATCAATCAGCGTGATGAGGATAGAGCCCGCGCTGCCCTGCGGACGATGGCAGAAAATCCAACCACCTCGGTAGAGCGCTGGCAGCCAGTCCACCGCAAAAACGGTTCGGCCCCCGCCGCCGCACATGGTGCAGCACCGGAGGCCGCTCGGCAGATTCTTGCCGGTACCGGGGCGGCAACATACCCGATTCTGGCCGCGGTGTCAGCGGCACTCAGCCTGAGGAGCTCGCCCCAGACGCCGCACCCTACTGAATCGTTGCCCGGGAAAAGGTGATGGTTAATAGGGCCAACACGGGAATTGGCTGCCTACTCTTTGGCGTTTTCGAAAGGCGTGGTTTGAAGGTCTACGATCTGACCGTTCTCGGCAACGTAGATCGGGAGGCCCTCTCGATGGAGCGCTTCAACTTCGCGGTCGACGCCCTCGATCAAGCCCTGACAAATTTCATCCATCTGACGGTCGAGGAGAGCTTCTTCACTTCTGATCGGCTGCATGACGTGTCCGTTCAAAGCGTTTCGCGTCGTAGATGGTCGGCGGCTGGCTTGGCCCGCCACGGGCGACCATCTCAAGTCGCCTACCTGAATTATCACACAGAACCCAGCGGTTTGCCAGAGGTTGGTAGAGCCCGAAGAAGTTGCGTAGGCCTCGCCAGTAGCGACGCTCGATATCTTCAGCGGGAATGTCGTGACCGCCGCGCTGGACCCTGACGGCAGTCGACCCGGTGGCCGCGGCGCTGGACCGGGGGCGCCCAAGACCCCGCCGCGAGTGGACCAGAGTCAAAGCGGCTGGAGCGCTTAGGGGTGAATGCGCCCGCTGCACGCTTTGCTCCAAACGAATTCCGGCTGGAGACCCGGCTGGCGTGTGAGCGTAGCGAGCTCTTCCTCGTCAACGGAAACTGAGCCGGTGATTTGATCTGAGTCGTCTAGCGATAGAAGGGCTCGCACGTCGCGCCCGTCAAGAACGCTCGGAAATGAGACGGAGAGGGTCAGTTCCGTGATCTCATCGTTTGCTTTCGTCGCTTCGTATCGGCCTTGGTAGATCAGATCGATAGCTTCATGGCCGGTGGGAGTGAGCGCGAGATGAAAGCCGAAGGTTGAATCGAAAAGGACGCGATCTTGTTCAGTTTCATCCACTCGCCAAACGATGAGCGGGTTGGGGTCATAGGCAGCGCTAGCGGGTGGGTGGGCGGTTTGGTAGGCAAAGGGGTGCCGGCCGTCGGCGTCTGTGCGCGGCCGCATGGTCATGTAAACCGTGCTCAGGCGAATGCCGGCCGACTCGCACGCGAGATGTCCGCATCGATCGCGGGTTTGCTAGAAAGGCTCGTCTTCCTCGCTTGGTGGCAGTCCGGCTGATTCGCAGTAGGACTCGAATTCCTGCGGCTCCGTACATTCGCCGACAAGGAACGCCGTCGTTCGATACGCCTCGTTGACGCCAATCAAGGATAGCGACGACCCCTGTTCCACGTCGTGGGTCATCTCCGTGACCCAAAGGGCATCTTCAAGAAGCGATGGCAATTGTCTCTTCGCCATTTTCAGGGTACGCGGCTCGGCCAGTAACATCATGGATTATCAGAATGATGGTGGTTCGTGTCGCCGGTGATTGCGGCCGATCCCGGTGCTACAGCCGCCATGACAGCGGGAAGTTCGGTCGACTCGTCCAGTCTGCTTAGTACACAATGACACGTAGACGGGTCGGTCAAGTGAACGAGCGACCATTCTCCGATAGGTACCTTGTGGCCACGATGCTGCCCCACAATACAGGCACGGTCTTTATAAGTGCCGAAATCTTCGCGAAGAACCGGCGGGTGAAAGATTGCTCCCAGAAATTCTCCATCTTGGTCGTATCGTGCTGCAACACCCGGGGCATCGCCAAAGCGGAGGACGTATGTAGTCTTGAGCTGGAATCCTCCAGGCAATGTGGACGGCACGTCGAAATTCAATGTTGGCGCATATCGCTTCGCCTCGGCCGGGGTCGCTTCCCTCGCGTCATAACTGGCAAGGAAGCGCTCAAATGCATTCCGGGCATCAACCTGTAGCGCATCGAGGAGCATGCTGAAATCTACCGCTGCCGCTTGGACCTGCGAGCCGCCATCGCGCAGCGCGGGAACGGTAAAAAGTCCTAGACCCACAACGACCGCGATGGTAGCCGCAAGGGCCACTACGGCGCGGAAGCGGAAAATGCTCAGCAAAGGGCGTCGCACTTTTCCTTGACTCTTGAGCCGCTCTTCGATTTGCCGCCAAAGGTCCGAGGGAACGGCTACGGACATGGCTGGCTCGGCAATGGCTGCGGCTACCGAATGCAGTTCATCCAGTTCATCTGCACAGGCCTGGCAAAACGATAGGTGTGTTTCAACCTCGCGGCAAATACTCGGCGCGGCCTCACCGTCGAGGTACCGCCCCAAGTGATCCCTGATGTCTTCGCAAGTGGTCATGATTCAGCTCCTTCCCCGGAGCCGCGGTGAAAGCAGATCGGGTGTCGGCTGCGCCGCTCCCCCTCGTTCCTGTCTATTGGATGCACGGGGCAGTGGATTTCTTCCTGTTCGGCGTAGCTTTTCTTGAGCAGTTCCCGGACGCGCAGCCGCGCCCGGTTCAACCGCGAGGCGACGGTCCCCGGAGGACAGCCGACAAGATCGGCGATCGCCGCATAGTCCAAACCTTCTTGGTACCGGAGGACCACGATGGTGCGGTCTGCCGTGGAGAGTTGGGCGAGAGCATCTTCAACGTCGATCCGTTGATCCTGTGCGGGACAGGTTGCCGGTTGCACGTCTCGCCCGTTGCTTGTTGCCAAGGTACGTTGGGCGAGCGTTACCCGGCGCCTCTCTTGTAGGGCCTGGTTGATCGCAATCCGGCAAAGCCACGTCTCGAAGGATGAGCGGCCATCGAATTGTCGAGCCCGTGTGAATGCTCGGACATACGTGTCCTGGGCCAGGTCGGAAGCGTCGTCGCGGTTCCCGGTGATTCGCAGGAGAAGCCAATAGATCCGCTCCGCGGTGCGGGAGTAGACCTCGTGCTGGGCCGAACGATCGCCCTGTCGACACCTCTCGATAAGCTCATGCTCAAGCATCTGGCTGTCTCAGCAAGCGGACGATGCGGGGCTGACGGTTCGGCACACTCGCCATAGGCCGCCATCATACGCCCTTTTCGGCCCGTCGGAATTGATCACCCAGCCGCCCTGCGGTCGCGAAGGGATCCGACAGATTCTTCGGGGTGGATGGAAGAATTCATGGCCGTCGAGCATCCAATCATTGGCAAGGCGGCTTCCTTGACCACACGGGGATTGTCCCCGCGCCTTACGGGCCGGCAGCAGGAGTATCGGTTATGACGTTCGTGCGACAATGGACGAGTTTGAGCTTGGTACCGCTTGTCTTGTCCGCGTCGGCCCGAGGCCATGAAGGCCACGGCGCCGCCGAGATCGGGCCTTACGACCTCGACTCGCCCCGGATCGTCTCGCCCGAGACGGCGGCACACATCGGCTTACAGACCGCCGAAGTTGATTTCGGGGCAGTCGAGGACGTTTTGTCGCTATCGGGAATCGTTCGCACCGCGCCAAACCGACACTGGACGATCGCGACGCGGACAGCCGGAAAAATCCTTTCCGTCCGCGTTCAAGTCGGCGACCAGGTGAAAAAGGGCGAGGTGTTGATTGAGATCGATTCGCCAGAACTGGCCCGGAACATCTACGAAGTTCGTAAGCTTGAGACGGAGTACCAGAGGCTGCTCGTGGACATCGCCCGCAGTGAAGGTCGCGTCAAGCAGCTCCGCGTGGAACTCGAAAACGCGCAGGAGGCCGCCCGCTTGGCGGAAGCAGAGTTGCAGCGCTCAGAGGCCGCCGGAGAGAATGCGGTTTCATTAAATGAGCTTGGTGTACGGCGGACGAACGCGATCAAGGCGCGCGGGGAGGCGAGGCTGAGGGAGGTTGACCTGGAAGTAACCACCCAGGAAGCGGCGGCATTGAAGAACCAAGCCCATGCGCTCCGCCTATCTCGTGAAGCCCTGCATGCAATTGCGAACGTGGAACCGGCCCAGCAGGTCGCCGGCTCGGCGCCGACGCAGGAGCAAGCGATCAACCTCGTCCGGCTGGTGGCCCCGGCAGACGGATTGGTCGTGGCTCGCGCGGCGCGGCCCGGCCACTGGGCATCACCCGGCGAGACGTTGTTGGAGGTGGCGGATTATTCCGTCGTGCAGATCGAAGGGGAGCTTCCGGAGTCGTTGATTTCGCGTGTTGTGTCTCGAGGGTCGGACGAAGTCCGCATTCGGATCGCAGCGGACGCAGCTTTTCTCGGCAAAGGCAGCGTCAAGTTCATTAGTCCCGTGCTAGACGAGATTAAGCGGACAGCGCACGTGTTGATCGAAGTGCCTAATGGCGAAGGCACTCTGAGAGGCGGAATGTTTGCGGATCTGACCATCGTGTTGCGTGAGGAAAAGACGGCGGTCGTCGTTCCCAGCCCGGCGGTGATCCAGGATGGTCCGGTTCATTTTGTATTCGTCAAGAACGGTGACGTTTATCAGAAGCAGGATATCACGCCGGGTCTCTCCAACGATCAGTTCGTGGAAGTGCTTGGCGGATTGGCTCCCGGCGATGTGGTCGTGTCGCAAGGCGCGTATTCGCTGACCCAATTACGGCCAAAATCATCCGCGGTAGTTGCATTATCGGCCCCTCCGACGAATTCGGGGACGAAGAATCCATGAGTTTTAGTGACTCGTCGTGGTGGCGAGAGTGGTATGAACACTCTCGTGGCAAATATCGGGTGGTCATCTTCTGAAAGGAACTTGTAATGGCTCATCGAGAGAATCAATCTTGCATTGAGGCCTGCGTGCAATGTGCGCAAACGTGCGAGCACTGCTCTTCGCAAGATATTATCGACGGCAGGGCAGAATGCGCCAAGCTTTGTGTTGACTGCGCGGCTATTTGTTGGACAGCGGCCGGTTACATGAGCAGAGGCTCTCGATTCATGGCAGGCCTCTGCGGTCTCTGTGTGGAAATCTGCCAGGCGTGTTCGGTCGAGTGCGCAAAACATAAGAACGAACACTGTCAAAGCTGCGCGGCGGCCTGTCGCCGCTGTGCAGAGGAATGTCGGAAGATGGCGAAAGCGCCCCATTAGGACGGCACACTCCGTGAAAGTGGGCATTGTCGGTTTAGGGAGAAGAATGAAGAATAGAGAACCCGTCATGGAGCACGTGTACACGATTGAGGAAATGCATTGCCAAAGCTGCGTGGACAGAATCGGCGAAGCGATTGGCAGCATTCCGGGAGTCGTGTCATCCCGAGTGACGTGGCAGCCACCACGGGCCACGGTTGCCATGGACCGTCACGTACCGCTGGTTGAATTGCAGAATGCGGTTCGGCTTCAAGGGGAATACACGCTTCAGCCGGCCGACGAAGGGGCAGCTACAAAGGCACGCCTTGAGCAGGGGGCAACCGTAACAGGCAAAGAAAGCCTATATCCTCTCGGTCTCATTGTGGGCTATCTGCTCGGAATGGTCCTGCTTTTCGCCGGGGTGCATGGCGATTTCTCACTCTCATTCTTGATGACCCGGTTCATGGGCGGCTTTTTTGTCGCGTTCTCATTCTTCAAGTTTCTTGATCTGCGCGGATTCGCCGAAGCTTATCGATCCTACGACATCATCGCCGGAGCGGTGCCGTCGTGGGGTTTCGCTTATCCGTTCCTCGAAGCCGGCCTGGGTGTTGCATACCTAGCGGGCCTGTACCCAGTCGCGACGCGCCTCGTAACGCTATTTGTCATGGCGGTCGGCTCGATCGGAGTCTTAAGGGCTGTGCGGCTGAAAAGCGATATTCGCTGCGCGTGCCTGGGCACAGTTCTGAATCTTCCACTTACAAAGGTGACGTTAGTCGAGGACGTAGGAATGGCTGTGATGGCTGCGGTGGCGCTTGCAATTCCACACTGACGTGCGCTCAGGGATCCTTAGTTTGTCAAACAGAAGATCATGGGCCTGGAAGAAGTAGGCGTCCATCGTGCTTAGCTCCATCATCCGATTTGCATTGCACAACCGGCTGATCTTGCTGGCTGGTGCTGTGCTGATTGCGGCTTATGGACTGTTTACCGCCGCGCAATTGCCGACCGATGTTCTGCCCGACCTGAATCGGCCTACCGTAACGATTTTCGCCGAGGCGGCTGGGCTTGCTCCGGAGGAGGTCGAGACACAGGTTACTTTCCATCTGGAAACGGCCCTCAACGGAGCACCCGGTGTCGAACGGGTGCGCAGTGTTTCCGGCCTTGGCCTATCGATCGTGTTCGTCGAATTCGGGTGGAACACGGAGATTCGGTACGACCGACAGATCGTCCAGGAGCGGTTAAACCAGGTAGGCGAAAAGCTGCCCCCTGGCGTAACTCCGGTCATGGGGCCAATCACCTCCATCATGGGCGAGATCATGCTTCTTGGACTGCGAAGTGAATCTCTTTCCCCGATGGAAGTGCGAACGCTTGCTGACTGGGTCATCCGGCCCGGGCTGCTGGCCGTCGCGGGCATCGGGCAGATCACCGTGATGGGGGGGCAGGTAAAGCAGTTCCAAGTCCTCGCGGACCCGGAGAAGCTTCGACGCTTCGATCTCACCTTGTCCGATCTCAAGAACGCACTTGAGAAAGCGAATGAGAATTCGGGTGGGGGATTCATTGTCGCGGGAAGCCAGGAATTCGTTGTACGAAATCTGGGGCGCGTCTCGTCGGCTTCAGATATTGGATCCTCGCTCGTTGCAACAAAGGTGAGCGAAGGTGCCATCCGTCCGGTTTACGTCAGAGACGTTGCCGCAGTCCGCGAAGGACCGGCCCCGATCAAGCGCGGCGAAGGATCGATGAACGCCGCGCCTGCCGTGATCATGGCGATTCAAAAACAACCCGGCGTGGATACGCGCGATCTAAGTGGGCGGCTTGATCAAGCGTTGGAGCAAATGCGTGCCAGCCTGCCAAAGGACTTGGTCATCAATTCGGGCTTGTTTCGACAATCACATTTTATCCAATCGGCAATCGACAACGTGACCGAGGCGCTCCAAGAGGGTGCCATTCTGGTGGCGATCATCCTGGCGTTGTTCCTCCTAAACGTTCGAACCACGATCATAAGCCTCACCGCGATGCCGCTCTCTCTCTTGGTGACGGCTCTCGTGTTCAAGCTGTCAGGTCAGACGATCAACACCATGACACTGGGTGGAATCGCGGTGGCCATAGGGGAACTCGTGGATGATTCCATCGTTGACGTGGAAAACGTGTTCCGCCGGCTCCGGGAGAACCGGCACGCTTCCAAGCCGCGACCGGCGCTTTCGGTTGTATTTGACGCGTCGATGGAGGTGCGAACTTCCATCGTCTTTGGAACGTTTATTGTCCTGCTCGTTTTCGTGCCCTTGTTCGCTTTGTCAGGGATCGAGGGACGCATCTTCCGGCCACTGGCAACGGCCTACATTGTAAGCATTCTGGCATCGCTGCTCGTTTCGCTGACCATCACTCCCGCGATGTGTCTGTATCTGCTTCCAAACATGAAGCGCATGGCGGATGAAAAAGACGGCGCCGTGCTCCGAGGCTGCAAGTGGATGGCTCGCAAAGTATACGACCTCACGTTACCCCGACCGTGGATGATGGCGGGGTTTGGCCTCGCGCTTGTCGCAATAGGCGTGTTCTTGATGCTGCGTCTGGGCCGTGAGTTCCTTCCTGCTTTCAACGAAGGGACGGCTACTATCAACGTGATGGCAGAACCCGGCATCTCGCTGACCGAATCGGACCGACTTGGAAAGAAGGCAGAACAATTAATCCTTTCCGTTCCGGAAGTGAAGTCCACGGGGCGGCGGACAGGGCGAGCAGAACAGGATGAACATGCCGAGGGAGTTCACTATTCTGAAATCGATGTGGATTTTTGGACGGAGGAGGAAGCGAGCCAATCGAAAGAAATCACCGCCCATGGCCGGAAACCACCAGAAGTGATCCGGGACAAACCTGTCGTCCTGGCGGAACTCCGGGACAAACTAGAAACGCTTTCGGGGGTTTCCGTTGCCCTCGGGCAGCCGATCAGCCACCGCATCGATCACCTGCTCTCCGGCGTTCGGGCACAGATTGTGGTGAAGATTACGGGCCAGGATTTGAACACTTTGCGGAATCTTTCGGAGCAGGCTCAGGCAGCGATGAATGGCATTCCCGGCGTGGTGGACCTGCAAGTCGAGAAGCAGGTGCTCATTCCGCAGGTTCGTATTCGGGTGAAGCGCGAAGAGGCGGCGCGTGTGGGGTTCCAGCCGGCGGAGCTTGTTCGCACTTTGGAAACTGCGCTGAAGGGCACGGTCATATCGCAAGTTCTCGATGGACTGAAATCCTACGACCTCATCCTGATGCTGGATGAGTCCATCCGCAACGATATCCGCAAGCTAAACGACGTGCGGATTATGTCGCCGACTGGCGCCGTAGTGCTTCTTTCCGACGTAGCTGGAATCACGGAAACGCCTGGTCCGAACCAGATTAACCGAGAGAACGTTCAACGCCGGATGGTTGTTTCCGCCAATGTACAGGGGCGCGACCTGGGAAGCACGGTTGACGAGATCAAGGCCTCACTGGCGATGGATCTGCCGCCCGCAAAGGTTCCGCCCGGGTACGGGCTGAGCATCGGCGGGCAGTTCGAAGCCCAACAATCGGCTACTCGTCGAATTCTGATTCTGGGGGCTATGTCTTTGATCGCCATGTTCGCCCTGCTGTATTCGCATTTCCGCTCAACCGAGATCGTGATCCAGATCATGCTGAACATTCCTTTCGCGTTCATCGGAAGCACCGTTGCCCTCTGGTTGGCAGGACAGACGTTCAGCGTGGCCAGCTTGGTAGGTTTTGTGAGCCTATGTGGGATCGCTGCCCGCAACGGCATCATGATGATCAGCCACTATCTGCACCTCATGACGCATGAAGGCATGCCGTTCGGCCGGGAGATGGTCATTCGGGGTAGCCAGGAGCGTGTGGCGCCGGTGCTCATGACTGCGCTTACCACGTGGCTGGGATTGATTCCGCTCATTCTGGCGGCTGGCCAGCCGGGAAAGGAGATTCTCTATCCGGTAGGACTTGTCGTGGTTGGCGGGATGGTAACGACCACGCTGTTGGATTTCTTCATCACCCCGACCGTATTTCTGCGGTTCGGGCGGAAAGCATCCGAGCGACTGTTGGCCGACTTTCGAGCTGCGCATGAGACGGCTGATACCGTGACCGGGTGGGATGGTCGTCTTCCGAAGGTTGAAGCCGCGTTGCCGGGAATTCCTCAAGTGAACGACCGAGATATGCTTGCAACGAATGAAGGCAAGCTCGGAATTGAATAGGGTAATGACTACTTTTGCAAAGGAGACTTAGACGATGAGTACTCGCGTTCGCACATTGCTTGCCGCCGTTATGACCGTGGGCTTGGCACCCCTCGCCTCGGCGCAGCATCAACATGAGCACGAACATTTTGAACCGGCAAAGTTCGAGCCGCCCACCACTTACAGGCAGGCAGTGGAGGAAATCGAACATCGGTTGCATGTGATTGAAGAGCTGATGGAGACAAAGAAGCTTGCGGAAGTACATCCCCAAGCCGACGTGATTCAGAAGGTAGCCAAAATGATCGGGCAACTTGCCCTGAAGCCGGATTCTGGGGTCCCCAAAGAAGCGGTGAAAGAAGTCAACTTGGCGGGTAAGGATCTGGCTTCAAAATTTGATCCCATTGACAAGGCGGCGGACTCGGGAGACGCAGCAGGCACACAGACGGAATACGACGAAATGGTCAAAGTGACCGCGATACTTTCGAAGTACATTCCCAAGGTGTACTCATGCCCGATGAAGTGCGAAGGGGAAAAGACCTACCCGCAGGCCAGCGATTGCCCGACGTGCGGAATGCATCTGACGCGTCTGAGGGAGCACATGGACCACGAGCCCAAGTACGGCGGCGTCTTCTTCATGGCGCCGGACAAGTTCCATCACCTGGAAGCGACCCTATCTGCGTCGGGGGAGTTTCGCATTTACTTCTATGACAATTTCACGAAGCCTATACCGGCGGAGAAGTTCACCGTGCAGGCGAATGCGCGGCCCAAAGGTGCCGACCGGCAGGTTGAGAAACCACTCATCCTAGTCCTTGAGCCGGAGAAAGCCTTCGTAACAGGGAAGCTTGATGCGTCGCTGAAGTTGCCCGTCGCGGTCAAGGCATTCGTTGACTTCAAGGACGGCGAGCGGCCACAGCCGTTTGATTTCGAATTTGACGCCCCGAGTCGACAGCCAGCACCGCCAAAGGCTGAAGGCCATCGAGGAAGTGGCCATTGATGAGATGAAGCTCGTTCGCAGTTGGACCTCGCGATTGGGGAATTCTGATGAATAAAACTTTACTGGCCGTGGTGTCCGTGCTCCTGGCAGGAATCGGGTTGTCAACATTTGCACAAACCGGTGACAAGCAAGAGTCCGCCAGCGCGGCCTTGTCGCTCACGCGCGAATACATCCGGAAGATGGAGGCAGGACAGCTGGAAGCACTGAACGGGTTGTTTTTGCCCAATGGCCGAAGCTGGGTGCTGGAAAACGCGTCCGATGAGGGATCGTGGGAACACTATCGGGATCATCACTTGGCGCCTGAATTGAAAGAGTCGCCCGACTTCAAATTCACGATCGAAAAGGAAGCGGAGGATCGTTTCGGAACCACCGCTATCGTGCGCCAAGTCGGCCGTTTCGTCGTGAAGGTGGGCGACGAAAACCGCGCCTATCGCGCCGCAGTAACGTATGTCGTAGTCGACGAGAGAGGTTCTCCCAAGATCGCCCATCTGCATTGGGCGTCTCGTCAGGATCGTAAGTAGAGTTGCAACTCCGAGAGGAGCTTATCGTATGGCCAAACGCGTAAAGAAAACAAAGACGCTTGTGGCGTTGTCATTGATCCTTGGGCTGTCGGTTGCCTGGGGACAAGTAAAGGAACCGCAGCAAGGTGCAGGCGCTGCCGACAAGCCGCCGCTCCCGCGCTGTCCGGTGATGGACGAGCCGGTGGATTTCTTCGTCAGCACGCCGACGGATGACGGCCCGGTGTACTTCTGCTGCAAGCCATGCATCACTAAGTACAACAAGAACCCTTCCGAATATTCGCAAAAAGTCGCCGCTCAGCGAACCGCCTTGGCGAAACTTCCAAAGGTTCAGGTGGCGTGCCCGATCAGCAATAAGCCCGTGCGAAGCGATGTGTCTCTGGACGACAAGGGGCAGAAAATCCACTTCTGCTGCCCAAAGTGCATTGAGGAGTTCAAAGCCGATCCGGCCAAACAGCAGGCAAGGATGGCTGCAAGTTACACCTATCAGACTGCGTGCCCTGTCGATGGCGCGCCAATCGACCCTTCCGTGTTCATCAAGGTCAAGGGAGAGAACAGAATCTTCTTCCACCAGTTGGCCTGCAAAGAGGCGTTCTTGAAAGACCCGAAGCCGTTCCTTCCGAAGCTGGAGGAGCAGGGGATCGCTTTGGAAGCTTCAGATATACATGAATAAATAGCTTTTGCGGAGGTTGAGCTTTGAAAGGCGATTGGCAAAGTTAGGTGGTGACTGGAAAGGAGCGAGGAGCAGGTATCGATGTTGCATGCTTTCTTGCTGAGGAGGGAATCACAATGCGAAAAAACAAAATAGGCGCTACTAGGAGTCTTTTGCGGTGTGCGCTAGCGATTGTTTTGCATCTCAGCGCATCCAGAATTGTGCCCGCGCAAACTCCGGCACAGGATGGTCAATGGTCTGCGCCGTTTAGTTTGCCGCTGATTTCGATTCATGCGGCAACGCTGCCTACGGGAAAAGTCTTGCTGTTCGGTGCAGAGCATGGCGTACCGGGCATTCACGCCTGGGTTTTCGATCCAGCCTCGATTCCCGGTTCGCCGGCGCTCACGGAAGTTCCGCCGCCTTCGCCTTGGAATCCCGATTGTGCGGGGCATAGCTTTCTTCCCGATGGCCGCCTGTTGGTGGCGGGTGGAACATTGGGCTTCGATCCGACGCGCGGGCCCAAGCTAGCATACATTTTTGATCCATTCAGCGAGCAGTGGGTTCAAATTGAAGATATGCGAGCGGGTCGCTGGTATCCGACGAACGTCACCTTGCCTGACGGGCGGGTAATCACGATGTCGGGCTTGAACGACACGAATGGCCAGCTTAATGCGGACATTGAGCTCTGGGACCCGAACGGAACGAACAATTGGGAGCTGCTCGGGCAGAAGATTATTCCGGTTTACCCGTACCTGCATATCCTGCCAAGCGGGTTGGTGTTTTGCTCAGGGCCTGACGATCAAACGGAGACGTACAATCCGACGACCGATACTTGGACTCCAGTTGATAACACGAACTCTCAGGCACGTTATGAAGCGCCTTCAGTACTTTTGCCCCCGACACTCGACAGGGTAATGCTTATAGGCGGATACACAGGCGGTTCGAGTCTTCCAACCAATTCGGCAGAGATTATTGACTTTAGCGCGACTTCGCCCGCTTGGACCATCGTTCCACATATGGCGTTCCGGCGAATGGAGCTTAACGCGGTCGTGCTTCCGACGGGAAAGCTGCTCGTGATCGGCGGAAAATCAAGCGCTAACGGCAGCCCGGACCAGCCCGTGTTGATTCCAGAGATATTTGATCCCGATACTCAAGCGTGGGATTCGCTGGCGCCGCATCAGATTCCGCGAATGTACCATTCCACGGCCATCCTTCTTCCCGATGCCCGAGTGCTTGCGGCAGGAGGTGACTTCGAGCCGTCTGCAGAAATCTTTTCGCCGCCCTATTTGTTTCAAGGGACTCGGCCTACGATCGATTCCGCCCCCGCTTCGATCGGCTATGGATCCAACTTTCAAATGCAGTTTACAAGCGCAACCAGCAGCAACCGCGTCTTGTTGATCGCGTTGTCGAGCGTAACCCACTCGGTGAACATGGGACAGCGCTACATTCTGCTGGGGACCGGATTGCCTGGAGGCACGGCAAGCGTGGCAGGACCGGCCAATGGAAACGTCGCACCTCCGGGGCCTTACATGTTGTTCGTGGTGAATGGGAGCGGCATACCCTCGATCGCAAAGATCGTTCAGGTTGGTCAGCTAAGCAGCATTCCGACTACATCCGCCGCGGGTCTCGCGGTGCTGGCAGCGGTTATCCTGATCGTCGGGTCCATTCTGTCTTTACGAAAGAGGGCTTCGAGAGAATAGGCCGGTGAAGAAGAAGCCGCTTGGCAATGTGATGCGAAGCTGGATTGCCCTCGGAAGCACGGCATGGCCATGTTTGCTTACGTCGTGCGCCACCGTGGATCACAAGCCCGAGCTCGCGGCGGCGAGTAGGGCCATGGCTCGTGCCACGGGTTTGGAAACGCATTGGGACGAATTGCCAGAAACGAGAGAACTGACGGTCGACGACAGCGGCCGCGTCCCGCTCGAAACGGTGATCGCATTCGCGTTAAACAACAACAGGTCGCTTCGCGCCGATCTCGAAGTGATTGGCCAGGCCAAAGCCGATTTTGTTCAGAGCGGTCTTCTAAGTAACCCGGTGCTCGCCTTGACGACTGGGTTCCCCGAAGGAGGCGGGCGTGCAAACATCGCATTCGGATTATCGAAGGATTTTGCCGATCTGTGGCTCATTCCTGTACGCAAACAAGCCGCACATGCCTTGGTACAGCAACGAGTGCTATCATTTACCGACACGGCGATCACCCTCTTGAATGAGACCAGGATCGCCTATTACGGATTGCAATATCAGGTCACGGCGATTGGCCTTCAGGAGGAGAACCTGCGAATCCTTAAGGAATCAATGGCGATCGCCGAGGCGCGATTTCGCGCCGGTGACACTACGCAGCTCGACGTAAATTTGGTGCAGGCTCGTTATGTCGAGGTGCAAAACCAACTCCTCCAGATTACGACTGCCGCGCACGTAAGTCGAAGAGTGCTCTTAAGGTTGATGGGCGTCTCAAGAGCTTCGGCCAACTGGGAGCCTGATGCCTTGGGGACGAGCCCACAGGCCTTGCAACTTACAGGGGACGAGACCGAGTTGGTTGAAGTGGCCCTTCTTCAGCGGCTTGATGCCCAAGCGGCGCGTTGGGAATTAGAAGCGGCGGTCGCTGATTTCGAGCAGCAGTGCCGCCGTGTGATCCCAAGTTTCATGGTGGGGTTGTCCGGGGAGCGGTTCGAACGCAGAGCGACTCCTGGCCGCGATGTCTTGGCGGACACAGCTCGGGCTTCGATCGCAGGGGGAGAGCTGACCGCGCCGGAGATCCAGACGCCGGCGGAGCGTCGCGAAGCGCGCAGCCAGGAAATCGATATGATCCTGGGACCCTCTTTTGAGTTGCCGCTGCCCATCTTTGACCAGAACCAGGCTCAGATCGCCAAGGCCCGGTTCCGCGCCCGCGAACTTCAGCGGCGATATGAAGAAGTTGAACAGCGCGTGGCCGAAGGCGTGCGGAGCGCCTTCATCCAGCGGCGACTCGCCGAGGACCGAGTTAAGCTCTTTCACGAGTCTCTCCTTCCGCTGCAAGAGGCGAATCTGGACCTTTCGCGGGCCGCGTATCAAGCGGGACGAGAGTCGATTTTAACAGTTCTCGTGGCGCAAGAGGCCTTGATCCGTACCCGGCTCGATTTCATCGCGGCCGTGCGTGACTTGGCGATGAACACGGCGAACCTGGAACGCCAGCTTGGCGGCCCAATCGCTCTCATTGCACAAGCAATCGAGCCTCAACCGTAGGGAGGAAGTGTTGGTCTAGCGGGACGTTTACGGAGGGCTAAATCGGGCTAGCGAGTTCGGTTTTCAACGGACCCTTTCATCTATAATGGATTTGGCGAATGGTCGGTTTGGGGAGGTCAACAATGAGTCGCATTCCCGCGAGATTGCTTGTTGCGGCACTCCTGTTTGGTGGATGCGCCGGTGTCGATCGACGCGCGGGATTTGGTGATGTGCGGGATACAGTAAGTGGCCGGCTGGACAAACGCGTCGTCTGGTACCATGACTCCAAAGCTGACCAAGAGGTAGAGCGCACGATTGACGTGCTCCTGCAGGACGAGCTGACTGTTGATGAGGCTATTCAAGTAGCCCTCCTCTACAACCGTGACCTCCAAGCCGCTTACGAGGAGGTGGGAGTTGCCCAAGCAGATCTGGTCGAAGCAGGCCTTTTGCGGAATCCTGTTTTCGAAGCGCAGTTTCGTCTCCCCGGTCGCCCTTTCAACCCCTACGAACTGCACGTAGTCCAAGAATTCATCGACATCCTCTTCATTCCATTGCGGCGAAACGCGGCCGCAGCGGCCTTGGAGACCGCCAAGTTTCGCGTAGCCGACATCGTGCTGGACCATGCCGCTGAAACGCGGCGCTCATTCTATCTTCTGCAAGGTGCCGAACAGCTCGTTGAAATGCGCAAGACCGTCGCAGAAGCGACAGAAGCATCGGCAATGCTGGCGGGACGGCAGTATGAGGCTGGAAACATCAGTGACTTGGCTCTCGCGAACGAGCAGGCGCTTCACGAGCAGGCGATCGTGGATCTCGCCCTGGCGGAGGGCGAGGCGCTGGAGCAAAGAGAAAAACTGAACGAGTTGCTGGGCTTGTGGAGGCGGCAGTCGGCCCAGTGGAGGATTCGTCCGCGGCTCCCCGAAGCTGCGATCGCCGAACGCAGTGAGGAGGAACTCGAATCACTTGCAGTGTCGCAGCGTCTTGACCTTCTCGCCAAAGGGCAAGAGATCGAATCGCTTGGAAAATCGCTGGGACTTGCAAAGCGCTCTGCTCTTATTCCCACTCTGGAAATGGGCGCCCACGTTGAGCGCGAGCCAGATGGAGTTGCGACCTGGGGTCCTTCGGTAGGTTTCACATTGCCCGTTTTCAATCAGGGCCAGCCGGCCATCGCGCGCGGCATATCGAGATTACGTCAGAAACAGCAAGAATATTTGGCATTAGCCGTGCGCGTTCAGGCAGAGGTCCGGTTGGCGCGCAACCGGATGCGGGAAGCCAGGCGAGTCGCAGAACACTACAAGACCGTAATGCTTCCGCTTCGCGGCAAAATCGTCGAGGAATCGCAGCTCCATTACAACGCCATGCAGATCGGCCCGATCCGGCTCCTTCAAGCTAAACAGGCGGAACTGGAAGCCGGCAGCCGCTACATTGAAGCACTTCGCAATCACTGGGTTGCGTCTGCGGACTTGGAGCGAGCGGTGGGAGAGCGGCTCGAATTCGCGATTGAAGAAGAAGCCGTTGTCGAGCCACCTCAACGGCCGACTAAGGCGGATCCGCATTCGCATGGAGGGAATCCATGATTACCAGACGAGAAATGTTGACATCGAGCGCCGCCGCGGTGGCTGCGGGCTCGCTCGCCCTGCGCTCGGCTACGACACATGGGCAACAGGCCGACAGTGCTCATCGCGAACCTTCGCATTCGTCGCAGGGTCTTATGTACACGCCGGTGATCACACCGAACGGAAGCACGTTGCCATGGAAGGCTGTGGCTGGAGTAAAAGTGTTTCACCTCGTAGCGGAGCCGGTCAAGCGTGAGTTCGCTCCTGGATTGATCGTGAACTGCTGGGGATACAACGGCCAGACGCCGGGGCCGACTATAGAAGTGATTGAAGGGGACCGTGTGCGCATTTACGTAACGAATCGCCTGCCGGCACTCAGATGTACCATCCTCACTTCGACGAAATGACCCAAATGGCCTTGGGCATGATGGGTCTGTTCGTCATTCATCCGCGCATGCGAGAGGATCCACCAGTCGATCGCGACTTTGGTATCTTTCTTATGGAATGGCGCGTCAATGCAGGCACGGCCCGGCCAGTGCCGACAGAGATGAACGATTTCAACCTCTCGACATTCAACAGCCGGGTGTTCCCGGGAACTGAACCACTTGTCGTTAAGCAAGGGGAGCGCATTCGGGTCCGATTGGCAAACTTGAGTATGAACACACATCCCATTCACCTGCATGGGTACAGTTTTCGGGTAACAGGAACGGACGGCGGACAGACGCCGGCTTCAGCGCAACTACCCGAGACTACGGTGAACGTCCCCGTAGGCGCCACTCGCGACATTGAGTTTGTCGCGGATGCGCCGGGCGATTGGGCGCTCCATTGTCATAAGACGCATCACATCATGAACCAAATGGGACATGAGTGGCCCAACCTGATTGGAGTCGATGCAAGAGGCTTGGATGTGCAAATACAGCGGCTTCTTCCAGACTACATGACGATGGGGAACACCGGGATGAGTGGAATGCATCATGACATGAGGCAACCCCACAATACCATCGCGATGCTGGGAGGCGAGGGGCCGTTTCACAAGATCGATATGGGCGGAATGATGACCGTCCTGAAAGTGCGTCCCGATATTTCGAGCTACCAGGATCCGGGCTGGTACAAGCACCCCGAAGGAACGGTGGCTGAGGCCGTCGATTGGCGGCAAGTCGAACAGGAAGCGCCCGTGTACTACGCACCACCCCAAGCGATCTCCGAGGGTGGCCGGCACGGACATGGTTAAGGAAGAATGACGGAAGGATTTGATCATGAAACAAGCCATGCTCTTCATCGTCTGGGTCACAGCGCTGTCGGTTAGTCAAATTCAGGCCAACGGGCAACACGAACACGGTCAAAAGGGCGGGGCCAACGCGAAGAAGATGGACCACTTTACAGTGACAGGCAGGCTCGTCGATGCAACCTGGTTTGATCGAACGAGCCAGGCCGGCGCCGACAAAGATCGCGTGGCGCACGCGTCCTCTCAACTAGCCTCTGGAATTCCAGCCGGGGTCATTCCAAGTGGCGAAGATGACGAAAAGAGCATGTGGGTGCTCCTGACCAATGCAGCCTCTTTGGCCCCGTACGCGAATCAGCGAGTCAAAGTTGAAGGAGAGCCACTTAGAGAAAGACGCGCTATCCTGCCTGCAGCGCTTTACGTGCAGGACGGGGATAAATGGCGGCAGATACAACTAGCTTCCGCTTCGGGGAAGTCTGATTCCGACGAAGAGCGGCAAGGCGACCATCACGGTTCGGGTCAGCAAGAGAAGTCGGGAACGGCGCAGGCCGGAAAGGAGCCTCATGTTCCAGAGCCACGCGCCGATGCTGCGAAAGTTCCGGCAGGATATCGGGTTGAAGTTTTCGTCAAAGACCTGACCTTTCCCAGCAGTGTTGAGTTTGACGGCGCCGGGAACGTCTATATCGCGGAGTCCGGATATTCCTACGGCGATGACAAGGCCGAGCCTCGGATTCTGCGAGTCGCGGCTACCGGGCAGATCGAAGTTGTCTTGGCGGGTGAGCCGCTTCTTCGGCCTGTTACGGACTTGCTTTGGTACGGCGATCGCGTGTACGTATCGCATCGGGGAAAGATTTCCGTTCTGGAAAAGAACACGCTGCGGGATCTGGTTACTGATTTACCGAGTTGGGGCGATCACCATAACAATCAGCTGACGGTCGGGCCGGACGAGATGATCTATTTCGGGCAGGGAACGGTGACGAACTCGGGCGTCGTCGGATTGGACAACGCGGCCCTGGGATGGCTTTCCGAACATCGCGATGTTCACGACCTGCCCGCCCGGGATATTCACCTGAGTGGAGAAGCGTTTGAAAGCGCGGACATAGGAGGGCAGGGAACGGTAAGAACTTCGCCTTTTCAGCCGTTTGGGAAGGCCAGCGGCGGAGGAACGATTCCCGGAAGGACCAAAGCGGGCGGCACGGTCCTTCGAATGAAACCAGATGGGTCAGCATTGGAGGTTTACGCCTGGGGATTGCGCAATCCGTTTGGCCTTATGTGGGGTCCGAACGGACGATTGTATTGCTCAGAAAACGGGCTGGACGAACGGGGAAGTCGACCAATCGCCAACGATCGCGAGGATCTCTACGTGATCGAAAAGGATGCCTGGTACGGGTGGCCTGACTTTGCATCGGGGGTTGCGGTAACAGACCCGCGGTTCAAATCCGATCGGGGTCCTGGGCCGAAGTTTTTGATGGTCGACCACCCAAAGGTTGAGGAGCCCGTGCTTACATTTCCGGCACATTCCGGTGTAACCAAGATTGATTTTGCCGGCGAGGGTCCATTCGGACACAGCGGACAGATGTTTGTCGCTTTTTTCGGCCACATGACTCCTGTGACGGGGGTTGCCGGACCGCACGGGGCCCATTGGGTGCTTCGCGTCGATCCCACAACCAAAGAAACGGAAGTCTTCTTTACGGCGAAGCAGGACTCGGCGGCAAGCGGCCATGATGGGAATGAGGGGAGCGGCGCGAAGGAAGGGCACGAGCCAACCAGCCGCCATCAGCACGGCTCGGGAAAAGAGGACGTTCAAAAAGATGCCCAAACGAAATCTGCCGATTCCGAGCATGATCATGGAAAAAGCGGAATGGAGCAGAACAAGGGTGAGAATCACGGCAACCACGACATGACTGCCGGTCCTCGGCGACTAGTGGATGTACGGTTCACTCCGCATTGCAATGCGATGTACGTAGCCGATCATGGTTCGATGACCGTAGGGACGCAGGGGCCCACGCCGATTCGCAATACCGGTGTCGTCTGGCGAATCATCCGCGAGGGGACAACGACGAGCGGACCTCCTGCTGATATTTCGGCGCGTACTTTGAGCTCACAAAAAGAGGGAGGTAAAGCGGCTCAGCCGCACAAGCATTGATCGCTGCTGGAAAACAGGCCAATGATGTGCCGCGCGTGCTTGAGTTTTGCTGCCATGAATCCGATCCGCTTCGATCAATGTTCGATTGCTGCGATAGCGTGTTTGTGGGCTTTGCAGAGCACAGCAACGGCAACAAGCAATCATGAACAGGGTAAGCCAACGGTGCCGTCGAGCGATTCACCTGCGATCGTGATTGGCACTTTGGTGGATGCGACTTGGTTTGTAGAACTTCCTGATGGTTCCCTAGCCGGCCGCCTGCGTCGGGCCCCAGGGAATCTGGCCCGTGGAATTCCCGCGGCAATCCTGTCGGAAGAAGCGTCCAGTGAGCGGGATCTATGGTTCGTTTTCGCCGATGGAGCGCCGCTCGTGCCTTATGTTGGGAAGACAGTCAAGGTCGAAGGTCGGCTTCTGGTTGGAATTCAGTCGGTTGTGCCTACAACATTTTCCGTGGATCAGAGCGGGGAGTGGCAGCAAATCCAGCTCGTGCCGCGAGTTGAGCCCGAGCACGCAAAACACGGGGATGCGCAGGAAGGCGTTGCCGCATTGTCAAAAGAAACGGCGGATCACGCGCGCCGTGCAGCCGGAATCGAACATGCGCATTCGTCCGTATTTGCCCTCCCACCAGCGCACCCTCTGCTGGTGAACTTCACGGCCGGCTTGTTGCCTGCGGCGGTCGTGGCTGAATGGCTCGGCAGGTTGCTACGCAGGCGTTCATTAACTCATGCCGCATGGTGGATGCTTTGCTTCGGAGCAGTGATCACGCCTCTGACGGCCATCGCGGGCTGGCTTTGGCTTAACGAACTTGGGGACATGGGCCATTCGCAGATCCAGGTGCACAAGTGGCTGGGAACTTCCTTGGTCATCGTCCTGGTGGCGCTCGCGATTTGGAGAGCCCGGATTCATGCCCTTGATGGCGATCCGGGTCCGGGCTACTTAACAATCTTGACGATTGTCCTGCTTGCGGTCGCGGGGCAGGGACACTTGGGAGCGACCATGAGCTTCGGGCCGCATGGATCGGAAGCCGCTGAGGCCTCACACGAGCACTGAGCCGCCGTCCTTGCAACATCATGCGGCGGACCGACGCAGAATTCGCACGATCACGAATAGGAGGACCACAACCACCACGATCCCGCCGATCCATGGCAGCCAGTGACCCATGTGGGCGAGTACCGCGGTGTCACTTTCAAGCATCTGAAGCCACTCCTTCCTTTACCACGCCAAAAAATAATAGGCGCGCAAAGCGGTTCTGAGAGATATAACCGAAGATTAGATTGTGGATAGCGTGATGAAAAAGGCGGCGTACCCTCGGTGTGGATTTTTGGCACCGAAACGGCCCACGCGGGCAGAGGAGTACACCGAATGAACGAGTGTATCGCATCTTCACTGGCCGTGCCAGCGGCAACTTCGGGTGCGGATCTGTCAGTGGGCGCCGGTGCGATCCTCATCTTCAGTCCTGCGAATTGGAGCTTTTTTGCAGGGAATGAATTCGTTCAGCCGGCGGTCTGGTAATCAGCGGAGTCATCGCGAGAGTGCACTTACGATTCCACCGGGCACGGCTCCGGGAGTTTATCCAATCAGCCTTGTGCCCGCTTCGGTTAACGGGGTCTCGGCTGCGGCTATCGACGACGGGGCAATTACCGTCACGTCGTCCCAAGCCATTCCCGCGATCTCCGAATGAGGTGTGCTCACTTTGGTTCTGTTGTTGATGTCCTCCGCTAGTGCGATAATCGGGCGAGCTAAGCATCCGGCGGGAACGTAGGGCAGTGCCTGACACGAAGCGGAATCTCGAGGGGAAGAGCCATGATTAGAAATGATGTCGGTGGATGGAGAGTGAAAGCGCTTTGCGTTGCACTCCTCGCAGCGTCGTCATCCGTAAAGGGCGTCACCGTTACCGGCGAAGTTCGTCGGGCTGCGCCTCCGAACGATCCCGTCGCCAACGTGCGGGTAACGATCTTCAACGGAACTTTGTCGTTTTTCGCGGAGGCGCGGAGCGACGCCTCGGGCAACTATTCCATCACCAACGTGCCGAGCGGCACGTACCAAATCGGCTGTGCCGCTCTGCGCTTCGCCTACATCGAGCAATCCCTCACCGTCGGCGCAGCGAACCTCCAGCGAAACTTCTCCGTAAGTCCCGAAACTCACCAAGGCGCCTGGAACATCATCGGCGACACATCGCCCGAAGTTCTCGATGCGACGGATATCGCCGTGCTTCTGCCGAGCGGCGAGATCTTCTATTGCCACGACACGCAAGACCCCATCCTGTTCGATCCCGTAACGGGCACGAAATCCTTTCCGTCCGGATCAAACTTGGAATCGGGTTGTATGAACGGAAGTTTGCTGCCTGATGGAACGGTGATCTTCGCAGGCGGTCAGGACGGCGACCAGCCGGGTGATTTTGTGAATGCGGTGCGATGGGTCAAAAGGTTCATGCCGGCAACCGACACGTGGCAGCAATTGGCGGACTTGGTTCACCCGCTAGGGCGCTGGTACCCGGGCATGGCACGGCTGGCCGACGGCTCGTTCCTGGTCATGGGCGGCGGTCAGTGCTGCAACGCAGCCCGCACCGATACGGCCGAGCGGTTCAACCTTTCTACCCTGACCTGGAGCTACACGGGCTCGATGCTCAACCAGGCGGAGTTTCCGCCCTCAGCGCTTCTGTATACGGGCGAGGTCCTCGTCACATGGTCCCCGCCGCAGCTTTACAGTCCGACAAGCGGCCAATGGCGGCTGACCGGCGACTTTAATCAGCCCAACCGCAGCTGGCCGGGGCACAGCGACCACTCGATCGTTGTTCTTGACGATGGTCGTGTCCTTGCCATTGGTGTACTCAAGGGCCCCAACAATAACTCGGTAATGGGCGAAATCTACAATCCTGCCACTGAAACGTGGAGCCTCACGTCCAATCCCGGCTTGGTTCGCTTGCAAACAGAGGTGGTTCAGCTTCCTGACGGTCGCGTGTTCGCTGGCGGCGGCGAGACCGAAGAGAGCCCGCCACCCGTGCAGAACAGCCTGGGCATCGTGAAGTGGACGGACCTTTACGATCCAGCGACGGATTCATGGCGGCGCATGGCGGACATGAACTGGTTCCGTGAGTACCACGCCGTCACATTGCTGGTCCCCGATGGGCGTGTGGTCACGACGGGCGGCACGCGGATCAAGTTTCAGGTCGGACCGACATCCAACGATATCGAGGCCTTCTCGCCACCGTACCTGTTCCGGGGCATCCGGCCCCAGATAGCTTCGATATCCACGAATACGCCAGGGCGCGGTTCCACTCTTTCGATGAACATCGCGCCAAGCACCCAAATCACCAGCGTCGTCTTGATGGGCACGCAGACGACGACACATTGGGTCGACGGTGGCATTCCTCGCCGACTCTTACTCCCCTTTGAACAGTCGAACTCGACCGTAACGGCAACGCTGCCCACGGATCCCAATCGACTGCTGCTCGGTTACTACATGCTTTTCGCAATGGTTGATGACATCCCTTCAGAAGCGAAAGTCGTTCAGGTCGTGGCACAAGGGCCCGCGATTCCCGCGATGTCTACGATTGGCTTTGCAGTTTCAGCTTTGATGCTTGCGGCGGCGGGCATTTTCGTGCTGGCACGAAAGCCACGAAGCGCCTAGCCGGCTATGCACAGCGGACATGTTCCAATCGGCAAAAGCGACAGGGCCGCCGCGGGGCTGGCCGCGAGAACATGGAGCACGCCAATGAGGCCCCGCCGCGGCCGTTGCACCACGGCAGGGCCATCGTTCGGTTTGGTCGACATTATGTGCGTTTCTTCTGGCAGCAAGGTGGCACTGAGGCCGGAACTGCACCGTTGACTTGTCTGTTAACCGGGCACCGGTCCTTGCAGACCAGCTTGCCCGTTAGCGGGCAAACAATCTGCCCTGGACAGTCGGGTCTGGTTGCGTCACGGGCAGGACATTGGTCCTTGCAGACAAGCTTGCCGGTGATCGGGCAAATGATTTTGCCCGGACAGTCGGCGCGTTCAGAAATCGCCGCGGCCCAACCAATACCGCCCAGCGCGAGCACTCCCGTGACGGCTAAGAGTCGGCGAAGCCAAATTCGTCGTGTCATCGTATTATTTCCTTTTGGGACGAAGATCCATCATGACCGCGCACTCCCCGTTGGAGGCACGGCATCGGTCCAGCGCACGCCCCAGAGTTGCCCGGACCCGCTTGAGTTCTTTCATTTTCTTTTCGACCTCGGTGAGGCGCTGCGTCAAGAGTCGCTGCACCTCGACCCGGCAGGACTTGGCGCTGTCACCATCGAGTTGCAGGAGTGCGCGGATATCGTCGAGTGTAAAGCCAACGGCCTGAGCGGAACGGATAAACTCCAATCGCTCCACGGCCGCGGCATCATAAAGTCGATAGCCTGCGCGGCTTCTCACCGCCGGGCTCAACACGCCCTCCCGCTCGTAATATCGAAGGGTCGTGGCCGGGACGCCTGCCGCTGAGGCCGCCTGACCGATCGTGAACAATTCGTTTTCTCGCGTCATCGTTACCACCTCATCTAAAGTCTACACCTTACACTTAGCTTTAAGGTCAAGGGGTTGGGGAAAGAATTTTTTTTGCTCCATCGCGGGGCACCTCGGCTGCCGGTGTTTGGCTAATAAAATTTGTTTGACACGTCACACTTTCCCCGTAGGATGGGGCTGATTCGCTGTCCGGGGAGGACCTCAGACGGGAAAAAGCGAACTCAGGAGGCCTGAAAATGCATGGCGACAACGGGTTGTCTTCGACCCATGAGATGTACCTGAAAGTCCTGTATCGGCTTGAAGTTGAGAACGACATGGGGCGCGTGCGAGACATGGCCAAGGGCTTGGGGGTTACTCCGAGCACGGTCTCCGCGGTTCTGAAGAAGTTGGAGCAGGCTGGGCTGGTGCTTCATGACCACTATGGCGTGATCAAGCTGACGCCTGCGGGGAGACGGGTCGCTCAATGCGTGGTGCGTCGGTTCGACGTGATCAAAACCTTCCTAATGGACGTGCTTCGGTTGGATGTCGAGGCGGCTGAAGTTGACGCGTGCATGATGGAGCACGCGGTGAGCCCAGGAACCGTCAACCGCATGGAGTCGATGGTTCACCTGGTGAAAACCGGAGCGGTCATTGTAGCGCCGGCGCGGCGGCTGCAAAGGAGCGCTTCGGTTTGTTCGGAGTGCGAAGCGGCAGGAAGCTGCCAGGCGGAAGCGGCGGTCGAAGGCCTTGCGGCCTTGCGAAAATAAGAATCCCAATCAATTGAGGCGTCGGAAAGGATAAGCCAAATCGGTGGCGGTGCGCGCCGACTTGGGCAGGGCTAAGTCCGCACTGATTAGGAACAAAGAAATGTATCTGCGCAAGCGAGCCTTTACGCTCATCGAGCTTCTCGTAGTTATCGCGATCATCGGTTTGCTGGTTTCCATTCTGCTTCCTTCGCTGTCCAAAGCACGGGAAATGGCGAAGAGCGCCGTCTGTTCGTCGAACCTCCGATCGCTGGCTCAAGGGTGGCACCTATATGCAGACGAGTTTCGCGATATTTCCGTTCCGGTGCGCTATTCGGGTGCGCCGGGCGGCGTTCAGAATCCCGCAAACTGGTACCAGATTGGCAACGGCAAGAAATACAGGCCGCGCTGGATTGCGACGATGGGCAAGCATGTTGGTCTGTTGGCCTTTAACCAACCGAGCACAAGCGATGAGCGGCAGAATTACGAAGCCAAGGTCTATCAGTGTCCGACGGCTTCGGACTGGACGGACGAGCGCAACCATGCCTACGGCTACAATTACCAATTCCTTGGCAACTCTAGGCAGACGAAAGGTAAGTATCATAACTTCCCGGTCAATCGAACACTGATCCGAAACTTCGCCGAAACGGTGCTTGGCGCGGATGCCCTTGGAACGGCCGCCGGGCTTTCCCGCCGGGACCGGAGGGAATACTCGAACGATGGTACGCACTTCGCGGAGATGGGCAACCACTCGTACACGCTTGACCCGCCACGCCTCACCGATCGTTCGGATCGCGGCAGCGGCGATGCGGGAAGCCCTCGAACGGCTGTTGCAGCGCGCCACGGAGGCCGCGCGAACGTAATTTTCTGCGACGGGCATGCCGAAACGAACACACCGGAAAACTTCGGCTACAGGATCCTTCCGGATGGCGCTTTTGTGGACTCTCAAGCTATCGAAGACCCGCCCACGAACCGGCTATTCAGCGGTACCGGTCGCGATAATGATCCGCCGGCGCTGCCACGATGACTTTCGTGCATTGTCGGCGAATCGAGGGAATTCTTTGTTTTGCTGAGCAAACGGCGCGTAGGCACGATGTCTTTGCTTCGAGGATACCGCCTGTGGTGGCAGCGATGGCCCGTGTACAACAAAAATGGGGGCATGTTTACGCGTCCCGGCTCTGGGATATAATATTCCAACGGTGGCCGATGGCAGTGCGCATCGCGACAATCCTTGCCCTCGTGTTCCAGCCGGCCTTGATTGCGGGCGCTGGCGGGGACGTCAAGCAAGTCGAACGTGCCTCGGAACGCGCTCCGAATCACCGTTGCTGCTGTAACAACTCGCCGGGGAAAAAGTGTCCTTGCGAATCAAGCGCAAGGGCCGGATGCGGATGCTCCACAGCACCGACCCCCATCCCGGCTACGCCGCAGCAGCCCGTCAAGCCGTCTTCGGGAAAGTCGCTCGTTGCCATCCCGCCTACGATAAGCGGAAGTTCAAAACAAGTGAAGCCTCGCCCAGCGTGGTCGTACATCACGTCGTATCCGTTCGCATGCTTCCACCCAGATCAGGCGGTTCTCTGCCTCTGGCTTATTTAAGACCGACCTCCCTTAGGAGCGGTGCGCGCATCGCTCGCACGTTCGTCGACACACAAGGATAGCAATTCCGGGTCCAGTGGGGCTCATGCCGCCCAAAGTGTCGATTGCGCCGCAAGTGCGCATCGGTAGGCGTTCTCTTTCCGAATCCGAAAGGTTGCGCAAGGCAGGTAAGGTTGAACATGAACCATATTGAGAAACGGTCCGGCCCGGCTCAGCGGATTGGGCGAGCCGTGATGATCGGCGTCGTGATTGCAATTTCATTCGCCGCGGGCATGTTTTGGCGTGGTTCCATCACAAAACGGCCGGGGCTCGGCGACAAGTCCGGTTGGATGGCAACGTCGGAAGCGGACACACAGAGACAGCTTTGGACCTGCGGGATGCACCCTCAGGTGATCCAGGACAAGCTCGGGCTCTGTCCGATCTGCAACATGCAACTCACGCCGGTTCAGCCTAGCGGGACGGCGCGAACGTCGGGTGGTGCCAAGAAAGTGAAATACTGGTGGGATCCCATGATCGGGCCCAGCTCCATCTCCGACAAGCCTGGCAAGAGCGCCATGGGCATGGACTTGGTGCCCGTATATGCGGATGAAACGGCTGGCGACCCGGCGGTGACGATTGACCCGGTCGTAGTTCAGAACATGGGCGTCCGAGTGAGGGCCGTCGCGATCGGAAACCTGACCAAGGAGATTCGCGCCGTTGGCTACCTCAAAGAAGCGCAGCCGAACATCCATGACGTGAATCTGCGAGTCTCAGGCTGGATCGAAAAACTCCATGCGAGTACTGAAGGCATGTATATCCAAGCGGGCGAGCCTCTTTTCGATCTGTATAGCCCGGAGATGCTCGTCGCCATCGAGGAGTTTGCCCTGGCGGAGCGTCAAGTTAGCAGCCGGCCCCAGGCCGCCGACAGCATTGCGAGGGAAGGCAGCGAGCGTCTTCGATACGCTTCGCGTCGAAAACTGGAGCTTTGGGGCCTGACTCCCGAGCAGGTTGATCGTCTTGGCGCGGAGTCAAGGGCCTCCGGGGTGGTGACCTTCCTCAGCCCCGATTCGGGATTCCTGACCGAGAAAGCGGTTGTCAAAGGCGCGGCCGTTAAGAGCGGCGATCGCGTGCTACGGCTCGTCGATCTCTCGACGCTCTGGTTGGATGCACAGGTTTTTGAGCAGCACCTTCCATACGTTTCACTCAGCCAGAAAGTCACCGCGACGCTGGAATCCATGCCCGGCGCGTCGTTCGAAGGGGAGGTGATTTTCATTCACCCGCAGATTGATCCGATGACTCGGACCGCGACCGTCCGAATGGGTCTTCCCAATCCTGATCTTCAACTTCGACCGGGAATGTATGCGACAGCCGTTGTGGTGGCTGAAGTCGCCTCGGATGTCGTGCTGGTGCCCCGTGAGGCGGTGATTGATACCGGCACGCGGCAGGTCGCATTCGTGTCTCTTGGTGAAGGACGATTCGAGCCGAGGCTACTCAAGCTCGGTTTGTCGGGCAACGAGGGCATGGTGCAGGTCGTTGAGGGTCTGACAGCCGGCGATTCTGTCGTGACAAGCGGACAGTTTATGCTCGATGCCGAGAGCAGATTCCGGGAAGCTCTGCAAAAGCAAATGGAGAAGGACCTTGTCGGGCGGGAAGACAGTGCAACCCTCGCGCCTCAACGAGAACATGACGCGCATTCGGGCGCTTCGGCGCCAGCTTCCACGGCGCCAAGCGTTGCGTTGCCCTGGAGTCCTAACGTGGATGAAGTCTATCGAGGGTATTTGCGCATTGCAGAAGCACTCGGCGCCCCGCAGCAGTCGGATAATCCAATCGATGTAAGACCGCTTGTGGTCGCAGCGGATAAAGTCGCTCAGACGACTCAGGGCGCCGGAGCAAGCCATCCGGCTGACGTGCTCAGCGCGGCGAACGCCATGGAGCAAAAGCCGTTGGTCGAGCAGCGCGAAGCTCTTCAGAAGTTAAGCCGCGCCGTGATTACCATGGCCGAAGGCTGTCCGCCTTCGACTCAAACAGCAAGGCGACTCTTTGTGCTCTACTGTCCCATGGTGCAGGCGCGTTGGCTGCAGAGGAATGAAAAGGTTGCCAATCCCTACTACGCGAACGAGATGAAGGACTGCGGCAGCGTCGAGCGAGAGTTAGCTACCGTCGAGCGTTGAAATGATCGCGAAAATCATAGAGTTCTCCGTGCGGAATCGGCTGCTGGTAGTGCTTGTCACGTCCATCGTCATCGCTCTCGGCGCGTGGGGCATATACAACATTCGACTCGACGCGATCCCCGATCTTTCTGACGTCCAGGTCATCATCGTGACCGACTACCCCGGCCAGAACCCGCAGGTGGTCGATGACCAGGTGACCTACCCGCTGACCACCGCGATGTTGGCCGTGCCGGGCTCGACCCTGGTCCGGGGGTACAGCATGTTCGAGCTGTCCTTCGTCTATGTTCTTTTCGAGGATGGCACAGACATCTACTGGGCGCGAAGCCGGGTCTTGGAATACCTGAATTTCGCGCGCGACCGCCTGCCTCGGGGTATCGAGCCAAAGCTTGGGCCCGATGCTACCGGCGTGGGCTGGGTCTTTCAGTACGTGCTTTATCCGGGGTATTACTGCTCAGCCCATCCCAAGGGCCTATGGCATGATTCTGAGCGAGCGCAATGGTACGCGAAACCCGACGACGCGCCCGAGGATCGTCGCGAGTTGCTCGCGAAGGTTCGGGCTTTCGAAAAAAGTGGGACCTGCCCTCTTGGGGGCGCGAGCCTTGTTCCATCGGACCAGGACTTGGCCCAATTGCGAAGCCTGCAGGATTGGTACCTGCGCTACCCCTTAACCGCCGTCGATGGAGTTGCGGAAGTCGCGCCCATCGGCGGTTTCGTCAAACAGTACCAAGTCATCCTCGATCCGCAGAAGATGCAGGCCTATCACGTCTCCTTGAAGGACGTGCGCATGGCGATCGAAGCGTCGAACAACGACGTGGGCGGCTCGGTCGTGGAGCTGGCCGAGAACGAATACATGGTCCGCAGCCGCGGCTACCTAGCCGGGTTGGACGACTTGGCCAAGGTAACCGTCGGCCTAGGAGAAGCCGGAACGCCCATACATATCAGCCAGATCGCGACACTTCAAATCGGCGGCGAAGCCAGACGCGGCGTGGGTGAATTGGACGGAATCGGAGAGGCCGTCGGCGGGGTCATTATTTCCCGCTTCGGCGAGAACGCCTTCAAGGTCATTCAGGACGCCAAGGCCAAGTTGTTCGAACTGGAAGATGGATTTCCACCGGGAGTATTCATCAAGACGACTTACGATCGCTCGGCGCTCATCGATCGCGCCGTGGGTACGCTGCGCAAGGCGGTCATAGAAGAGTTGATCGTGGTGGCCGCGATCTGCCTGATTTTTCTGGCGCACGTGCGCAGTGCCATTGTCGCCGTGTTTGTGCTCCCAGTGGGCTTGCTGGTCTCCATCCTCGTCATGCAAGTCATCGGCATCAATGCCAACATCATGAGCCTGGGCGGATTGGCCCTGGCCATTAGCGTCATGGTCGATTCCAGCGTCGTCATGATCGAAAACGTGCACAAGCATCTGGAGCGCGAGCGTGAACGCACGGCTCATGGGGAGAATGCCAAGAGTCAGGTGGAGGTAGTCCTCGAAGCGGCCAAGGAAGTCGGGCCGAGCCTCTTCTTTTCCTTGCTGGTCATCACCGTGGCGTTCCTGCCCATCTTTGTATTGGGAGAACAATCCGGGCGTTTGTTCAAGCCCCTCGCGTACACGAAGACCTTCGCAATCGCGGCGGGTGCGATCCTTGGTATCACAATCATTCCCGTGCTGATGGTCTATCTCATCCGGGGGCGGATCCCCGCGGAAGAAAAGAATCCCATCAACAGGCTGTCGATGGCCGCCTATGACCCGTTCTTCCGGTTGGTCATGCGGCATCCAGCCATCACTTTGCTTGTCATGCTCGCCCTTGGCGCTTCGACCATCTACCCCTGGAGCAAGCTCGGCTCGGAGTTCATGCCCGCTCTCGAAGAGGGTGACCTGCTGTACATGCCCACCACCGACCCAAGCATCAGCATCACCAAGAGCAAGGAACTCTTGCAGCAAACCGACAAGCTGATTGCTACCTTCCCCGAAGTCGTCAGCGTTCACGGCAAAATCGGCCGGGCGGACACCGCCACGGACCCGGCGCCTCTATCGATGATCGAAACCGTCGCTCAGCTTCACTCCGATCCGTCCAAGTGGCGGACACGCGAAGTTGATCGCCTCTACAGAAAGTGGCCCAAATGGCTCAAATGGCCTTTGGTGAAGACCTTCTGGCCGGAGGAGCGGCGCATCAACACGCAGGAATTGATCTTCGGCTGGGCCGACCCGGACGGAACGCAACACCCTGGACTCAATCAAGTCGTGAGCATCGCGGGTCTAGCCAATGCCTGGCCGTATCCGATCGAAAATCGCATCAACATGCTTTCGACCGGAATCAAGACGCCGGTCGGCATCAAGATCATGGGGCCGGACCTCAGGGTTCTTGCCGATCTCGCCGAACAGACCGCCGTCGCCGTGCGGACCATTCACGGCACGATCAGCGCCTATTCGGAACGGACGTTCGGCGGTTACTACCTTGATTTTGACATCAGCCGCGAGCAAGTCGCGCGCTACGGTATGAACATCGGCGACGTTCAGGATGTGATTCAAACCGCCGTAGGCGGCATGAACATCACCACCACCGTCGAAGGCTTGGAGCGTTATCCGCTGAACGTACGTTATGCCCGCGAGCTTCGCGATGATATTCCAGCGCTCAAGGAGGTTCTGGTTACCACGCCCGCTGGAGCACAGGTGCCCTTGGGGCAGCTTGCCACGATCAGTATCAACGCCGGCGCGCCGATGATTCGAAGCGAAAACGCCCAGCGAACCGCCTGGATCTTCGTGGACATCGCCGGACGCGATCTCGGCGGTTATGTCAAGGAAGCCAAGCGCGTGGTGGAGGAGAAAGTTCCTCTGCCAGCGGGCTACACGCGAATCTGGTCCGGCCGGTTCGAGTATCTGGCAAAGGCGAATCAGCGCCTCATGGTCGTGATTCCGATCACGCTCGTCTTGATCATCTTGCTTCTCTACATCAGCAACCAAAGCTGGTTTCGCGTTGCAGTTGTGCTACTCGCTGTTCCTTTCAGCCTGATCGGCGCATTCTGGTTCCTTTACGCCCTGGACTACAACATGAGCCTGGCGGTGTGGGTGGGCATTATCGCCCTCTTGGGTGTCGACGCGGAGACGGGGCAGGTGATGCTCCTGTATCTCGACACCACCTTCGAGCGTTTTCGGGCGGAGGGCCGGATGCGCAACAAGCAGGACCTCTTCGACGCAATTCATGAGGGCGCAGTCAAGCGCATTCGCCCCAAGACCATGACGGTTGCCACCGACATGATTGGCCTGCTTCCTCTGCTGTGGGCCACGGGTACGGGGGCCGACGTTACGCGGCGCCTGGTCGCCCCGCTGATCGGCGGGATCACGGTGAGCTTCCTTATGGAACTGCTCGTCTATCCCGTCATCTTCTATCTCAGTAAAAAATGGGAGCTTCGCAATGTCCTCGCACCTTAACTTGCGCTGCGCCGGCCATCGTTGGCTGGCAAGCTGATGGCAAAATGTGGTAGTACTACCACATTTCGCCTCAAAACAGGCCAAAATGCGACGATTTGCGAAAACGCCGAATATCGCTAAACTGCTGTAAATAAAGGCTTTCCGAGCTTTTCGGAAAAAGTCAAAGGGTGGTTCCCAAGCTGGACGTCGTCGGTTCGAATCCGATCGCCCGCTTTTGAACTTAAGTGACGCTCAGGCACGGGTTTAGCGACTCGTGCCTTTTTGTTGCGAACACCGAAAAAAGACTGCCAGCTTGCTGACTTGGTCAGTTCTTGGTCAGTCGCCCTGCGAGTCACGACGCCACCGCCTTTTCAAGGACCCTGCGGGCCTCTTCAAAGAGCTCGGGTTGCACCTTCACGTA